>Ga0208243_1000236_pt1 | contig 38601 bp, 33 predicted proteins | sample Subbio2Aug_QV12A_FD_184826 | JGI IMG/M metagenome (GOLD analysis project Ga0208243, IMG submission 184826) | Serpentinite rock and fluid subsurface biosphere microbial communities from McLaughlin Reserve, California, USA - CR12Aug_QV12A (SPAdes) | ecosystem: Environmental > Terrestrial > Deep... | reverse complement strand
GGTCAGCCGCACCAACATCACCGGCATGTTCCTTTGCGCCCGCGCCGCCTTCGGCCTGATGCGCCGCCAGACCCCCCGCGGCGGGCGGATCATCAACAACGGCTCTATCTCGGCCCATGTGCCGCGGCCCGGATCGACCCCTTACACCATGTCGAAACACGCGGTGACGGGCCTGACCCGGACGCTCGGCCTTGACGGCCGCGCCTTCGACATCGCCTGCGCGCAGATCGACATCGGCAACGCCCTGACCGACATGGCCGCGAAGTTCACCAAGGGCGTGCCGCAAGCCAGTGGCGACATAAGGGTCGAACCGGTGATGGACGTCGATCACGTCGCCCGCATGGTCCTGCACATGGCCAGCCTGCCACTGGAGGTGAACACGCCCTTCGTCACGATCATGGCGCGGGACATGCCCTACATCGGGCGCGGCTAATCCCGGGCGGCCTCAGGCTCCCCTGGCGAAAAGATCGGGCAGGACCCGAAGCAGCGCCAGCACACGCCCATCCTGGATCGCGTAGTAGATCGCCTTGCCATCGCGGCGGGTGGCGACAAGCCCCTCAAGCCGAAGCCGCGCCAGCTGCTGGCTCACCGCCGCCTGGCGCTGGCCAAGAAGCGTTTCCAGTTCCGTCACCGACTTCTCGCCGTTGGCCAGGTGGCACAGGATCATCAGCCGTCCCTCGTGGCTTAGCGCCTTCAGAAAGGCTGCAACCACAAGGCTGCGATCGGCCATGACCACGGCCAGATCGCGCGGCCCATCCCCCGCCGCTGCCTTGAAAGTAGCTTCACGCGACGGAGAACGATCCAGTGACATGTCTAACCTCACACAACCAAACATTGCAGGACGATAGCACGACCGTCCTCTTTGACGACAGTCCCTTGCCGAGTTATTCGTCTCCGGGCAAGGTTCCGCCGAACCGCTGCACGAAGGACCATCATGCTCCGCCCCTCTGCCTTCACCGCTCCCGGCCGCTTCTGGCGAGGGAACCTGCACACGCATTGCACCAATTCGGACGGCGTCCTGTCCGCCGAGGAGGTCTGCCGCCGCTACAAGGCCGAGGGTTACGATTTCCTGGCGATCACCGACCATTTCATCGGCATCTACGGCTACCCGATGACCGACACGCGGCCCTTCCGCGACGCGGGCTTCACCACGCTCATCGGGGCCGAACTGCATTCCGGTGCCCAGTCGAACGGTGAACTCTGGCACATCCTGGCGGTCGGCCTGCCGGATGATTTCGCACCGCCCACGACGATCAGCTTCATCGCCGAGCCGGGGCAGGAAACCGGCCCCGAGATCGCCGCCCGCGCCGCTGCCGCCGGGGCCTTTGTCGCCATCGCCCATCCGCAATGGTCCGGCCTCACCCTGGCCGACGCCCGCACCATCGAAGCCGCGCATGCGGTCGAGATCTACAATCATGGCTGCGCAGCGGGCTGTGACCGGCCGGACGGGGCATGGATCGCCGATCTTCTCCTGACCGAAGGGCGCCGCCTGACGCTCATCGCCACGGACGACGCGCATTTCCACGAGCCCGACCATTTCGGCGGCTGGGTGATGGTGAAGGCCGCCGAAAACACGCCCGAGGCCCTGCTCGCCGCGCTGAAACGCGGCGATTTCTACGCCTCGCAAGGTCCCCAGATCCATGACATCCGGGTCGAGGGCGACACGGCTTTCGTCGAATGTTCGGCCGCTGCCTCCGTCGTGGCGCTTGGCTGGGGCACCGGCGCGCGCGGCGTGCACGGCCATTCCATGACACGGGCCGAGGTGCCGCTTGACCGGCTTCTGGGATCGCCCTGGATCCGGATCTCGGTCATCGACGCGGCGGGCAGGCGCGCCTGGTCGAACCCGATCTGGCGCGAGGCCGGGAAGAACCCGCGCATCCTCTGAGCGCCTGCGCCGGCCGTCAGGGCCGCCGCGCCGCCCGCACCGCAAAGACCGGGATCGCAGTCCTGGGCGCGTGCTCCAGGCTCGCCTCCAGCGACCGAATCCGGCGCAGGGCCGGATCTTCGCCCCAGACTGCCCGGAAGCACCACTGCAGCACTGATTTGGATCTGGCCATCTGTTCTCTCCCTGAGTCTGTTCTGTTAACCAGATACACACGCCAAAGTTGTGCATGGCGTGACCGTTCCGGGGAAATCGGGGGAAAGATCGTGGCACTCGCGTGGAATAGCCCGCTTTGGAGAACGATTGCCGCATACAACCCCACGTTGTTGCGGCGGGAACCCGTCACCACGCCCGACAGGGGTTGCACCGACCGGACCAAGACCGGACACTGACCTTGCAGGAGACCCGGAATGCCCGACCGCGCGATGATCACCGACGTCGAGGACTACTTCGCCCGCGGCTGTGGCCGTTGCGACCGGTTCGCCACGCCCGACTGCTCCACCCGGTTGTGGCTGCCCGGCCTCCTGACCCTGCGCCGCATCCTGCGTGAAATGGGCCTGACCGAGACCGCCAAGTGGGGACACCCCTGCTACATGCACGCGGGCCGCAACATCGCGCTCTTCGGTGCCTTCCGTGGCGACTTCCGCCTGACCTTCATGAATGCCGCATTGCTTCAGGATCCCGACCGCCTGCTCGAGCGTCAGGGCCCGAACACCCGGCACCCCGACTGCCTGCGCTTCACCGACAACGACGGGCCCGCGCGTCTGGAGAGCACGATCCGGGCCTATCTGGCCGAGGCGATGGCCTATGCCGAACGGGGCCTCCTGCCGCCAAAGGAGCCCTCCGAAATCCCGCTGGCCGATGAACTGATCGAGGCGCTGGACAGCGATCCCGACCTGGCCGAGGCCTTTGCCGCCCTGACCCCCGGCCGCCGGAAAAGCTGGGCGCTGCACCTGAACGACGCGAAGACCACCGCCACGCGGCTCGCGCGGATCGAAAAGGGCAGGGCGAAGATCATCGCCGGGAAGGGCGCGACCGAACGGTAGCGCCTGCGGTTCTGATCACCCCTTCCGGACAAGCAGGACCACTTCCGCAGCGTCCGATGTCCAGCGCTCTTGCGTCCTTGGACGGGGTGGAGGGGGTGCTCAAGCGCCAGATCCGGGTCGTCGCTGAAAGGCTACAGCCTCACATCGACCTGACACTGTGCCGGAACCCGGTCAATCCAAAGCGTCATGTCGCCGAAGGCAAAAGCCACCGTGGCGCCGTTCTCGCGCTGCACCGAAGGCCCACCCTGTCGCGGTAGAGGCCACGGCCTCGGCCCATTTCCACGCGGGCACCTTGATCACGTTGTTCTTTCCTGGCGAGATCATGACACGCTTCCTCCCGACCGCAGGGCGGCACTCTACGCGGCAGGCCTAGCCAGTAAGGCCGGAGTTGGACCAGAAAGGGTTAAGGGTTCCTCAATGGCCGCGACCAAGTGTCTGATTTCATGGGAATCACAGGCACTGTCCACCGTGGACAACCCTAGTTCCCCAGGATCCCCGGCAGCCGCAACCCATGCTCCTTCGCGCAGGCGATGGCCGTCTCATAGCCTGCGTCCGCGTGCCGCCACACCCCCGAGGCCGGGTCGTTCCAGAGAACCCGTTCCAGGCGCCGCGCCGCCTCTGGGGTCCCGTCGGCCAGGATCACCACGCCCGCGTGCTGGCTGAACCCCATCCCGACGCCGCCGCCATGATGCAGGCTGACCCAGGTCGCACCCGAAGCGGTGTTGACGAGCGCATTCAGAAGCGGCCAGTCGCTGACCGCGTCCGACCCGTCCCGCATCGCCTCCGTCTCCCGGTTTGGCGACGCGACCGAACCCGAATCCAGATGGTCCCGCCCGATCACGATCGGCGCCTTCAGCTCGCCCGACGCCACCATCTCGTTGAACATCAGCCCCGCCCGGTGCCGGTCGCCAAGCCCGATCCAGCAGATGCGGGCCGGAAGACCCTGGAACGCGATCCGCTCCCCCGCCAGGTCCAGCCAGCGGTGCAGGTGCTGGTTCTCCGGAAACAGCCGCTTCATCGCCGCGTCGGTCTTGCGGATGTCCTCCGGATCGCCCGACAGCGCGCACCAGCGGAACGGGCCGATCCCCTTGCAGAACAGCGGGCGGATGTAGGCCGGCACGAAACCAGGGAAGGCGAAGGCGTTCTCGAAGCCTTCCTCCTTCGCCACCTGCCGGATGTTGTTCCCGTAATCCAAGGTCGGGACCCCGGCATTCCAGAACCCCACCATCGCCTCGACATGCGCCCTCATCGAATGCCGCGCGGCCGCCTCCACCTCGGCTGGATGCGTCTCCTGCTTCGCCCGCCACTCCGCCACGGTCCAGCCCGCAGGGCAGTAGCCGTGCAACGGATCATGCGCCGAGGTCTGATCGGTCACGATATCCGGCCTGAAGCTCCCCGCTTTCATCCGGGCCAGCAGCTCCGGAAACACCTCCGCCGCGTTGCCAAGGAGGCCCACCGACTTTGCCTCGCCCGCCTTCGTCCACTGGTCGATCAGCGCCAGCGCCTCGTCCAGTGTCTTGGCCTTTGCGTCCAGGTACCGGGTCCGGATGCGGAAATCGATCCGCGTCTCGTCGACCTCCACCGCCAGACAGCTGGCCCCTGCCATCACGGCCGCCAGGGGTTGCGCCCCGCCCATTCCACCCAGACCCCCGGTCAGGATCCACTTGCCCGTCAGGTCCCCGCCATAGTGCTGGCGGCCCGCCTCGGCAAAGGTCTCGTAAGTTCCCTGCACAATCCCTTGCGTGCCGATGTAGATCCAGGACCCCGCGGTCATCTGGCCGTACATCATCAGGCCCTTCTTATCGAGCTCATTGAAATGCGCCCAGGTCGCCCAGTGCGGCACGAGGTTACTGTTCGCGATCAGCACCCGCGGCGCATCCGCATGGGTCCGCACGATGGCGATGGGCTTTCCCGACTGCACCACCAGAGTCTCGTCCGCCTCCAGGTCCTTCAGCCCCGCGACGATCCGGTCGAAGTCCTCCCAGGTCCGCGCGGCGCGCCCGATCCCGCCATAGACCACCAGCTCGTGCGGGTTCTCGGCCACGTCGGGATGCAGGTTGTTCATCAGCATCCGCATCGCGGCCTCGCCGGCCCAGGTCTTGGCGGTCTTCTCGGGGCCCGTCGGCGGGTAGACGTCGCGGAGGTTGTGGCGGGGGTTCGTCATTCTTGGCTCCATCGCGGGGTGGGAGATCCCGGGGGCGCGTCGCCCCCCGGACCCCCAGAGGATATTTTCAGACATGAAATGAGGTGAGCTCGGGCAAGGTAACGCCCGTCACCTTCGAGAGCGCCCCCTCGGCCACCAGCGCGGCGGCCTTGGCGAGGTCGGGGGCGAGGTAGCGATCTTCCTCCAGCGCATGGACCTCGGTCCGCAATGCGTGGACCGCCGCCTGCAGGGGAGGAGAGGTTCGCAGGGGAGCCCGGAATTCCACGCCTTGGGCCGCGCACATCGCCTCGACGCCAAGGATCACGTTCAGGTTCTTCACCATCCGGCGCAGCCGTCGCGCGCCGTGGGCGGCCATGCTGACATGGTCCTCCTGGTTGGCCGAGGTGGGAGTGCTGTCGATCACCGTCGGATGCGCAAGGTGCTTGTTCTCGCTCATCAACGCCGCCGTCGTCACTTCGGCGATCATCAGGCCGGAGTTCAGTCCCGGCTTTGGCGTGAGAAAGGCGGGCAGGTCGAAGGACAGCGTCGGGTCGACCATCAGGGCCACCCGCCGCTGCGAAATCGCCCCGATCTCCGCCACCGCCATCGCGATCATATCCGCCGCAAAACCAACGGGTTCCGCGTGGAAGTTGCCACCGCTGACGATCTGGCCGTCCGACAGGACCAGCGGGTTGTCGGTCGCCGCATTGGCCTCGATCTCCAGCGTCCGCGCGGCCATCCGCAGCACATCCATCGCCGCCCCCGTCACCTGTGGCTGGCAGCGGATGCAATAGGGGTCCTGGACGCGCGTATCGCCCTCGCGGTGGCTCTCGCGGATTTCGCTTCCGGCAAGCAGCGCCCGCATCGTCGCCGCGGCGTCGATCTGGCCGGGCTGGCCGCGGAGGGTGTGGATCTCCGGCTCCAGCGGGGCGGTCGAGCCCATGATCGCGTCGGTCGAGAGGGCCGAGATCACGAGCGCTTCCTGCGCCGCGCGCCATCCCTGGAAGAGACCGGCCAGGGCGTAAGCGGTCGAGAACTGCGTGCCATTGATCAGCGCCAGGCCCTCCTTGGCCCCGAGCGTGATCGGCGAAAGACCTTTCAGAGCAAGTGCTTCTGCACCGGGCTTCACCTTTCCGTCCACGACTGCCTCACCGTGGCCGATCATGACCGCGGTCATATGGGCGAGCGGCGCGAGGTCACCGGAGGCACCCACCGAACCCTGATCCGGAATGACCGGCGTCACATCTTGGGCGAGCATCCCCTCGATCAGCGCCACCACCTCGGGCCGGACCCCGGATGCGCCACGGCCAAGCGAAAGCAGTTTCAGCACCATCATCAACCGCGCCACATCCCCGGGCATCGGCGCACCGACCCCGCAGCAGTGCGACAGGATCAGGTTTTTCTGCAGTGTAGCAGTGTCTTCCGGGGCGATCTTGATGCTGGCAAGCTTGCCGAAGCCGGTGTTCACCCCATAGACCGCAGCGCTGCCACCCGCCGCCGCGGCGATGTGGCTGGCCGCGCGCTTGATCCCCGGACGGGCGCTGTCATGCAACCGGGCGGGCAGAACCTGCCTGTATATACGCTCCAGTTGCGCTAGGCTGACCTGGCCGGGGATAAGGATTTCAGGCGTCAAGACAGCCTCCGTATATACGTTGGTAAAGCGCCGTGGCCCCGATGCGGTAACTCAGTTCCGCCGGATGGTCGGCATCCCAGATGCAGAGGTCGGCGCGCAGTCCGGGTGAGATGCGCCCGCGATCGGCAAGGCCAAGCGCGCGGGCGGCGTGGACGGTGGTGCCGAGAAGCGCCTCCTCGGGCGTCAGGCGGAACAGCGTGCAGGCCATGTTCATCGCCAGCGTCAGCGAGGCCATGGGCGAGGAGCCGGGGTTAAGGTCGGTCGCCACCGCCATCGGCACGCCCGCCTCACGAAGCGCCGCGATGGGCGGAACTTGGGTCTCGCGCAGCGTGTAGAAGGCGCCCGGCAGGATCACAGCGACCGTACCCCCGTTGGCCATCGCCGTGATGCCGTCTTGCGAGAGATACTCCAGATGGTCGGCCGACAGCGCCCCCTGTCCGGCCGCAAAGGCAGCGCCGCCACGGTCCGACAACTGCTCGGCATGAAGTTTCACCGGCAGGCCCAAAGCCCGAGCCTCCGCGAACAGCGGCCGCAATTCGTCGACCGAAAAGGCGATGCCCTCACAGAACGCGTCCACAGCATCGACCAGATCCTCGGCATAGGCCTGGCGCAGCGAAGGCAGCGCCATCTCTGCGATGTAAGCCGTTGCGTTGGCTTTGTATTCCGGCGGAATTGCATGAGCTGCAAGATGCGTGGTCCTTACCGTGACCGGACGAATCTGCCCGATCCGCCGGGCCACCCGCAGCATCTTCAATTCGTCGTCGACCGTCAGTCCGTAGCCGGATTTTACCTCGATGGTCGTCGCGCCCGAGGCGATCAGCTGGTCGACCCGGCGCAGGGCCCTGGCCAGAAGCTCGTCCCCTGACGCAGCCCGCGTGGCCGTCACGGTGGACAGGATGCCGCCACCGGCCCGTGCGATCTCCTCGTAGCTCGCGCCCTTCAGCCGCAACTCAAACTCCACCGCACGGTGGCCGGCGAAAACCGCATGGGTGTGGCAGTCGATCAGCCCCGGCGTCACCAGCCGTCCGGCGCAATCCGTCTCGGGCAGGGCCCGATAGGCCGCAGGCAGCTTGGCTACTGGCCCGGCCCAGGCGATCCGGTCACCCTCCAGTGCCACGGCGGCATCGGGGATCAGGCCATAGCCTCCGGTCATCGTCGCAAGGGTGGCATGGGTCAGGAGCATCGGCTTGCCTTATGCGTGATCTATTGGCTAATATGTCTAGACATAATGCAAGTCAAGCGAGTCGCCGATGATCCTCCACGCCGCCACTGCCCTGCTTCCCGACGGTTGGGCGCAGGATGTCCGGATCACCGTCGAGGATGGCCGTATCGCCTCCATCAGTCCCGGCGTGGCACCCCAGGCCGTTGCCATAGGCTGCCTTCTGCCCGCGCCGGTGAACCTGCACTCCCATACCTTCCAGCGCGCGATGGCGGGCCTGACCGAGGCGCGGACTGCGGGGCAGGACAGTTTCTGGACCTGGCGGGCGCTGATGTACCGCTTCCTCGAACGGCTTTCGCCCGAGGATGTGCAGGCGATCGCCGCACAGGCGATGGTCGAGATGGCCGAAGCCGGGTTCTCTGCCGTCTGCGAGTTCCACTACCTGCACCACCCGGTCGGTGGCGGCACCTATGCCGACCCTGCAGAGATGTCGGGGCGGGTGGCCGATGCGGCGCGGGAGGCGGGGCTTGGCCTCACGCACCTGCCGGTGATCTATGAACAGGGGGGCGTCGACGGTCGGCCGCTGGCCGGGGGACAGTTGCGTTTTGGCTCCTCGCCAGGGGTCTACGCGCAGGTGCAGGACGGGGCAGGGCGCGCGCTTGCGGGGATGCCGGATGCCGTGCTGGGCGTTGCGCCGCATTCTCTGCGTGCGGTCAGCCGGGAGACGTTGGCGCGCGTGGCAGAAATGACCAAGGGACCCTTCCACATCCATATCGCCGAACAGGCGGCCGAGGTAGCCGAGGTGCAATCCGCCTGGGGCGCGCGACCGGTGGACTGGGCCTGCGCGAACCTTCCCCTGGATGCGCGCTGGTGCATGATCCACGCAACCCAGATGACCGCCACCGAGACCCAGGCGCTTGCCCGGACGGGCGCGGTTGCGGGGCTTTGCCCCATCACCGAAGCGAACCTGGGCGACGGCATCTTCGACGGGCCGGGATGGTTGCGGGCCGGTGGGCGCTTCGGGGTCGGAACGGACTCCAACGTCCGCATCTCGCTGGCCGAGGAATTGCGGGTTCTGGAGTATTCCCAACGGCTTGGACTCAAGGCGCGGGCGGTCATGGCCGATGGCCGGTCCACCGGCCGGCTTCTGTGGGAGGAGGCGGCAAAGGGAGGCGCGCAGGCCGCCGGGCGCGGGTCCGGGGTGATTGCCGTGGGACAGTGGGCCGACCTTCTGGCGCTGGATACAGGCGACGCAAGGCTGGAAGGGCTGGCAGGCGACCAGTTGCTTGACGCCTTTGTCTTCGCGGGACGCGACGGTCTCGTCGCCGACCTCTGGTCCGCGGGCCGCCACATCGTCCAGCGTGGCCGCCACATCGCCCGCGAGGCGGTGGAGACCCGTTTCCGGGCGACGATGCGCCGCCTGCGCGAGGCGCTGTGACAGGCTGGGAGGAGATCCGCGCCGAGGTCCTGCGCCGGATCCGGTCGCGCGACTGGCCGCCGGGTGCTCTGATTCCGGGCGAAGAGGCGCTGGCCGAGGAATTCGGCGTCGCCCGCGCCACGGTGAACCGCGCCCTGACCGCGCTGGCCGAGGCCGGCGTGCTGGAGCGCAAGAAGCGCGCGGGGACCCGGGTGGCCGAACTGCCGGTACGCCGTGCGCGGCTGGAGATCCCGGTGATCCGGCTCGACGTGCTGGGCCGCGGGCTGGCTTATGACTTCAGCCTTCTCGCCGACCGCATGGAGCCGGCGCCGCCGCAAGTGACCGCTCGGCTTGGTCTTCCTGAGGGCCAGCCCATGCGCTATCTCGAAACCCTGCACCAGGCCGAGGGCCGCCCCTTCGTGCTGGAAACCCGCTGGCTGAACCCGTCCGTCCTCCCCTCACCGCCTCCCGATTTTGCGGCGGTAAGTGCAAACGAATGGCTGGTGACCCATGTGAGCCTTGTTTCCGGCGACATCGCCTTCATGGCGGACGGTGCCGGACCACGGGAAGCAAAGGCGCTTGGCGTTCGGACGGGCACCGCGCTTCTGATCGCCGAACGAACCACATTTGGCACCGAAGGCCCGGTGACACTCGTGCGGCTCGCCCACGCGCCGGGGCATCGCGTGCAGATGGTGTTCTGACAGGATCGGACGCGCGGCTAGCTTGCCGAACGGAAATGCGAGGCGACAAGCTGGGTAAGCTTGCGGTGCAGCGGCAGGGTCCGATGGCGGATATGGATGGCCGCAAAGACTGGCTGGCGGAGCGGCGGGGCATCCTCGACGCCCATGAACCGGCCTGCGGCGATCAGGTCACCGGCGGTCTTTTCCAGCACATAGCCCGAACCGCCCATCGCATTGAGAAGCGACACCACCGAGCCGGACTGGCCAACCGAAACCAGCGAGGTGGCAAGCTCGGGCGTCAACTGTCGGTGCATCTCTTCGAAGGCTGGTGAGAAATGGGCGAAAACGAAGCGGCCGGGGCGCACGTCAGCCATTCGCGGGGTGTCGGTCGACACCATCCGGTAGGTCACCTCGCCCACGCTGTCGAAATGCAGGTCGGGGTGGGGTTTGGGAGAGAACATGACCGCAAAGTCGAGGATCCCGGTCAGAAGGTCGGCGCACATCTGGTTGGAATAGTCGGGCTCGATGTAGAAGGCCGTCTCCGGGAAGGCGGCGCGGAACTCGGCCACCCAGTCGCCAAGATAGACGGCGGCCAGGTCGTTCTGGATGCCCAAGCGCAGAAGCTGCTGCGCGCCCTGCGGGATCTGAATGCGCCGCTTGGCCTCGTTCCACTCATGCCGCAGTGCCCGGGCGTGCGGTTCGAACCGCTTGCCTTCGGGCGTGAGGTCCGTCCCGGCGCGGGAACGGTCGAAGAGCCTGGACCCGACCGCCTGCTCCAGCGCCGTGACCCGGGAAGAAACCGTCGACTGCGTGATCCGCAGCCGTTCCGCGGTTCGGTGAAAGCTTCGGGTCTCGGCAAGGTCCAGAAAGGTGTCAAGAAGGTCGATCTGCATGCGGTGCGCCTGTGGCCAGTCCCGGGGTGCTGCCCCGGACCCCGGATATTTGGACAGAGTGGAAGCCGTGATCGGGTTCGTCGATCAATAGCCCGCTCCCGGTCGAATTGAAAGCGGGTACAGAGCGGCGGATAGTGTCGGCAGTCAGGGAGGCGGGCATGGCGGAGTTTGTGCAGGCTAGGGTTGCGATCATTGGCGGTGGGGCGGTCGGGGCCTCGGCGCTTTATCACCTGGCCAAGGCGGGGTGGACGGACTGTCTCCTTCTGGAAAAGAACGAGCTGACGGCGGGGTCGACCTGGCACGCGGCAGGGAACGTACCGACCTTCTCCGCCTCCTGGTCGATCATGAACATGCAGCGCTATTCGGCCAGCCTTTACCGGGGCCTGGGCGAGGCGGTGAACTATCCGATGAACTACCATGTCACCGGGTCGGTCCGCTTGGGGCACAGCAAGGAACGCCTGCAGGAGTTCAAGCGCGTCGTCGGCATGGGGCGCTATCAGGGGATGAACCTGGACATTCTGGGGCCGGACGAAATCCGCAGCCGCTACCCCTTTGTCGAAACGCATGACCTGACCGGCGCACTTTACGATCCCTATGACGGCGACATCGACCCCGCACAGCTGACCCAGGCTCTGGCCACCGGGGCACGCCAGATGGGCGCGCGGATCGAGCGCTTCTGCCCGGTGACGTCGGCGAAGTGGACCGGGTCGGAGTGGGTCCTGTCGACGCCGAAGGGCGAGGTCCGCGCCGAATACGTGGTCAACGCGGGCGGGTACTACGCAGCCCACGTCGGCGCGATGTTCGGCCGCCGGGTGCCGATGATGGTGATGAGCCACCAGTACATGCTGTTCGACACGATCCCCGAGCTGGAGGCCTGGACGAAGGAGTCCGGACACAAGCTGCCCCTGCTGCGCGACGTCGACAGTTCCTACTACCTCCGGCAGGAAAAGATGGGCTTCAACCTGGGGCCTTACGAGAACCCCTGCCGCGCGCATTGGGCGACGCCCGACGACCCGATGCCCGAGGACTTTTCCTTCCAGCTCTTCCCCGACGATCTGGAGCGGCTGGAATGGCACATCAACGACGCGATGGCCCGGGTGCCTTTGCTGCAGAAGGCCAATCTCACCAAGGTCATCAACGGCCCGATCCCCTATACGCCGGACGGCAACCCGCTGATCGGCCCGATGCCGGGCATCCCGAACGCGTTCGAGGCCTGCGTCTTCACCTTCGGCATCTGCCAGGCGGGCGGCGCGGGCAAGGTGCTGGCGGAATGGGTGACGGAAGGCGGCACCGAATGGGACATGTGGTCCTGCGACCCGCGCCGCTTCACCGGGTGGGAGGATCACGACTATCTGGTCCAGAAGGGGATGGAGGTCTACGGCCACGAATACGGGATGCATTTCCCGATGGCCCGCTGGCCGGCCGCACCCGACCGCAAGCTTTCGCCGGTGCATGACAAGCTCAAGGCCCTCGGCGCCCAGTTCGCGCCCTACAACGGCTGGGAACGGGCGGAATGGTTCGCGGCCCCCGGTGACGATACGAGCTGGGAGGCGACGCAGACCTGGGGCCGTGCGGGCCCGTGGGAGCCGCGCATCCGCGCCGAAGCCGAGGCGGTGCGGGACGGGGTAGGGGTCCTTGACCTGCCCGGCTTCACTCGCCTGCGGCTGGTAGGCCCCGGCGCGCGGGCGCATCTGGCCTCGCTCACCGCGTCGAAGCTGCCGCAGCCGGGCCGGATGGGCCTGATCTACTTCGCCGACGCCCGCGGGCGCATCGTCACCGAAATGACCTGCATCCCGGCCAGCGACGACGACGTGGGCGTCATCACCGCCGCAGTTGCGCAGGGCCACGACGCCGACATCCTGCGGAAGGGCCTGCCCGAGGGCGTGACGCTGGAGGACTGGTCGGACAGGATCCATTGCTTCATCGTCACCGGCCCCAAGGCGCGTGACCTGCTGGCTGGGGTCGCCGAAGCCGACCTGACGCTGCCCTGGCTCTCGGTCCAGTTCACCGCCAAGGTGGCCGGCCGCGACGTGGCGCTGGTGCGGGTGTCGTTCGCCGGAGAGCTTGGCTGGGAAATCCACTGCGACCGCGCCGATGCGCCTGCAATCTACGAGGCGCTTCTCGCTGGCGGGGCGAAGCCCTTCGGGATGAAGGCGTTGAATTCCCTGCGGATCGAGAAGGGCTACCGCGCCTGGAAGGGCGACCTCTCCACCGACTATTCGCTGCTGGAAGGCGGGCTCGATCGCTTCATCGACTGGGGTCACGACTTCCCCGGCAAACCGGCCCTGCAGGCCGAGCAACAGCGCGGCGTGAAGAAGCGGTTCGTGTCGCTGAAGGTGGCCGCGGGTGACTGCGACGCGCCCTACATGTCGACCCTCTGGCATCAGGGTCAGGTGGTGGGCGAGACGACCTCGGGCGCCTGGGGCTACCGGGTCGGGCATTCGATGGCGCTGGGGATGCTGCGGGCGGACCTGGCGGTCCCGGGGACGGAGGTCGAAGTGGAAATCTTCGGCGACCGCGTGAAGGCCACGGTCCTGCCGGATGGCCCGGCCTGGGACGCGAAGAATGAGCGCATCCGAGCGTGACTGGCGGCGGACCGGGGGCCAGCCCCCGGACCCCCGGGATATTTGTGGACATAGAATGAGGTTCGGTGGTGGCTGAGATTCCGACGAAAGCACGGGCGGTGGTGATCGGGGGCGGGGTCTCCGGCTGTTCGGTGGCCTATCACCTCGCCAAGGCGGGCTGGACCGATGTCGTGCTGATGGAGCGCCGCAAACTGACCTCGGGGACCACCTGGCACGCGGCGGGGCTGATCGGCCAGCTCCGCGGGTCCGCGAACATGACGCGGCTCGCGAAGTATTCGGCCGACCTGTACCGGGGGCTCGAGGCCGAGACGGGCGTCGCCACGGGGATGAAGCAGGTCGGCTCGATCTCGGTCGCGCTGACGAAAGAGCGGCATGAGGAGCTGCTGCGGCAGGCCACGGTGGCGCGGATTTTCAACGTCGAAGTCCATGAGATTAGCCCGCAAGAGGCGAAGGCCAAGTATCCGCACCTGAACATCGATGGCGTCGTGGGCGCGGTGGCGTTGCCATTGGATGGACAATGCGACCCCGCGAATATCGCGATGGCCCTGGCCAAGGGTGCCCGGATGCGGGGCGCCAGGATCTTCGAGAACACGCTGGTCACCAAGGTGACGACGGCTGGTGGACGCGTCACCGGGGTGGACTACGAGACCGCCGAGGGTCCGGGGCATATCGAGGCCGAGGTCATCGTCAACTGCGGCGGCATGTGGGGCCGCGACCTTGCCGCGCAGAACGGGGTGACGCTGCCACTGCATGCCTGCGAGCACTTCTACCTCGTCACCGAACCCGTTGACGGGCTTGGCGATTTGCCCGTCCTTCGTGTCCCCGACGAATGCGCCTACTACAAGCAGGACGCCGGCAAGATGATGCTCGGCGCCTTCGAGCCCAAGGCCAAGCCCTGGGGGATGGAGGGCATCCGCAAGGACTTCGAATTCGACACGCTGCCCGAAGACTGGGACCACTTCATGCCCATCCTCGAACACGCGATGAACCGGATGCCCCTGTTCCAGACGGCAGGCATCCACACCTTCTTCAACGGCCCCGAAAGCTTTACCCCCGACGACCGCTACTACCTGGGCGAGGCGCCCGAGGTGAAGGGCTATTGGATCGCCGCTGGATACAATTCCATCGGTATCGTCAGTTCGGGCGGTGCGGGGCAGGCCTTGGCGCACTGGATCACCGAGGGCGAGCCGCCCTTCGACCTTTGGGAAGTCGACATCCGCCGCGCTCAGCCCTTCCAGAAGAACCGCCGCTACCTGAAGGAGCGCGTCTCTGAAACCCTCGGCCTCCTCTACGCCGACCACTTCCCCTACCGGCAAGTGGTGACCTCTCGTGGTGTCCGCCGCTCGCCGATCCACGACCACCTGAAGGCCCGCGGCGCCGTGTTTGGCGAAGTCGCTGGCTGGGAACGCGCCAACTGGTTCGCAAATGAAGGGCAGGAGCGGGAGTATCGGTACAGCTGGAAGCGCCAGAACTGGTTCGACAACCAGCGCGCCGAGCACATGGCGGTGCGCGAACGCGCGGGCCTCTTCGACATGACCTCCTTCGGCAAGATCCGGATCGAGGGCCGCGATGCCTGCGCCTTCCTCAACCGCATTTCCTCGTCGCAAGTCGACGTGCCCGTGGGCCGCATCGTCTACACGATGTTTCTCAATGATCGCGGGGGGATAGAGGCCGATCTTACGGTTACCCGCCTGTCAGAGACCGCCTATCTGGCGGTGGTTCCGGGCGCCACCCTGCAACGCAACCTCGCCTGGATGCGGCAGAATGTCGGTGACGATTTCGCGGTCATCACCGATGTCACCGCCGCCGAGTCGGTCCTCTGCCTGATGGGTCCGGAGTCCCGCGACGTGTTGGCGAAGGTTTCCCCGAACGACTTCAGCAACGCCGCCCATCCCTTTGGCATGGCGAAGGAAATCGAGATCGGCATGGGCCTCGCCCGTGCGCATCGTGTCACCTACGTCGGCGAACTGGGCTGGGAGCTGTATATACCGACGGACCAGACCGCCCATGTCTTCGAAACGCTGATGGAGGCCCAACCGGACCTCAAGCTTTGCGGCCTCCATACGCTCGACTCCTGCCGGATCGAGAAGGCGTACCGTCACTGGGGCCACGACATCACCGACGAGGACCACGTGCTGGAAGCGGGCCTCGGCTTCACCGTCAGCCGCAAGAAACCCGCCTTCCTCGGCCGCGAAGCAACCCTGCGCAAGGAACAGCAGGGACTCGACCGCCGCATGGTCCAGTTCCGCCTGAAGGACGCCGAGCCGCTCCTCTTCCACAACGAAGCCATTGTCCGCGATGGCAAAATCGTCGGACCCGTCACCTCCGGCAACTACGGCCACTTCCTCGGCGGTGCCATCGGGATGGGCTATGTCCCCGCCAAGGGGCAGACCGACGACGACATCCTCGGCTCCACCTACGAGATCGAGGTCGCAGGCCAACGCCACGCGGCCATCGCCAGCCTCGTCCCGATGCACGATCCTCAAGGCGAAAGGATCAAGGCATGACACTTGCCGCGCGCCACCAGGCTTTCCATGACCTCCACCAGTCTGGCTGCTTCGTCATCCCGAACCCATGGGACCGCGGAAGCGCCAGGATGATGGCCGCGCTCGGCGCCAGGGCGCTCGCCACCAGTTCCGCCGCCCACGCCTTCACCCTCGGCCGCCCGGACCTTGGCCACATCACCCGGGACGAATCGCTCGCCCACGCCCAGGACCTCCTTTCAGCGACCGACCTCCCGGTCTCCGGCGATTTCGAGAACGGCTACGGCGACGCGCCCGAGGATGTCGCCGAAACCACCCGCCTTGCGGGCGAGATCGGCCTCTCCGGCATCTGCATCGAGGACACGCAGATGACCCCCGGCAATCCGCCCTACGACTTCGCTCTCGCCGTAGAGCGCATCCGGGCTGGTGTCGCCGCCGCCCGGGCGCTGAAACGCCCGTTCATCTTCTGCGCGCGCGCCGACGGCGTCATGCACGGCACCTATGACCTGGCCGAGGCGATCCGCCGCCTTCAGGCCTTCGAGGCCGCCGGCGCCGACCTGCTCTACACTCCCCTGCCGCCCGGAAGGGCCGAGCTTGCCCGGATCATCTCCTCCGTCACCAAGCCGGTGAACGCGCTTGCCGCAGGGCCTCTCAAGCAACTCACTGTCGCCCAACTGGCAACATTGGGCGTGCGCCGCATTTCCACCGGCAGCCAGATCGCCCGGCTTGCCCACGCTGCCATCCGCGATGCCACCAAGGCCATGCTTGGCGAGGGCTCCTTTGCGCCTCTCGCCGGTTCTGCCAACGGTGGCGAGATCGACGCACTCCTTCTCAAGGGAACTCCCCAATGACCGACATGCCCGAAATCGGCGAGACCTGCGAACCCGCCCGCGCCCGCCGCTCCGGCGGCCGTCAGGCCCGCGTCGCGCTTCGTGCCGCTCCCCTGGCCGACGACGTGAAGCCGGTCCGGGCGGGCCTTCCCGGTGGCCAGTACAAGCCCCTGACCGAGGCTGGCGTCCAGCAGATCCATGCCGCCGCGCTGGATGCGCTGGAACAGATCGGTCTGAGCCAGGCCCCGCCATCCGGTGTAAAGCTTCTGACCGACGCCGGGGCGATCCTGGGAGACGATGGTCGCATCCGGTTCCCCCGCGCTCTGGTCGAGGACATGCTGGCCATCGCCGCGCGCAACATCACGCTTCATGCGCGGGACCCGAAGCACGACCTGCATCTGACCGGCACCAATGTCCACTACGGAACGGCCGGTGCCGCCGTGCATATCGTCGATCCGGTGACGCTGGACTACCGCGAGTCGACCGCGCAGGACCTGTATGATGCCGCGCGGCTGGTCGACAATCTGGACAACATCCACTTCTACCAGCGCACGATGGTCTGCCGCGATGTGGCCGACAACAAGGAGATGGACCTGAACACGCTTTATGGCTCGCTGGCCGGGACCGTGAAGCATGTCGGGACCAGCTTCTCGGATCCGTCGCACGTCGCCGATTGTTTCGAAATGCTCTACATGGTGGCGGGGGGCGAGGAGAAGTGGCTGGAACGGCCCTTCGTCTCCAACTCCAACTGCTTCGTCGTCCCTCCGATGAAGTTCGCCGAGGAATCCTGCATCACGATGGAGGACTGCATCCGGCGCGGCATGCCGATGCTGCTTCTGTCGGCCGGTCAGGCTGGAGCGACGGCGCCGGCGCCGATTGCCCTGACGATCGTGCAGGCGGTGGCCGAATGTCTGGCGGGCGTGGTCTATGTGAACGCGATCAGACCCGGCGCGCCTGCGATCTTCGGGACTTGGCCTTTTGTTTCTGATCTGAGAACAGGCGCGATGTCGGGTGGCAGCGCGGAGCAGGCCCTGTTGACCGCTGGCTGCGCACAGATGCACCGGTTCTACGACCTGCCCGGTGGGGCAGCCTCGGGGATCAGCGACTCCAAGCTTCCCGACATGCAGGCGGGTTGGGAGCAGGGGATCACCAACGCGCTGGCCGGGTTGGCGGGTCTGAACATGTGCTACGAGGCGGTCGGGATGCATGCCTCGCTGCTGGGCTTCTGCCTGGAATCGCTGGTGCTTGGCGACGATCTCCTTGGCCAGACGATGCGGCTGGTGCGGGGCATCGACGTGACGCCAGACTCGACCAGCCTCGACGCGATGAAGGAGGTCTGCCTGGGTGGACCCGGCCACTACCTTGGCTCGGACCAGACGCTGAAGCTGATGCAGACCGAATACATTTACCCCAACGTCGGCAACCGCATGTCGCCCAAGGAATGGAACGAGGCTGGCAAGCCCCTTCTCCTTGACACGGCCATTGCCCGGAAGAACGCGATCCTGGCCAAGGCCGGATCGAGGATCGACCCGGAAATCGATGCGGCGATCCGGAAGCGGTTCAACATCTACTTCAAATGAAGAAGCCCGACCAAGGCACGGAAAAAGAGGGACAAATGCACTACGGATACATCGGCCTCGGAAATCTGGGCGCGGCCTGTGCGGGCTGCCTGCTGAAGGACGGATTCAAGGTGACGGTCTATGACCTGAACCCCAAACTGGCCGACCCACTTGTGGCCGCGGGTGCAACGCTTGCCTCCAGCGCCGAGGAACTGGCGGCTTCGGTCGACCACGTGATCACCTGCCTGCCGTCCCCCGCAGTGTCCGAACGTGTCCTGCGCAACATCCTGCCGCACATGCGCAAGGGGACAAGCTGGGTCGAGATGTCGACGCTCGGCCGCGACGAGGTGCTGAAACTTGCCGCCGTCGCCGCCGAGGGGGGCGTCAGGATGATGGAGCTTCCCGTGACCGGCGGCGTGCATCTTGCCTACCAGGGCAAGATCACCATGCTCGCTGGCGGAGACAAGGACCTGTTCGACCTGCACTACAAGGCGATGCAGGCCATGGGCGACCGGATCTTCCACATGGGGCCCTTGGGCTCGTCGTCGATCATCAAGGTCATCACCAACATGCTGGCCTTCATTCACCTCAAGGCCACGTCCGAAGCGCTGATGCTGGCCAAGCGGGGCGGGCTGGACCTCGCCCAGGCCTGGCATGCGATTGCCGCAAGTTCTGGAAACAGTTTCGTGCATGAGACCGAGGGCGCGCTGATCCTGAACGGTTCTTACGACATCGCCTTCAACATCGATCTCGCGCTGAAGGACCTGGGCTTTGCCCTTGGCTTCGGGAAGGAGTTTGGGGTGCCGCTGGACCTCGCCTCGATGACCAACCAGACCTACATCGCTGCCAAGGCGGCCTATGGCGGCGAGGCGCAGTCGCCGATGATCGCGAAGCTCCTTGAGGACCTTCTTGGCACCGACCTCCGCGCCCCGGGCTTCCCGGCGCGGCTTGAGTGACCCGCGGGGGCCGGTTAAGGTCGGGTAAACGCCCACGGTCAAGTCCTTGATTTCGCTGCGGGCCACACCCCCGTCCCGCGTGGACAAGGAGCCCCGAATGACCGCCGAATCCGACGCCCGCATCGCCCGCCTCCTGCACCACCGGAAGGCGGGCCTTGCCTTGGGCGAGCCCGTTGTTCCGCCGATTTCTGTCGCCACCACCTTCCACCTTCCCCAGGCGCAGGGGGCCGCCCATTACTACGGCCGCTCCGGTCAGCCCACCTGGGACGCCGTCGAGGCGCAGCTGTCGATTCTTGAGGCGGCCGAGGTTGTCTCCTTCCCCTCCGGTATGGCTGCGATCACCGCCGCCCTCGTCTGCTGCCTCAAGGCCGGCGCAAAGGTGATGATCCCGTCGGATGGCTACTACGTGACCCGGCTCCTGGGCCGTGACCTCTTGCAGGTTTACGGGGTCGAAGTGGTGCAGGTCCCGACGCTGGAGATGGCGGAGCATGATTTCACCGGCTTCCAGGTGATCTACATCGAAACCCCCTCGAACCCCGGCCTTGACGTGGTCGACATCGCCGCGCTGGCGGGAAAGGCCCGCGCCGCCGGGGCGCTTCTCATCGCCGACAACACGACGATGACACCGCTTCTCCAGCGCCCGCTCGACCTCGGCGCGGATCTTGTGGTCGCTGCAGACACTAAGGCCCCGGCGGGCCATTCCGACGCGCTGTTCGGCCATGTCGCGGGGCGGGATGCCAAGCTGATGGCCCGGGTGAGAGAGTGGCGGCGGCAGTCGGGCTCGGTGCCGGGGCCGTTCGAGGCATATCTGGTGCATCGGGGATTGGAGACGCTGGAGGTGCGCCTCAGCCGCATGTGCGCCTCGGCGGCCACCATAGCCGGGCGGTTGGCCGCACATCCGAAGGTAAGGGGACTGCGCTATCCGGGTCTTCCGGGCGATCCCTCGCAGAAGGCTGTCGGGACGCAGATGGCGAACGGGGGCTTCCTGATCGGGATCGAACTGGCGGGTGAAGTTGAGGCCGAGGCGTTTCTCGCCCGCTGCCCGCTGATCGAGCAGGCGACGAGCTTCGGCGGCGTCCATACGGCAGCCGAGCGTCGCGCCCGGTGGGGCGATGCGGTGGCGGACGGGTTCATCCGGCTTTCGGTCGGGGTAGAGCCAGTCGAGACGCTCTGGTCGGCGATCGACCAGGCGCTCTGATCAGAGGCTGTCGAGGATGCGCGCCGCTTCGGCCTGCAGGTCGGCAAGCTTCGTGCGGTCCTCGCCCGGGAAGAAACGTGCGCGGGTGGCGGTGGGCAGGCCGGCAGGCTGGGCGATCACGACGCGCGGCCCGTGTTTGGCGCTTTCCGCCTGCCAACTGCGGGCGAGGGCCATCTGCGCGGCCTTGGTCGCCCCGTACGATCCGAAGAATGGCTGGCCCGCCCGGGGATCGTCCAGGAAGAGCGCGGTTCCCTCATGTGACTTAAGCAGCGGCTCGACCATCGGGATCAGCGAGCCCGTCGCCCGGGCGTTGGTCGCGAGCGACTTCTCCCAATCCTTCTGGTCGATATGGCCCGTCGGCGCGAGGGGTGCCGCGTGGATCGCGGCGTGGACCCAGAGCCCAATCCCGCCCCAGCGGTCGTAGACAGACCGGCAGAGGTGCCGCATCGCGTCGTCATTGGTGACGTCCATCGGCGCGAGCGTCAGGCCTCCTGCGCCCGGCAGGCCGGCCTTCTTCACGCGGTCGTCCAGTTCTTCCAGGCCGCCGACCGTCCGCGCGACGGCGACGACGTGCCAGCCGCGAAGCGCCAGCTGTTCGGCGATGGCAGACCCAAGCCCGCGCGAGGCTCCGGTGACGAGGGCGACTCTGGGGGCAATCTTCTGGGTCATGGGTCAGTCCTTGTGGCGGCGGTAGGAGCCTCCGGCGGGGATATTTGCGCAAAGCTGAAAGGGCAAGGGGCAGCTTGGCCTAGGGCTTGCGACCATAGCCCGCAGCGATCTCGGATTGCCGGGTCCGGACGATCTGTTCGAGAAGCGCCTCAGGGAGCGGCTGGTCCGGCGTGAAGAGCACACCGGACTTCGAGGTCTTGAACGGAGTGCAGTCGATTTGCGGGATCACGCTTCCGGAATGGGGGTAGAGGCCGAGGTGTTTCGCAAAGGCCGCGTAGCCCACGACCATCTTGCCCTTGGGGCCCGGTTGGCGAAAGCCGGGCATCGCATATGACAAGACTTCCAGGTGGTCGGGAAGAAGAACCTTGAGGCGTGTGCGCAGGGCAGTCAGGACTGCAGCTTGGTCGGGGGGCAGGGAGGCGATGTAGGTCTCGACCGCTTCGCTCACTCTGCCGCCTTCATCTCGAAACCTTCCTCGATCTTGTCCGACGGCGCGACCGGATAGTCGCCAGAGAAGCAGGCGTCACAGTACCTGGGGCTGGTCGCGTCGCGACCCTGGGCTTCCCCGGCGGCCCGGTAGAGGCCGTCGAGCGAGATGAACTTGAGGCTGTCCACCCCGATCCAGTCGCGCATCTCGTCCTCGGACATCGTCGCGGCAAGGAGCTTTGACCGTTCAGGCGTGTCGACACCGTAGAAGCAGGGCCAGGCGGTGGGGGGCGAGGCGATGCGGAAGTGGACCTCCGCGGCGCCGGCCTCGAGGATCATGTCCTTGATCTTGCGGCTGGTGGTCCCGCGGACGACCGAGTCATCCACCAGGATCACCCGCTTGCCCTTGATGAGGGCCCGGTTGACGTTCAGCTTCAGCCGCACGCCCATGTTGCGGATGTGGTCGGTGGGCTCGATGAAGGTGCGGCCCATGTACTGGTTGCGGATGATCCCCATCGCATAGGGGATGCCCGATTCCTGGCTGTAGCCGATGGCGGCAGGCGTCCCGCTGTCGGGCACCGGGCAGACGAGGTCGGCATCGACCGGGGCCTCGCGCGCCAGTTCCACGCCGATCTGGCGGCGCGTCTCATAGACCGACCGGCCGCCGATGATGCTGTCCGGGCGGCTGAAATAGACGTTCTCGAAGATGCAGAACCGCGACTTCGCCGGGGCAAAGGGGCGGGTCGAGTCGATCTTGTTGCCCTCGATCACCACCATCTCGCCCGGCTCGATCTCGCGCACGAAATCGGCGCCGATGATGTCTAGGCCGCAGGTTTCCGACGACAGCGCCCAACCGGAATCGCCGATCCGCCCCAGCACCAGCGGACGAACGCCCAAGGGGTCGCGGACGCCGATCAGCTTGGTGCGCGTCATCGCGACGACGCTGAATGCGCCTTCCACCCGGCGCAGCGCGTCCTTGATGCGTTCGGCCAGCGTCTTCTGGATCGACCGCGCCATCAGGTGGATGATGCATTCGCTGTCGGACGAGGACTGGAAGATCGAGCCGCGCTCGATCAGCTCACGCCGCAGCGCAGCGGCGTTCGTCAGGTTGCCGTTGTGCGCGATGGCGCAGCCGCCCATAGAGAACTCGCCGAAGAAGGGCTGCACGTCGCGGATCGCGGTCGCGCCCTTGGAGCCAGCGGTGGAATAGCGGACATGGCCGATGGACAGCGCGCCGGGCAAGGTGTCCATCACCTCGGCCTTGGTAAAGGTGTCGCGCACGTATCCGAAGCGCCGGGCCGAGTTGAAACCGTGGTCGGGGTGGTAGCTGACGATCCCGCCCGCCTCTTGTCCACGATGCTGGAGCGCGTGCAGGCCGAGGGCCACGAAGTTCGACGCATCGGCCACGCCGATCACGCCGAAAATGCCGCACTCCTCCTTCAGCTTGTCGTCATCGAAGGGGTGCGAGCGGAAGGGGGCCATGCGTCCGAATCCTGTCCTTGGCGATGCCGCGGTGTTTACGGCAGCGGCTCGGGGCTGTCACGCCCCGAAACGTGCGCGGGGATCACGGATTGGTGGCGGGTGCCTCGGTTGCCGGCGCTCCGGTCGCAGGAGCCGACTGGATCAAGGGAGCGCCGCCCGGAGCGCAGACATTGGTCAGGTCGTTGTAGCGGTCCACGATCCAGCCTGGTGCGTCAGAAGGGATGTTCTGATCGATCTGCGCCTGGAAGTTGGCGAAGACCAGCGCGGTCCGCGAATTGTCGATCATCGCGATTTCCTGGCCCGACAGAACGCGGTCGTAGACGATGAAGGCGATGGCGATCAGCAGGATGCCGCGCGCGGCCCCGAAGAGGAACCCGAGCGCCTGGTCGATCCCGCCAAGCGCGGACCGCTGCACTGCCCCGGCGAAGAGCGGGGTGAACAGGGCGGCGACGATCAGGCCCACGACAAAGACGCCCGCGAAGGCCGCGACGACCGAAAGCTCGCAGCTGTCGGACAGGAACTCGCCCACCACGGGCAATTCCTTGACCAGAGGCTGGACGCCTGGGGCGAAGTAGTAGGCAGCGATGGCTGCGCCGATCCAGCCGAGGATCGCCATCAGCTCGCGCACCAACCCGCGCGAGAAGGCGAGGATGGCCGAAATGATGATGATGAGCGCCGCACCACCATCGACCGCGGTCAGGTTTTCCATCGTTTACGTCCCCGTTCCCATCTTTCAATCAAGGGCTTAACCTGCCCCGAACATTTCGCCCACAAACCCCGTCAGGTCCGCCATCTGCCGGACCTTCAGTCCTCCAGCCCCTTCGATCTTCGAATGGAACGGCACGGTCGCCTGTGAGAAACCAAGTTTCGAGGCTTCTTTCAACCTGTTTTCGGTCTGCCCGACCGGGCGCAAGGCCCCGGAAAGGCTGATTTCCCCGAAAAGCACCATGTCCGGCGGGATCGCCACATCCTCGCGCGCGGAAAGAAGCGCGCCGGCCACGGCAAGGTCGGCCGCGGGTTCGCTGACGCGCAGGCCGCCTGCGACATTGAGGAAGACGTCAAGACCCGCGAAGGGAATGCCGCAACGCGCTTCAAGCACCGCAAGGATGGTGGAGACGCGTCCGCTGTCGAGACCCACGACCGTGCGGCGCGGGCTGGCAAGGGTCGAAGGAGCGACAAGGGCCTGGATCTCGGTCAGGACCGGCCGCGTGCCCTCGATCCCGGCAAAGACAGCCGAGCCCGGCGCCGGGTTGTCGCGGTTGGCCAGGAACAGGGCAGAGGGGTTCGGAACCTGGACCAGCCCGCCGCCGGTCATCTCGAAGACGCCGATCTCGTCCGCGGGACCGAAGCGGTTCTTCACCGCGCGCAGGATGCGGAACTGGTGGCCACGCTCGCCCTCGAAGTAGAGGACGGTGTCCACCATGTGCTCGACGACGCGGGGCCCGGCGATCTGGCCTTCCTTCGTCACATGGCCGACCAGGATCACCGCCACCCCGCGCCGCTTGGCAAAGGTGACAAGCTCATGCGCCGCGGCACGCACTTGAGACACGCTTCCCGGTGCCGCCTCGACGGTGTCGAGCCACATGGTCTGGATCGAATCGATGATCGCCAGCGCCGGGCGTTCGGCGTCCAGCGTGGTCAGGATATCGCGCAGGCTGGTCTCTGCCCCGAGACCCACGGGCGCATCGGTGAGGTCAAGGCGCTGCGCCCGCATCCGCACCTGCGCACTTGCTTCCTCGCCCGAGATATACAGGCATTTCAGACCCTTGCGGGCGAAACTTGCCGCGGCCTGCAGAAGCAGCGTCGATTTGCCGATGCCCGGGTCGCCGCCAACCAGGATTGCCGAAGCCGGCACAAGGCCCCCGCCCAGCACCCGGTCCAGTTCATCGATCCCAGATGAGGCGCGGGGCGGTGGCGCTTCCTCGGTGGCCAGGTCGGAAAGCGGGATCGCGCGGCCCTTGGCGCCCAGAGACTTCGGCCCGGCCGACAGCGGTGCCTCTTCCACGATCGTGTTCCACCCGCCACAGGCGTCGCATTTGCCGGCCCATTTGCGATAGGCCGCACCGCAGACAGTGCAGGTGAAAGAGGTGGTCTGTTTCATGAAGCGGGACAGTGACCGGTCTTTTGGGCAGGATCAAGGCGACGCGGTTGCTCGGTCGTTCAGGCTGCGGGCTTCGATTTCCACGAAATCAGTATCTGCGCCAGGATGCAGGCGGTAAACAGGTAAAGGCCCCAGGCCGTCTCGATTGTGACATGTCCGGCCCCTTTGGCGATGACGATGTAAAGCGCGATCAGGAAAACGTCTGCCATCGCCAGCTTCCCCAGCACGTCCAGAACCGGAAGCGTTCTTGGCGACAGAAGGTTCCAGTGCAGGAGCGCGAGGCCAATGGTCTTGGCATAGGGCGCGAAGATCGCAAGGAAGGTGACCAGAAGCGCCAGCGCTGCGTCCGACTCCCACAGTGACTGCAGTCCCGTGATCACGCTGATTTCGTCCATTCCGAAGATCGGCAGGAGGGCAGCGCGGAGCAGTGGCGCGAACCAGGCGACGGGGAAAAGGATCAGGAGGGCGAGGTTGAGGTACTTCATCGGCACCGCCTACCTTACGCTCGCAATCGGTCCATCTGCTTTTCCGTGGATGAACTGCTGCACGTAAGGGTCTGGCGTGGCGTCCAATTCCGAAACCGGCCCCGTCCACTGGATCACGCCCCCATGCAGCATTGCCACGTTGTCGGCAATCGCGCGGACCGAGGACATGTCGTGCGTGATGGTCATCGCGGTCGCGCCCATCTCGACCACGATCTCGCGGATCAGGTCGTTGATGACGCCCGACATGATCGGGTCAAGGCCCGTGGTGGGTTCGTCGAAGAAGATGATCTCGGGTTCCGCCGCGATGGCCCGGGCAAGTCCCACGCGCTTCTGCATGCCGCCCGACAGCTCGGCCGGGAACAGGTCGGCGACTTCAGGTTTCAGCCCGACGCGACGCAGTTTCTCCACCGCCACCTCGCGCGCCTGGGCCTTCGGCAAAGCCGTCGAACCACGGAGCAGGCGGAAGGCCACGTTCTCCCAGACGCGGAGCGAGTCGAACAGCGCGCCGCCCTGAAACAGCATCCCGAACCGCGCAAGGAAGGCGTCGCGGTCGCCTTTGGTCACGTCCTGCCCATCCAGTGTGATCGTGCCGCTGTCCGGCCGCACCAGCCCCAGGATGCATTTCAGCAGGACCGACTTTCCCGTCCCCGACCCGCCGATGATGACCATCGAGGTTGCCGAGGGAATGCGCAGGTTCACCCCCTGCAGGACCCGGTTGTCGCCGAACTTCTTGTGGACCTCGCGAAGCTCGATCATGACGAGAAGAACACCTCGGTCAGGATATAGTTCGCCGCAAGGATCAGCACCGAGGCGGAGACGACCGCCGCCTTCGTCGCCGCCCCCACGCCCTGCGCGCCACGGGCCGAATTCATGCCGTGGTAGCAGCCCATCAGCGCCACGATGAAGCCGAAGACCGCGCCTTTCACCAGGCCCGATCCGATGTCCCAGGCTTCCAGGAAGTCGACAGTGTTCTTCAGGTAAGCGGCCGAGTTGAAATCCAGCCGCGTGATACCCACCAGCCAGCCGCCCATGATCCCGATGGCATCGCCGACGGCAACCAGCACCGGCATCGACAGGGTTGCCGCGACCACGCGCGGAACGGCCAGGTATTTCAACGGGTTGGTCGACAGGGTCACCAGCGCGTCGATCTGTTCGGTCACCTTCATCGTGCCGATCTCGGCCGCGATGGAGCTTGCCACCCGCGCAGCGACCATCAGCCCGCCCAGAACGGGGCCAAGCTCGCGGGTCATCCCGATGGCGACGATGGAGGGAACGACGGATTCGGCATTGAAGCGCGAACCGCCCGCGTAGATCTGCAAGGCCAGCGCGCCGCCGGTGAAGATCGCGGTCAGGCCGACGACGGGCAGGGAATACCAGCCGATCTGCAGAAGCGACGACCCAAGCTCGCGCAGGTAGAAGGGCGGACGCAGGATGTGGCCAACGACCGAGACGGTGAAAAGCACCACCCGACCGACGGCCGCGACAGCCTGCAGGACCGGGCGGCCGAGTGACCCGAGGGTCGCCTCGATCATGCCGGACGCTCCTGGTAGCGGCGGGTGTAGCGCGACCCGAACGCAGTCAGCAGTTCATAGCCGATGGTGCCCGCCACGTCGGCCAGGGCATCGACCGGCTGGTTCGGGCCAAGGATGTCCAGCGCCTTCGGCACTTCGGGAAGATGGGTGATGTCCACCGTGATCAGATCCATTGAAACCCGACCGACGAGCGGGCAGGGCGTGTCGCCATCCCAGAGCTGCGCCTTGTTCGACAGCGTGCGCGGAAGGCCGTCGGCATAACCCGCGGCCACGGTGGCGATCAGCGACGGCCGCTCGGCAACCCAGCTGCAGCCATAGCCCACAGCCTCGCCCGGGGCGACCTCGCGGGTCTGGATCACCGGCAACGACAGGGTGACCGCCGGAATCGCTGCCTCATAGGGCAGGCCGCCATACAGTCCTACGCCCGGCCGGGTCAGGTCGAAATGATAACGTTGGCCCAGAAGGATGCCGCCCGTCGCAGCCAGGCTCCGGGGAATGCCCGTGCCCTCGGTCATCTCCAGGAAGGCTGTCAGCTGCGCTTCGTTCAGCGGATGGTCAGGCTCGTCCGCGCAGGCGAGGTGGCTCATCAGCAGTTCGGGCCCGGCCTCCACCAGGATCGGGGCCACGGCGTGCCATTCCAGCATCTCGACACCCAGGCGGTTCATGCCGGTGTCGAGCTGCACGCCGAACGGATGGCCCGGCAGCGATTCCAGGTGCCGGGTGATCTGCTCCAGGCTGTTCAGCATCGGCGTCAGATCCAGATCATGGATCATCTCGGTATCGCCCGACATATGGCCCGAGAGGACCGCGATCTGCGGCCCCGGACCCAGGGCCTGGCGGACCGCCGCGCCCTCTTCGGCCAGCGCCACGAAAAATCGCCGTGCGCCCGCGTTGGCCAGGGCGCGGGCCACCCGCGTCGCACCCAGGCCATAGGCATCGGCTTTCACGACCGCTGCGGTCTGCACGCCCTGACCGGACATCCGGTCCAGCGCACGCCAGTTCGCGGCAATCGCATCGAGATCAATTGTCAGGGTTCCACTCGCCATGCGGCTGTTTCGACCGGGGCGGCACCGGGGTCAAGGAAAAAGCACGCGCGCGGGCGGGCGCTTGCCCTTTCCCACGGCCTGGGCGACGGTGGGCCGACACGGAGGCTTCCCTTGGCCCATGACCATTCCCGGCCCGACGAGGACGCGGATCTCTATGTGACGATCCTCTGCTGGATCGGCCTCGCGATTGCGACGCTGGATGCCTTTCTCCAGCCGCTGCCGAAGGGACTTCTCTGGGCCGCGCTGGGGCTTTCCTTCCTGACCGGCGGCCTGCCGCCCCTTCGTACCGCGCTGACCGAGCTCTGGCATGACCGGCGGCTGGACATCGACCTTCTGATGGTCGTCGCGGCACTTGCCGCTGCCGCTGTGGGCGCAGCGCTGGAAGGGGCGGTGCTACTTGCTCTCTTCTCGCTGTCGCAGACGCTGGAGCATCGGGCGATGGGCAAGGCCCGTCGCGCTGTCGAGGCGCTGATGCAGTTGCGGCCCGAAACCGCCTATCGCGAAGGTCCGGACGGCGTGGTCGAGGTCCCGGTCGAGACGCTGCAACCCGGCGATCGGGTCATCCTCCGCCCCGGCGCCCGCGTGCCGGTGGACGGGCGCGTGGCCGAGGGATCGGGACACCTGGATGAAAGCACGGTGACCGGGGAATCGGCCCCGGTGCGGAAGGCTGCCGGTGATCCGGTGCACGAGGCGACGGTGAACCTCGACGGTATCCTGACCGTCGAAGTCACCCGGAGCCTTGCAACCAGCACGGTCGCGCAGATGATCCGCCTCGTCACCGAGGCGCAGGCGATGAAATCTCCATCCGAGCGCTTCTCGGATTGGTTCGGGCAGCGCTACACCATAGCGGTCCTTCTGGGCTCCATCCTCTCCTGGTTCGGCTTCCGCGCGATGGGCCATGACGGGGGCGAGGCGCTGTACCGGTCGGCGACGCTTCTTGTCGCCGCCAGCCCTTGCGCGGTGGTGATCTCGGTCCCGGCGGCGATCCTTTCGGCGCTGTCCGCGGCGGCGCGGGGCGGTGTCCTGTTCAAGGGCGGGGCTGCGTTGGAGGGACTGGCCCAGGTCCGGACCTTCGCCTTCGACAAGACTGGCACGCTGACGACAGGCCTCGCGTCGGTGACGAACATCCTGCCGCTGGAGATGGAGGAGGACACTTTTCTCTCCCTTGCCGCCGGGCTTGAAGCGCAGTCCGAACACCCGATTTCCGCCGCCATCCGCCGAGAGGCGGCCGAGCGCGGCATCATGCCCGCGCCCATCCGGGACGTGCACTCCCATCCCAGCGAGGGGATCACGGGCATCGACGCCGAAGGGCCGCTCTGGGCTGGCAACGCCCGGATGCTCGACCGGATGGGGGCCACCATGCCGTCCGCCTTGACGCATCTGGTGGACGGGTCCGAGACGCTGGTGCTTTTCGGTCGTGGCGCGCGGGTCCTCGGCGCGGTCACCGTTGCGGACGAGCCGCGCGTCACGGCGACAGAGGCCTTGAGCAACCTCAAGGCGGATGGCCGCACCGCGATCCTGATGATGACCGGCGACCGCGCGCCCGTGGCCGCGCGCATCGGCGAAAGGCTGGGTCTGGCCCCGGAGGAGATCCACGCGAGCCTCCTGCCGGGTGACAAGGTGATCCTGGTCGATGCGGCGGCAAAGCGCGGCAAGGTCGCCTTCATCGGCGACGGCGTGAATGACGCGGCCGCCCTGGCGCGGGCGGATGTGGGTGTCGCGATGGGCGTCGCCGGCAGTGAGGTCGCTCTGCAAGCCGCGGATGTGGCGCTGATGGCCGATGACCTCAGAAAGCTTGCCGCCGCTCGCCGCCTCGCCCGCCGCGCGGCCCGGGTGATCCGGCAGAACCTGACCATCGCCATCGGCGCGATGCTGGTCCTGGTGACCGGAAGCCTTTTTTTCGAACTGCCGCTTCCCCTGGCCGTGCTGGGCCACGAAGGCGGCACGCTCTTGGTCGTGCTGAACGGTCTCCGGCTCCTCGCCGATCCGATCCGGGCGAAGTCCTAGAACCCGACGTCCGGCCCGCCCGACCCCTGCCAGGGCTTGGCGAGGTTCCCGAACCGCGTGAACCGGCCCTCGAAGGACAATTCCACCGTGCCGATCGGCCCGTGACGCTGCTTGCCGATGATGACCTCGGCCTTGCCATGCACCGATTCCATCAGCGCCTGCCACTGCGCCATTTTCTCCAACTCGTGGTCGCCCGGCTTTTCCCGCTCGCGGTAGTATTCCTCGCGGAAGACGAACATCACCACGTCGGCGTCCTGCTCGATGGAGCCCGATTCCCGCAGGTCGGATAGCTGCGGCCGCTTGTCGTCGCGGCTTTCCACCGCGCGCGAGAGCTGCGACAGCGCGATGACCGGGATGTTCAGCTCCTTCGCGATGGCCTTCAGGCCTTGCGTGATCTCGCTGACTTCCTGCACCCGGTTATCCTTGGAGGACCCTTTCAGAAGCTGCAGGTAGTCGACCATCAGAACATCCAGCCCATGCGTCCGCTTCAAGCGCCGCGCCCGCGCCGCGACCTGGCTGATCGGCAGGGCAGGGGTGTCGTCGATGTAAAGCGGGCAGGCCTCCAGTGCCTTTGCAGCCTCGACGAAGCGGCGAAACTCGGCCTCGGTCATGTCGCCGCGGCGGATCTGTTCCGATGGGACCTCGGCTGCTTCCGACAGGATACGCGCCGCCAGCTGCTCGGCCGACATTTCCAACGAGAAGAACCCGACCACCCCGCCTTCCACCGCGCCTTCCGACCCGTCGGGCATGCGGCCCTTCTTGTAGGCCTTGGCGATGTTGAAGGCGATGTTGGTGGCAAGCGAGGTCTTTCCCATCGACGGACGCCCCGCAAGGATCAGCAGGTCCGATGGGTGCAGACCCCCCAGCTTCTTGTCCATGTCGATGAGACCGGTGGAGATCCCCGCAAGGCCGCCATCACGCTGGTAGGCCGCGTTGGCCACGTTGACCGCGTCGGTTACGGCCTTGAGAAAACTCTGGAAACCGCGCTCGGCGACGCCCTGTTCGCCCAGCTTGTAAAGTCGTTGTTCCGCCTCGATGATCTGGTCCTTGGGCTCGGACGCCACCTCGACCTTCGCCGCCTGCGCCGCGATGTCCCGGCCCAGCTGGATCAGCTCGCGCCGCACCGCGAGATCATAGACCATCTGCGCATAGTCCCGCGCCGCATAGGCCGAGATTGCCGCCCCGGCGAGGCGCACCAGATAGGCGGGCCCGCCCAGCTCCTTCAACCCCTGATCATCTTCCAGAAAGGCCTTCAGCGTGACGGGTGAAGCGAGAGCGTTCTTCTGGATCCGCGCCGCTGCCACCTCGAAGATGCGCTGGTGGACGGGGTCGAAAAAATGCTCGGCCTTCACCAGCGATGAAATCCGGTCGAAGACGTCGTTGTTCGTGAGAATGGCGCCCAGAAGCTGCTGCTCGGCCTCGATGTTGTGCGGCAGGACCTCCTCGGCTGCAGGGACCGACGTAACCATCGGCCCCGACCCAACGGGCCGCAGTGCGGTAATCTCGGTCATCTATGCCCCCTGCCGTCTTGCCTGCTTTTTGGTGCCCACCGCCTAGCATGTCCGGCGGTGGAATGGGTTGGGGGAAAGCTGTGCATAAGCCGCTTTTCCACAGAAATCAGCCTACCAGATATTGGCCACCTCCTGAAGTGCCAAGCTATCCCTTGGAAAGGGGGCAGGCTTTGGTAGCGCGTTTGGAAACAACCGCGAAAGGCTTCGGAGGAGAATCAGCTCTTGCGGGCGTCCTGCCACGCGCGGGGTGCCTTGAGGAAGCTTTCCACCTCGGTCAGCGTGGCCGCGTCGAACGAGCCTTGCGCCCGTGCCTCGGCGAGAACGTCCCACCAGGTGCAGAGGTGGTGCAGCTTCACGCCGTGCGCGCCAAGCTTTGCCTCGGTGTCAGGGAAGATGCCGTAGTAGAAGATCACCGCCGTATGGCCGCAGGTGGCCCCGGTCTCGCGAATCGCGTCCACGAAGGAAAGTTTCGACCCCCCGTCGGTGGTCAGGTCCTCGACCAGAAGGACGCGCTGGCCTTCGGTCATCGCCCCCTCGATCCGGGCGTTCCGGCCATAGCCCTTTGGCTTCTTGCGCACGTAGGTCATGGGCAGAGCAAGGCGTTCGGCCACCAGTGCCGCGAAGGGAATGCCCGCCGTCTCGCCGCCCGCGATGTTATCGAAGGCCTCAAACCCTGCCTCACGCATAACGGTTACGGCCAGGAAATCCATCAGCGTCGAGCGGATGCGCGGGTAGCTGATCAACTTGCGGCAGTCGATGTAGGTGGGTGACGGCAGGCCGGAGGCGAGGGTGAAGGGCGTCTCGGCGTTGAAGTGGACGGCCTTGATCTCCAGAAGCGCACGCGCGGTGAGGCGGGCGATTTCGTCCTTGGGCGGGAAGGCGGAGGGGATCATGTCAGTCCTTTCGGGAAGTCCGAATATGCAGGGAAAATTCGGGGCTTACGAGACAACGTGCCAGTGCACGGGGAAGCCGGGCTGGAAGACGGTCACGGGGCCAGGCTCGGCGTGGATCTTCACGGGCCAGCTGCAGGGCTCGGCCCGTTTCTCCAAGGTGATCGTGCCGGGGTTAACCGGCAGTCGGTAGAAGGCCGGTCCGTGCAGCGAGACGAAGCCCTCCAGCTTGTCCAGCGCACCCTCTTCCTCGAACACATGCGCAAGGAGGGACATCGTGTTCGTGGCGGTGAAGCACCCCGCGCAGCCGCAGGAATGTTCCTTCAGCGCATCCACATGCGGAGCCGAATCCGTCCCCAGGAAATAGCGCGGCGAGCCGGACGTGGCCGCCTTTCGCAGCGCCAGCCGGTGCTTTTCGCGCTTGGCGACCGGCAGGCAGTAATAGTGCGGCTTGATGCCACCGGCGAGGATGTGGTTGCGGTTGATGATCAGGTGATGCGTGGTGATCGTGGCCGCGAGGTTCTCTCCGCCCTTTGCCGCATAGGCCACACCCTCTTCGGTGGTGATGTGCTCCATGACCACACGCAGTTCGGGCAGGCGGCGACGCAGGGGATCAAGCACCGTGTCGATGAAGACGGCCTCGCGGTCGAAGATGTCGACATGGTCGTCGGTGACCTCGCCATGGGTGCAGAGGGGCAGGCCGATCCGCGCCATCACCTCCAGCACCGGCATGACCTTCGCCAGGTCACGCACGCCGGAATGACTGTTGGTCGTGGCTCCGGCGGGGTAAAGTTTCACCGCCTTCACCAGCCCCGAGGCCGCTGCGCGTTCCACCTCCGTCGGGTCGGTCCCCTCGGTGAGGTAAAGCGTCATCAGCGGCTCGAAGGACATGTCGGCGGGAAGGGCCGCCATGATCCGCTCCCGATACGCCCTCGCATCGTCCAGCGTGACGACCGGCGGCACCAGGTTCGGCATGATGATCGCGCGGGCGAAATGGCGGGCGGTTTCCGGGAGCACGGCTCTCAGCATCGCGCCATCGCGCAGGTGCAGGTGCCAGTCGTCGGGGCGGGTCAGGGTGATCCTTTGCATTGGGGCGAGGTAACGCAAACCCGACTCGGATTCCAGTGGCATCGCGTGGCAGACTGCGCACCGATCGTCCCAGGACCGGATACCCCATGCTGCGCCCCATCCTTCTCGTCGCCTGCCTGACCCTTCCCGCCAATGCGCAGGAGGTGGACTGCGCCAATGCCATGGCCCAGGTCGACCTGAATGCCTGCGCCTACCAGGACTGGCAGGTCGCCGACGCCGACCTGAACACGGCTTACCAGAAGGCAATGGACCTGCTTCAGGACTGGGACGCGAACCTGCCCGCTGCCGAACAGGGCGGCGCGCAGGCCTTGAAAGAGGCGCAGCGTGCCTGGATCACCTTCCGGGACAAGGCCTGCGAGGCCGAGGGCTATGCCTTCAAGGGCGGCAGCGCCGAGCCGCTCCTCGTTTATGGCTGCATGCGAAAACTGACCTTGGAGAGGACCGCCCACCTCAGTGAAATGGTCGAGGCCTTCTCGGACTAGGCCTTCTCGCCTGTCAACTCCTCGAGCCGCCGGGCGAACCTCGGGGCGTTCAGGCGCGAAGTGACCGAGCGGCAGATCTTGATCTCGCGCTGGGGATGTCCCGACAGTCGCGCCGCCGCCAGAACCGACCGCAGGTAACTGCTGTTCGACCGCCGCCCGCGCCAGAGCCAGGAGAAGCGCTCGGCCGACATCTTGCCTTCCATCGCCGCTTCCAGGATCCGGTCCAGTACCTTCATCTCGCGCAGGGTGTCCTCGGTGCCTTCTCCGGTGTAGCGGGCATGCAGCGGGTGCACCCAGGGCCGTTGGAACAGGGCCGCGTGCATTGCATCCGGCTGGTGGAGCGGATCGTGGATCAGCCAGACCTTCGACGCACTTTCCGTCATGTCCGGGGCATATCCGTAGCGCCCGCGGAAGTTGATGCGCCGCGCGATGCGGTGTCGCTCGTCCCAGCCCGCCAGCGCCGGGTCCAACGTCGCGCGCGGAGCGACCAGCACCAGCTCTGCCTGCGGCGCCGTAATCGAATAGGCCGCCGCCGCATACCCCGCAGCTCCAGCCCCGTAGAAGACCACCCGGTCGAAATCCTCCAGGAAACCGTCATCTGCCAGCCGGTCGAAATACCGGAACACCGCCGGGTCGCGCCACCAGGTTTCGCCTTCCGCCAGGATGGTCAGGATCGACCAGCCCCGGTTTTGCGCCAGTGCGAAATGTTCGGGCAGAAGGTCGTCCCGCTCGCGCAGCGCGCCCGCGTCTTCAAACGTCACCAGAAGCTGCGGCCGTTCTTCGGCGAAAAAGGCGTAATGCCTGTCACCGAGGGCCAAGAAGTCACCGTCACCCTCGGCTATCTCCAGCATCGGGCGTTGCCAGTCGGGCGGCTGGACGTCGGTGGTCATTGGAAAGCTGTCGGTGTGCTGCATGGGATGGCGTGCTCGTCCCCGGGACTCTGGCGGCAGATTGCGGCTACGACAAGGCCTAGCAGTGGAAACATTTGCCGCCTCTTCGCCCAGAACGGGCATAAAGGAGCAACGATTTCTCCAAGGGACAACCTAAGGTTGCAATCCTGCCCGATTTCATCCCTGCAAACTCATCCGCGACGGATGTAGGGCTTCCAGACCGCCTCGGCTTCGGCGTGGGACAGAACCCGAGTCGGCCCGGCCATCAAGAGTTGTCCGTAGAAGCTGCGACAGGCATCCTCGCGCATCAACTCAATGAACCGGGCATGGCGCCAGGCGACTGCCGCCGCGTGCAGCGGCCCAAGGATGGGGTCGCTGTGCAGAGCCGCGCGGAGGGGACCGCTTTCCACTTCCTGAATGGACCAGTCCTCCTCGTCTGCGAAGTTCCTCTCGATCCAGTAGCCCGCGTCAAGGCCGCCATCCGCATGGACCGCGCGGCCACGGTCGCGCTTCAGGACGAAACTCTGCGCCGCGCCAAGCGGGTAGTGGTTCAGTTGCACCAGCCCGTAAGGATCGCGCCCGGCGTCGGAAAAGATGCGCCCCCGGTGGAAGGCCGCCGGAAGTGCGCGGCCCGAGCCGTCGAACCAGCGTTGCCCGGCCAACCGCGCCTCGTCCGGTGCTCGGGGACGGTGCACCCCCAGCTTGCCGTAGCTGCCGTCATTCCGCACAAGCGTCTTGAACAGAAGTGCCCGCCATGGCCAGTACAGGACCTTGGGCGCTGCCCGGGTGAAGGTCTCGGTTACCGGCGCATCGCGGTACTCGACGATCCCCGCATTGCCGAAAAGCCGCCAGGTGAGGGTCACCGCCGTGGCGTCGGGCAGCATCGCCAGGAGGGCGTGGATCGTCCGGTCGCCGGCATGCACGTTGACGAACTCGTCGATGTCCAGGGGCAGAAGCCAGTCCGCCCCCGTCACCAGCGGGTGCTTGTCCGCCTGCTTCAGCGCCGACCATTGCGGCCCCTCGGGGTGCGGCCCGGGATTGCGGACATGCGTCAGCCAGCCCATCGCCTCCAGTCGGTCCAGCATCGCATCCGTGCCGTCGTCGCAGTCGTTGGAGAAGACGAGGAAATCCGTCACCCCGCAGGCGCGGTGATGCGCCAGCCATTCCAGCAGGAACGCGCCTTCGTTCCTGACGCAAAGGACGGCCGTGATCTTCACGACCGCCCCCATTCTTCGTCCCCAAATATCCCCGCCGGAGGCATCCGCACTCTCCCCACGCGCCACGCCCGAAGACGTAGCACGGGGCAAGCGTCAGAAGAAGGCCTGGACGCCCGTGATGGCGCGGCCCAGGATCAGCGCATGGATGTCATGCGTGCCCTCATAGGTGTTCACCGTCTCCAGGTTCACCATATGGCGCATGATCTGGAAGTCTTCCTGGATGCCGTTGCCGCCATGCATGTCGCGGGCCCAGCGGGCCGCTTCCAGCGCCTTGCCGCAGTTGTTGCGCTTGACGATCGAGATCATCTCGGGGGCCGCATTGGCCTCGTCCAGCAGCCGCCCGACACGGAGGCTCGCCTGCAGCCCCAGCGAAATCTCGGTCATCATGTTGGCGAGCTTCAGCTGAAACAGTTGCGTCCCCGCGATGGGCTTGCCGAACTGCTTGCGGTCAAGGCCATACTGGCGGGCGGCATGCATGCAGAACTCGGCCGAGCCCATGACGCCCCACGAGATGCCATAGCGCGCGCGGTTCAGGCAGCCGAACGGCCCTTTCAGGCCCTCGACAAACGGCAGCAAGGCGTCCTCGCCCACTTCCACGTCCTTCATCACGATCTCGCCCGTGATGGAGGCCCGCAAGGACAGCTTTCCGCCGACCTTCGGCGCCGACAGGCCCTTCATGCCCGTCTCCAGCACGAAGCCCTTGATCTTGCCGCCATGCGCCTCCGACTTGGCCCAGACCACGAAGACATCGGCGATGGGGGCGTTCGAGATCCACATCTTCGCGCCGTTCAGCACATAGCCGTTCGCGGTCTTCTTCGCCGTTGTCTTCATCCCGGCCGGGTCCGACCCCGCGTCGGGTTCGGTCAGGCCGAAGCAGCCGATCCACTCGCCGGACGCCAGTTTCGGCAGGTACTTCATCCGCTGCTCTTCCGTCCCGTAGGCGTAGATCGGATACATCACGAGCGACGACTGCACCGACATCATGCTGCGATAGCCCGAGTCGACCCGCTCCACTTCCCGCGCCACAAGGCCATAGGCTACATACGACGCGCCCAGCCCGCCGTACTCCTCAGGGATCGTGACACCCAGAAGCCCCATCTCCCCCATCTCGCGGAAGATCGCCGGGTCGGTCTGCTCCTCCCGGTAGGCCGCCACGACCCGAGGCTGCAGCTTCTCCTGCGCATAGGCCCGCGCCGCATCGCGCAGCATCCGCTCTTCCTCGGTCAACTGGTCGTTCAGACGGAACGGGTCTTCCCAGTCAAAGCGGCCCAGGTCGGGGGCGTCCTTGGCTTTCAGTTTCGGGGTGTCGAGCATCATGGGCCTCCATCTTTGAGCCATATCATTGCAGAAAAGGGCAGGGCAGGCTATCGAAAGCCCTGCACGGGTTCATGAGGGAAACTCATAATGCTTCCGCGCCGCTACCTTCCACCGATCCCGGCGCTGATGGCGCTGGAGGCAGTCGACCGCCTTGGCACAGCGTCCGAGGCAGCGAAGGAGTTGAGCCTGACGCAGGGCGCGATCAGCCGGGCGTTGCAATCGCTTGAACAACAACTTGGCGTCCCCCTCCTGATCCGCGAACGCCAACGCCTGCGCCTCACGCCCGCGGGCCGCGACTACGTGGCTGAGGTGCGCAAAGCCCTCCACCTCCTCGCCTCCGCCTCGATCACGCTGCGCGCCAACCCCACGGGCGGAAGCCTCAACCTCGCCATCCTCCCCGCCTTCGGCATGCACTGGCTCGCTCCGCGCCTCGCCCGCTTCGCCCAGACCCACCCGGAGGTCACCATCAACCTCTCGACCCGCCTCCGCCCCTTCGACTTCCAGGGTTCCACCTTCGACGCCGCCATCCACTACGGCCGCCAGGACTGGCCCGGCGTGGCTTACCTGAAACTCATGGATGAAGAGGTCCTCGCCGTCGCCGCCCCCGGCTTCCCGACGCTCACCAAAGCCACCGACCTCCTGCACCACCCCCTCCTGCAGCTCGAAAGCCGCACCGGAGACTGGGGCCGCTGGCTCGCCCACCACGGCAACCCTGGCCTCCGCCCCCCCGGTATGCTCTTCGACCAGTTCGCGACCCTGACCCAAGGTGCCATCCACGGCATGGGCGCAGCCCTGATCCCCACTTTCCTCATCGAACGCGAACTCGCCGAAGGCCGCCTGATCCCCATCTTCGGCCCCCCGGTCCCCGCGCTTGGCTCCTACTACCTCGTCTGGCCCAACACCCTTCCCGAACGCGCGCCGCTGCGGTCCCTACGACTATGGTTGCAGTCCGAGGCCACCGATCCCGCCTTGACCCCCGCACCCCCGCCCGCC
>Ga0208243_1000235_pt1 | contig 38624 bp, 32 predicted proteins | sample Subbio2Aug_QV12A_FD_184826 | JGI IMG/M metagenome (GOLD analysis project Ga0208243, IMG submission 184826) | Serpentinite rock and fluid subsurface biosphere microbial communities from McLaughlin Reserve, California, USA - CR12Aug_QV12A (SPAdes) | ecosystem: Environmental > Terrestrial > Deep... | reverse complement strand
TCTCGTGGCGATGGGCCGGAACAGCGGCGGCTGCGCCTGGTTGGTCCTGTGCGTGCGGCCGAGGCCCTGGATGGCGGCGTCCGCTTTCCAGCCGGGTTCGAGCAGATAGTGGACGCGCAACCGGGTGTTCCGCGCCGAAAGCTCGGCGTGGTAGCTACGGCCGGTGCCGCCGGCGTCCGAAAAGATCAGGATGCGCTTGCTGTCATCCATGAACGCCTGGGTTTCGGCGAGATTAGCGGCGGCGGCCCGGTTCTCGACGACGAGACGGTCGCCGCCCGAAGGCGTGCTCTTGCGGACGATTCGCCGCGAACGGCCCGTCACCTCGGCCACCAGCTCCGTCCCGAAATGCTGGACGATCTGATCGAGCGCGCCGGGCACGGGCGGCAAGGAGGCAAGCTGCGCGATCAGCTCGTCGCGGCGCGCGACGGCCTCGCGGCTTTCGACGGGCTGGCCATCGCGCGTGACCGGCCGCGACGACAGATTGCCCTCGCTGTCGGTGAACGGCTCGTAGAGCTGCACCGGGAAGGAATGGGCGAGGTAGTCAAGGACGTATTCCCTCGGCGTGATGTCGACGCGAACGTCGTTCCATTCCTCTGTCGGCAGCTCGGCCAGCCGGCGCTCCATCAACGCCTCGCCCGTGGAGACGATCTGAATGACCGCGGCGTGGCCGGCTTCCAGGTCGCTGGTGATCGATCGGATCAGGGTCGGCGTCTTCATGCTGGTGAGCAGATGGCCGAAGAAGCGCTGCTTGGCGCTCTCGAAGGCCGAGCGGGCGGCGGACTTGGCCTGCCGGTTGAGCGTGCCGGACGCGCCGGTGATGTTGGCCGCCTCCATCGCCGCGTCGAGGTGGTTATGGATAATGGCAAAGGCCCCGGCATAGGCATCGTAGATGCGGGTTTGCTCGAGGGTCAGCGCGTGCTCGACCAGTTCGTATTCCACGCCGTCGAAGGAGAGCGAGCGGGCGGTGTAGAGGCCGAGCGCGCGCAGGTCGCGGGCCAGCACCTCCATCGCCGCGACGCCGCCGGCCTCGATCGCCTCGACGAACTCGGCGCGAGTGCTGAACGGAAAGTCCTCGCCGCCCCACAGGCCGAGCCGCTGGGCGTAGGCGAGGTTGTGGACCGTCGTGGCGCCGGTCGCCGAGACATAGACGACGCGGGCGTTCGGCAGCGCGTGCTGGAGCCGCAGACCCGCGCGGCCCTGCTGCGAAGCGGCAACGTCGCCGCGTTCTCCCTTGCCGCCACCGGCGTTCTGCATTGCGTGCGCCTCGTCGAAAATCAGGACTCCGTCGAAGTCGGAGCCCAACCATTCGACGATCTGCCGGACGCGCGAAACCTTCTCGCCACGGTCGTCGGAGCGTAGCGTGGCATAGGTCGTAAACAGGACGCCTTCCGGCAGCGTGATCGGCCGCCCCTGCGGGAAGCGCGACAGCGGCGTGACCAGCAGGCGCTCCATGCCGAGCGCCGACCAGTCGCGCTGCGCGTCCTCGATCAACTTGTCGGACTTTGAGATCCACACCGCCTTGCGGCGGCCCTGGAGCCAGTTGTCGAGAATGATCGCGGCGGACTGACGCCCTTTGCCGACGCCGGTGCCGTCACCGATCATGAAGCCGCGCCGGAAGCGCGCGGCGTTCGTCGCATCCTCGCGCGCGGCGGTGACGACATCGAAGGTGGCGTCCACCGTCCACGATCCGGCAAGATGATCGGCGTGAGCCTCGCCGGCATAAATGACGGTCTCGAGCTGCGCGTCGGACAGCAGCTCGTGGATATTGACCGGGAGGTGCGGCCGATAGCTCGGTCTGGGCGGGGCGACCGAAGCCATCGCCGCCGATTGCACCAGCCTGGTCGGGTGCGCCTGAGAACCGGCAATACGGATCGCCTGCAATAAGTATTCTTCATAGATGCCGTCGGACAAGCGGCCGTCTTCGCCCGCAAGGCCGTCCTGGGTCTCGTAGGAAAGTGGCAGGCCCTCCGGCTCGGCCATCGGCACGGCGGCGGGGACGGCCTTGGCGGTGCGGTTGATATAGCCGCGCACGCTGCGAGGGACGTAAGCCGCGACAGCCGGGACCGTGAGGGAGGGATCGACGGCGAGCCGTGTCGGCAAATGATCGTCGAGCCAGCCCAGCAGCGTGGCGGCGTTCGAGGCAACGCCGGGTGCGGCCGGGAACACGGCCGGATCGTCGGCGGGCAGCTTGTCGATGACGGTCAGCCGCGTCGGAAACGTCGTGCCGTGTTTGGCATAGACCGCGCCGTCGATGGCGGCGGAGAAGACGATGCGCCCGCGCGCCTGCAGGCGAATGAAGGCGTCCCGCCAGGCCAGATTGTCGGACGCGAAATTGGCGCCAGTGATCGTCACCAGTCTTCCGCCGGGAGTCAGACGCGCCAGCGCTGAGGCGACATGGCGATATGTGGTGTCGGCTATGCGGCCTTCGACATTGGCCATTGCGGAGAACGGCGGGTTCATCAGCACGACGCTGGGCGTGACGGCGGGATCGAGATGATCGTCGATCTGGGTCGCGTCGAAACGGGCGACGGGAATGGCCGGGAAGAGAAGCGACAGCAGGCTGGCGCGGGTGTCGGCCAGCTCGTTGAGGACGAGCGCGCCGCCGGCGATCTCGGCGAAGATGGCGAACAGGCCGGTGCCGGCCGAAGGCTCCAGCACCCGGTCGGCCGGAGTGATTGCCGCGGCGCAGGCGGCGACGAGGCCGAGCGGGATCGGCGTCGAGAATTGCTGGAAGGTCTGGCTTTCGGTCGAGCGCCGCGTATGCGTCGGCAGAAGGTTGGCGATTTTCGACAGCGCGGAAAGGCGGGCTGCCGGAGACCCGGCTTTGCGGAAAAGCGCACGTCCGTATTTGCGGAGAAACAGGACGGTCGCCGCCTCACAGGCGTCATAGGCCGTCTTCCAGTCCCAGGCGCCGGTGGCGTCCGATGCGCCGAAGGCGGTCTCCATCGCCACACGCAGGGCAGCGGCGTCGACGCGCTCGCCGCGTTCGAGATGGGGCAGCAGCAGACCGGCGGCCGTGAAGATGGCGCCGGCGGGTTCGGGATTGGAGCCGAGCGGAAGCGGCGCGGCGGCGGACGCCGCCGCGGATGCGGAAATCAGGGTCATGATGTGAGCCTTAAGGAGAGCGGGAAAGGACGAGCCGCGCGGCGCTCTCTCTCGACCGCACCGGCTCAAACCCGTCCCGGCCGCCCTCTCACTCTCGGGACGGTGGCATGGAAAAAGCGCCCGACCGGGAGGGGGCGCTTTTCCGGGGATCAGCTCCAATGTCCGTCCGCGATCTCGCGGGCGACGAGCGCGCGGGCCTTGCGGATGAGGTCATCGCCGCAGGTGTCGATGTGGCCGAAAAACCTGGCGCGGGCACCGTTCTCGGCCCAATCGGCATAGGCGCAATATTCGCGAGCCCCGGATCGGAAGGCCCGCATGTCGTTGGCCAAGTGCGGCTTAGGTTCGATGACGACGGTGATGCCGTCCCTGGTTTCCGGCCAGGGCAGAGACCGTTCGCGCGGCGGATGCTGGCGATCCGCCGCGAAGATGGCGTCGATGTCGGTCATGGCGCCTCTTCCGCGTCGGGGCGCACGAAGCCTTCGGGATCGCCGGGATCGGGCGGCAGATAGGCGTCATAGGGATTGCCGTCGGCGAGATGGCCGAAGGGTGTGAAGACGTAATCGCCATCGTCCCTCCCCACGGCGCAGATGACATAGCGCGGACTGCCCGTCACCGCGTCGAGGCATTCCATGAGAGCGAGATTGCCGTCGCCCGCCGCGCGCAACAGGGTCTGAAAATTGGTCCGGGCGTAGGAGGGGATGCTCATAGCGGTCCTCCCTCGCTGGAGATGGTCTGATCGAGCCAGCCATCGGTGTAGATCCAGTCCACGGTCTCGCCAGTGGCGAGGTCGAGGACATGCGCGCCGCCGCCGAATCCATCGAGCCGGGGCTTCGAGCAGGTGTTGGCGTATTGGAAGCCCCATCTGCCGGTCAGGCCGAACTCGACGGCGCAGCGATTCACGAACTGGATGAGGCGTTCGGGATCGCCGGTCACGTCGTCGCGCATCCAGAGTTCGGCGCCGCCGTACTGCGGCTCGATCGAGAGAAGAAAGCCCTCGGAGGGTGGCTCGTCCGATGCGCCTTCCGCGGACAGGGCGTTGTAGAGGTCGAGCGCGCGGGCGGCGTTCTCGGGTGTGCCGACGTCGAGTAGGCACGAGAAATGGGTGAAATAGTCGGCCATGACAGGCTCCTGAAACGAGAAAGCCCGGCGCGATGGCCGGGCTGGGTTGGGGGGATCGAAGGCGGTCAGCAGCCGAACCGCCAGGATGGCCAGGGCTGGCCATCGTCGGCGGCGGCGACGGCTTCCGAAAGGTAGCCGGCATCGCCTTCGACCAGGGATGGATCGCGCACCGGCGTTTCGTCGATGACAGTGACGCAAACAATGAGACCGTCTTCGACCTCGACGTGAACGGGCACGAGATACTGGAAGACGACGCGGCGCGGGGCGGACGGGGCGGGTTCGATCATGGAAGGTCTCCTTGCGACGATGCGGGGAAGCGACTCCAAGCCGCTCCCCCGCAGTGAGGTTCATTCGGCCGCGATCGTGAGGGCGTCTTCGTCCTCGATCTCGTCGGCTTCCTCGTCGTCGCGATCCTCGCTGAGGAAGTCCGGCAAGGCGGCATCGTCTCCAGTGTCTGCCTCCGTGCCCGGTTCGATGGTTTGCCCATCGTCGAGGTCGACCAGGCGCAGCGGCTCCGGCAGCCAGCCGGTGTCGGCCAGCAGGCGCTCGGCCTCCTTGGCCATGTCGCCCTTCTTCAGATGGTCGATGAGCTGGGCAGCCCGCTCGCCCGCACCTTCGCGCACGGCTTCGAGGATGCGGGGCTTGGTGACGCGGCCGAGATAGTTGCCGACCGTCGGCCTCCAGCCCGCCGCCACCATGTCGAGGCCGGTGGCTCGCGCCAGCCGGTCGGCCTGCGAGAGGCGCACGTCCAGCCCATGCTGGCTGACGCCCGATCCGCTGTAGGGATTGGGCCGCTCGAACAGGGCGTTCACGCCGTAGCTGACACAATGGGCGAGCAGATCGAGGCGCGTGCCGGGGTCGAGCAGGGAGAGCCAGTCCCACAGGGCCTGGTCGTCGTCTGGAACGTGATCGCCCCAGCGCTCGTGTCGCTCGGCGACCTCGCGCGCGGGCGTGCTGTCCTTCAACTCCTCGCACTGTGCCGAGAAGAAGACATGATTGACACGGGCCTCGAGGCAGCCGGCTGGCGCGGCGCGCCGGAAGGTGTCGCTGACCAGCTTGTGCAGCAGCATGGTCATGGCGACGTCGGGATGTTCCGCAACCGCGTTGCGCAGCGCCAAGGTGCGATGCGCGGTCAGCTCGATGACGAGGCGCTCGGGTAACGGCTTGATGCCGTCCTCCTCATCGTCCTCCGGCTCAGCGGGCTGGCCGCCGATGGTGATGACGGCGCGTTGAACGGCGGGCGCGACCTGCTGGCCAGCTTCACCGTCAACCTCCGGTGCATCGCTGCCTTCGGTCTCGACGGGACGTTCATCCTCGGGACGGACATAGCCGCGATCCACCGACAGCGAGCCGTCGGCGTCGAGGCTGATGAAGACGCCGGCGATGGCGATGTCGGCCGGATCGTAGATCGTTGGGCGCTGCTCGAAGGCGTCGAGCGCCTGTTCGATCTCGCCGAGACGTGCGTCGATCTCGACCGGCAGCTCGTCGGCTTCGGCATATTCGGCTTCGAGTCGGTCGTATTCGTCGCGCAGCGCTTCGCGGGTGGCGCGCTCCTCTTCGGTCAGGTCGACCGTGACGCCAACCATTTCGCGAAGCCCATGCTGGTGGCCGTAGGGAAAGCTCAAGGCGGCCTCGACCCATTTCCAGCCTTCGCTCGCGATCTCGTCGGCGGTGGTCTTCAGCTTCTCGGCCACCAAGCGGTCGAGCAGGGCCGGATCTTGCAGCCAGCCACCATCGTCCGACTGGAATAGGTCGCGCAGCACGACGCCGCCGGCCGCCTCATAAGCATCGATGCCGATGAAGACGGCCCTTTTGTCGGAGGCGCGTACCGAGGTCTCGGTCAGCATCCGGCGAATCTGATAGGGCTCCTTCTGCCAGCTATCCTTGACTGCCTTCCAGACCTGTTCCTGACGGGCAGGGTCGGAGCTGACGGTGAAGGCCATGAGCTGTTCGAGCGTCATGCCGTCGTCGGCATAGATCTCGAGCAAAGTTTGCGAGACGGATGCGAGGCGCAGGCGCTGCTTCACGACATTGACGCCGACGAAGAAGGCGGCGGCGATGGCTTCCTCAGTCATGCCCTTGTCCCGCATGGACTGGAAGGCGCGGAACTGGTCGAGTGGATGCAGCGGCGCGCGCTCCATGTTCTCGACCAGCGAGACCTCGTCGACCAGGATGTCGCTGTTGGCGTCGCCGACGACGCAGGGCACCGGCGCGGTCTTGGCCAGGCGCTTCTGCTTCGCGAGCAGTTCGAGCGCCCGATAGCGGCGGCCGCCGGCGGGCACCTCGAACATGCCGCTCTCGGCGCCATCGGCGTCGAGGACCGGACGGACATGGAGGCTCTGGATGAGACCGCGACGGGCGATGGACTCGGCCAGTTCCTCGATCGAGACGCCGGCCTTGACGCGCCGGACATTGGACTGGCTCAGCACCAGTTTGTTGAAGGGGATGTCGCGCGCCGACGACAGGATGATCTTCTGAATGGCAGTCGCCATGTTCGTTACTCCGCGACGGGCGGCCGGGAGCCTCTCTCTCGACCTCCAACCCGTCACGAAGCGAAGCGCCGCCCTCTCACTCTCGGAGGGCAGCGCCAAGGGGGCGGAAAGGCGTAGAGCCGGAAGCCCGCTTCTCCGCCTTTTGGTTTTCAGGCTCGTTACGCCGCTTGCCGTTCGTGGTCGGCTGCATCGACATCGGTGCTGGGCAGAAACCCGAGCAGCCAGTCGGCCGCCTTGCTGGCCTGGGAAGCGGCGCGCAAGATGGCGCGATTGTCCTCGCGCAGCACCTCGAGCCAGGAGCCGATATAGTCGGCATGGCGGACGGTGGGTGTGATGCCGAGCGAGGCGCAGCAGAAGGCCGCGTTGATCTCGGCGCGTTATCTGAACAGTCAAGCTGTCTCAGCGGACTTTCATCAGCCGAAACCAGCCGATCTGGCGGCGTTGCGCGGTTTTAGAACGGGTGAGACACTCGGGAGTATCTGGAGGGCTGCTCTTCGCATTGCGGTTCGTGGTTTTTACGACTGCTCAGCGAACCGAATGCGACTGGTGAAGGGATTTCTTTCGTGCAGACTGCTCCGCGGCCGTACCGGTCGACCACCTCACTTACGCTCAAAGCATCTCGCCGATATCTGACGCGCCGCTGGGATATGCGAACATGGTGGTCTTCAACTGCTCTGCCGTCAGCCCTTGCCTGATCGCCAGTGCAAAGATGTTGATCACTTCGTCAGCGTGCGGACCGACAAGATGGGCGCCGAGGATGCGGTCAGTGTCCGCGTCGACCAACGTTTTGAAGCCATACACCGTCTCGGCCTGCTGGCGTGCGGTGAACCAGCCGTCCACGCGCTCGGTCTTTACGCGAACGTTCAGGCCTTTCTCACGCGCCTTGGCTTCGCTCATGCCGACGGCTGCGATCGGCGGGATGGTGAAGGCGACACTCGGAACGCCTGTGTATTCAGGCCTGACCGTGTTGCCGTTGAGCAGGTTCGCCGAGACTACCTTCGCGTCATGGCTTGATACCGGAGTGAGCGGCGGTCCTAGGCCGGCGGCATCACCTGCTGCGTAGACCGCGGGGTTGGAGACGCTTTGCAAAAATCCGTTCAACGCCAGCCGCCCGTTATGGTGCTTTACGCTCCCGGCATCGAGATCGAGCGTCGCGAGCGCCGGCGCCCGACCCGCGGCATGGACGACCAGATCTGCGTCCATATCGAGTTCGCCGTCAGGACAGTCCGCCCGGACGCGATAGCCGTCTGATACCTTCTCAATGGCGGTCACCCCTGCCTGTGTGCGGACATTGATGCCGCGCTCGCTGAACTTGTCCATCAGCCAGCCGACGAGATCGGGGTCGAATTGCTTGAGCATTCGCTTCCCGTGCTGAAGAATTGTGACCTGTGCTCCGGCGCGCGCCGCGATGTGCGAAAACTCGGCCGCGATATAACCGCCGCCGACAAGGACGATGCGTTCAGGCAGGCTCTCCAGTTCCAGGAAGCCTTCATTGGTGATCAGGTGCTGCTCGCCCGGAATGCCGAGCGGCACGGCCTCGGCGCCGGCGGCGATCACGATACGGTCCGCCTCGATCCTCTCTCCTCCGAACTCGAGCGCATTCGGGCCGATAAAGCGAACGTGACCGTGGAAGGCGTGAATCCCTTTGTCGGCAAAGGCTTTCTCACGCTTCTGCGGTACCGGATCGGTGAAGCTGCGCTTGAAGGCCATCAGTCCCGTCCAATCGAGCGTCGCGTCCCCTTCGATTCCACGTCCGCTCATGCGCCAGGCGTGATCAGCCGCCTCGGCGCCGCCGACCATCATCTTCTTCGGATCGCAACCGCGCAAGGCGCAGGTGCCCCCGAAGGGCCGGAAGTCCGCGACGGCGACGCTCCAGCCAGCCGCACGAACCCTGTGTGCTGTTACGATCGCAGCCGTTCCCGTGCCGATAATCGCAAGGTCATATCTCTTCGCCACTAGATCTCCTCCAACATTGTCACGTTCGACATCCGAGCCTTCACGGCTCAGCCGGCGCAGCATGAGAGCTTCGCCACGTCCTTGTCGAAGGCAAGAGCCGCGAGCTTCAGGCCCTCAACGGTGGTGAGATACGGAAAGAGCGTATCCGCGAGGTCGTCGACGGTGAGGCCGTGCCGGATTGCCAGGGCCGCCGTCTGGATGCTGTCGGCTCCCTCCGGTGCGAGGATATGCGCCCCGAGCAGCCGGCCGCTGCCAGCGTCGGCGACGAGCTTGATGAGCCCGCGTGTGTCTCGGGCGGCAATCGCGCGCGGCACCTGGTCGAGACCGATCGTGGAGACACGGACGGCGTGGCCGGCGGTCCGCGCAGCCGCCTCTGTCAGCCCGACGCTCGCCACCTGCGGATCGGTGAAGACGATGGCCGGCATGGCACTGTTGTCGTAGCGCAGGCTGTCGCCGTTGAGGGCGTTCTTCGCCGCGAGCTTGGCACCGTAGGCGGCCATGTAGACGAACTGATCGTGACCGGTGACGTCGCCGGCAGCGTACACGCCCGATCTTGTCGTGCGCATGCGGTCATCGACGAAGATGCCGCCCTTCGGCGAGAGAGCGATCCCATGCTCGGCGAGCCCGAGACCTTCGATATTGGGCGCGCGGCCCGTCGCCACGAGCACCTGATCGGCGTCGATCGTGACGTCCTTGCCGTCGCGATGGACAGTGAGTGCAACACCGTCCGCGGTCTTGCGGATCGTCCGGTACGTGATGCCGGAAATCACCGCGATGCTCTCGTCCATGAAATACCCCGTCAGCGCCGTGCCGATCTCGGGTTCGGCCTCCGGAAGGAGACGCGAGCGGCACACCAGCGTCACCTCGACGCCGGCGCGGGCGAACATCTGGGCGAGTTCGGCCCCGATATAGCCGCCGCCGATCACGAGCAGAGATCGGGGCAGCGCCTCGAGATCAAGCGCCGTCGTGCTCGTCAGGTATGGCACGGTCTCGATGCCTGGGATGACAGGGACGGCCGGTCGCGCGCCGGTCGCGATGATGATCTTGCCGGCTGAGACAAACGTGCCGTCCACCTGGACGCCGCCGTCCACGATGCGCGCCGGCCCTTCGCGATAGGCGATGCCGTTGTAAGCCGGGAGCAGGTCGGCGTACTTGGCCTGACGTAGCTCCGAAACCAGCGCGTCCTTCTGACGGACGGTTCCGCCCCAGTCGGTCAGTTCGGCCTCGGCCGTGATGCCGGCGAAACGTGCCGCGGCTCGGGCATTGTGGAGCGTCTCGGCGGCGCGGATCAGCGTCTTCGACGGCACGCAACCGATATTGACGCAGGTGCCGCCGATGGTGCCGCTGCCGATGAGGGCCACCTGGGCGCCCTGATCGGCTGCCGTGATCGCGGCCGAGAAGCCGGCCGAGCCGGCGCCGATGATGGCAAGGTCGTAGGAACCATTGTTGCGGCCATTCGTGCCAAGGCGCCGATGCGTCACGGGCCTGTCCGGCGATGCCGTATCGCCCGACGATTGAGGCTCACCTTGTGTCTCGGCCGCGTTGTTGCCGTGGCCGGCGATTGTGCCGATTCCGGCAAGGCTGGGCCCGAAGATCGCCCGACCTGCTTCGAGAGCTTCCTCGATCGACAGCCGGAATCCCGGCTCGTCTGCAGGACGCTGCCGGCGCCACGCGGCGAGGTGATCGTCGGAACAGAAGAAGGATGTTGCAGTGCACAGCGAGTTCGCAGCGCATCCGCCTTCGTAATGGACGCTGAGCCATACGACGGCCGTCGTCGGCTCAACGTCGGCCAGAGCCCGGCCCCGTTCCTGCGTGGTGATCCGGACCGGCGCGCCGCAGTGGCGGCAGCGCGAGACGATCGAGATGTCTTGGTCGGTCATAGCGCCGATGCCGAGCGCGTCGACCGCGCACATCGCAGTAAGAGTGCGTCCGTCCAGTGTGACCCGGTGGCCGGTGTCGCGGTCGGTGAAGGGATACGCGCCGACAATCATGTCGCCATCGAGTACGACGAGGTCGCGACGGCGGAGCTCTTCGAGCAGCGCACGGACGGCTTCCTCGCTCAGCCCCGCACGCTTGGCAAGCGCGCTTGGGGTCGGGGCTCGCCCGTGTTCGGCGTAGAGCTGTAGCAACGCAACGCGCACGCGATCCGTGGCCGCCTCGTAGCCGCTCCAGCGGTTGAGCACATGGTCGGAGCCGACCATGGCCAGCAGGGCCTCCTTCACCACGGGTGACGAAACCACCGACCAGTCCGGAAACGTCACACCCGGCCGCACGGCCAAGCTCGGCACCGTTGCGGATGTAGAAACCGTCGCCTTGTCGCGGGACGCGGAGGATGTGCAGCAATCGTTCATGGCTTCAGGCCTTCATTCAGAATCTTCGTGTTGGAACAGACGACCTTTGCACGGCGATGATGGATGCCGCAGGCGACAAGCCCGAGGCCCGCGGCGATCAGGGAAAGCACGACCAGACCCGAACCCGTCAACCACGCGCCGAGGCCGGCCAGCGGCGGGGGCACGGCAAGGAGTGGCGCCGCGCAGCAGATCGCAACGACAATGGCGCCTGCGGCGCCGGTGCGGATCAGGGCGCGGTCATGCATGTCAACTGCCTTGCTCCTGCGTCGGGCGGGCCGGATAGCCGGCATTCATGCTGGCGGCCGCGATGGCATCCGGGGTCGTCTGCGCGTCGTCGAAGGTCACGGTCGCGGTCTTGGCTTCGAACGAGACGGCCACCGTCGAGACCCCGGGGACCGCCGCCATCGAGGTCTTCACGATGTAGGGGCAGGAGGCGCAGGTCATGTTGTCGATGGCGAAGGTGACTGTGCGTTCGGTAGCGAACACGGCAGGCGCGGTCATCACCGACATGATCAAAGCAAGAGCACTCAAACTCTTCTTCATGGGACGGGTCTCCTCTTGGTGTCAGGCGGAAAGCAGCAGCGGGGCGACGTAGTCGAATGCGAAGGCGGCCGCGACGAGCACCGTCGCAAACCAGAGCGCGATCTGGACAACGCGGCTGGGGATCGGGCGCGCGCAGGCAGCATCCTCGGCGCAGGCCCGCCTCGGCTTCCAGTAGACGAGATAGAAGCCGTAGCCGAGAACGCCCGTCGTCCCGGCGACGAAGAGCGGCTTGTAGGGCGCGAGCGCCGTCAGATTGCCGATCCAGGCGCCACCAATGCCTAGGCTAAACAGGATGAGCGGGACGATGCAGCACGAGGAGGCGGCAAGCGCGCCGAGAATGCCGCCGACGGCGACCAGGCGCTGCCGTCCGACTTCGGCTCGGTCCGACGCGAGCACGTCGGTCGTGGCGGACGTCATGCCCGCCGTGCTGGGTCGCGATATATCCATGTCCGATCTCGCTTTCCTTGCCGAAATCCTCATTGCGCAGTACCATGCGGTCTGTAGCAACTACAGGGTCAAGAGGGATTTTTGCGATGCGCGATCACGCTGGCGTGAAGGGCCTGCAGCGGGCTGAGCTCGCCCGGCGGACGGGCAGCAATCTGGAGACTGTGCGCTACTACGAGAAGGTCGGGCTCCTGCCCGAGCCACCGCGCACGGCGGCCGGCTACCGCAGCTACGACACGACGCACGAGCGGCGCCTTCGCTTTGTGCTGCGGGCACGCGAGCTCGGCTTCTCACTCGACGAAATCCGCGAGCTGTTGCGCCTGGTCGACGAACGCGACCAGCCCTGCGCCGAGGCAAGCGCGGTCGCCGCCGCGCATCTCGACGATGTGCGGGCGAAGATCGCTGACCTGAAGCGCATGGAGCGGGTGCTCAAGGACGTCGTCGCGCAATGCGCCGACGGCACGCGGCCGGAATGTCCGCTGATTGAGGCGCTGTTCCGGGAGCGAACTGTCAACTGATCGGGTCGAGGAGCGCCTATGCGGCGCCCCTGACGTCGTTCCGGCAAGCGTTGCCCTGCTGGGCGTGCAGCCAGTCGGCGATCTGCTGCGCCTTGGCTGCGGCGGTGAAGATCGCGCGCTTGTCGGAGCGAAGCACCTCGAGCCAGGAGGCGATATAGCTGGCGTGGTCGGGCCGCGGCTCGACGCTGAGATGGAGGTCGGCGCAGATCATGGCGCTCAGGAGCTCGACCGTGCATTCCTCCATAGCATAGGCGGCCGAGCCGAACCGTCCGGAGAGATCACGGTCGAGGCGATGCCTGGCGCCGGAGGCGTGCCCGCATTCGTGGAGCAGCACGGCGTAATAGGCTGCGGCATCGCGGAAGCAGGCGAAGTCGGGCATCTGCACGTGGTCGGTGGATGGGCGGTAACAGGCCTGCGATCCGCCGTGGCGGATGTCGATGCCGAGCGCTGCGCAGAACCGTTCGGCCCGCTCGATGCGCTCGGCCTCGGGTAGCACCGGTATCTCGGGCGGCGTGTAGCCGTCGACCTGCGCGCAGTTGAAGACCGTGTAGCCGCGGGCGAACATGCGCCGGGCGGGCTCGTCGCGATCCTCGTCGCCGTCCTGTACGTCTGCCTTGCCGTGGCGATCGACGGTCTTCCAGAACACGACGAGGTGCCCGCGCTCGCCCTTGCGGACCTGGGCGCCGAGCGCCTGCCACTGGCGATAGGTGCCCCAGATGCCGGCGGGAAAGCCGGCGGCGTGCGCGGCGGCCCAGAGTGCGATGACGTTGACGCCACGATAGGCCTTGCGCGAGGCGACGTTGACGGGCGTAGTGATGGCCGATCCGTCGTGGTGCCAGGGCATCCGGTACTGGTCGGCGCCGGCCTCGATGGCGGCGATGATCTGGCTGGTGACACGCTCGTAGATGTCGTTCCGGGGCTGGGGTGTGCGATCGGTGGTCATGGCTGCCTCCTGTGTTCGCCCTCTCCGTCGAGGGCGAGGCGGCAGGGGCAGACGCGGGAAGCCGGGCCGTCACACCCTGTTCTCGGTGCTGGTGCGGAACAGGGTTGATGGGCCGGCAGCGTCTGCCACAACCCGAGCCCTGCCTCGACGGGCGAGCACGGGAGGCAGCCATGACCGGCGAGCGGCGCCTGGACCGGTCAGGATGAAGCGCGGCTGTCAGCCGGTGCCGTCCAGAGGCGGACGCCGCAACGGGACGACCCTGGCGTCCACGGATCGAGACAGCTCCGCTCGCAGACCTTCGATGACGGCATCTCGCTCGGCGAGCTGCAACGTCAGCATCTGGATGTGCTGCGCGAGCGTCCGGGTGAGCGCCCGCAGCTCCGCCATCTCGGCACCACGCACGGCGCGTAGTTCCGCTTCCAGAGCATGGATGCGTTCCTTGAGGGCCCTGGGCGACGATCGCCGCAGGCGGGCTTCGGCCGCGCGGAGCTCGGCGAGAAGATCGCCGGCCCGGTTCGCCGTCGCTCGGCTGACGCCGGCCTCGCGCGCCAGGTTGGCGACGGTCAGCGCCCCGTCGGTGCGTTCAGGGCGGCCGTCGAGCAACCGCTTCATGGCAGCCCTTAGCGCCGCTTGGCTCTTCGGCCCGAGCGCGGTCATGCGTCACCGTCCATGAGAGGCGCGATCAGCCGGCACTTGCGCTCGTTGTCCCGCAGGATCGCCGTGCGCTGCAGCGGCGATAGACGCCGGTCGGCCAGAAGCGCTTCGCCCTCGACGATCGAGGCCTGCCACGGTTCGCGGTGCCGGGCGGTCAGGCAGGCGTTCGGGCACCGGTCGGGGCTGCAGCGCGATAGGGCCGGCGCCGTCCGCTCGGCATCTGGCGCGCCGGTGAGGCAGAGCGCGGTCGCTGCATCGAACAGGCAGTCGTTGAGGAAACCGACATGCAGGGTCCGCCCGAGATGGGCAACCATGGTGCGCAGCCGCTTGCGGTCCAAGATCCGGCCGGGAAGATCGCCAAGTTCCTCCTGCACGCGGCCGAACTCGCGTCGCAGTCGCGCAGCACCCGGTCCCGCCGGGCCTTCACGGCGAAGATAGGCCTCGTAATGGGCGACAATGTCGTCGAGCTGGCCGAGTGCACGTTCGCGCTCGATCGCCAAGCGGAAGTCGGCCTGCGCCGATCCGGCATAGCCTTCGAACATGGCGACCGAGGCGTGCTTGTACTGGATCTTGCCGGCGACCGTGCCGAACGGCCGGTTGGCGATGTACCAGGCGATCGTGCGTCGGAGCTGCCGGGTCGTAAACTTCCAAGGCTCGTCGCCGATGCGCGGAATCGCCGGCGCGGCCTCCGAGCGCGTGTCGAGGCCCTCGCGGAAAAGGTTGAGTGTCGGCGTTGCACCCATCCCGAGATGATCGTTGCTCCAGGGCCAGTCCTTCAGCGCCACCCACAAGGATGACAGTTCCTTCTCTCGGCGATTGCGTGCCGAGAGAACCTCCATCACCGCGACGGCGCGAGCGACGGGCTCGATCGTGATCCAGTCGGCCGTGACGCCGCGCGCGCCATGGCGCTTGTACACCGTGCTGCGCAGCCGGTACCGCTCGACCAGGCCGTCGGCGCTGCGCACCGGCGACACGCAACCCGGCTGCATCGCCTGCACCTCGCTGTCGCGCATGCCGGTGAGGTAGGCGCAGACGAGATAGCAGGCGCCCTGCAACATCCGTTCTTCGCGGGCGAGGCTGAGGCCGTCGAAGCGCTCGCGCCATGGCAGTCCGGTGTCCGGATCGATCGAGATCGGCGTATCGAGCCCGCCGATCTCGGTTCCGAGCTCGGCGGCTGCCTTCTCGATCAGTCGTGCAGTCGGCTCGGACTGGCTGATGCGGCCGCTCTGCGGAGCGCCGGCGTGAAGGCGCATCAGATGGAGATTGTAGGGCGGGGTCTCTTCGCCGGTGAGCGGGTCGATGCGGCGGGCCACATTGGGCGCGTGCTCCCAGATCGGCACGCCTCGGCCCATGGCCCGGCGCACGTCGAGCCACTTGGCCACGCGGGCGCGATAGTTCTTGGCCACGGCCCGTCCGGCCCGCGCGTCCCGCGCCATCAATCGGGCGCAGCGGGCTTCGAGAGCGTCAAGCTCGGCCCGCGCCGCGAGGATATCGGGCGCATAGACCTCGACATACTTGAGCGCCCAGCGCAGCATGGCGCCGATGACCGGCTCGGGAATGCGCGGCGTGGCGTTCTCGGCGGGCGCTGGCGGCCGGCCGGCAACGCGGTGCGCCGCACGTCCACGCCACGGCAGGAAACCGATGCCGCCGCCGGTTAGCCATGGCGCCAGGTGATGCAGGTCGATCGGCACCTCGACATACTTCACCGTCTCGTGAGGCGTTCGCCGTCCGCCGTCACGGGCATACGCCAGATAGGCGTCGAGCAGCGCCTGATCGATCCGGCTGAGATCGACGGCGCCAGTCCTTGCGCGGAGGAACGCGGCGAAATGCTGGATGTAGCGCAGCAGGCGGATCGCCGAGGTCGCGCCGCAGGGCGCCCGATATCCCGGCACATGGATGCGCAGGCGGGCGATCACGTACTCCTTCGCCAGCCGCCGCGTGACGGGATCGGCGATGCGGGCGAGGTTCAGCCGGTAATTGCTGTAGCGGGCGTTCACCCGGAAAATGGCGGCGCCCAGGTCCCAAAGATCGTCACCGAAGCGCGGAAGTCGCGTGCGGTCGGCATCGTCCCTGACCGCCACGCCGGCAAGCACGGGCTCGTCGTTGCCATAAATGGCCGAAGGCAGCGACGCGTGCTGCGGCAGCTTGATCGGTGCCGGCATCATGGCGCTCTCGCTTCGGGCGGCAGGTAGAGGAGCGCGGGGTCCGATGACCCAATCCGACGGGCTTCCTCGATCTCGGCGTCGGCGAACCGGGGCAGAATCTGTTCGGCGATGCGTCCGTGAACCCGGCCGAACTTGGCGATCCAGTCGGCTTCGCTCAGCACCTGCCGCTGCGCCCGGATGAAGTTGAGGAAGGCCAGGAGCGCGGGCACCTTGCGGGCGGTGACCACGGCATTGCTGCATTCGAGACACCCCCAGAAGGGGGACGGACAGGCCTCTCCCTCCGAGCCGAACGGGCTGTTGTAGAAGCCGCCGCAACTGGCGAGCCAGACGTCCTGCTCGCCGCCGAACAGCGCCTTGACCGCGGCGGCGCCGACAACGGGAAGGCCGGTCGCCTTGTCGGGATCGGTCTGGACGGCCGCTTCCTCCTCCGACGACAGGACACAGGGGGGGAACGCGGCGTCGAGCGCATCGGTCATGGCGTCGGCAATTGTCGCCTCGTGCAGATGACGAAGCGCGGGAATGTCGGCGTAGTGGTCGGCCGCGACCGCGACAGTGTGGCCGACGGCGAAGCGGTCGAGCTGGCCGCCCGTGCGCCGGTACCATGCCGCCTTATGCGTCTTGCGCAGGCGCGTCAGATTGAGGCGAAGGCGTTGGCCCCGCTCATCAAGGATGCCGTGCCGGCGCGTCCATGAAGCCGCGAGCTCCTTCATGCTGAGCACCCGAGGGGTCAGGCGGCCCCAGGCACAGTGCGCCCAGAGCGTGTCGGCGCCGAGCCGGCTTCTCGCCGGACCGGTCCACTGCAGCGCCTTGCGGATCAAGCCGCCCGGCGTCGAGGAACCGCCGTCGCGCACACGCAGCCGCTTCCACTCGGCGCCGCGCGCCCGACGCTTGCAATACTCGATCTCGACATAGCCGCCCGCCGGGTTCTTCAGGCAGTCCGCTCGCAAGCCCTTGATCGCTTCGATCTCCATGCCGGTGTCGAGCGAGATAAGCACGATGAGCGGCACGAGATCGGCGGCGATGAGATGCCGGCGGCCATGCAGATCGTGGATCAGGCGATCGTTCGGCAGGCCACTCTCGCGGCGGAGCGTGTAGAGTCGCTTGAAGAGAGGGTGCCTGTGCCCGATGACGCCTTCCGCGTCGATCACTTCCATTACCTGTTTGTGGGTTGCTGCCAGCGCCTTGCTCCGATCGGAATCCTCGACCGCCGGAATACGATCGGCCTCGCCCAAGCGGCGGATGATGGCGGCGAGATCGGTGCGCGCCGCCTTCCGCAATGCCGCGGCGACATCATCGCCATAGGCATCGCGCGGCCTGGCGCGCACGCCGGGCCGATCGCTCGTGTACATCAGCCGGCGTGAGGCATCGGGCGGCAGGTGGCTGGGCTCCGCGGCCTCGGCAAGCCGCAGCAGGTTGAGCACCTTGCTCATGCGGTGCAGGCGGTGATTGGGATGCAGGCCGCTCCCCTCCATCCAGGAATCGAAGCCGTCGATGCAGACGGCACTGACGTCGGAGAGACGGGCGACGTGCGATCCGGCGGAATCGAGATAGCGCCAAAATGTCTTGAGCGCATTGGCATAGGCGTAGGCCGTCGAGATCGAGCCGGCCGGACCACCGACCTGGCAGGCGCGCCAGAGCGCGCCGGCAAAGGTCCGCGCCAATGCCTTGCGGCCGGCGAGCATCGTCAGGTCGATCGTCTTGCTGCGATCCGCCAGCGTGACGGTAAAGCGCAGCGATGCGATCGCAGCGGCGGCCTCGCCCTCGGGATCGGGCAGCGCCTCGGGAAAGAGGGCGCGGCGACCCGGCCGCCGCACCGATGGAGCCGCCGCGGCGGTCATGCCGCGCCGCCAGCCGTGTCTTCGGCCCAGCGATCCGCGGCGGCCTCGACCAGCTCCTGCGCCTCGGCGAGGCTGTCGAGATAGATGTAGGTGCTGGTGATACTCGCATGCCCCAGCAGGTGCTGGAGCTTCTGCAGAGGATCGCCGAGAATCCGCCGATAGGCTGCGCCGTGCTGGTCCTGCGGATCGAACACGGATCCGATCTGCTCGCGGATCAGCATGGAGAGCATGTTGACGGCGAAGGTATGCCGCAGCGTGTGTGGCGTCACCTCGACCTCGATGCCGAAACGGCGGCAGCGGGTGCAGGCCCGCCGAAAGGCAGCTTCCCAAGTCGCCGAGGGCACGGGCTTGCCGCCTTCAGTCAGCCAGAGCAAGGCATGCTGCGCCTGGCCGGGCGTGCCGACCAGCACGCGGCGGCGTTCGCCCAGCGTCAGACGGTCGAGCCGGACACGCTTGCCCGCCGCGTCTGTTGCCTTCCCGTCCTCCAGCATCAGCCAGAGCGGATCGGACACCGAAGGCTCTGAGCGCGCGGCAGAGACCGTGCGCTCGAGATCGACATAGTCGCCGATCAATCTCAGTACCCGGCGGGGAACGCGGATGCGCCGTGGTCGTCCGCCCTTGGCGATCGGACCGGGGAGATCGAACGGCACCGAGCGCGATTCGGGATCGGTCAGGCGCGGCAGCTCACTCAGCAGCAGACTGCCGGCCTCTGTCAGCCGCAGGCCGGTCGTGACGAGAAGCTCGGCAAACAACGCATTGCGCTCGCCGTTGCGGCCGCGCCACGTCGCGTCCTCCGAGCCGTCGGGAAGCCGGCCGCGCAATCCCACCTCGCGGAACAGCAGGTAGCGGCCAAGATCGATGTAACGGGTATCGTGGCGCCGCGCGGCGCGCTCGCGGGCACGGTTCGTCGTCACAGCGAGCACTGCGCGGCTACCGCCGGCCCTGCGAAGGGTGGCGCCGTAGCTGAAGGGCGAGATCGCAATGATTCCTTCCTCGACAGCCCAGCGATAGAGCTTGTCGAGCGCGGCAACGCTCCGGTTCCAGCTCGCAGCCGAGATGCGGTAGGGAGCTGCCGACAGCCGACGCGCCCGGTGAAAGGCCAGGACATCGTCGCGGCCGGCCTGCCAGACCGTCTTGCCGCCGCGCCGTTCGACAAGAAAGCGCGCCCAGACGAGAATGTCGCGGGCGTAGGAGCGCCACGTGTTCGGCGATCGCGCTCCCATAGCAGGACAGGCACGAAAGAACCGGTTGAGAGCGAGATCGTAGCTGCCGTCATCCATCAGGATGAACGGCATGCCGTGAATCAGCCCGGTGCGCTCGACCGCGTCGAGCGCACCGGGCGCGAGGCTCACTGCAAGGTCATCAAGGAAAAGCGGACGCGAAATAGTGTCAAGATCGGTAAAATACAAATGCACGCACGATACCCAAGCGGAGCGCCTTCGGCGCAACTTCATTGTTTAGAATGCGAGGGGTTCCCCTCGCGCTCTCCCGCTCGCCGCGTGGCAGGGGTGCAGGACTTAGCCTGCACCCCATGAACAGCTTGTCGTGCCGCCGCCGCGTCAAGCGTTGTCCTCGCTACGCTGCGGGAACGCTTGACCCGGACGTCTGAAGAGCTTCACCGGAGCCGTGGTGAGGCGCCTCCAATGCATGATTCTGAGACAGGATCACAGAGTCAGGATAAGGCGACCAGCTCCTCGAAGGCGTATTTCTTCGAGCCGAAGGAACCCGAGAAATCGCGGTTCAGGCGCGAGGGGTGGCCTGTGGCGTGTCCCAGTTCGTGCAGGGCCGTCCTGTGCCAGTTGATCGGCTCGAAATACGCCTGGGGCGGCGGCACCTGCACATAATCGAGCGCTGGGACATAGAAAGCGCGGTCCCCGCCGATGCGGAAGTCGATGCCGGTGGCCCGGATCAGGGCCTCGACCTGCGGCTCGATGAGGCCGGACGGAGGTGGGGGAGCAACAACGGCGACATCCTCCGGCAGGCCGTCGCATTGCGCCGCGTTGAACACCGTGAATCGTTTGAGAAACGGGATCGCGGCAGCTTCCTCGCCGGCCTCGCGGGCGCGACGCCTCTCGTCCTCCGGCGTGAAACGGTCGGCATAGACGACGGTGGTGCCGCGTTCGCCCCGGCGGACATTGCCGCCGAGTGACAGGGCCTGGCGGAAGGTGAGCCAGCTCTGGCCGGGAAAGCCGTGCTGGATCACCGCGCCCCATAGGATCAGCACATTGATCCCCGAATAATGCCGCCCGGTCGCGGCGTTTCTCGGCATAGCGAGGGGAGCCTTGACCGAGGCCGATCCCCAGGGCTGCACCCAGGGGAAGCGGCCTGCCTCCAGCTCGGCGATGATCTTGCCGGTGATGTCGTCGTAAAGGCTCACCCGATCCGAGCCGGGGCGTGCGCTGGCGTCTTTCCTGAACATCGCGGTTCTCCGCGACGGGCGCCGGAGACCCTTCTCCAGTCCTCAACCCGTCACGGAAAACCCGGTCTGCACTCTCACTCTAATGGGGGCGTTGCGGGGCTCTCCCCGCAGAAGGGGTGGGCCGAGACCCTGGCTCGGCCGCAGGGGAAGGCCTTCCCCCCTTATCCGGTCTTGTCCCTTCAGAAGGGTTCCTTGAAAAGTGTCAGAAAAGCGCGTATCTTTCTAACAGGAGAAAGACGATGACACGGCTGACCGAACAGATTTTGTCGCATGCGACGGGCTTGCCCGAAGGCGCTCCTGTATCCGCCAAGAGCCTGCTGCACCTCGGAAATCGGGCGGCCGTGGATCAGGCGTTGTCGCGCCTGACGGAGCGCGGGCAGCTCATCCGCGCCGGTCGTGGCGTTTATCTGCGCCCCATCGCCAGCCGGTTCGGTACACGCACGCCTTCGGTCGAGCAGGCTGTCGAGGCCCTTGCCACCCAGAAGGGAGAGATCATCGTCTCGAACGGCGCCGCCGCGGCGAACGCCCTTGGCTTGACGACGCAGGTGCCCGTCCGCTCGGTTTATCTGACCTCCGGGCGAAGTCGAAAGATGCGCCTCGGCAAGCAGGTCGTGGAATTGCGGCACGCACCGCGCTGGCAACTGGCCCTGGCCAACCGGCCGGCAGGGGAGGCCGTGCGGGCGCTGGCCTGGCTCGGCCCGGAAAAGGCAGAGGCCGCGCTCACGACGTTGAAGCGGAAGATGCCGCCCGGCGTGTTCGGCGAACTGGTCGCTGCCGCGCCGCAGCTTCCGACATGGCTCGCGCAAAGCGTCGGAAAGGCGGCGTATGGCTGACGTCTTTCTCCAGCTTTCGGCCGAGGACCGGCGCGACGCGCTAGGCGTCGCGGCAGACCGTTCGGGCCGTCCAACGCATCTCCTCGAAAAGGATGTGTGGGTGGTGTGGGCGCTGGCGACCCTCTACGCCGCGCCGCTCGGCGAGCATCTGGTGTTCAAGGGCGGCACGTCGCTGTCGAAAGCCTATCAGGTCATTCGCCGGTTTTCGGAGGACGTGGATCTGACCTACGACATTCGGGCGATCGCGCCCGATCTGGTCGGGGACAATGGTGAGGGCCTTCCGAGAACCCGCAGCGAGGAAAAGCGCTGGTCCAGCGAGGTCCGTCGACGTTTGCCGGCCTGGGTCGCGGAAACCGTGCAGCCCGTGATCGCGACCGCGCTGGCCGCCGAAGGTCTGGCGGCGGCCATCCGCGTCGAGGGTGATAGGCTCTTCATCGACTATGAGGCGACCTCGGCCGGGTCAGGCTATGTCGCGCCCAGCGTCATGCTGGAGTTCGGCGCCCGCTCGACGGGCGAACCGGCGAGCCTGCGCGATGTCTCCTGCGACGCCGCCGGCCTGATCGACGGACTGGTATTCCCCACGGCGCGGTCGCGCGTCATGCACGCGGAGCGGACCTTCTGGGAGAAGGCGACCGCCATCCACGTTTTCTGCCTCCAGGAGCGGCTGCGCGGCGACCGCTTCGCGCGACACTGGCACGATGTCGTCCGGCTGGATGAAGCCGGCTTCGCGGAAGCTGCTATCGCCGATCGCGAACTGGCCAGCGCTGTCGCCCGGCACAAGTCGATGTTCTTCGCGGAGAAAGCCGCCGACCGCACGCCGATCGACTATGCAGCGGCTGTCAACGGCGGCTTGCAGCTCGTGCCGGTCGGCGACGGCGCGAAGGCACTGAAGGAAGACTATGCCCACATGGTCGAGGATGGGCTGCTCTTCGACGACGCCGAGCCGTTCGAGGCGCTCATGGCGCGATGCGCAGATATAGCCGCGCGCGCGAACAACGCAGCCAAATAGGAAGCTGGGGGATCGGGGGGATATGAGCCAAGTCGCAGAGGAGCGAAAATTCCAGTTTCTACGGAACGGCGATGCCGATCCATCGGAACTTGACTGGAGCAAGGGGATCGAGAGCGCCCGCCAGGCGATTTCCGAGACCATGAACGCCAAGAATATCGCGTTTTTGCTCGGCGCCGGATGTTCCTCTCTGATGAGGGACAAAAAGGAACTCGGCATTGCAACCATGGAGCCCTTGGCCAAGGAGTTTTGCGGGGAAACCCTCGAGGCGCGCGCGGCAGGATTCTACGCTGATCCGCCGGTAGCCGGCGCTGCACCGGCACCATGGCGGCTGACCAAGGTGGAGCTTGACTATCTTGATGCGCTCGGGATCGACCTAGCGAAGGATTACAGCCGTAACCTGGAACGCTTGATGGAGGTGTTATTTGCGCAGCGGTTCGTGCTGCGTCAGAGCAAGAATCCTGATCTTCACCCCTATCGCGATATTCTCGATGGTATCATCAAGAAGGTTCAGGATTTCCTGTGGATCCGTGTCACCCAAGGGGCCTTCGCCACGGAGGGCGACACCACGGTGCGCGATCTCTATGAGCGGTTTTACAAGAAGCTAGTCCTGAGAGATCGGTCCTTGCCCCGGCCGTGGGTGTTCACGACCAACTACGATCATTTCAACGAATTGGCGATGGATCGCTTGGGCATTCCATATGCCAACGGCTTTTCCGGCGTGGTTGAACGCCGCTTCAACCCGGCGATCTTCCGCTATGCCCTGGCCGAGCAGCTCGACGTTGCCAGCCGCAAATGGACCGCTGTCGATGCCTTCGTCTATCTCTGCAAATTGCATGGTTCGGTCACTTGGACCGAGGACGATCATGGGCTGTTCCCGATCAAGGAAGTCTGGCCGCCAGAGTCCACGAACCAGATGCTGATCTATCCGACGCCGGCGAAGCAGAACTCTTCGCTTGGCTCGCCCTATGCCGACCTGTTCCGGGAATTTCAGTCCCGGATCGTGCGAGAGCAGAGCGTTCTCATCACAGCCGGCTACGCATTCGGCGATGAGCACCTGAATAACATCATCTACCAGGCGCTAACGATTCCGACTTTCCGTCTGGTGGTCTTCGCGTCGCCGGATACCGCCGGAGAAATCGCCAAGCTGCGAGCGCTGCGCGATCCGCGCATTTGGATCATTGGAGGTGACGGCCCTGCTGAGGGAAGCAGGGCGCACTACTTCGACATGATCGTCGAGCACTTCATGCCACAGCGCCCCAGCGACAGGATCGATGAGGCCGTTCGCAAGGTGTTATCCGATCTGGCGCCGAACAGGGATGACGAGAAGAAGGATGACGGGGCATGAGCCACGACGATCGCAAGCGCGCGATCGGCAAGGTGGTCTCGGTCGCGGCCGACCGCTTCGTCGTCGAGATGCACGCCGGCACCGACAATTTCACGGTCGTCGGCTTCGATGACGTGCATTATGTGGCGCGGCTGGGGTCATTTTTGATGATCCCGGCGCAGTCGGAATATGTCGTGGTCGAGGTTGTTGGCCTGCGTGAACGCGATGCAAGCACGCCGTCCGAGCGGGGTGATTTCGACCGGGCCGGTTCTTCCAAATATCTGGATGTGGTGCCTGTCGGCATGCTGCCGATGCGTGGCGGCGCGTTCCGTTTCGGCGTGTCCGTTTTCCCGTCCCTCTATGCGGACGCCCTCTATGCGTTGGACGGCGAGCTCGACCGCATCTTCGAGACAGAGGCTGCCGTTGAGCCGTCAGTCGGCCCGGATGGCGGCGCCTGCCAACCCGAGGGGGCCACGCGCTATCGGGTTCTGCCCATCGGCAAGTCGGTGGTGTTCGAGGACTATGACGTCAAAGTCCGTCTGAACGAGTTCTTCGGTGGCCACGTTGCCGTCCTGGGTAACACCGGCAGCGGGAAGTCATGCACGGTTGCGTCGGTCTTGCAGTCTCTTTTCGACAAGCCGGACGAACATCACGCCCGCGGCGCGACGTTTATCGTCTTCGACGTGAACGGCGAGTATCACGAAGCGCTTGCGCCTTTGGCAAAAGACGGCGGCATCGGCGTCCATCGCGTAATCCTTGATGGGACGACAGCCGGCTTTCGGATGCCGCACTGGTTCCTGGAAATGGCAGAATGGGAACTGCTTTTGCAGGCCAGCGAGCGAACGCAACTGCCTGTCCTTCGGACGGCGTTGGGTCTGACAAGTCTCCTCCACGCCAACACGCCAGACGCCCTGGCGTTGCGCGAGCACTTTGTCGCCACTTGCATCATCGAGTGCTTTCGAGGTGCAGATGGTGACTCCCCAGTGTCGAAATTTCAGCGCGTCGTTTCTCTTCTTCAGAAATATCCGACGAACGATCTGAATATGGCGCTGCTGAACCGCTTTAATCCGAATTTTCAGTACGGAAATTTTTCGGGGAACAACCAATCGGCATTTCTGGACGAAGTGAGGAAGAAGCTCCGGGAGGATGCACCCTTACCAGCCTACAGTCGGACGCCATTTTCTTTTGATGAGCTGCACGAGTGTCTCGACTTCGCGATTCTCTATGAGGAGGCTCACGGCAACCGCCAAATCCGAGACTACTGCTCGTCCATGGTCACTCGGCTCAGATCTCTCCAGGAGCGGACGGAATATGCCTTTCTGCGTCACGAAGGCCCCGACGTTGGCGCGGCTGTAAGCGATCTGGAGTTCTTGACCAACATTGTCGGTCTGGAAAGGGCTGCTGGTGAAGCGTTCACCAAACGCAATCAGGTCATTATTATTGACCTGAATTCTGTCGAAGACGAAATCGTTGAACTGGTCAGTGCGGTCATCGCACGCATGCTTTTTCGGTTCCTTCGCCATGCGGAACCAAGAAACCGCTTCCCGATACACCTGCTGCTCGAAGAGGCCCACAGGTATGTCGCCTCTACGCCATCCCGCTTTTCCATCGACGCCACAAAGATATTCGAGCGCATCGCAAAGGAAGGGCGCAAGTACGGCATGTTCGTGATCTTGGCCTCCCAGCGCCCGAGCGAGCTGTCAAAGACGGTTCTCAGCCAGTGCTCCAACTTTCTGGTTCACCGTATCCAGAATCCCGACGATCTCTCCCAAATTCGTCAGATGACACCGTTCATTTCAGAATCGGTCCTGAAACGGTTGCCATCATTGCCTCGGCAGCACGCGCTGGTGTTCGGAACCTCGGTCAATCTCCCGACGACATTCAAAGTGCGGGAGGCATCACCGCGGCCGCGCAGCGACGATACCGCCGTGGTCGATTTGTGGTTCCACGAGGAAGGTCGAGCCGCTGACATTCGCCTCGCGCTCCGCCCGGCCGAGGCCGCTGCTGCGGCGGATGAAGTGGAGCCGATGGCGGTAAACGAAGCGGCGGACGATGACTTCTGACAATCTGGAGACCCTGGCGCAAACACTGGAGGCTACGGGAGATTACCGGGTCATTCGGCGTCTTAAGCCGCGCCCTCGCACCATTCCGCCTCCCGGCATGCAGCTGCGCCTTGGCCTGGTGGTCGATGTGGAGACCACGGGACTCGATCCTCAGCGCGACGAGATCATCGAACTCGCCATGACGCCATTCAACTACAGCCTGGATGGCACCGTTTTCAGCGTGGGCGACAGCTTCCAAGGGCTGCGTCAGCCGAGCGAGCCGATCGCGCCGGAAATCACCGCGATCACCGGCATCACGAATGAAATGGTGGCCGGCCAGGTCATCGATCCTGCCGAGGTTGCCAAATTCGCGGCCCCGGCCTCGCTCATCATCGCGCACAACGCGGCGTTCGATCGCCGCTTCCTCGAACGCTTCAGCGACGTGTTCTCGACGAAGCCCTGGGCCTGCTCGTTCAGCCAGGTTGACTGGGCGGCGGAAGGATTCGAGGGGGCGAAGCTCGCCTATCTCGCTCAGGCGGCCGGCTTCTTCTATGATCGCCACCGCGCGACGCACGACTGTCTTGCGACGATCGAGCTGTTGGCGATGCGGCTGCCCCGATCTGGCGTTACGGGCCTTAGTCGCCTTCTGGATGGCGCTCGTACTGTCGCCTGGCGCATCTGGGCGGAGAACTCGCCCTTCGACCTCAAGGATGTTCTCAAGGCGCGGGGATACCGCTGGAACGGCGATCCCGGCCCGGAGCCGCGCTCTTGGTACATCGACGTTCCCGAAGCTCAACGCGAGGCCGAGCTGCGGTTCTTGAGAACGGAGATCTATCGGTATGAGGCAGATCCACCGATCCGGCGGATCGATGCCTATGATCGGTTTTCAGATCGCATTTAAGCGCTGCCAAAAGGCGGGCTAACGCTTGCTTTGATCGTATCCGTTGCCGCCCTCGGTGTTTCCGGCCGCCTTCAATAAATCCCCGATGGAGCGTCTGCCGATCCGGCAGGTGGCCACCACACGGTCGTAGGACCTATGGTTGGCGATGCACTCCGTGTTCCGGCCCATGGCAAGTCTTTCCAGCGCGGCCTTGGCGGCAGGGCCGGTGGGTGAGTGGAGTTCGGGCCCGTAGAAATCCTCCAGTCGGATCTCTACCCAGTTGGCTGGCCCTTGACCCACGGCCACGCACAAGGAGTCGCCGTCACCGACATAGATCACAGGACCGGAGAAGTGCGCGCCGCGGTGGAGATAGGACGGCATCGGGCCGTGGTCGGGAATGGCTTTGCAGGGATCGGCCTTGGCCGCTGTCGCCGTGGTTAGCGCCGCCAGCACCGCTAGCCCGAATACGATGCGCATAATCGTTCTCACCTCCGCCTTATGGTGCGCCGGAGGCTCATGCCGCCGCTTTCAGGCGCTTCTTGGCGAGCATGGCGCGGACGAACTTGTCCCATTTCGCCATGCCTGCGCGCTTTTCCACCATGTAGTTCCAGCGGTCGTAGTGCTTGGAGCTGACGTCCTGCAAGGCGTGGTTCTGGAGGCGGTCGCGGATCTCTTTCGGAATGCCCGCCTTGCCGGCCAGGGTCTTGAAGGTGCGACGGAGGTCACGGTTGGTCGCATGGGGGATCACGCCGCGATCTCGCTGGCGCCAGACGAAGCTGTAGAGCGTGCCGTGGCTGACGGGCTTGGACGGGTCTTTGGCGGAGGGGAAGAACCAGCCATGTTCGTTCGGGATAATCGACTCGATCAGTTCGGCAGCCAACGAGGGCACCGGAACAGCGTGCGGCTGGAGGTTTTTAGTTTTGGTCCAGTCGATGATCCGTTCCCTGGCGTCCCATTGATCGACATGCAGACGAGCGATTTCCTCAACCCGTTGGCCGGTCAGCATGATGATCTGGACGGCGCGGGGATAGGAGGGATGAACCGGGGTGTCGGGGCATTCCAGCCAGCGATAGAGCCGAACGAACTCCTCTTCGCTCAACCAGCGTGTTCCGATGGTCTTGGGTTCGGTCGGTATACCGGCGGCGGGGTTGTAGGTCAGCCGGAAGCGACGCGTGGCGGTGGAGCGATAGTCGTGCTCGGATTTCAGGCCCCAGCTAAAGGCGGATCGAATGTAGCTGCGTACATGATCGGCCATTGAACGCTTGCCGCGCTCATAGATCGGGCGAATGATCGCTGTGATCTCATCCGGTTCGACGTCGCGGGCCGGACGGTTGCGCCCGAGCGTATCGGCGATCTTGTTGAGGCCCTTTTCCGCCTCCTTCCAAGACGGTTTCCCACCCTCCTTGAGATAGGCGACATACGCCTCGAAGAGGTCGGCTACGGTTCCCGGCCGGGTGTCGCCGGCGATCTTGATGCTACGGCCTTTTTGGATCAGCTCCGCGAAGTCGCGGTTGAATATCTCGCGAGCCTTGCTGAGGGGCATCGAGGGATACGAGCCGAGCTTCTTCTTGAGGCGCTTCTCGTCGCGCCATTGCTGCGCCATCCAGTCTGCGGTCACGCGGGTAGGCATGGGCTTCATCACCAGGACCAGTCGGCCCGTTCCGTGACCTTCGCCATCGACAAGGCTGAGCTGCTTGCCGGTCGTTTCCACCTGCTTCAGGGCTCGGCGAATTTCTCCATCTGTAAGGCTTGGCACTGGTGTTCTCCGTCGGCTTCCAACTGGGGTCGCTCGACGGGTTCGTGGGGTCGGCGACTGGGGTCAAAAGGGACCTTGATCCCCTTAAAACCGACCCCAATATGCCACAATGGCCGACTCTACGACAAGCCTAAAAGACGTTGTGTTTCAAGGTGATGTGGCGTGATTGAACGTGATCGAAAAGGCCAAGTGGGATGGTTGTGGACGAGGATGATGGCGGTCGACGACAGCTCGAGCGCGCGCCGCACGATTTCGCGCGGATAGACGGGGGTGTGGTCGACGGTGCCTGTCTGCTGCACCTCGTCGGCGATGAGCGCGTTCTTCTTGTCGAGGAAGAGAATCCGGAACTGCTCGCGCGTCTCGAAGGCCATCGCCGCGCGGCAGTAGTCGATCACCGCGCTCCACGACGTCAGCACCTGACGGCCCCGGATCGTCCCCTTGAGCATCCGCTCGGCCGCCGCTGCGGCGATCTTGATCTCCAGCGCCACCGCCGGTCCGACGCCCTTCACCTCGCCGAGCAGGCGGGGGGGCGCGCCGAGCACCTCGGCGAACGAACCGAAGCGGTCGATTAGCGCTTTGGCGACCGGCTTGGTGTCGGCGCGGGGGATCGCGCGGAAGAGAAGCAGTTCCAGGAGCTCGTAGTCGGCCAGAGCATCGGCGCCGGCCTGCAGGAAGCGGTCGCGCAGCCGCTCGCGATGACCGGCATAGTGCGGTTTGGCCGCACCGACGGCAGCCGGCGGACGCGCCGACGCGACGCTGCGTTCGGAGAAGAAGCCGCGCTCGTCCTCGTCCTCGCTGCCCATCCACGTCCTCGCCATGCCGGCCCCACCCGCCGGACGGATGCAAGCTTAGAGCAGGACGCGGCAAGATTGAACAGGCCGCAGCGACGCGGGCTGCGCCGCGCGGTGAACGGTCAGGCCGCCTCGGGCAGCCCCGGCCGGTCGAGCCCGCCGGGCGACAGGGTGAAGATCTCGCAGCCCGTGTCGGTCACGCCCACCGTGTGCTCGTACTGCGCCGACAGCGACCGGTCGCGGGTCACCGCGGTCCAGCCGTCCGACAGCACCTTCACGTGCGGCCTGCCGAGATTGATCATCGGCTCGATGGTGAAGATCATGCCCGGCCGCATCTCGACGCCCTCGTTGCGGCTGCCGTAGTGCAGGATGTTCGGCGCATCGTGGAACAGCCGGCCCACCCCGTGGCCGCAGAAGTCGCGCACCACCGAGCAGCGCTCGGCCTCGGCGAAGGACTGGATCGCCGCGCCGATGGCGCCGGTGCGCGCGCCGGGCACCACGGCCGCGATGCCGCGCATCATCGATTCATGCGTCACCTCGAGCAGCCGCTCGGCCGCGCGCTTGATGCGGCCGACCGGATACATGCGCGAGGAATCGCCGTGCCAGCCGTCGAGGATGTAGGTCACGTCGATATTGACGATGTCGCCCTCGCGCAGCGGCTTGGCATCCGGAATGCCGTGGCAGACGACATGGTTGATCGAGGTGCACGAGGATTTGGTGTAGCCGCGATAGTTCAGCGTCGCCGGCAGCGCGCCGTGGTCCATGCCGAACTCGAAGACGAAGCGGTCGATCTCCTCGGTGGTCACGCCCGGCGCCACGCGGCTCGCCAGCTCGTCGAGCGCGCGTGCCGTCAGCTGGCACGCCCTGCGCATGCCTTCGAAGCCGGCCTCGTCGTAGAGGCGGATCTGGCCGGTGTTCTTGAGCGGCGCGAGCGCTGCGTCCTGATATGTGACCATCTTGCGGCTTCCATTGGCGATCGGTGGCGGCGGGGACCCGATCCTGATGTGGCACCGATCCGCCCGGGCATCAAGCCGCAGTTCGTAAGCAACGGAGACCGACGACATGGGGGATGGATCTGCCTGGCACGCCCAACGGGAATCGAACCCGTGTTTCCGCCGTGAAAGGGCGGCGTCCTAGACCGCTAGACGATGGGCGCGTGGCAGAACGTGCGGCCTTATAGTCAGCTTCGATCGGGCGGGCAACCCCGCCATACCTCGGGCGGGACAAATTTTCGTCAGCCCTTGCGGCCGCGGCAGCGCCAGTTCCAGTCGCGTTCGGGTCCGACATCGACGTGGATCGCGGAGATGTGGCAATAGGTGCCGACGCCGCCGCGCCCGGGAAGGGCGCGCATGTAGGCGGCGAGCCGGTGCTTTTCGATACCCGGCATCACGACGTCGACCGCCGCGCAGTACATGTGCATGGAATTGCGCGCGCCGCGCACCGCGCGGTTGCGCTCGGGGCTGCGATAGCCGGACGTGATGATCATCTTCTTGCCGAAATGCTGCTCGGCCGTCTTGAGCATGCGCACCAGCGACGGCTTCAGGCAGGCGACGTCGACGCTCGACGACTGCTTGAGGAGCCCGTTCGGCGCGAGCCGGGCCAGCCCTGCCGCCGACGCGACCTGGTAGGAGGGCTCGGCCTCGTAGAGGTCGATGTCGGAATCGTCGTCCAGGCCCGACTTGCGCGTGATCTCGAACAGCGACGACTGGCGCACGCCGGGCAAGGGGTCGTCGGAGAATACCCGCTGTGATTCGCCGGGCTTGCCCGTCGAGGCGAGCTTGACGAGCGGCTTCGTCGGTTCGGCAGGCGAATCGTCCTTCGGCTTGTCGTCGAGCCCGGTCACCGGCCGCGGCGCCGCGGCGGCTGTCGGATCGGACGAGAACAGCGAGGCGAGGAAACTGCGTTTGCCGTCGGCGGCCGGCGGCTCCGCCGGATCGGTCGTTGCGGCCGTGGACGGGGCAGGCGTTTCTGCCGCTGGCCGCCTTGCCGGCTCGACCGGAGCGGCAGCCGGTTGCGGTGCCGCGGTCGCGGTACGCGTGGCCGGGTTTTCAGCGGGCACGAACCCGACGGCCGCCGGCAGCCCGGCCTCGCCGGCGGTCACGGGCGGGGGCGCCATGCCGCCTTCTGCGCCGGCGAAACCCGTGCCGACCCGGTCACCCTCGCCGTCGGCGGCGATCTGCCCCTTCGCCTCGCTCAGCACGGAGGCGAGGGCGGAACCGAATCCGGGGGCTCCGGCCTTCGGCGTATCCTCGCCGGTCACCGAACAGGACGCTGCCAGAGTGGCGGCTGCGACGACGAAGGCGCTGCGCAGCCTTGTCCTGCCGAGGCGCTGTCCGAAGATCGTCAAGTGCCGTGCCCCCTCGCGCGTCCCGCAGGATTGTCCGGATGTCGTCTGCGACCGCCCGGACGTGATCCGGAACGTGTCCCACCGACGCAGCCGTAAAGCCATCGGCCGAAATAGGCAAACGTGTCCCCTGCGTCGCGGCACAGGTCCGAAACGAAGAACAGCCGGAGCAACGTCCGGACAGGCTGCACAGCCATCGAAGTATTGCGGGCGGTCCTGGACGACGTTCCAAGCACAATCCCCGAAGCCGACCGACGCGATACGGGGCCACATGCAGGGCGGCGCCTGCCGTTCACAAAGAATGTCGCCCTGACACACGTCAGACGCGGACCGTAACATAGGTGCCGGGCGCGTCGCCCAGGACGGGCATGCCGCGCGCGCCCGGCCGCCGCGCCGTGGCCAGCCGGGCGTCGAGCCCCGCGACCCAGGCATGCCAGTGCGGCCACCAGGAGCCGGGCGTCTCCTTCGCCGCCGCGACCCAGGCATCGAAGTCGCCGACCGGCCTGCCGCCGGTCCAGTACTGGTACTTGTTCAGCACCGGCGGATTGACCACGCCGGCGATGTGCCCCGAACCGGACATGACGAACTGCACGTCCTCGCCGCCGAAGAACGAGCACCCGGTGAACACCGAGCGTGCGGGCGCGATGTGGTCTTCCTTCGCGGCGAGATTGTAGACCGGGATGGTGACGTCCTTCAGCGAGACCGTCTTGCCGGAGAGCACCATCTCGCCCTTCGACAGCGCGTTGTTCATGTAGCAGTTGCGCAGATAGAAGGAGTGGTTGGCCGCCGCCATCCGCGTCGAATCGGCGTTCCAGTAGAGCAGGTCGAACGGCATCGGGTCCTTGCCGCGCATGTAGTTGTTGACGACGTAGGGCCAGATCAGGTCGCCGGCGCGCAGCATGTTGAAGGCCGTCGCCATCTTGGTGCCGTCGAGATAGCCCTTCTCGCCCATGGCCCGCTCCAGCGCCGCCACCTGGTCCTCGTCGACGAACACCTTGAGGTCGCCGGCATGGGTGAAGTCGACCTGGGTGGTGAAGAAGGTCGCGGATGCGATGCGGTCGTCGCCTTCCTTCGCCATCAGGGCGAGCGCGGCGGCCAGCAGCGTGCCCCCGACGCAATAGCCGATGGCGTTGACCTCCCGCTCGCCGGTCGCCTTTTCGATCTGGCCGAGGGCGAATTTCAGCCCGTCCTCGATGTAGTCCTCCCAGCTCTTGCGGCCGTGGCGCTCGTCGGGATTGACCCAGGAGATGACGAAGACGGTGTGCCCTTGCTCCACCGCCCAGGCGATGAAGGACTTTTGCGGGTTGAGGTCGAGGATGTAGAACTTGTTGATCCAGGGCGGACAGATCAGCAGCGGTCGCTTCAGCACCTTCTTGGTCGTCGGCGCATACTGGATGATCTCGGCGACCTCGCTGCGCGCGATGACCTTGCCCGGCGTGGTGGCGAGGTTCCTGCCGACCTCGAACTTGGTGTAGTCGGCCTGGCGCAGCTTGAGCTCGCCCTTGCCGGCGGCGATGTCCTCGGCCAGCATCTGCATGCCCCTGGCGAGGTTCTCGCCATGGCTGGCCACCGTCTCGCGGAAAAGCTCGGGATTGGTCAGGATGAAGTTCGACGGCGAGATCGCCTGCGACACCTGCCGGACGTAGAACTCGGCCTTGTGGCGGGTGTGCTCGTCGAGGCCCTCGGCGTTGGTGACGAGCTCGTTCGCCCATCTGGTGGTGACGAGATAGGCCTGCTTCAGGAAATCGAAGAAGGCGTTGCTGCTCCATTCCGGATCGCGGAAGCGCTTGTCGGCAACGGGGGGCGTCTCGGCAGGCGCGCCGGTGCCGTCGCTGCCCATCCGCCGGATCGCGTTCGACCAGATGTCGAGATAGCCGGAGAACAGCTTGGTCTGCGCCTCCAGCGCGCGGGAGGGGTCCGACAGCCAGTACTCCGACAGCTTCGAGAAGGTCTTGACCATGTCGGCCATCGGATCGGCCATGCTGTCGCGGACCTCGCCCTTCTCGCGCGGATTGACCCAGGCGGACGCGGCCTTGCCGGCGCTCTCGATCATGCGGGCGAGGTTGCGCGCGAAGAGCTCGGGGTCCTTGATGACGTACTGCTCGGCCGGCGAACCCGCAGGCTTCGTGCCGTCCCCGTCCCGGTCGGAACTCTTCATCACGCGGTGTCTCCTCCGGAAGCCTTTTCTTGACACAATATCATGTGACGACCATACCGGTCCAACGGTCATCCCGGCAGCCACGTCTCCCGCATAGTCATCACCTGGATAGAAAATATGTCCCCGATCCGCGTTTGCAGACATATTTCGCCCTCGCGGGCGCTGCCCTTCGTCGCATGCGCGGCAATGCTGGCGCTCGCCGGCTGCGCCGGCACGTCGATCGAGGATGCCGTGCCGGCCGGCGCGCAGGCGCCGCAGACCGCCTCGGCCACCACCGTCGGCACGGGTCCCTCGGCACCGCGCCAGACCGGGGAATTCCCCAACCTCAACGTCGTGCCGCAGGCCGCCACCGCGCAGTTCTCCGATGCCGAGGCGAGCGCCACCACCAGCGAGCTCCTGCTGGCTCAGCAGCGGGCGAGGCGGACCGTCGAGACACTGTCGCGCCCGAGCGAAGGCGAGCGGCTCAGGGTGCTCGGCAACAACCATGGCGCCGCCGCCATCAGCGAGATCGAAGGCAACTGACGCCTTCGGCCCCGGCACGGGCACTCTATCGACCGCACCCGTGAATGGGTGTATATCGCCGCCACTTCGCGCCCCCCGAACCCACTGGTGCCGCCATGGAAGAGTTCCACAAGACCCGCAGGCTGCCGCCCTACGTCTTCGAGCAGGTGAACCGGCTCAAGGCTTCCGCCCGGTCGCAGGGCGCCGACATCATCGATCTGGGCATGGGCAATCCCGATCTGCCGACCCCGAAATCCATCGTCGACAAGCTCTGCGACGTGGTGCGCGACCCGCGCACGCATCGCTACTCGTCGTCGCGCGGCATCCCGGGCCTGCGCCGCGCCCAGGCCAGCTACTATGCGCGCCGCTTCGGCGTGAAGCTCGATCCCGAGCGCCAGGTCGTCGCCACGCTCGGCTCAAAGGAGGGCTTCGCCAACATGGCGCAGGCCATCACGGCGCCGGGCGACGTGGTGCTCTGCCCCAATCCGACCTATCCGATCCATGCCTTCGGCTTCATCATGTCGGGCGGCGTGATCCGCTCCATGCAGGCCGAGCCGGACGACGGCTTCATCCCGGCGCTCGAACGCGGCATGCGCCATTCGATCCCCAAGCCGCTGGCCCTGATCCTCAACTATCCGTCGAACCCGACCGCGCATGTCGCGTCCCTCGACTTCTACAAGGACGTCGTCGCCTTCGCGCGCAAGAACGATATCATCATCCTGTCCGATCTCGCCTATGCGGAGATCTATTTCGACGAGAACAATCCGCCGCCCTCGGTGCTGCAGGTGCCTGGCGCGATGGACGTGGCCGTCGAGTTCACCTCGATGTCGAAAACCTTCTCGATGCCCGGCTGGCGCATCGGCTTCGCCGTCGGCAACGAACGCCTGATCGCGGCGCTGACGCGGGTGAAGTCCTATCTCGACTATGGCGCCTTCACGCCGATCCAGGTGGCCGCGAGTGCGGCCCTCAACGGCGACGGCGCCGACATCGCCGAGGTGCGCGACGTCTATCGTCGCCGCCGCGACGTGATGGTGGACACCTTCGCCAAGGCGGGCTGGGCGATTCCGGCGCCGGAGGCGACCATGTTCGCCTGGGCGCCGATCCCGGAGCCCTTCAAGTCGATCGGTTCGCTCGAATTCTCCAAGCTCCTCGTCGAGAAGGCCGACGTGGCGGTTGCGCCCGGCATCGGCTTCGGCGAGCACGGCGACGACTACGTCCGCCTCGCGCTCGTCGAGAACGAGCACCGCATCCGCCAGGCCGCGCGCAACATCAAGCGCTTCCTGTCGACCGCGGGCCAGACGCTCGACAACGTCATTCCGCTCAGCGCCCGCCGCTGAGCCGATCATCGACTTCCCGCTCGGCGCTTGCCGCCGAGCCTTCTTCTACTCGATGGAAAGCGTTCAGGAGGGGTCCGGAACCATGGGCGAAGCATTGCGTGTCGGGATTGCCGGCCTCGGGACCGTAGGCGCCTCGGTCGTCCGCGTCCTCACCGAAAAGGCAGGCGAACTCACCCGCCAGTGCGGCCGCGAACTCCGGGTCACCGCCGTCAGCGCGCGAAACCGCGGCAAGGACCGCGGCCTCGCGCTCGACAGCGTCGCCTGGTTCGACGATTCGGTGGAACTGGCCCGCAAGGGCGACATCGACGTGTTCGTCGAACTGATCGGCGGCGACGAGGGACCGGCGAGGGCGGCCGTCAGGGCAGCCCTCGAGGCCGGCCGCCACGTCGTGACGGCCAACAAGGCGCTGCTCGCCGCGCACGGCCTGTCGCTGGCCGAGGTCGCCGAGAAGAAGGGCGTTCTGCTCAACTACGAGGCGGCGGTGGCCGGCGGCATCCCCGTCATCAAGACGATGCGCGAATCACTGGCCGGCAACGCCATCAGCCGCGTGTTCGGCATCCTGAACGGCACCTGCAACTACATCCTGACCCGCATGGAGCAGGAAGGCATCTCGTTCGCCGACTGCCTGGCGGACGCGCAACGGCTCGGCTATGCCGAAGCCGATCCGACCTTCGACATCGAGGGCCACGACACCGCCCACAAGCTGTCGATCCTGACCAGCCTCGCCTTCGGCACCCGCATCGCGCCTGGCGCCATCTACATGGAAGGCATCTCCAACATCACCCAGGCCGACATCCGCGCCGCAGCCGAACTCGGCTACCGCATCAAGCTGCTCGGCGTCGCGCAGAAGACCGACAGCGGCATCGAGCAGCGCGTGCATCCGACCATGGTGCCGACCGCCTCCGTCATCGCGCAGGTGCACGGCGTCACCAATGCGGTGGCGATCGAGACCGACATCCTCGGCGAACTGCTGCTGTCGGGTCCGGGCGCCGGCGGCAACGCCACGGCGTCGGCCGTCATTGGCGATCTCGCCGACATCGCCAAGAGCCGCCCCGGCTTCCAGCACGGGCCGGTCTTCGGCCGGCCGGTGAAGGAACTGGCGCCCTACAGGAAGGCCGGCATCCGCGCCCATGCCGGCGGCTACTTCATACGGCTGACGGTGCACGACCGCATCGGCGTCTTCGCGGCCATCGCCAAGCGCATGGCCGACAACGACATTTCGCTGGAATCGATCGTCCAGCACGCCGATGCCGGCGATGGCGCGGACCGCAAGACGGTGATCCTCGTCACCCACGAGACCACCGAGGCTGCCGTCCGCAAGGCCGTCGAGGGCATCACGCGGGATGGTCACCTGATCGACAAGGCGCAGGTGATCCGCATCGAACGGGCCGCCTGAGCGCCTCGGCCCGAAGCGTCAGCAGGCCTTCGACATTCAATCGATTGATCCCGGCGCGCCCTCGGATATCCTTGCTGCATGCCCTTGCCGCGCCGGGGCGGCTTTGACAAAAGGGGGCGCCTCCACCGTGAAGTATCCCCTTGCAGGAAAGCCCGCCATGGCAAAGACCGCATCGCCCGGCCTCGATCGTATCCTGACCCTCGAACTGGTCCGCGTGACCGAGCGTGCCGCCGTGGCCGCCGCGCGCCTGCGCGGACGCGGTGACGAGAAGGCGGCCGACCAGGTGGCGGTGGACGCCATGCGCTCCGAACTCAACCGCCTGCCGATCAGGGGCACCGTCGTCATCGGCGAGGGCGAGCGCGACGAGGCCCCGATGCTCTACATCGGCGAGGAGGTCGGCCTCGGCGACGGCCCCGACGTCGACATCGCGCTCGATCCCCTGGAAGGCACGACGATCTGCGCCAAGAACCTGCCGAACTCGCTGGCGGTGATCGCCATCGCCGAGAAGGGCAGCCTGCTCTATGCGCCCGACGTCTACATGGACAAGATCGCGATCGGACCCGGCTACCCCGCGGGCGTCATCGATCTCGATGCGCCGGCGATCGAGAATCTTGAGAACGTCGCCAAGGCAAAGGGCGTCAAGGTCTCCGAGATCACCGCCTGCATCCTCGACCGTCCGCGCCATGCCCGCCTGATCGAGGAGGTCCGCTCGACCGGAGCGGCGATCCGGCTGATCGGTGACGGCGACGTCGCCGGCGTGATCCACACCACCGATCCCGACGAGACCGGCATCGACATCTATCTCGGCATCGGCGGTGCACCCGAGGGCGTGCTGGCGGCGGCCGCGCTGCGCTGCATCGGCGGCCAGATGCAGGGCCGGCTCCAGCTCAACACCGACGAGAAGGTGGCGCGCGCCGCCAAGATGGGCATCTCCGACCCCACGAAGGTGTACCAGATGGAGGAGATGGCGCGTGGCGACGTGCTCTTCGCCGCCACCGGGGTCACCGACGGCAACCTGCTCTCGGGCGTCAAGTTCGCGCGCGACTACATCCAGACCCACACGATCGTCATGCGCTCCTCGTCGCTGACGGTGCGCGAAATCAAGGCCAAGCACCAGGACATGGACAAGTTTTGACGGCGGCGACCCGGCCGTTCCGGCGCGGGGACGCTGGCCGCCCGCTCGCGGAACTCAGTGCGCGAAGTCGCCGATCACCGCCACCCCGGGCGGGGTCGGCCCGTTGAAGGCGGCGAGCTCGGCCGAGGCGCCGGAAAGCGCGATCTCGCGCGCGATCAGCGGACTGACGTCGACGCGGCCGGTCTCGATCAGCCCGAGCAGGGACGGGTACCGCCAGGCCGGCATGCCGCGCGTGCCGTAGAGCGCGAGATTGCGCATGTAGACGGTGTTCATGTTGATCTGCATGTGCGCGGTATGGCCGACCGGCATGCCCACCTGGACGTGGCGCCCGAGCGCCCGCAGACAGGCGATGGAAGCATTGGTGGTCGCCTCGATGCCGAGCGCCTCGACCGAGACATGCGCGCCCTTGCCGCCGGTCAGCTCGACGATGCGGGCGGCCACGTCGCCCTCGCGCGCGTCGATCGCCGCCTCGGCGCCGAGCGACAGGGCGTGGCTCAGCTTCTCCGGCACCACGTCGACCACGATCACCCGCGCGCCCAGCGCCTGGCCGAGGATCAGGCAGGAGAGGCCG
>Ga0208243_1000234_pt1 | contig 38712 bp, 34 predicted proteins | sample Subbio2Aug_QV12A_FD_184826 | JGI IMG/M metagenome (GOLD analysis project Ga0208243, IMG submission 184826) | Serpentinite rock and fluid subsurface biosphere microbial communities from McLaughlin Reserve, California, USA - CR12Aug_QV12A (SPAdes) | ecosystem: Environmental > Terrestrial > Deep... | reverse complement strand
CCCGCCGATGATCCGGACGATGCAGGACGTGGTGCCGAAGGGCGAGGTGGCGCTGATTGGCGAGCCGTCGCGGATGAAGGTGATCACCGGGCACAAGGGCGGAACCGGCTACGCGGTGCATGTGAAGGGGTATGAGGTGCATTCCTCGCTGCTGCCCGAGGGCGTGTCGGCGATCATGGAAGGCGCGCGACTGATCCAGTGGGTGAACGACCACAATGCCGAGATACAGGCGCGGACGCCGGGGGCGATCGGGGCGCGGTTCCATCCACCCTTTACCACGCTGCACATCGGCCGCATCCAGGGGGGCACGGCGGACAACATCACGGCGGGGGATTGCCGGTTCGCGGTGGAAATGCGCTGCGTGCCGGACGATGACCCGGAGGCGCATGCCGGGGCCTTCCGTGAGGCCGCGATGGCTTTGGACAAGGCACTTAAGGCGAAGCGGCCCGAGGCGGGGGTGCATCTGACGAAGTTCTTCGATGTCTCGCCACTCCGGCCCGAAGTGGATGGGGCGGCTGAGGCTCTGGCGCGGGCGCTGACCGGGGACAATGCGACGGGGGTGGTGTCCTATGGGACCGAGGCCGGGCAGTTCCAAGACGCGGGATACTCGGCCGTGGTGATCGGACCCGGCGACATCGCTCAGGCGCATCAGGCGGACGAATACCTGGAGGTCAGCGAATTCCAGGCGGGCCAGCGCTTCATGGAAAGGCTGCTGGAGCGCTGCGCATGAGGTTTCCGATTTCCGATGCGTCGCCGGTCCTTTTCGCCGGGACGCTGCCGCCGCGGACGGATGTGGTGGTGGTGGGCGGCGGCGTCATCGGGGTGATGACGGCCTGGTTCTTGCGCAAGAAAGGCCTGTCGGTCGTCGTCTGCGAGAAGGGCCGCATCGCGGGGGAGCAGTCGGGGAGAAACTGGGGCTGGGTGCGCCAGCAGGGCAGGGACCCCGGAGAGCTTCCGATCATGGTCGAAAGCCTGTCGATCTGGAAAAGCCTTGCGGCCGAGATGGGCGACGGGCTGGGGTTCAAGCAGACCGGCGTCCTCTATCTGGCCAAGACCGAGCGCGAGATCGAGGGGTTCGAGGCCTGGACCGAGCATGCCCGCGCGCATCAGCTCGACACGCGGCTTCTCACGGCCTCCGAGACGATGGCGATGCTGAAGGGGGCGGTGGCGCCGTGGAAGGGGGGGCTGTTCACGGCTTCTGACGCGCGGGCCGAACCCTGGGTTGCGGTCCCGGCGCTGGCGGCGGTGGCCGAGGAGAAGGGTGTCGTCATCCGCGAGGCATGTGCGGTCCGAGGGCTGGACCTTGCGAGTGGGAAGGTCGCGGGCGTGGTCACCGAGGCCGGGCGGATCGCCTGCGATCATGTTGTGGTGGCGGCCGGGGCATGGTCGCGGCTCTTCCTCGGGGCGCATGGGGTCAGCATTCCGCAGCTTTCGGTGCTGGCGTCCGTGGCGGCGACGGAGCCGATGCCGGAAATCTTCCCGGGTAACGCGGCAGATGATGATTTTGCATTCCGCCGGCGCGCCGACGGCGGCTATTCGATAGCTCCCGGCGCGCGGCATGACTTCTTTATCGGGAAGGACGCGTTTCAGAGCTTCGGCGTCTATCTTCCCGTGCTGAAAAAGGATTTCCGGTCAACGAACTTCCGCCTTGCGGCACCCAAGGGCTTTCCAGACGCCTGGGGCACGCCGCGCCGCTGGGCGATGGACGCACCGAGCCCGTTCGAGCGCCAGCGCGTGCTGAACCCGGCACCCAACATGAAGACCCTGGCCGAGGTGCAGGACAGCTTTGCGAAAGCCTTCCCCTCGCTGGGCCGCCCGAAGCTGAAGGCCGCCTGGGCGGGGATGATCGACAGCCTGCCGGACGTGGTGCCGATCGTCGACCATGCGCCGATCCCGGGCCTGACGATCGCCACGGGGATGAGCGGGCATGGCTTCGGCATCGGTCCGGGCATGGGGCGCGTCGTGGCGGACCTCGTGGCGGGCCGGCCAACGGGACACGACCTGTCGCGCTTCCGCCTGTCCCGCTTCAGCGACGGCAGCCCGATCCGGCCGGGGCCCAGCCTTTAGGCGACGGTCGCCGCGTAACCTGCCGCATCGAGCGCCTTGATCAGTTCGGCCGCCGGGGCAGGGCCGGCCACCTCGACCTTGCGGGTCGTCAGGTCGACCCTTACCGCGCCCGCCTCCGGGACGGAGCCAAGTGCGGTTTCAACCGTTGCCTTGCAGTGGTTGCATGTCATCTCGGGAACGGAAAGTGTGGTCATGACGGTCCTCTCTGCCCTCGATTGGTCCAGACCTTGGCTGTCGCGTCAAGGGTTTGTCTTCCCAGTGCGACATCCCTGCCGATCCGCCGGAAAAAATGGCGAATCACGTTTCCAAACCGCTTTAAATCACTTAAACAGACTTATTGTTTGCGGTAACAGGAGCGTTCCTACCCACCGCCCCCGAAAGCCCGCTTGACCGCCGCCCCCCGGCGCTTAGGCTTTCCCTGGAGAAGACCTTGCTGGACAAGACCGTGACAGATCTGAGCGTTTCCCCGAATATCCTGCAGGCAAGCATCCTGCGCCACCTGACTTTCACCGTGGGAAAGGACGCTCCGCACGCCAGCCCGCACGATTGGCGGATGGCACTTTCCCACGCGATCCGCGACCACATCGTGGAGCCCTGGTTTGCCTCGACCCGGCGTACGTGGGCCGACGACAAGAAGCGCGTCTACTATCTGTCGATGGAGTTCCTGATCGGTCGCATCCTGGAAGATGCGATGATCAACCTGGGCCTTTACGACATGGCCGCCGAGGCGATGGCGCATTTCGGGCAGGACATCCGGGTGGTGATCGACGACGAACCCGACGCGGCGCTTGGGAACGGCGGCCTGGGTCGGCTCGCGGCCTGCTTCATGGAATCGATGGCCACGCTCGGGTGCCCGGCCTATGGCTACGGCATCCGCTATGAACACGGCCTTTTCCGCCAGCATTTCGACCACGGCCGCCAGATCGAGACGCCCGAGAACTGGCTGGCGCAGGCGCATCCGTGGGAATTCGCGCGTCCCGAAAGTGCCTATACGGTGGGGTTCAAGGGCCACGTGGAAAGCCGCGACGGCAAGGACATCTGGTATCCGCAAGAGACGGTGACGGCCGAGGCCTTCGATACGCCTGTCATCGGCTGGCAGGGGAAATGGGCCAACACGCTGCGGCTTTGGGGGGCGAAGGGGACGACGAACTTTGACCTCGAACGCTTCAACCGGGGCGACTACACGGCGGCGGCGGAGCCGGAAACGCTGGCACGGACGTTGTCCCGGGTGCTCTACCCGGATGACACGACCTATCAGGGCAAGGAGTTGCGGCTGAAGCAGGAGTTCTTCCTGACCTCGGCGGCGCTTCAGGACATCCTGCGCCGGTTCCTGTCTAATCACTCGGACCTGCGCGCGCTGCCGCGGCATGTGGCGATCCAGATGAACGACACCCACCCGGCCATCGCGGGGCCGGAACTGATCCGGCTGCTGACGGATGAGCATGGGCTTTCCTTCGACGAGGCCCTGACCATCGCGCGGGCCTGTCTGGGGTATACGAACCACACGCTTCTGCCGGAAGCCCTTGAAAAATGGGCGACCTTCACCTTTGGCAACGTCCTGCCGCGCCATATGCAGATCGTCGAGCGGATCGACAGCTGGCACCGCCGCGCCTATCCGAACCGGCCGCATTACGTGGGCATCGTCAAGCATCAGGAAGTGCGGATGGGCGAGCTGGCCTTCATCATGTCGCACAAGGTGAACGGTGTCTCGGCGCTGCATTCGGACCTGGTGAAGAAGAACCTGTTCCCGGAACTGAACGGGTTGCATCCCGGTCGGATCATCAACCAGACGAACGGCGTGACGCCGCGCCGCTGGCTCCGGATGGCGAACAGGCCCCTGTCGAAGCTGATCACCGACAGCATCGGCCCGGGCTGGGAGGCGGACCTCGACCGGCTGCGTGAACTGGAAGTGCATGTCCCCGACGCGGGGTTCCGCGCGGAGTTCGCGGCGGCAAAGCGCGAGAACAAGGTTCAGCTTGCCAACTGGATCGGCCGCGAGATGGCGATTTCCGTGTCCCCGGATGCTTTGTTCGACGTGCAGATCAAGCGCATCCACGAATACAAGCGGCAGCTTCTGAACATCCTGCAGACGATTGCCCATTGGCACCGGGTGCGGTCGAACCCCAAGGCGGGATGGGTCCCGCGGGTGAAGATCTTCGGCGGCAAGGCTGCGCCGGGATATGCGGTGGCAAAGGAAATTATCCGGCTTATCAATGACGTGGCGCAGGTTGTTAATGCTGACCCGGTGACGGGCGACCTGCTGAAGATCGTTTACCCCCCGAACTATAACGTCACGATGGCCGAGAGGGTGATTCCGGCGGCTGACCTTTCCGAACAGATCTCGACCGCGGGGAAAGAGGCGTCTGGCACCGGCAACATGAAGTTCATGATGAACGGCGCGCCGACCATCGGGACGCTGGACGGGGCGAACGTCGAAATCCTGCAGGAGGTTGGGGCGGAGAACTTCTTCCTGTTCGGCCTGACCGCCGAGGAGGTCGCCAAGCGCCGCGAGGACCCGGATCATGCAAAGAAGGCCATCGAGGCGAGCCAGCCACTGATGGACGTCCTTCAGATGATCGCCGAGGGGCTTTTCTCTCCGGATGAGCCGGGGCGCTATCATGGGCTTGTGCACCGCGTCTGGCACCACGACTATTTCCTCGTGGCCAGCGACTTCGCCGCCTACCACGCGGCGCAGGGTGAAGTGGACACGGCCTATCATGACACGGACCGCTGGTGGAAGATGGCGGCGATGAACACGGCGCGGAGCGGGTTCTTCTCCTCCGACCGGACGATCCGCAGCTACATGGAAGAGATCTGGCAGGCGACGTCCGCGCTGTAAGGGTCCAGGCTTTCGGGAGGGGAAGCATGGCTGAGACGACACTCGACAGGGGCGCTGCAGAGGCGATTGCCGGGGGCTGGCACGGCGATCCGTTCGGCGTCCTCGGACCGCACAAGGCGGCGAAGGGCTGGGAAATCCGGGCCTTCGTGCCGGGGGCGGATCGGCTATGGGTCCTCAGCGGAAAGACGGTGGCCGAGGCAGTGCCCTATCCGGGCCTGCCGGGGCTTTTCACCCACCAGATGGCGCGGAAGTCGAACTACAGGTTCCGCGCGGAAGGGCATGGGAACACTTGGGATTTCGATGACCCGTATCGCTTCGGCCCGGTGCTTGGAGAGCTTGACGAGTACCTCCTGGGTGAGGGCAGCCACCGGCGCCTCTGGCAGGCGCTTGGCGCGCATGTGATGCGCCACGAAGGCGTGGATGGCGTGCACTTCGCCGTCTGGGCGCCGAATGCCGAGCGGGTCAGTGTCGTGGGCGATTTCAACGTCTGGGACGGTCGCCGCAACCCGATGCGCCGGCGTGGCGCGACCGGGGTGTGGGAGATCTTCATCCCGGGTCTGGGCGATGGCACGACCTACAAGTACGAGATCAAGGGGCCGGGCGGGGCGGTGCTGCCGCTGAAGGCGGATCCGGTTGGCTTCGGCTCTGAACATCCGCCCGCAAATGCCTCAGTTGTCAGGACAATTCGGGGCGATTGGCATGATGCCTCGTGGATGGAAGGGCGCGCGGCACGGCACAGCATCGACGCGCCGATCAGCGTCTACGAGGTGCATCTGGGGTCCTGGCGTCGGGCACCCGGCGACCGGATGCTCAGCTATCAGGAACTGGCAGAGCAGCTTGTCGACTATGCCGCCGACATGGGCTTCACCCATATCGAATGCCTTCCGGTCAGCGAGTTTCCCTTCGACGGCTCGTGGGGCTATCAGCCGGTGGGGATGTTTGCGCCGACGATCCGGCACGGCACGCCGTCCGAATTCCGCGCCTTCGTCGATGCTGCGCATCGCAAAGGGCTGGGCGTGATCCTTGACTGGGTCCCGGGGCATTTCCCGACCGATGCGCATGGTCTCGGACGCTTCGACGGCACCGCGCTTTACGAGCACGAGGACCCGCGCGAGGGGTTCCACCAGGACTGGAACACGCTGATCTACAACTACGGCCGGGTCGAGGTGAAGAACTACCTTGTTTCCAACGCCTTGTATTGGCTGGAGGAATACCACGTCGACGGGCTGCGGGTGGATGCGGTGGCCTCGATGCTTTACCGCGACTACTCGCGCAAGCACGGCGAGTGGATCCCGAACAAGGACGGCGGCCGCGAGAACTATGAGGCGATCGACGTCCTGCGGTCGATGAACATCACCACCTACGGCGAAGTGCCGGGAATCATGACGGTGGCCGAGGAATCGACGGCCTTTCCGGGCGTGTCGCGGCCTGCGAACTGGGGCGGCCTCGGGTTCGGGTTCAAGTGGAACATGGGGTGGATGAACGACACCCTCAGCTACATGGAAAAGGACCCGATCTACCGGAGGTATCACCACGGGCAGATGACCTTCGGCCTCGTCTATGCCTGGTCGGAGAACTACATCCTGCCGATTTCGCATGACGAGGTCGTGCACGGGAAAGGGTCGATGCTGGCAAAGATGCCGGGGACGGCCTGGGAGAAATTCGCCAACCTGCGGGCCTATTACGGCTTCATGTGGGCGCACCCCGGCAAGAAGCTCCTCTTCATGGGGCAGGAGTTCGCGCAAGGGGCGGAGTGGAACCACAACCAGAGCCTCGACTGGCATCAGATTGATATTCCTGAACATAAGGGCATGCAGCGGCTGGTCCGCGACCTGAACCGGGTCTACCGCGAGACCCGCGCGCTGCATGTGAACGACACGCGGCCCGAGGGCTTCGCCTGGATCGAGTCGAACGATGCCGAGGCGGGCGTCTTCGCCTGGGTCCGCAAGGGCAACGATGGCGACAAGCAGGTCGTGGCGGTGGTCAATATGACCCCGCTTGAACGCCAGTACCGGCTGGGCCTGCCCGCGGCGGGCAAGTGGCATGAAATCCTGAACACCGACGCCGAAATCTATGGCGGGGGCAACCGTGGCAACCTGGGAGGGGTGACCACGGAAAAGACCCCTTGGCATGGCCAGCATCAATCGGCGCTTGTCACGCTGCCGCCCTTGTCGGCAGTCTATCTGCAACAGGACTGAATTCGACGGTTAGCACCGTCTTGGGGAGGGAAGAGTAAATGAAGGCAAGACCCAACCAGCGCCTTTCGAGCCAGGCAATGGCGTTCGTCCTGGCAGGGGGGCGCGGCAGCCGGCTGAAGGAGCTGACGGACCGGCGTGCCAAGCCTGCGGTCTACTTCGGCGGCAAGACCCGGATCATCGACTTCGCCCTCTCGAACGCGCTGAATTCCGGCATCCGGAAAATGGCGATCGCGACGCAGTACAAGGCGCATTCCCTCATCCGTCACGTCCAGCGCGGCTGGGGCTTCTTCCGGGCGGAGCGGAACGAATACCTGGACATTCTGCCCGCCAGCCAGCGGATGGACGAGGTCAACTGGTACCGCGGTACGGCAGACGCCATCGCGCAGAACATCGACATCATCGACAGCTACGGCGTGAAGTACGTGATCGTGCTGGCGGGCGACCACATCTACAAGATGGATTACGAGGTCATGCTGCGCCAGCATGTCGAGCAGGCGGCGGACGTCACCATCGGCTGCCTGACCGTGCCGCGGATGGAGGCGACCGCCTTCGGGGTCATGCATGTCGACGAGACGCTGCGGATCACCGATTTCCTAGAAAAGCCGAAGGACCCGCCCGCCATTCCAGGCGATCCGGACCATGCGCTTGCCAGCATGGGGATCTATGTCTTCGACTGGGCCTTCCTGCGCGACCTTCTGATCCGCGACATGCAGGACGACAACTCGACCCACGATTTCGGCTTCGACCTGATCCCCAACATCGTCAAGAACGGCAAGGCCGTGGCGCACAAGTTCGCCGACAGCTGCGTGATGAGTGGCCTTGAGACCGAGCCCTACTGGCGCGACGTTGGGACGATCGACGCCTTCTGGCAGGCGAATATCGACCTGACGGATTTCATCCCCAAGCTTGACATCTACGACAGCGCCTGGCCGATCTGGACCTATGCCGAGATCGTGCCTCCGGCGAAGTTCATCCATGACGAGGATGGACGGCGCGGCTCGGCGGTCAGTTCGCTGGTGAGCGGGGACTGCATCGTTTCCGGCTCTTCGGTGTCGAACAGCCTGCTCTTCACCGGGGTCAGGACGCACAGCTTCTCCAGCCTGGAATACGTTGTGGCCCTGCCGCAGGTCTGCGTGGCGCGCAAGGCCCAGCTGAAGAACTGCGTGATCGACCGGGGCGTGGTCATTCCGGAGGGGCTGGTCGTCGGGCAGGACCCGGAGGCCGATGCCAAGTGGTTCCGCCGCACCGACAACGGGATCGTGCTGATCACCCAGGACATGCTGGACGCCCGGGCCAAGGCGCTTGGCTGAGGGGCTGGACCTTGCCCGGAGGTCGCGCTACCCCCGGGCAGGAAGCTTTTGAAAGGCAAGGCGAATGGGCGGTCGGGTTTTGTCGGTGGCCTCGGAATGCGTCCCGCTGGTGAAGACCGGCGGGCTTGCCGACGTGGTGGGGGCTCTGCCCCGGGCGCTGGCGGCGACCGGCTGGGACATGCGGGTGCTCTTGCCGGCCTACCGGGCGCTGAGGGGCAGGGCGAAGGACTGGCCGGTGGTCTGGGAAGAGCCGGACCTTTGGGGCGGGACGGGACGGGTCCTGTCGGGAGAGGTGGCCGGGGTGCCGATTCTTCTTCTGGACGCGCCGCATCTTTATGACCGCGAGGGCGGACCGTATTCTGGACCGGCAGGAGAGCATCCCGACAACGCGATCCGCTTCGCGGCGCTGTCCTGGGTCGCGGCCCGCATCGCGCGCGAGGGGCTGGAAGGCTGGAAGCCCGACGTGCTTCATGCGCATGACTGGCAGGCCGGGCTGGCGCCGGCCTATCTGGCCTATCATGGCAATGGCGGATGCAAGTCGGTCATCACGATCCACAACATCGCGTTCCAGGGCTGGGCGCCGGGGCACATGCTGGGCACGCTCCGCCTGCCGGGACATGCCTTCCATGCCGACGCGCTGGAGTATTACGGCGGCATTTCCAGCTTGAAGGCGGCCCTGGTGACGGCGGACTGGATCACGACGGTCTCGCCGACTTACGCGGCCGAGATCATGCGGGAAGAGTTCGGCATGGGCCTGCAGGGCGTGATCGCCAACCGTGCGCCGGTGGTGTCGGGCATCCTGAACGGTGTGGACACCGAAAGCTGGTCGCCCCAGGTCGAGGACCCGCCCTTCGGGCCGAAGTCGCTGGCGGGGAAGGCTGCCGCGCGCGCGCGACTGTGCGAAACCTTCGGGCTGGAGGTGCCGGGACCGCTGGCGATCATCGTCAGCCGGTTGACCGACCAGAAGGGGATCGACCTTCTGCCGCAGGTCATCCCGGATTTCGTGGTGGGCGGTGGCGGGCTGATCGTGCTGGGGTCGGGCGATCCGGGGATGGAAGCCGCGATGCGGCAGCTGGCCGAGCGGTTCCCCGGACGTGTCGCAGTGAAGATCGGATATGACGAGGCGTTGAGCCACCAGCTTTTCGCCGGGGCCGACGCCGTTCTGGTGCCAAGCCGGTTCGAGCCCTGCGGGCTGACGCAGATGTACGGGTTGCGGTACGGCACCTTGCCCGTCGTCAGCATGATTGGGGGTCTGGCCGACACGGTGATCGGGGCGAATCCTGCGACGCTTGCAGCGGGGGCGGCGACAGGGGTGACCTTCCACCCGGTCGATGCCCTGGCCTTCGGGCGGGCGCTTGACCAGCTTCTGGAGCTTTATCGTCAGCCGAAACTCTGGGCCAAGCTGCGGGCGAATGCGATGGCGCATCCGGTGGGTTGGGAGACATCGGCCGCTGCCTATGCGCGGCTTTACGAAAGGCTTGTCGCGTGACACCCCAGGCCGTTTCGGTCACCGCGCGGCTTCAAGGCCACGCGGTCAGCCCGGGCCGCCCCTGGCCGATGGGCGCGTCCCTTACCGGGGACGGGGTGAACTTTGCCGTCTTCTCGGCCCATGCCGAGCGGATCGAGCTGTGCCTCTTCACCCCCGACGGCCGGAAGGAGCTGTGCCGCCTGCCGATCATCGAACGCGATGGCGACATCTGGCACATCCATGTCGGCGGCCTGACCGTTGGGACCGTCTACGGCTTTCGCGCGCATGGTCCCTATGCTCCGGAACAGGGACACAGGTTCAACCCGAACAAGCTGCTGCTCGACCCCTATGCCCGGGCGCTGGAGGGTCGGCTCAAGTGGTCGGACGCGCTGATGGGGTACAAGATCGGCTCGCCGCGGGGGGACCTGAGCTTCGACACCCGCGACAGCGCCTTTGCTGTGCCGAAGGCCGTGGTCAACGACAGCTCGTTCACCTGGGGCAACGACCAGGCGCCGCGTACGCCGCGCGCGGAAACGCTGATCTACGAAGCCCATGTCAAGTCGATGACCGCGCTGCACCCAGGCGTGGAAAAGGGAATGCGGGGCACCTACCTGGGCCTGTCATCCGACGCGGTGATCGACCATCTGCTGAAGCTTGGCGTCACCGCGATCGAGCTTCTCCCGGTGCAGGCCTACATCGACGACCGCTTCCTCGTGTCGAAGGGGCTGCGCAATCACTGGGGCTACAACACGCTGGCCTTCTTCGCGCCCGAGCCGCGCTACATGTCGCACGGCGCGCTGTGGGAGTTCCAGACCATGGTCCGTCGCTTCCATGCGGCCGGGATCGAGGTGATCCTGGACGTGGTCTACAACCACACCGCCGAGGGCGACGAATGGGGACCGACCCTGTCCTTCCGGGGCCTCGACAACGCGAGCTACTACCGGCTGACCGGCGGCGGGCGCACCTATGCGAATGACGCGGGCACCGGCAATACGTTGAACCTCACTCATCCGATGGTGCTGCGGATGGTGATGGACAGCTTGCGCTACTGGGTCGAGATGACCCATGTGGACGGCTTCCGCTTCGATCTTGGTACGGTTCTGGGGCGCGAGATGCACGGTTTCGACCCGAACGGCGGCTTCTTCGACGCGATCCGGCAGGACCCGACCTTAAGCCGCGTGAAGCTGATCGCCGAGCCTTGGGACATCGGGCCCGGTGGCTATCAGCTGGGCGCCTATCCCCATCCCTTCCTGGAATGGAACGACAAGTTCCGCGACGGCGTGCGGCGGTTCTGGAAAGGGGATGCCGGGCTGACCCGCGACCTGGCCGCCCGCATCCTCGGCAGTGCCGAGCGCTTCGACCATTCCGGCCGGGCGGCCACGTCCTCGGTCAACTTCGTGACCAGCCACGACGGCTTTACCCTGGAGGACCTGGTCAGCTTCACCATCAAGCGCAACTTCGCCAACGGCGAGGACAACCGCGACGGCCACCACGAGAACCATTCCGATAACATGGGTGTCGAAGGGCCGACCAAGGATGCGAAGGTGCTGGCCGCCCGGGCCCTGCGGAAGCGCAATCTGCTGGCGACGCTGATGCTGAGCCAGGGCGTGCCGATGCTTCTGGCGGGGGACGAGATCGGCCACACCCAGGGCGGCAACAACAACGCCTATGCCCAGGACAACGAGACCTCGTGGATCGACTGGTCAAGGGCGGATGTCAGCCTTTGCCGCTTCGTCCAGCGCCTGACCGAGCTGCGCCGGTCGCTTCCGGTCCTGCGACAGCGGCGGTTCCTCCATGCCCGCCCGCGCCCCTCGGACGAGATCCCGGATGTCATCTGGCGGCGTGCCAACGGCACAGTACCGCAGCACGAGGAATGGCACGATCCGTCGTTCCGCTGTCTTTGCGTCGAGCTGCGCATGGCGGCCGAAGGCGGCGATGCCAATCCCGAGGCGGTCTTCGCGGTGTTCAACACCGGCGCGAGCACTTCGCTGCACCTGCCCGACACTGCGCCGGGCTGGGAGCTTTTGCTCGACACCACCGACCCCGAACTGCAACCCTCTGGCGCGGCATCGGTTCTTACTTCGGCGCCCGCGCAGTCCGTTCTGCTGTTCCGGTCCCTGACCGGCAGTCCCAAGGGAGGAATACCATGACCCAGATCGCCACCGTCCAGACCCAGCCGATCGCCGGGCAGAAACCCGGGACCTCCGGGTTGCGGAAGAAGACGCCGGTCTTCATGGGACGTCACTATCTGGAGAACTTTGTCCAGGCGATCTTCGACGTGGTGGGGGCGGCCGGAAAGACCTTCGTCCTTGGCGGTGATGGGCGGTACTTCAACGACCGCGCGGCGCAGGTGATCCTGCGGATGGCGGCGGCCAATGGCGCGGCGCGGGTGATCGTGGGGCAGGGGGCGATACTGTCGACCCCGGCGGCAAGCCACCTGATCCGGCTGAACCGGACCGACGGCGGGATCATCATGTCGGCCTCGCACAACCCCGGCGGCCCCGAGGAGGATTTCGGGGTCAAGTTCAACATGCCGAACGGCGGCCCCGCGCCCGAGGGCGTGACCGAGGCGATGTACAAGCGGACAACCGAGATCACCGACTACCGCATCCTTGAGGCACAGGACGTGCACCTTGGGCGCATCGGACGGCACCAGCTCGGGCCGATGGTGGTCGATGTGGTCGATCCGGTGGCGGACTATGCGCAGCTGATGGAGAACCTGTTCGACTTCCCGGCCATCAAGGCGATGTTCGCGGGCGGCTTCCGGATGCGGATGGATTCGATGTGCGCCGTGACCGGGCCCTACGCTGTGGAAATACTGGAAAACCGCCTCGGCGCTCCGCGCGGAACCTGCGTGAATGCAACGCCATTGCCGGATTTCGGCGGCATGCATCCCGACCCGAACCCGACCTGGGCCAAGGCGCTGATGGAGGAGATGTTCGGCCCCGACGCGCCGGACTTTGGCGCGGCCTCGGATGGGGACGGCGACCGGAACATGGTGGTGGGTCGCGGGATCTATGTCTCTCCCTCGGACAGTCTGGCGGTGCTCGCGGCCAACGCACATCTGGCGCCGGGATATGAGGGTGGCCTGAAGGGCGTCGCGCGGTCGATGCCGACCAGTGCGGCCGCGGACCGGGTGGCCGATGCGCTTGGGATCGGCAAATACGAGACGCCGACGGGCTGGAAGTTCTTCGGCAATCTGCTGGATGCGGGAAAGGCCACGATCTGCGGCGAAGAGTCCTTCGGCACGGGGTCGGACCACGTGCGCGAAAAGGACGGGCTTTGGGCGATCCTTCTGTGGCTGAACATTCTTGCCGTGCGAAAGCAGTCGGTTGCCGAGATCCTGGCCGAGCACTGGGCGAAGTACGGCCGCAACTACTACAGCAGGCATGATTTCGAGGCGATCGAGACCGCGAAGGCGGACGCGATGATGGCGGCGCTGCGCGGGTCGCTTGCCGGGCTGCCGGGCCGCAAGGTCGAGGGGATGGTGGTCCATGCCGCCGACGACTTCGCCTATACCGACCCCGTGGACGCAAGCGTCAGCCAGAAGCAGGGGGTGCGGGTGCTTTTCGAGGATGGCAGCCGCATCGTCTATCGCCTCTCCGGGACGGGAACCGAGGGCGCGACGCTGCGGGTCTATCTGGAGCGCTATGCGCCGGGGCCGGACGGGCTTCACCTCGACGCGCAGGCAGCACTCGCCCCGGTGATCCGCGCCGCGCATGAACTGGCGGGGATCGCAGGCCACACCGGGCGGACGGCGCCAGACGTGGTGACCTAAGGCACCGCGACGGCCTGCCAGCCGGTATCCGTCTTGAGGAACCGGGTCGCGACCTCTGCGGTGAACCCTTCGCCCTCGCGGGCCAGCCAAGCGTGGCGGGTGACGCTGCCGGGCGCAAGCTCGATCAGTGCGAAGTCGTTGGTGCCGGTCTTGAGCCGGGTGGAGATGGCGGTCCCGACCTGCAGGAAAAGGACCCCGGCGGCGGTCTCGGCAAAACCTGCGTGGGGCATGTGCGTGTGGCCGGAAAGGACGATGTCGGTTCCGGCACCGGAAAGTGTGGCCAGAACGGTGGCGGGATCGGCCATGTCGGCGGGCGTGCCGTCGGCGGCGGGAACCGGTGCGTGATGCATCACGGCGATGCGCAGGGTGCCGGCGGGCGCGGCCGTGAAACGGGTGGCCAGCCGTGCAGCCGAGGCCGGGCGGAGGATCCCCGACTTCCAGACCAGCGGATTGGCGGTGTTGATGCCCTGCAGCACCGCTCCCGGCACCGACAGCATCGGTTCCAGATCACTCCCCATCGCCCGGCGGTAGCGGGAGAAGGGCCGGGAAAGCCGCAGGGCCAGATTGTGCAGCGGCATGTCGTGGTTGCCGGGCACCGAGAGGACCGGTCCCGGCAGGCGGTCGATGAAGGCGCGGGCGGCGGAGAACTGCTCGGGCCGGGCGCGCTGGGTCAGGTCGCCCGAGATCACGGTGGCATCGGGGCGAAGGTCGTGGGCCAGTGCGATGATCGGACTGACCAGCCTTTCGTCCACTGCGCCGAAGTGGATGTCCGACAGATGCAGGATGCGTGTCACGGCTTGGCCACGGCGGGATTGTGCGGGGGCAGGATGACCTGCAGGTCATGCTCGGCGATCTCGATCTGCAGGGGCAGGCGCATCTTCAGCTTTTCGCCATCCAGTGCGACAGAGATCCGGCGCCTGCCGGGGACGGTGACAGTGATCCGGCGGGGGGTGGAGACGATGACATCGCGCCCGTGGTCGACCCTGCGGCGTACCAGCTTCCAGGCAAGCCGGAGGAAGCCCAGCCGGGTCTGCTGCGGGGCAAGGAACAGGACGAAACGGTCGTCCGAGATCGCCCTCGCGCCCTCCAGTCCGAATTGGTCGAGCTGGTACGCTGAGCGGGCGACAAAGACCATCGGGGTGCGGATGCGGTGCTGGGTCTCGTCCTGCTGCAGGGTCATCCGGTAGGGGCGCTGGAAGCGCAGGATCGTGCGCAGAGAAGCGATATGGGCCAGGATCCGGTAGCGACCGAAGCGCGCATAGGTCGCCTCGCGTTCTTCAAGGATCGCGGGGTAAAGCCCGATCGAGACGTTGTTCAGGAAGACCCGACCATTCAGCGTGCCGACCGCGATGTCATGCGGAGCGCCCGCCAGGATCGTGCGGGCCGCGCCCTCGGGATCCTCGGGCACGCCAAGGCCGCGGGCGAAGTAGTTGAAGGTGCCGAGCGGCAAGACGGCAAGGGCAACGTCGGTCCCGGCCAGCGCATGGGCGACACCGGCAACCGTTCCGTCGCCCCCGGCGGCCACCACGATCCGGAAGCCTTCGCGCACGGCGCGCGCCGCCTCATCCGCCGGGTCGCCCGAAAAGGCGCGAAGGTCGGCCCGTTCGCCGAAGACGGCCATCGCCCGCTCGACCGCGCCGGGATTGCGCGAGGCCGTGCCGGAGCGCGGGTTCGAAAGCACACAGATATCGGGCCCGCGGGACGGCATTTTCACCTCATGGTCCCGAAGGACTTAGGTACGGAGGCCCGTTTCTTCCAGAAGGCCTTTGCGCTTGGCCTCGTAGTAATAGCCGCGGGCGTACCACATTACGGCGCGCTCTTCCGATCCGTCCGAGACGAGCCAGGCTCCGCGCAGATACTTGCCCGCATACATGAGGTTCGTTTCGGCATCGAGAAGGCCGGAAGGATCGCCGCGGAAGCCCATCGTCTGCGCGGTCTGCGGATGGATCTGCATCAGCCCGTAATAGGGACCGTTCCGCGCCGCCGGATTGTATCCGCTTTCCCTCTGGATCACCCGGTGCAAAAGGCTTTCCGGAATGTCGTGGATGTCGGCATAGCGCGCGACGAGATTCATCATCTCGGGTGTGGCGCCGGGGGCCATCGGAGCGCGCGATACGGCTTCGGGCTCGCGCCTGCGGCCGCAGGCGGACAGACCGACCGCGGTTACACCAAGCAGAAGACTGCGACGGGTCAGGGACATGGACAGGCTCCGGGTTCGGCAACCGAGGGTTAGCGGGCAAGGTTAGCCGATGCAACCCTGAGGCCGGATTGCCGGCGGCAAACGGCGCGGTGGCCGGTCGGAACAGGAACAGCCGCTGTCATTGCCCGGTTACCAAGCAGATGCAAAAGACCGGGGAAGAGCCTCCCGCGCAATCACGCGCTTGGGGGTTGCCATGTCCGGAACGCCAGATATAGTTTCCGGCAACGGGGCGGGACTCCCCGCCCTGCTGGCCGGATGGCCGACGGGTGAAGTGCGGAGTCTTGGACGGAATGGACGGCGATTTCAGAACCCAGTTCGTGCGCGATCCAGCGGCGCTGAAGCACTACCCTGCGCTGGTGCTGAACGCCGACTATCGCCCGCTCAGCTACTACCCGCTCAGTCTCTGGCCGTGGCAGGAGGCGATCAAGGCCGCCTTCCTGGACCGCGTGCAGATCGTCGCCGAATACGACCAGATCGTGCGAAGCCAGCGGCAGGAGTTCAGGATACCCTCGGTCGTGGTCCTGAAGGAATTCGTCAAACCCCAGAAGCGCGTGGCATTCACGCGCTTCAATCTTTTTCTGCGGGACGAATTCTGTTGCCAGTACTGCGGCGCCAAGGGAGATCTGACCTTCGACCACGTGCTGCCAAGGTCGAAGGGCGGCATCACGAGCTGGGAGAACGTGGTGGCGGCCTGCAGTCCCTGCAACTTGCGCAAGGGGTCGCGCACGCTGAAACAGGCCGGAATGTATCTGAACCGGCTGCCCCGCGCGCCCTCGGCCGAGGAGATGCAGGCCCACGGGCGGCGGTTTCCGCCGAACCACCTGCACGAAAGCTGGATGGACTACCTCTACTGGGACGCCGAACTCGAGGCGTGATCCTGTCGCCGCCTCTTTCCCTGGGAACACTCTCCTGAATCGCGCGCCCCTAGTCTTCCCATCGGATGGCGGGGGATCATCATGTGGAAGGCGGCGGTCGACGGATCGGCGATCGCGCTTCTGCAGATCATGGCCGTCGCTGCGCTTTGGGCGACCGTGGGCGTTGGCAGCCAGCTTGTTCCCGCATCGAGCGGCCTGGCCCGCTGGAATCCGCGGGCTGCACTCTGGTGACGGCGGCGATGGTGCCGTTCTTAAACTCCGAAACCGCGGAGCGGCGGGCCAGATAGGTCGCGTTTGGCGGAAGGAATGCCGTGACTGACCCTTAACAGAACGGAACCGGAGTGGTCTCCTGCGCCTTTACCTAGGGAGGTGAGCGATGTTCACGGGACTGGAAGCGGCAGCGGTCAATCTGGGTGTGGCGCTTGGCTGCGGCGCGCTGATCGGCTCTGAACGCCAGGTCCGGCAGCGGATGGCAGGGCTCAGGACCAATGCGCTGGTGGCGCTGGGGGCAGCAAGCTTCGTGATTTTCTCGGGTCTTTATCCCGATGAGGTCAGCCCGACCCGGGTGGCGGCACAGATCGTCTCGGGCATCGGCTTCCTCGGTGCCGGAATCATCTTCCGCGACGGGTTCAACGTCCACGGGCTGAACACGGCGGCAACGCTCTGGTGCTCGGCAGGCGTGGGGATGATGGCGGGCCACGGTGCCTGGGAGCATGCGCTTCTGCTGACGGCGATGGTGGTCTTCGTGAACCTCGGGCTCCGGCCGCTGGTCAAGCTGCTGAAGCATTACACCAATGCCGGAATGCCGGTGATCAAGGCCTATCGAGTGTCGGTAACGGTGGATCAGGCAAGCGAGGCGGGGGTCCGCAGCTTGATGCTGCGGACGCTGTCGCTGGGCGGGCTCCACATCTCGGAGATCGGGGTGACGCCGGCCGCGGCGGGGCAAGGCCTCGACCTTTCCGCCACGGTCACCGCTGAGGCGGTGGGCGAAGGGGGGCTGGAGCAGGCGGTCCAGCGACTGGCGGCAGAGCCGGGTCTTTTGCGCGTGCGCTGGGAGTCGCTGGAGGACGGCTGATGTTCCCCCTCGGGTCCGGCAATGCTAGACAGGGGGCGATGCAGGCTGTAGAAGCCGCTCACTCGGTTGGCGTTAGCGCTAACATCGCCCTCGCAGGAGACGATCATGGTTTCGCGTGTCATTCCGGTCGATGTCTTCGATCTGGTGATCTTCGGAGGCACGGGCGACCTTGCGCGCCGCAAGATCCTGCCGGGGCTCTATCGCCGGTACATGGCCGGGCAGATGGTGGCGGAAAGCCGGATCATCGGCGCGGCGCGGGCCGACCTGACGGACGAAAGCTTCCGCGAACAGGTGCGCGAGGCGCTGATGGAATTCGTGCCGAAAGCCCGCCAGGACGCTGCGGCCATCGACGGGTTTCTGGGCCGCATCCACTATGTCTCGATCGATGCGACGGGGACGGGGGGCTGGGCCCAGCTCAAGGACCTGATGCGCGAGAACGTGGTCCGGGCCTTCTACTTCTCGGTCGCGCCAGGACTTTTCGGCGACATCGCGCAACGGCTGTCCGAAAACGGCATTGCCGACGCCTGGAGCCGGATCGTGGTGGAAAAGCCCTTCGGCCGCGACCTTGCCAGCGCAAAGGCCCTGAACGCGGTACTGGCCAGGCATTTCAATGAAACCCAGATCTACCGGATCGACCATTACCTGGGGAAGGAAACCGTCCAGAACCTGATGGCGGTGCGCTTCGCCAACATCCTGTTCGAGCCGTTGTGGAAGGCCGAATACATCGACCACGTCCAGATCACCGTGGCCGAAACCGTCGGCGTCGACGGCCGCGGGGCCTATTACGACAAGTCCGGCGCGATGCGTGACATGGTGCAGAACCACCTGATGCAGCTTCTCTGCCTGATCGCCATGGAGCCGCCCTATCACTTTGACCCCGACGCGGTGCGCGATGAAAAGCTGAAGGTCATCCGCGCGCTGAAGCCGGTGCCGGCCGAGGATATCGTGCGCGGCCAGTATGGCGCGGGGAAGGGCGAGAAGGCCTATCTCGCCCATTCCGAGAACCCCGCAAGCCGGACCGAAAGCTACATCGCGCTGAAGGTGCAGATCTCGAACTGGCGCTGGCAGGGCGTGCCCTTCTACCTGCGCACGGGCAAGCGGCTGCGCGCTCGGGCATCCGAGATCGCCATCACCTTCAAGCAGCCGCCCCATGCGATCTTCGACGACGCAACCGGCTGGCACGAGAACGTGCTGGTCATCCGCCTGCAGCCGAACGAGGGCATGAACCTGATGGTCATGATCAAGGAACCCGGCCCGGGCGGCATGCGCCTGATGCAGGTGCCGCTCGACATGTCCTTCGCTGATGCCCTGGGCGAAGTGGCCGAGGATGTTCCGGATGCCTACGAGCGCCTCATCATGGACGTGATCCGCGGCAACCAGACGCTCTTCATGCGTGGGGACGAGGTCGAGGCCGCCTGGGCCTGGACCGACCCGATCATTCAGGGCTGGGAAGCCCGCGGCGACAAGCCCCAGACCTATGACCCCGGATCCTCGGGTCCCGAGGACGCGTTGATGCTGATGCACCGTGACGGACGGCGCTGGCGGGAGATACGCGAATGAAGCTGGAGACCTATCCCGACAGGGAATTCCTGATGCTGGGCCTGGCGAATATCATCGCCGGCCAATTGGCGGATTTCCTGCGGCGGGAGGGGAAAGCGACCTTGTCTGTGCCGGGCGGAACGACTCCGGGTCCGATCTTCGACACGCTCTCGGGGGTCGATCTCGACTGGGCCAACGTGGCCGTGGTGCTGAACGACGAACGCTGGGTGCCGGAATCGTCCGACCGGTCGAACACGCGGCTGGTGCGCGAACGTTTGCTGCGCGGGCGCGCGGCGCAGGCGCGACTGGTGCCGTTGTATGCTCCGGCCGAACAGCCGGAGGAGATGCTTGAGGCTCTGGAAGACGGTCTTCGCCCGCATCTGCCGATTTCCGTGCTGCTTCTCGGCATGGGTGCGGACATGCACACTGCGAGCCTTTTCCCCGGCGCGGACCGGCTGGAGGATGCTCTGTCGGCCAATGCGCCACTTCTTCTGCCGATGCGGGCCGAGGCGGCGGGCGAGCCGCGGATCACGCTTACCGCACCGGTCCTTCGGGGCGCCTTCAACATACATATCCTGATCACCGGGCAGGAGAAGCGCGAAGCCCTGGAGCGCGCGATGACCCTGACCCCGCAGGAGGCGCCGGTGCGCGCCGTCCTCGACAACGCAACCGTGCATTGGGCGGAATAAGATGACGAAATGGGCAGACCTGCAGCGGCTTCATGATCTGAACAAGGGCCGCCATATCCTTGATCTGTTGGATGAAAGTCGGGCTGGCGACTTCTCGGTCAAGGCCGATGGGATGCTGTTCGACTATTCCAAGACCAATATCGACGCAGGCACCCGCAAGGCGCTGGTCAAGCTTGCCGAGATCTCGGGCGTGGCCGAGAAGCGCGCGGCGATGTTCGGGGGCGAGAAGATCAACGACACCGAAGGCCGGGCTGTCCTGCATGTGGCACTGCGGGCCGGGGACACGGAGGTCATCAAGGTCGACGGCAAGGACGTGCTGCCCGAGGTGCGCCGGATTCGCGCGGCCTGTGCGGCCTTCGCGCGGGATGTCTGGTCGGGGGCGTTCAAGGGTCAGGGCGGCAAGATCACCGATGTGGTGAACATCGGGATCGGCGGGTCGGACCTTGGGCCCGCGATGGCTTATCTGGCGCTGGGTCCGTTTGCCGATGGGCCGCGCTGCCATTTCGTGTCGAACGTCGATGGCGCCCACATTCATGATGTCCTGCAAGGCCTTGATCCGACGACGACTTTGGTGATCGTCGCCTCGAAGACCTTCACCACCATCGAGACGATGACCAACGCCGACACCGCCAAGCGCTGGATGGGGGCGAAAGTGTCGAACCCTGCGTCACAGTTCGCCGCCGTCAGCACTGCCGGGGGCAAGACCGCGGCCTACGGCATCGATCCCGCGCGGGTATTCGGTTTCGAGGACTGGGTCGGCGGGCGCTATTCGATGTGGGGTCCGATTGGCCTGTCGCTTTTGATCGCCATCGGACCCGAGGCGTTCGATCGGTTCCTTGCCGGTGGACGGGCGATGGACCAGCATTTCCTGTCCGCGCCCTTCGCGGCGAACATGCCGGTGATGCTGGCGCTGGTCGGGGTTTGGCACAACCAGCTTTGTGGCCACACGACGCGGGCGGTTTTGCCCTACGATCAACGGCTTGCGCGGCTTCCCGCATACTTGCAGCAGTTGGAGATGGAATCGAACGGCAAGCGGGTGGCGATTGACGGCTCTGACTTGGAAACCCACTCCGGCCCCGTAGTCTGGGGCGAGCCAGGGACGAATGGGCAGCATGCCTTCTACCAGCTGATCCACCAGGGGACGCGCGTCGTTCCTTGCGAATTCCTCGTGGCAAAGCGGGGCCATGAGCCGGACCTGGCGCACCAGCACCTGCTCCTGGTGTCGAACTGCCTCGCGCAGTCCGAGGCGCTGCTGCGCGGCCGTTCGCTGGACGAGGCCCGGGCGATCATGGCGAAGAAGGGCTTCACCGGAGCCGAGCTGGAACGCCAGGCGCGGCATAGGGTGTTCCCGGGGAACCGGCCCTCTACGGTCCTTGCCTATGACCAGCTGACACCCTTCACTCTGGGCCAGATCATCGCGCTTTATGAACACCGGGTGTTCGTCGAGGGCGTGATCCTTGGGATCAACTCCTACGACCAATGGGGGGTGGAGCTGGGCAAGGAACTGGCCCTGGCGCTGCAGCCCGTTCTGGAAGGTAAAGCGGGAACCGAGGGCAAGGATGGTTCCACGGCGGCCTTGGTGGAGTTCCTGCGGGCCTGAAACCGAAAGCAAAAAGACCGGAGCATCACAGCTCCGGTCCCTTTATTTCATCCGCTTGCGCGCCGATGTTACTTAAGCGCGACGGTTACGATGACCTCGACCTTGTAGTCGGGGGTGGCAAGCTTCGCCTCGCCGGTGGCGCGGGCCGGGGTATGACCCTGCGGGACCCAGGTGTCCCAGACCGAGTTCATTTCGGCGAAAGTGGACATATCGGCCAGCCAGATCTGCGCCGAGAGGATGCGGGTCTTGTCGGTCCCGGCCTTGGCAAGGATCGCGTCGATGGCGGCAAGGGCCTGGCGCGTCTGGTCGGCGACCGAGCCGCCGGGTTCGCCCAGCTGGCCTGCGACCCAGAGGATGCCGTTGTAGGCCACTGCCTCGGACATGCGGGGTCCAATGCCATGGCGGGTGATGTCGGTGTTCATTTCTGTCTCCCTGTTTGCGTCGGGCGGCTGGTTAGCCGGTTCCGGATCTGAACGGAAGTCAGTTCACGCGGACGCAGTTGAACTGGTCGCCGGTCTGGCCCGAAACCCAGGTCAGTCCCGTCGCCGTCACCGCCCCGAGCGCAAGCACATAGCCATTGCCGAAGCGCAGCGTGTAGTTGCTCCCGTTCTTCGAGACGTTCCGGATCGGGTAGGTGTTCGTCCCGTCGTTGTAGGTAGTGTTGGTGAAGGTAAAGGTCGCCACCCCGCAATCCCAGGAGCCGACGAAGGCATAGGGTTCGGTCGGGCCTGATGGTGCAGAGACACAGGCGGGCACCAGAAGGAGCAGGGGCAGGGCGAGAAGGCGAGGGGACATGGGCGGACTCCGGCACAGATGACGCAAGCGTCAACCCGGGCGCGGCGGATGTCAATTGCTGCTGTTGGAAGATGGAGCGGGTGAAGGGAATCGAACCCTCGTCGTAAGCTTGGGAAGCTTCTGCTCTACCATTGAGCTACACCCGCGTGGCATCGGATTTAGCCATTCCCGGTGGGGAAGGCAAGCCGGTTGCACGGTCAATTCCACGCCAGGAGACCCTGGAAAACACAACGGGCCTGGTGATTTCTCACGGGCTTGTGGCGGTATTGGTCCCGGCGGAGCGATCGAGGAAGTCAGCCGCGAGAAAGGAAAGCATGGTCACGGCGGTGTGACGGACGCGCGGGCACTTTGGCGATTGGTCGCAAGGGTTATCTTCTGGCCATGATGCGATTTTCGCGGCCTCACCCTCGTGCGTAGGCCTCCAGCAGGGGTGACTGCGGATCGCACACCAGGGCGCCGCGTGCGCCGATCACGTGGCGGGCGAGGCTTGCGGCCTCGGACAAGGCTTGCTGGGGCGGTCGCCCGGAGAGATGTGCCGCCAGGAACCCGGCATTGAAGCTGTCGCCTGCGGCGGTCGTATCGACGACGATCGTGGCGGCATCGGGTTGGTGGCGCAGGGTCTTGCCGTCATGATGCAGCACGACTTCCCTGGCGCCGTCCTTCACCACGACCATGCGCGCTCCGGCCCTTTGGTAGCGCTCGGCCGTCGCATCGGGGTTGGCGTCGCCAAAGTGCTGCGCCTCTTCATCGAAGGAAGGAAGCACAATGTCCATGCCAGAGGCGGCCTGCGTCACTACCCGGCGCATCGTGTCGTTGTCCGGCCAGAGACGCGGTCGCAGGTTCGGGTCGAAGGCAATAAGTGTGCCCTTCGCCCGGGCCACGGCAAAGGCTGCAAGGAGGCGCGCGCGGTCTGTCTCGCGCAGGATCGCCAGCGTGATCCCTGAAAGATAGGCCAGATCGGCGCCTGCCAGGGCGCAATGCAGCGAAGCCTCGTCCTCGGCCAGCCGACGCGCTGCCGACGCCGACCGCCAGTAAGAAAAGCTGCGCTCGGCCCCCGTCAGCGAGATCATGTAAAGACCGACCGATCCGCCAGCGATCTGCCGGACATGTCGGGTGCCGATGCCTTCCGATGCAAAGAAGTCGGCCATTCGCGTCGAGATCGGATCGTCGCCGACAGCGGTCAGGTAGTCCACCTGCCAGCCTTTGGGCAGAGAGCGACGCAGATACCAGGCCGTGTTGAAGGTGTCTCCCGCAAAGCCCATCGCAAAGCGGCCATCGGCTTCGGGCGCCAGCTCCACCATGCATTCCCCGATAGAGACGACACGCAAGGTCAGTCTTCTTCCGCGAAATAGGCCGAATGCGTCCCGCGGATCTGCACGATCTGGTCCAGGATGCGCATGAGATGTTTGCGGATGGCGGCGGTTGCTGCATTGGCATCGCGGGCCTGGATCGCCTGCAGGATTTCGCGGTGTTCGCTGTAGGCGCGTTCGGACGCGAAAGAGAGCGAGAGGTATCGCACTCGGTCCATGTGGGCCTTGTTCTCGCGGATCGTGTCCCAGACGTAGCCATGCCCGGACCGTTCACAGATTTCCCGGTGAAACTGATCGTCCAGCCGATGAAAGCGTTCGGCATCCTGCGGCGCGACCGTAAGTGCCTGTTCGTCCAGGATGGCCGACAAGGCGGCGAAATCCTTGTCCGTCAACCGCTCGCAAGCCTCTCGGACGGTTTCAAGCTCGATCGCTGTCCGCATGAACCGCGCCTGTTTGACCGCGCGCTCGGAGATATAGGAAACCATCGTCGCGCGCTGGGGGCGGATGGTCAGGAACCCGAGTTTCGACAGCCGGTAGAAGGCATCCCGCACGGGTTGGCGCGAGACGCCAAGGGCTTGCGCGACATCCACTTCCGAAAGCTTTGTGCCAGGGGCAAGGACAAGCGTCAGGATCTGGCGGTTCAGCTCTTCGAACACCGAATCCGCCACCGATGGCCGCTGAATCCGTTCGAGAACCTGCAAAGCCCCGTGCACCTGACGCCCCCCTTCGTGCCGCCTTGGGTCGACACTACTGGGCAGGGGTAGGATTCACAACTAGAATATTACTTGACTAGTATGTATCGCGACGGCATCGTCCGTGGGGCAAGGCAGGGGGGAGACATCGCTTTGGACGACGACAGGCTCTTTCCGGTTGACCCGGCCTTGCGCACTTTGGCGCGCAGGCTGTACGGGCTGGTCCGGGACCTGCCGATTGTCAGCCCGCATGGCCATACCGACCCGCGCTGGTTTGCCGAAGACCGGGCATTCCCTGACCCCGCTCAGCTGTTCGTGACACCGGATCACTATGTCTTCCGCATGCTCTGCTCGCAGGGGATCGCGCTGGAGGATCTGGGGGTGCCACGGGCCGACGGTGGACCGGTCCAGACAGACGGGCGGGCGATCTGGCGGCTTTTTGCGGCCAACTTCCACTTGTTTCGTGGCACGCCGTCGCGGCTGTGGCTGGACCACGCCTTTTCGACCGTCTTTGGCTGGCACGAACGGCTCTCGGCCGACACTGCCGATGCCGCCTACGACCACATCGCGGACTGTTTGACCCGACCGGAGTTTCGCCCGCGCGCGCTGTTCAAGCGGTTCAACATCGAGGTCATTGCCACGACAGAAAGCCCGCTGGACGATCTGCGCTGGCACCGGATGATCCGCGAAAGCGGCTGGGACGGCCGGGTTGTAACGGCTTATCGGCCCGATTCCGTGGTCGACCCCGAGTTCGCCGGCTTTGCGCAGAATGTCGAGCAACTGGGTGCCCTGACCGGCGAGACCGCGACCGACTGGCAGGGCTATCTGCGCGCTCATCGCATCAGGCGTGCCTACTTTCGCGAGCTGGGCGCGACCTCGACCGATCATGGCCATGCCACGGCGCGGACCGAGAACCTTTCGCAGACGGATGCCGCCGCGCTGTTCGACAGGGCCTTGCGGGGGCTGTGTTCGGCCGAGGAAGCCGATGCGTTCCGGGGCCACATGCTGACCGAGATGGCCCGGATGAGCCTTGGCGACGGGATGGTCATGCAGATCCACCCCGGGTCGTGGCGCAACCATTCGCCCCAGGTGCTGGCCCGGTTCGGTCGCGACAAGGGCTTCGATGTCCCGACTCGCACGGACTACGTGCGCGCACTGAAGCCGCTTCTTGACGCGGTAGGGATGGAGCCGGACCTGGCGATCATCCTCTTCACGCTGGACGAAAGCGCCTATGCCCGCGAACTGGCGCCACTTGCAGGGGCATATCCGTCGCTGAAGCTGGGGCCGCCCTGGTGGTTCCACGATTCCGCGGAAGGGATGATGCGGTTCCGCCAGATGGCGACTGAAACGGCCGGTTTCTACAACACGGTCGGTTTCAACGACGACACCCGAGCCTTCTGTTCCATTCCCGCCCGGCATGACGTGGCAAGGCGGGTGGATTGCGCCTTCCTGGCGACCCTGGTGGGAACGGGAAGGCTGGACCTGGACGAAGCCGAAGAGCTTGCGCCGGACCTCGCCCATGGGCTTGCAAAACGGGCCTACAGACTTTGACCAACGACAAACCGGGAGGAGACCCAACATGAAACACCTGAAGACCACGCTGGCCGCCCTGCTGGCCAGTGCCGCCCTGGCCGGGGCCGCGATGGCGGAATGCGAATTGACGCTGAAATCGTCGGACACCCATCCCGATGGCTACCCCACGGTCGCCGCCGTGCAGAAGATGGGCGAGATGCTCAAGGAGCGTTCGGGCGGCCGGATCTGCATCGAGGTGTTCCACTCGGCGCAGCTGGGCGAGGAAAAGGACACCATCGAACAGACCAAGTTCGGCGTCATCGACATGAACCGCGTCTCGATGGGGCCGTTCAACAACATCATCGAGGAAACCAAGGTCGTCTCGCTGCCCTTCATCTTCCGTGACACCAGCCACATGCACCGCGTGATGGATGGCCCGATCGGCGACGAAATCCTGGCGGCGTTTGAGCCGCACGGCTTCATCGGTCTGGCCTATTTCGACGGTGGTTCGCGCAGCTTCTACAACTCGAAGAAGCCGATTACCTCGATTGCCGACCTTGCCGGCATGAAGGTCCGCACCATGCAGTCCGACGTCTTCGTCGACATGATGTCGGCCCTTGGTGCCAATGCCACCCCGATGCCTTTCGGCGAAGTCTATTCCGCGCTGCAGACCGGCGTCATCGACGGGGCCGAGAACAACTGGCCGTCCTTCGAATCCTCGGGCCATTACGAAGTCGCGGGCTACTACACGCTGAACGAACACCTGATCGTGCCCGAGGTGCTGGTCATGTCGAAGGCAAGCTGGGACAAGCTGACCCCGGAAGATCAGGCGCTGGTCCGGCAGGCGGCGAAGGACGCGGTCCCGATCAACCGCGAGCTCTGGGCCGCGCGCGAAAAGGTCTCGGAAGAAAAGGTCCGCGCGGCGGGCGTCGAGATCGTCGAAGAGATCGACAAGACCCCGTTCATCGAAGCGATGGTCCCGGTCTATGAAAAGCACGCCAACACGCCCAAGCTGCAGGACCTCGTGACCCGCATCCAGGCGACCGAGTGAACTGACATCAGGGCGGCCGCGTCAGGCCGCCCGCACCAAACCGGGGGAAATCGTGCAGGACGTGATGAAACGGGTGGCCTGGCTTCTGGGCCATGTGGCGAACGCTGCCCTTTGGGTTGCGGGTGCGGCATTGGTGCTGATGACGGCCGTCATCGCCGCGCAGGTGGTCTTCCGCTATGGCCTCAACTCCTCGCTGATCTGGAGCGAGCCGCTGGCCGTCATCCTGATGGGCTGGTTCATTTTCCTTGGGGCCGCAGTGGGTATCCGCGAGGGCTATCACCTCTCGTTCGACATCCTGATCTACATCCTGCCGCAACGCGCCAGACTTTGGCTCTTTTCAGTGTCCGACATCGTCGTCGGCGGCTTCGGGGTCGGCATGGTCTGGTTTGGCGGCCAGCTTGCGGGCTCGGCATGGAACATCAAGCTGCCGTCCTTGGGCATCACCGGTGCCGTCGACTTTGCCCCCATCGTGGGCGGCGGGGTGCTGATCGTCCTCTTTTCCCTGGAACGTCTGGCCCGCCGCGCCGCTGGCCTTCCCACCATGCGCTTCGGCGACAGCCCGGCAGAGGCTTGATCAATGGAACTCTGGATTCTTTTCGGCACCTTCGCCACGCTCCTGCTGATCGGCACGCCCGTTGCCTTCTGCCTTGGCATCGCGTCCTTCGCGACCGTCCTCTACATGGAGATGCCGCCCATCGTCGTCTTCCAGCGCCTGAATTCGGGCGTCTCGGTCTTTGCGCTGATGGCAATCCCATTCTTCATTTTCGCCGGTGAGCTGATGGTCCGGGGCGACATCGCCCGCCGACTGGTGGCCCTTGCCGGGGGTCTTGTCGGCCACATGCGGGGCGGGCTTGGCCAGGTCAACATCTCGGCTTCGGTCCTCTTTGGCGGCATCTCCGGCTCCGCCGCCGCGGATGCCTCGGCCATCGGCGGCCTGATGATCCCGCAGATGAAAGAGCGCGGCTACGGCGTCGACTACGCGGTCAACGTGACCGTGGTCTCGTCGATCATCGCGCTGATGATCCCGCCCAGCCACAACATGATCATCTATTCCATCGCCGGGGGCGGGCGCATCTCCATCGCCGACCTTTTTACCGCAGGCATCCTGCCCGGCCTGCTGCTGGCCGTCTCGCTGATGGTCGCGGCCTGGCTCGTGGCCTCGCGGCGCGGCTACCCGACCGACCCCTTTCCCGGCTGGTCCGCCGTTGGAGGCCTGCTTCTGAACGCGATCCCAGGCATCCTGCTGATCGCGATCATCTTCGTCGGTGTCCGGTCCGGCGTCTTCACGGCCTCCGAGTCAAGCTGTGTCGCTGCCGTCTACGCGCTTGTAGTCACCGCGCTCGCCTACCGCACGATGGACTGGCAGAACTTCGTCGCCGCCACCTTCGCCGCCGTCCGCACCACCGCGATGGTGCTGATGGTCATCGGTTGCGCTGCTGCCTTCGGCTGGCTGTTGGCGGTCCTGAAGGTCCCCACAACGATGATCGAGGTGATGAAGGGCGTGTCCGACAATCCGATCGTGATCCTCCTCCTCATCAATCTCCTGCTGCTGTTTCTCGGCACCTTCATGGACATGTCGCCCCTGATCGTGATCACCACGCCGATCTTCCTGCCCGTTGCCACGGCCTTCGGCGTCGACCCGGTGCATTTCGGGGTCATCATGGTGCTGAACCTTGGCATCGGGCTTTGCACGCCACCGGTCGGAGCGGTGCTCTTCGTCGGCTGTGCCGTGGGCCGCATCGGCGTCGGCGAAGTGCTGAAGACGATCTGGCCCTTCTACGGTGCCGCCTTCGTCACGCTGATGCTGGTGACCTACATCCCCGCGCTTTCGCTCTGGCTGCCCTCGCTCTTTCACTAGGTGATGCGATGCCCTCCAAGACCTACCCAACCGTCGCCACCGGTCCCGGCGTGACCCGACAGGTGCTGACTGACCACCCGCACCTGATGATTGTCGCTTTCCGCTTCGTGGAGGGCGGCGAGGGCGCGCTGCACAGCCACCCGCATGTGCAGGCGACCTATGTCCAGTCGGGCCGCTTCGCCTTTACCGTCGACGGGAGTGACCATGAGGTCGGCCCCGGCGACAGTTTCGTGATCCCCAGCGGCGCAACTCATGGCTGCCGCTGCCTGGAAGGCGGGGTGCTGATTGACAGCTTCACCCCCCGCCGCGACGACTTCCTGTGAAAGGCCCTGCCCATGCTCACCGTTGAAACCCGCCCCGCCATCTCCCCGTCCGAGGCCAAGGGCATGGACACCACCGCCCTCCGCGCGGCCTTTCTGGGGCAGGGCCTCTTTGCCGACGGCGAGGTCCGCCTGATCTACTCGCACTACGACCGGATGATCACCGGCGGCGCGGTCCCGGCGGGCGACAGCCTTACGCTGGACCACGTCAAGGAATGCGGCACCGCCAGCATCCTTGACCGTCGCGAGATGGGGATCGTCAACGTCGGCGGGTCCGGCGCCGTTTCGGCGGGAGGCCAGACCCATGCAATGGGAAAGGGTGACGTTCTCTACCTTGGCCGTGGCCTTGGCCCGGTGACCTTCACGGGGCAGGGCAGGTTCTACCTCACCTCCGCCCCTGCGCATGCCAGCCTTCCTGCCCGCCTGATCCGCCTGGCCGAGGCGAAGAACTTCACGACCGGCTCGCCCGAGACGGCAAACCACCGCACGATCTATCAGTTCATCCACCCCGAAGTGATGGAAAGCTGCCAGCTGGTTCTCGGCTACACCAAATTCCACGGGGGTTCCGTCTGGAACACCATGCCGGCCCACCTGCACGACCGGCGAATGGAGGCTTATTTCTACTTCGACCTCGCCCCCGAGGCCCGCGTCTTCCACTTGATGGGCCGCCCGGAAGAGACCCGCCACCTCGTCGTCGCCAACGAAGAGGCCGTCCTGTCGCCGCCCTGGTCGATCCACTGCGGCGCAGGCACTGGCAGCTATACCTTCGTCTGGGCAATGGCGGGCGACAATGTCGACTACAAGGATGTCGAGATGGTGGGCATGGGGGACCTTCGGTGAGCGCCTTTTCGCTGGACGGCCGCCATGCGCTGGTGACTGGCGCGAATACCGGGATCGGTCAGGCCATCGCCATTGCGCTTGCGCAGGCGGGCGCAAGGGTGACGCTCGCCGCCCGCCGCGATTGCGTCGAGACACTGGCCAGGATTCCCGGGGCCGATGCGATACGACTGGATTTCGCCGACCCCCTGGCGGCCCGTGACGCCTTTGCCGGTCAGGACTATGACGTGCTGATCAACAACGCCGGCACGATCCGCCGCGCGGACAGCCTAGACTTCACCGAGGCCGACTGGGACGAGGTGATGGATGTGAACCTGAAGGCCGTGTTCTTCACCGCCCAGGCTTTCGCCAGGGCCTTGCTGCAGCGGACGGCGCGCGGCGCGATCGTCAACATCGCCTCGCTCCTGTCGTTCCAGGGCGGCATCCGCGTGCCGTCCTACACGGCCGCCAAGCACGGCGTGGCCGGACTGACCAAGCTTCTGGCCAACGAATGGGCGGCCAGGGGCATCAATGTCAATGCGATTGCTCCGGGCTATATCGAGACCAACAACACCGACGATCTCCGCGCCGACCCAGAACGCAGCAAGGCCATCCTTGACCGCATCCCGGCCGGGCGGTGGGGCAGGCCCGAGGATATCGCGCAGACGGCGGTCTTTCTGGCCTCGCCCGCGGCGGCCTACATTCATGGCGCGATCGTTCCCGTGGACGGAGGCTGGCTTGCCCGCTGACGCGGTCCGCCTGATCCGTCCGCCCGGCCCGCGCCCGGGCATCGGCATCATGCACCTCGGGCTCGGCGCCTTCTTCCGGGCACATGGCGCGGTCTACATCGAAGAAGCAATGGCCGCCTCGGGCGGCGACTGGGGGATCCTTGGTGTCAGCCTGCGCAGCCCCGACATCCGTGACGGATTGAACCCGCAGGGCGGCTGCTACACGGCGCTGGAACTGGCTCCCGAAGGACCGAAGGCACGGGTCATCGGCTCGGTCCAGGCGGTGCTCTACGCGCCGGAGAACCCGCAGTCTGTGTTGGATGCCATGGCCGATCCAGCCGTGCGGATCGTGACGTTGACGGTGACCGAAAAGGGCTATTGCCACGCGCCCGCCACGGGACGGCTGAACCTTGACCACCCCGATATCCGGCATGATCTGACCCATCCGCTGCCCGCATCTGCGCCGGGCTACCTGGTCCGCGCGCTGCAGATGCGCCGGGCGGCGGGGCATGCGCCCTTTACCGTGCTGACCTGCGACAACCTGCCGGGCAATGGACCTCTGGTGCGGGGTCTGGTCCTTGAGCTTGCCGAAAGGATCGACCCCGGCCTGTCCGCCTGGATCGCTGAACATGCCCGCTTCCCCGCGACCATGGTCGACCGGATCGTCCCGGCCACCACCCCCGACGACATCGCCCGCGTCCGCGCCCTGACTGGCCATGACGACGCCGCCCCCGTGGTGCACGAGCCCTTCCGCCAATGGGTTGTCGAGGATGACTTCGTCGGCGGCCTGCGTCCCGACCTCGGCGCGGTCGGCGTCCAGCTGGTGCGGGATGTGGCCCCCTTCGAGCTGATGAAGCTGCGAATGCTGAACGGCGCCCATTCAGCCCTGGCCTACCTTGGTTTTCTTGGCGGACACCGGACCATTGCCGAGTGCATGGCCGATCCGCCCTACCAGGATTTCGTGCGGCGGCTCTGGGCCGACGAGATCATTCCAGCTCTGACACCGCCTGCGGGGGTAGACCTTCCGGCCTATGCAGTGGCGCTGGAGACCCGCTTTTCGAATCCAGCCGTCCATCACCGCACCTGGCAGATCGCCATGGATGGCAGTCAGAAACTGCCGCAGCGGATCCTCGGCACGCTGGAGACGAACATGGCGGCGGGGCGTGACAGTCCGGGCCTGATGCTGGCCGTCGCGGCCTGGATGACCTATGTCGGAGGCTCTGACGAAGCGGGTCAAAAGATCGATGTGCGCGATCCGCTGGCAGACCGTCTCCGCGCGCTATCGGTCGGCCCGCCCGAGTCTCGGGTAGCGGCACTTCTGTCGGTCCGCGAAGTCTTCCCGCCGACGCTTGTCCCAATCATCGCGCCGGGCGTGACCGCCGCGTTCCTAACGCTGCAGGACAAGGGGGCGCGCGGCGCCCTGATGGTTGCGACAGAGGGACGGTCGGTCTGAGAGTAGAGGCCACTTTGGGGGGAGTGGCGCCCCAAACGTGAGGCAGTCGCCTACAGGGGGCAAGTGTGGCGACGCACGTGATCTTGTTCCGGTCCTTTCGGACATCGACCCGGCGGCCACAACTCACTGCGGGCCATTCCAACGGCGCGGGGGATCAGGGCAAGGCATAGCGGAGCGTCATGCGTCGACGCTCCTGACGCCCGACGCAGTCAGGTCAGCCGGTCATTTTTCGCGCACCTGAGTCTGGCGGAGTTCTCTCACGCCTTTGGCAAGCGCATCGGTCGTTTCAGCACTACAATCGAAAGCAATCAAAAATATATCGACGCCAAAATCGATAAGAATGCTTGACGTAGGTTCCTTATCCGCTAACGTTGATGTGCGTTTGATCGCGATCAGCAGCGATTGCCAAACCGGGGGGAGAATGATGACAGATATTCGCAAGGTGGGGCTCACGGCGCTCACCATGTTTGGGTCGCTTGGGGGTTATGCCGCCGCGCAGGAGATCACGATCTGGTCGCTCACGTCGGGCTCCCAGGAGGTTACGGCTGCCTGGGATCGCATCGTTGCCGATTTCCAGGCCGCGAACCCGGGCATTACGGTGACACTGGAGCGCCGTTCAACCGACGAGCACAAGGCTGCGCTCCGGGTGGCCTCCCAATCGGATCAGGGTCCCGACATCTACTTTATGTGGGCGGGCCTCGGCCTCGGCGGAGAATTCGTCAACTCGGGCCTCTCGCTGCCGCTCGACGGCTATTACACGCAGTATGGCTGGGACGACCGCCTTGTCGGCACGGCTGAGGGCTTCACGCGCAGCTATCCACCCAACCGTCACGGCGTGCCCTACACCTTTCGGGGCGAAGCCGTGTACTACAACAAGGCGATGTTCGAACAGGTGGGCATCACCGAGCTGCCCGACACCTATGACGAGCTGAAGGCTGCGGCGCAGAAGCTTGCAGATGCAGGAATTCCCGCATTCACCTTCGGCGGCACGGTCAACTGGCACATCATGCGCCTGATGGACGTGATCCTGGAAACCGAATGCGGGGCAGAGAAGCGCGATGCCCTGATGGGGATGCAGCTTGATTGGTCGACCGAGCCATGCGCGACCGAGGCCTTTGTCGAATTCCATGGCTGGACGACGAATTACTTCCTGAAACCCTTCATGGGAATCGATCAGGCGCAGGCGTTCAACCTGTTCATCGCCGACCGGGCCGCGATGATGCTGGAAGGCGACTGGCTGGTGAACCAGCTTGACGAGGCGGGCCGTGCCGGCGACATGGGCGTCTTCCCGTTCCCGACCGGGACAGGCCGCCTCTACGGCTTCGGCGAGAATTTCTACATCTCGACGCAGAGCGACGCGCCTGACGCGGCGGCGGCCTTCCTCGACTACTTCGTGTCCGACGCGGTGCAGCAGTCGGTTTCGGGCCTGTTTGGCTCGATCTCGATCAACTCGAACGTGACCTACACCGATGTCCGCCCGCTGGATCAGGCATGGATGGACATCTTCGCCGAGTACAGCGAGACCTTCGTCAACGGTGACCAGGCCTTCCCGCTTGATGTGACGACAGAGTACTTCCGGGTTATCAACGAGGTCGCCTCGGACGTGCTGCCGCCTGAGCAGGCAGGGGCCGCGCTTCAGGCCTTCATTGCCAGCCGCAACTGATACCTTGCGAGGGCCGCGCGGCGCATTTGGCGTCCGCGGCCCCGACTTTTCAAGACAGGTTCGCACATGCCCGCCAGAACGTCTCTGAGCCCCGTCACGACGGGTTGGCTCATGCTGAGCCCGGCACTTTGTGTATATCTGCTTTTCGCCGTCTATCCGATGTTCGATGTCCTCGTGATGTCCTTCTCGAGCTGGAACGGTCTCACGGCGGACAGTGCCTTTGCCGGCTGGGACAATTATCGCTGGGTCACGACACAGGATCCGGTGTTCTGGACCGCGCTTTGGAACACCATCGCCTGGACCCTGCTGGCGCTGATCGTGCCCAACCTGTTGGCCTTCGCCCTTGCGCTTTCACTGAACCAGAGGCTTCCGGGCGTGGCGCCGTTGCAGGTCATCTTCTATCTGCCGGTCATCATCGCCTCGATCGCGGTCGCGACGATCTGGAAGTGGATGTATGATCCGTTCTTCGGGTTGTTGAATGCCACGCTGACCGGAGCGGGGCTGAGCGGCTGGATTCTGGACTGGCTCGGCGATCGGCAAGTAGCGCTCTGGTCCGTCTTTGCGGCCCATGTCTGGCAGTCGGTGGGCTTTGCGATGGTGCTGTTCCTGGCGGGGCTGCAATCGGTATCGCCGACGTTGATCGAGGCCGCGCGGATCGACGGGGCAGGGCGCTGGGGTGTGTTCCGCCATGTCACCCTGCATGCGCTGCGACCTTCCATTGTCGTGGTCGTGGCATTGTCGCTGATCAACTCGCTCAAGGCCTTCGACATCGTCTACGGCATGACCGGCGGTGGCCCGGCGCAGTCCACCCAGATGCTGGCGATGTGGGCCTATTCCCAGGCGATGCAACTTGGCAACTTCGGTCGCGGCGCTGCGATTTCGGTGATCCTGCTCGGCATCACACTGGTGATCGTCATCCCCTACCTGCGGTGGATGTTGAAAACGGAAGAGCCCGCGCGATGAGCCTCTTCGAACAGGCCTTTCGTCCGGTGGGCAGCACACGGCGCGATCCGGTGCTGGTGGCCTTGTGGATCTCGCTCATCGTCGTGGCGGTGCTTTGGATCATGCCTTTCGTCTTCATCGTCTTCACGTCGCTGAAGACGACGTCCGAGGTGATGCGGTCATCGGCCTTTGCCGCGCCGACAGCGCCGGCCTGGTCGAACTATGCCTTCGCCTGGCAGACCGGAGATTTCGGCACGACGGCCTTCAATTCGGCGCTGATCAGCATCATCAAGGTCCCCCTGGGCCTGTTCCTGTCGGCGATGGCGGCCTATGCTCTGACCCGGATCGAGATGCCGCTGCGCCGCGCGTTGTTCGTGTTGGTCGTCTTCGGGACCATGATCCCGTTTCAGGTCATGCTCGCCCCTATATTTCGACAGGTGAACCTCTTTGGCCTGATCAACACCTATCCCGGGATCATCCTGCCCTACCTCGCTTTCGGTGTGCCCTACCAGGTCTTCATCCTGTACGGCTTTTTCAACGCCGTTCCGCGTGAGTTGTCCGAGGCCGCCCGTATCGACGGGGCAGGCCACTTCACCATCTTCCGCCGCATCTTCCTGCCGATCTCGCTGCCCGTGCTTTCGGCGCTGCTGATCCTCGATTTCGTCGCCACCTGGAACGAATTCGCCATGGCGCTGGTCATCCTGCAGGACATGGACATGTGGACGCTGCCCTTGGGGATGATGGGGTTTTCCAGCCAGTTCTCGAACGATTACGGCGAACTGAACGCGGCCATCGTGATGACCGTCCTGCCCGCCGCAATCGTCTACCTGATGTTCCAGCGCTACTTCATCGCCGGTCTGACCACCGGTGCCGTCAAGGAATGACCATGACCCACGTCTACGACATCCACGAAATCCGCCTGACCGGTCCGGCCACGGGCAACCCCTATCGCGATGTCACGCTGACCGCGACCTTCGCCCAGGGCAATCGGCAGATCCGCGTCACCGGGTTTCACGATGGCGGCGCCGACTATGTCCTCCGCTTCATGCCCGACCGGCCGGGCGAATGGCGCTGGACGACGCAGGCCAATGTCGGTGCGCTGGACGGTACCTCAGGCGCCTTCACCGCGCTTCCGGCCCGTCCCGGTGTGCACGGCCCCGTGCGGGTGCGCGACCGGTTCCACTTTGCCCATGACGACGGCACGCCGTATCTTCCCTTCGGCACTACGTGCTACGCTTGGACGCATCAGCCCCTGGCCATGCAGGAAGAGACGTTGGCCACGCTCGCGCGCACCCGGTTCAACAAGATCCGCATGGGCGTGTTCCCCAAGGACTATCCCTTCAACGAAAACGATCCCTTGCAGGACATCTTCCTGCGCGGTTCGGACGGGCTGATCGACTTCGACCGGCCCAACCCCGTCGCCTTCCGCCATTTCGAGACGCAGATCGCACGTTTGGCCGAACTGGGGATCGAGGCCGACGTCATCATGTTCCACCCCTATGACCGCTGGGGCTATGCCTCCATGTCGGCGGCCCAGAACCGCGCCTATGTGACTTACCTGGCCGCCCGCCTGTCGGCGCATCGCAACGTCTGGTGGGCTCTGGCTAACGAGTACGACTTCCTGCTGGACACGATCCCGATGTCGGAGTGGGACGGCTTTTGCCATCTCCTGGAGGAACACGACCACGTCGGTCACCTGCGATCGATCCACAACGGCGACCAGAAGATGAACTTCGATCATCGCAAGCCCTGGATCACCCATGTCTGCATCCAGAACTGGGACGTGAAGCGCACGCAGGAATGGCGCGCGGCCTATGGCAAGCCGGTGGTGAACGACGAGCCCGAATACGAGGGCACGATCTGGGCCTCCTGGGGCAACATCACCGCGCAGGAGCTGACGCACCGCTTCTGGACCACGCTTGTCCGCGGCGGCTATGCCGGCCACGGCGAAACCTATGCGGACCCCGACGACCTGATCTGGTGGGCCAAGGGCGGCAAGCTTCATGGCGAGGCATGGAAGCGCATCGGCTTCCTGCGCGATCTACTCGAAGGCTCCGGCGTGCGCGGGTTGGAGCCGTTGGGATCGAACGACGCCTGGCCCTGGTCGCGTGTGTCGGGCGCGCGCGACCTGTCGGGCCGCGTGACCCTCATCTACCTGGGCGAGCACCAGCCGGACCAGTGGACCACTGGCCTGCCGAAGACCGACGTGGCCTGTGATGTGGACATCATCGACACCTGGGCGATGACCGTCACCCCCGCCGAACGCATCCCGGCCTATGTGCCCCATCCGACCCGCCATGGCGAGGTGGTGCGCGGCGGCGTAGCCGATGCGGCCTTTGGCGTGCGCCTGCCCGGGCGGCCCAATCTGGCCATCCGCGTCACACTGAAGGACTAGGCGATGGGCTCGGTCTCGATCCGAAAACTGGTAAAGGCCTACGGCGCCATGCAGGTGATGCACGGCGTCGATGTCGACATCGCGGAAGGCGAGTTCGCCGTGCTGGTCGGCCCGTCGGGCTGTGGCAAATCTACCCTTCTGCGCATGGTCGCGGGGCTGGAGACCATTACCGGGGGCGAAATTGCCATCGACGGCCTCCGCGTGAACGATCTGGAACCCAAGGACCGCGACATCGCGATGGTGTTCCAGAACTACGCGCTCTATCCCCAGATGACCGTGGCGCAGAACATGGGCTTTGCGCTGGAAATGCAGAAAAAGCCGCGCGACGTGATCAGGGCCGAAGTCGCCCGCGCGGCCGAGATCCTGTCGTTGACCCCGCTTCTGGAGCGCAAGCCCGCGCAATTGTCGGGCGGCCAGCGCCAGCGCGTCGCCATGGGCCGGGCCATCGTGCGCCACCCCAAGGTGTTCCTGTTCGACGAGCCCCTGTCCAACCTTGACGCAAAGCTGCGCGTGCAGATGCGGGCCGAGATCAAGGCCCTGCACCAGCGGCTGAAATCGACGATCATCTACGTCACCCACGATCAGATCGAGGCCATGACGCTGGCCGACCGGATCGTGGTCATGAACGGCGGGCGGGTCGAGCAGATCGGGACGCCGCTGGAACTTTACGATCGGCCCGGCAACGTCTTTGTCGCGGGATTCATGGGCAGTCCCGCGATGAACCTGATGTCGGCCGTCGTCGAGGGGGGCGACCTTGTCGTAGCGGGGCAGCGCCTGCCCGCGCCACCCGGCCTGCGCCCCGGACAGCGGCTGACCTGGGGCATCCGGCCCGAGCATGTCATGGTCGGTCTGGGCACCCCAGCGCGCGTCGAGGTGACGGAACCAACCGGGCCGGAATTGCACCTCACCGTATCGCTCGGTGGCGAGACGCTCGTTGCGGTCACGCGCGAGCGCCTTGCGGTGCAGCCGGGCGGCGAGGTGCTCGTCTCCCTCGATCCTGCACAGGGCCATGCCTTTGATGCAGAGACGGGATTGCGACTGGCCTAGGCCAGGGTATTTCGCGTGCAGTCAGCTCTGTATCCTCCTGCGATGACGCAGGCCGTTCTAAGCTGCGACACCCCACAAGCTGATCCGCGCTGCCGCTCGCGCCGAATGGCGCGGACCCTCGTTGCCTGGCACCAAGTTGGAGCCGGGGAAAACGGAGACCGGTTCTTGCGCGTCTGCCCGTACCCGGGCGGCGCAGTAGCACGCGGTCACACCCGTGTGCTTGCCTGGCTGATTGCTGCCTGCCAGTTCTTGCGCGCACGGTTGCGGTCCGCCGCGGTCATCTGCGGCACAAACTGGTCCGCGCCCAATGTCGAGGTCTGCGCCGTGCCGACGGATGCGCAGATCACCATCGCCGCCACGCCAAGAGCGCCGACCTCCTCGACCTGCGACGCCTGCACCGGGTGGCCGATCAGGTCGGCCTGCAACTGCATCAGGAAAGCATTGCCCGATGCGCCACCGTCTGCCGAGAGGGTGGCCAGCGGCTGGCCGATG
>Ga0208243_1000233_pt1 | contig 38875 bp, 34 predicted proteins | sample Subbio2Aug_QV12A_FD_184826 | JGI IMG/M metagenome (GOLD analysis project Ga0208243, IMG submission 184826) | Serpentinite rock and fluid subsurface biosphere microbial communities from McLaughlin Reserve, California, USA - CR12Aug_QV12A (SPAdes) | ecosystem: Environmental > Terrestrial > Deep... | reverse complement strand
GGCCACATCCGGCAGATCCGCCAGACTGAGGCCGATGCTGGCGGAGCGGCGCGCGGCGGCCGCGACGAAGGCGCCGGTGCCGCCGCCGACGTCCATCAGACGGTGATGGCGCGCGAGCGGCAGGGCGTCGAGCACCTCGTCGGCGACGAAGGCCTGCGATGCTTCCATCAGGCGCGAATAGGAGGCCGATTCGGCGGCCGCGGCGGGATCGCGCGCGGCATAGCTCCAGAAGCGGGACAGCGCCGTTTCGCCGTCCGATGAAAGCAGGCCGACCGGATCGCGCAGGTCCTCGTAGAGCAGGGCGTGGTGTTCGATCATCGCCGTCACGCCTTCATTGCCGACGAGGGCCGCGCCGCGGTCGCCCAGTCCCCAGCAGCCGTCGCGGCGCCGTCGTGCAAGGCCGAGTGCGGCGGCGGCATCGAGCAGCCGTTCGGTTCTGTCGACGGGAAGGTGGATCCGGCCCGCGACCTCTTCGAGGCTGCGGGGGGCGGGGTGGAGGAGGTCCGGCAGGCGCAGCCGCACGAAAGCGGCCAGCACCTGCGAATAGACGAAACCGGCCGTCAGGTCGAACAGCTGGCCGGCGGCGCGGCGGGCAACGAAGCGTGTCGGCCAGAAGCGGGCTGCAAGGCGGCGGAAGCGCGGGTCGGCCAGGCGCCGCGCCTTCCAGTCGGCGAAGGCGTCGGCAAGGCCGGCGCCCGCCGAGGGCCGCGCGAACCTGGCCTCGTGGCTGCCGTCGGCGCTCACGCTGCGACCTGCGAGGCCTCCCGCGGGAGAAAGCGCGATGCCTGGCTCTGAATCTCGATCCGCAGCGCGGTCTGCCCGGGACAGGCCGGAACGGAGGCCACGGCCTCGTCGACGAGGTCCTTCAGTCGCCGTGCGGCGCCCGCCACGCCCAGCTCGCGAACCATGTTCGGCCGGCCGAGCGCCTCGTCCTGGCCGATCGGCTTGCCGATCTCGGCGGCGCTGCACAGCACGTCGCGGATGTCGTCGGCGACCTGATAGGCCTCGCCCAGGCAGAAGCCGAGGGCGCCCCAGGGCTCGGCCTCGTGTCCGGCCGCCGCCGCGCCGGCCATCGAGGCGCCGGCGAAGAGCGAGCCGGTCTTGGCGCGCTGGTAGGCGACGAGGTCGGGCGAGGACTCGCTTTCCCAGGCCTGGCCGGCGACGATGCCGAAGGGCATGCCCACGGCGCGCGCCACCACGCCTGCCAGCGCCGCCGAACGAAGCGGGTCCGCCGCGGCTGCGAGCGCCACCGTCTCGAAGGCCAGCACGATCAGGCCGTCGCCCGACAGGAGCGCGATCTGCTCGCCGAAGGCGGCGTGGACCGAGGGCCTGCCGCGCCGGATGCCGGCATTGTCGAAGCAGGGCATGTCGTCATGGACGAGGGAGGCACAGTGGAGCAGTTCCACCGCGGCCGCGCCGGCCGCCGACAGGACAGGCTTGTCGTCGCCGCAGGCGGCGGCGATCGACAGGGCCAGCCGCGGGCGGATGCGCTGGCCCCCGGGAAACACCGCATGCTGCATCGCGCTGGCGATCTTCGGCGGGGCGTTGCGCCCGCAGGCCCTTGCCAGCGCCCGCCGCAGGGCGTCTTCGATACGGAGCGAGGCATCGTCATGGGACATGTCCGGATTCCTCCCGTTGTCACTTTCTTTGGACTACATTGCATGTAAAAAATAGTTTACACAAGGGTATGGCGAACGAAGCGTTCCGCAGCGGCGGGGGAGAGACCGGAAGAGGCGTGGCGGTCGTCGGCGCAGGTGTCGGCGGGCTTTCCGCCGCCCTGGTCCTGGCGTCCCGCGGGCATCGGGTCACGATCCTCGAGAAGGAACCGCGTCCCGGCGGGAAGCTCCGCGCGCTCGACGTGGCCGGCCGGTCGGTTGATTCCGGTCCGACCGTGCTGACCATGCGTTCCGTCTTCGACGATCTGTTCGCGCAGGCGGGACTCAGCTTTTCGGAGCGCGTGCCGACGACGAAGGCGGAGATCCTCGCGCGGCACTGGTGGCCGGACGGATCGGTGCTCGACCTTCATGCCGACATCGGCCGGTCGGCGGAGGCGATCGGCGACCTGGCCGGCGCGCGCGAGGCAAAGGCCTTCCGCGCTTTCTGCGAACGGACGCGGGAGGTGTTCCGCACGCTCGACGGGCCGTTCATGCGCGAGCCCGAGCCCGGGCTCCCGAAACTCGTCGCGGGCGGCGGCATCGGCGGTCTCGGCGCGCTGACGCGGATCCGCGCCTTCTCGTCGCTGTGGCAGGTGGTGTCGTCCTATTTCGCGGACGAGCGGCTGCGCCAGCTCTTCGGCCGCTATGCGACCTATTGCGGATCCTCGCCCTACGCGGCGCCGGGACCGCTGATGCTGGTCGCCCATGTCGAGCAGTCCGGCGTCTGGCTCGTCGATGGCGGCATGCGGCGGCTGGCCGACGGGCTTGCGGCAGCAGCGATCGAGGCGGGCGTCCTCATCCGCTGCGGCGCGACCGTCGACGAGATCCTGCTCAGGGCGGGTCGTCCCTGCGCCGTCCGTCTCGCGGGCGGCGAAGAGATCGCGGCCGACGCGGTGGTCTTCAACGGGGATCCGGCGGCCCTCGCAGCGGGTCTCCTCGGCGAGGGGGTAGGCGCGGCTGTGGCGCCGACCGCTCCGGACGAGCGCTCGCTGTCGGCCCTGACGCTGTCGCTCGCGGCCGATGCAGGCGGCTTCCCGCTCACCCGCCACGGGGTGTTCTTCTCGGCCGACTACAAGGCCGAGTTCGACGCGATCTTCGCGCGCCGGCGACTGCCGGCCGACCCGACCGTCTATCTCTGCGCGCAGGATCGGGCCGACGACGACCGCGCGGTCGGCGGGGCGGAGCGACTGTTCGCCATCGTCAATGCGCCGGCTTCGTACGGCACGCCACTCGGCAGAGAGGAGATCGCGACATGCATCGAAGCGGCGAAGAGGCGGCTGCGGCAGGCGGGGCTCGCGCTGTCGATCGAGGCCATGCAGGCGACGACGCCGGCCGCGTTCGACCGGCTGTTCCCGGCGACCGGCGGCGCACTCTACGGCCGGGCCTCGCACGGCTGGGCGGCGTCCTTCCAGCGGCCGACGGCGAGGAGCCGCATCCCGGGTCTCTATCTGGCGGGCGGGGCGGTGCATCCGGGGCCGGGGCTGCCGATGGCGGCGCTGTCGGGCTGGCACGCGGCGGATCTCCTGACCCGCGACTGCGCTTCGACGGCGACGTCCCGCCCGGCGGCTACGCCTGGTGGTATGTCGACGCGACGAGCGACGACGGACGCCACGCGCTGACGATCATCGCCTTCGTCGGCAGCGTGTTCTCGCCCTACTACGCCTGGGCCCGGGGCCGCGGCGCGGCCGATCCGCTGGACCATGTCGCGGTCAACGCCATTCTCTACGGATCGGGTCCCGGGCGATGGGCGATGACGGAGCGCGGCAAGGGAGCACTGATCCGCTCGGAGGACCGGCTGACGATCGGACCGAGCGGGATGCGGTGGGACGGCGGCAGGCTCGTCATCGAGATCGACGAGCGGGCCTTTCCGCTGCCGCGCCGGATGCGCGGGCGGGTGGTCATCGACCCGGGTCCGCTGTTCCATGCCGTCCACGACCTCGATGTCCGGGGCCTGCATCGATGGCGGCCCGTCGCACCGCTGGCGCGCGCCACGATTTCCTTCGACAGGCCGGGGCTGGCCTGGAGCGGGCCGGCTTACGTCGACATGAACGCCGGCGACGAGCCGATCGAGGACGGCTTTCGCGGCTGGACCTGGTCGCGCACGGCCGGCGCCGGCGAGACCACGATCTTCTACGACGTCGAGACGCGTCGGGACGGGGAGAGGGGGCTGGCGCTGTCCTATCGCGCAGACGGGAGCATCGAGCGGACGGTTCAGCAGCCGGTCCACAGCTTGCCGGGCACGCTCTGGCGGGTCGCCCGCAGCCTGCGTTCCGCTGCCGCGCCGTTCCAGATCCGCACTTTCGAGGATACGCCTTTCTACACCCGGACCGGCTGCCGCGCCGGCCCGGCAGGCCGCACCGGGCCGACCGTCTGCGAGAGCGTCGACCTCGACCGGTTCGCGTCGGAGTGGGTGCGCATGCTGTTGCCCTTCCGGATGCCGCGACGGGGATAGGCGTGCGCCCGGCCTGCGCCGCGATCGCGTTCAGTCGCGGACGCCCTCGCCGCCGCGACGAGCGGGTCGCGGCGGATCGCCACCGCCTCCGCTCCCGTCAGCCGGGTGCCGGTTCCGTTCGGCCCGCTCCCGGTCGAAGCGGCGCAGGTTGCGCAGCTCGCGCACCCCGAAGACGAGGGCGAGGCCGAGCACCAGCACGAGTTCGAAGAGGATGATGTAGCCGGAACTCATGGCTTCGAGCGCTGCGCTTCGCCGAAAGGCAGGCGTTCCTCGCGCGGCCGGCGCTGGAAGCTGTGGAGCAGTTCGACCATCCGCAGCGCGCGCGCCTCCACCCGCCACCAGGGCGGCATCGAGGGGCTGCGGAGCGGCGGGGCAGAGCGGACGACGGCGTGGATCATCCCGCGGGCCTCGTCGAGTGCTGGCCAAGCGGACGGCGCCTCCGGTGGATAGGTCTGGCCGACCGACTCCAGCAGCAGCGCGAGCTTGCGCGGCGTGGCGACGACGGAACGCCGGGCGACGGGGTCGATGCCGGCGGATACGCCGCGGCCGATCTCCCGATAGAGAAGTCTTGCGGCGGAGATGCCGATCCGCGTCGAGGCGGGCAGGGCGGCGATGCCGCCGAGCGAGCGGTCGTAGAGCCTCTCGGCTTCGGCGAGCAGATCGGCCACGACGGCACGCAGCGCCGGGGTGCAGACCGGATCGGCGAGGAAGCGGCCCGGATCGATCCCGTGTCGGCGCAGCATGTCGAGGGGCAGATAGAGGCGTCCGGCGCGGGCATCCTCGCCGATGTCGCGGCAGATGTTGGTCAGCTGCATGGCGACGCCGAGGTCGCAGGCGCGGGCGAGCACGGCCGGCAGGCGCCGGTCCATGACCAGCGTCATCATCGCGCCGACGGAACCGGCGACCCGCATGGCATAGGCGCGCAGATCCGGCAGGGTGGCGTAGCGTCGCGCTTCCGCGTCCCATGCCAGCCCCTCCAGCAGGGCATCGGGCAGGGCGCGCGGGATGGCGAAGGCGGCCACGACGTCGGCGAAGGCGCGCTCGACGGTGCTTTCGCCGGGCGCGCCGGCGTAGACGCGGTCGAGCAGCGCCCGCATCTCGGCCACGGCGCGAAGGCCGCCGTTCTCGGTGTCGATGCGGTCGTCCGCCATCCGGCAGAAGGCGTAGACGGCATAGGCCGGCTCGCGGATCGCGACCGGCAGGAGCAGCGAAGCGAGGTAGAAGGAGCGCGAGCCCTGGCGGATCGCCTGGCGGCAGGCCGCGCAGTCGGCCGGTGTCGAGAAGCGTCTATCGAAGGTAGGCGCTGGCATGGGGCACGACCGTGTCGAGGATGCGGGCCGACGACAGCACGCCGGGCAGGCCGGCGCCCGGGTGGGTCCCGGCACCGACGAGGAAGAGATCGCGAACGGTTTCGCTGCGGTTGTGCGGGCGGAACCAGGCACTCTGGGTGAGGATCGGCTCGAAACCGAAGCCGGCGCCGTGAGCGGAGAGATAGTCGTCGCGGAAATCGACCGGCGTGATCACCTTCGAAGTGACGATCCGGCCCGACAGGCCGGGCATGAGGGTCTCCTCGAGCCGACGCGCGATCGCCGCACGGCGGCGCTCGGCCTCGACCGTCCACTCGACGTCGCCCCGGAGATTGGGCACCGGCGTCAGCGCATAGAAGGCGTCGCAGCCGGCCGGCGCGACGGCGGGATCGCTGGCGCTCGGACGGTGCAGATAGATGGAGAAGTCCTCCGTCAGGCGCTTGCGATCGAAGACGTCCTCGATCAGGCCCTGGTAGCGGGGCCCGAGCAGGATGGTATGGTGGCCGACGCCGTCGAAGCGGCCTTTCGTGCCGAAGTACCACACGAGCAGCCCCATCGAGTGGCGCGCGCGGGCGATCCGGCGGTCGCTCCACCGCCGCGGCGCCGCCTTGTCGAGCAGGTGGCCATAGGTGGTCGCCGTATCGGCGTTGGAGACGACGAGCTCCGCCGCGATCCGCTCTCCCGATGCGAGCCGCACGCCGGTGGCGCGGCCGTCGGCGGTCTCGATCAGCGCGACTTCGGCGCGGGTGCGCAGCGTTCCGCCCTGCCCGGCGATCAGACCGGCGAGGCCATCGACCAGCCGGCCGACGCCGCCGATCGGGTAGTGCACGCCCCAGCGTCGCTCGAGATCGGGGATCAGGCAGTAGATCGCCGGCGCGCGAAACGGGTTGCCGCCGATGAGGAGGGGATGGAAGCTCAGCACGGTGCGCAGCTTCGGCGAACGGACGAAGGACGAGACGAGACCGTGGACGCTGCGCCAGCCCTGCAGGCGGACGAGGTTCGGGGCGATGCGCACCATGTCGGCGAGGGAGGAGAAGGGCCGGTGTCCGAGTTGCTCGAAGCCGACGCGGCAGATCTCGCGCGCCATCACCATGAACCGGTCCCACCCTTCGACGTCGCCGGGCGCGATGCGTGCCACTTCGGCCCGCATGGCATCAGCGTCGCGGAAGCAGTCGACATGCGAGCCGTCATCGAAGCGGATGCGGTAGAACGGGTCGAGCGCGCGCAGGTCGACGTCGTCCTGCATCCGCCGCCCCGCGAGCGTCCAGAGTTCCTCGAACAGGAACGGCGCGGTGACGATGGTGGGGCCGCGATCGAAGGTGAAACCATCCTGCATCAGGACCGAAGCCCGGCCGCCGATGCGCTCCAGCCGTTCCAGCACGGTGACGCGGAAACCGCGCGCGCCGAGCCGGACGGCGGCAGCGAGGCCGCCGAATCCGGAGCCGATGACGACCGCGTGCGGCCGCCGGTCGCTGGGGTCGAACCTTCGGTTGCGATCCGGACTTGTCAACATGAATGGACAGTATGCGATGTCATCGGAAATGACAAAGGAAAACGTCAGAGGAGACCCGAGGCCGCGCTCCGGTCGATGATCAGGGTGGCGAGCTCGGCCGGACGCTCCTCGTGGACGAGGTGGCCGCCCGACGGCAGGAGCAGCGCCTCGGCGTGCGGCGCGCGACCGGCGATCTCGGCGGCGTCGCCCGGCGGGATCGCCCTGTCTCCGGCCGCCGCGACGAGGAGCAGCTGCGGCGAAAGGCGCCCGATGCGCCGCGGCAGGTCGTCCAGATCCCAGGCTGCCATCATGCCGAGCGTTCCCTCGACGTGGCCGGCGGTCCGGAACAGCCGCTCGTAGAGCGCCACACCGCGCGCATCGATGCTCGAGCCGGTGCCGCCGAGCAGGCGTGCGGTCGCGCCGGACGCCTGCGCCCGCCACGAGAAGAGACGCGGCGCGACGGGGTTGAGGAACAGCAGCTTGGCCAGGGGCGAGAACAGCCCGGCGCCGCGGATGGGCTTGAGCGCGCCGTTGAGCGAGACGATCAGGTCCGGCGTCAGCCGGAGATCGAGCGCCATCTGGATCGCGATGGCCGCGCCTGCCGAATGGCCGACGACGACCCCGGGCGCCATCCCGAGTTCGGCGACGAGCGCGGCGACGCGCATGGCCATGCCCGGCAGCGACATGCCGTCCGCATGAGGCATGCCGCTGAAACCATGCCCGGGGAGGTCCGGCACGATCACGGTGAAGCGTCTGGCGAGAAGCGGGGCGACGTCGCGCCAGCTGTGGCTCGCAGCGCCCGTGCCGTGCAGCAACAGCAGCGCAGGCCCCTGGCCCATGACCTGGACGTGCCATCGCAGCCGGGCGGCCGACACGAAGCGGCTCGCCTCGCGGTTCGGCCAGTCCCGGCCCTGCCTGTTCCATTCCGGCCGGTCCATGCCGCACTCCAGGCTCTGCGAAGTCAGGTCCGCGCCTGGAGGTGCACGGAGAGTTCGCGACTGATCCGCCGGCTGTCGCCATGCGGCAGCGGACGATAGGCCGCGCCGAGCCTGCGCGCGAGATCGGCGAGGGCGCCTTGCGGGCGCGAGGCCGTGTCGATGACCACGGCCCGCGTGCCGCGCGCGCGGAACACGGCGGCCGCGCGGGCGGCGTCGTCGGCTGCCCGCTGGCGGCCCTGGATGCCACCGAAACCGATGTTCGGCCGGCCGTCGGTCAGGAAGACGGCGACGGCCTCTCGGCCGCTGCGCGCGACGGTGTCGGCGAGCGACCCCGCCGCGAGGATCGCGTCGGCGAGCGGCGTGCCGCCGCCGCCCGGCAGCGCCGCCAGCGCCCGCTTGGCCCGGACCAGCGAGCGCGTCGGCGGCAGAACCACGTCGGCACCCGGACCGCGGAAGGCGATGAGGGCGACCTCGTCGCGCCGCCGGTAGCTTTCGGCAAGCAGCAGTTCGACGGCGCCCTTGGCTTCGGCGAGTCGCGCGGCCGCGGCCGAGCCGGAGGCGTCGACCACGAACAGCACCGTGGTGCCCTGCTGATCGCGGCGGCGCAGCCAGCGGAAGTCGTCCGGACGCACCAGGATGCCGCCGGTCGGCGTTGCCGCGCGATCGTTCGATGACTGCCGACGGCGGATCGCCTGCCAGGGCGCGGCGGCGCGCAGGCTCGCGAGCACGTCCGGCCGCGCGCCGGGATAGGGTGCCTTCGAAGCGATGCCGACGGCCGGGCCGCGGCGACCGCCCGTTCTCGCCGCACCGGCGCCGCTGCTGCGGCCCTTGCGGGTGGCCGGTGCGCCGGCCCCTTCGAGCAGACCGGGCGGCAGCGCGGCGGCGGCGGCCTCCAGCACGACATCGGCCAGTTGCGCGCCGTCCTCGGCGTTCTCCCGCCGCTCCTCCGCAGGATCCGGCGGCGGTGGCGGCGGTGGGGACTGCTGGGCAGCCTCGGCGACGCCTTCGGCACCGATGACCAGCCTCAGGGCCAGGGCGGCGTCTTCGGTCCCGACGGTGGGACTGGCGCGCAGGGCGGCGGCGGCACGGGCGGCCCTCACGAGGAACAGCAGACGACGCTGCGAGTGCCCGGCCGCAAGCGCAGCCAGGGCATCGAGCAGACGGTCGTCGATTTCGGTGCCCGAAAGCCGCGCCCGGGCGGCGTGCAACGCATCGGTGTCCGGTGCGGTGTCCGTCATGCGGGCGACGCGCGAAAGGTCCACGGTCAAGCCGAGCCGCTCGGCGAGCGGGGACGGAAGGGTCTCCCCCGGCTCCACCCCCTCGTCGAGCGCGATCAGCGCGAAGCGCGCGGGCAGGTCGCCGGAAAATCCGTCGCGTTCGAGCCGCACGGCGCCGCGATCGATCGCCGAGCAGACGACGGCGGTCTGGGCGCGGTCGAGCCTCTCCGCCATCGGCACGACGACCGTCCCGCCATGCGCGGCGGCAAGCAGGCCGGTGTCGAGGACCGGCTGGCCGGCCGCCAGCGTCGCCGCCACGTCGAGCCCTCCCGCCAGGCGGGCGGGGTCGCAGCCGGCCGGGAGCCGCCGCCGCGGAGCGCCTTTCGGGAAGCAGCCGAGGGCGTGGTCCAGCCAGCGGTCGCGGGCGGGTCCCGCGCGGGCCCGGAGGTGGATGCCCGCGAGGCCGACCGGATCGACGGCGAGCAGGCACGCGGCGGCGGTGGCGTCGGCCCAGGAGCCGTCGAGGCCCTCGACGTCGCTCATCGGGCCGCGAGTTCGGCGATGGCACGCTCGATGCGCACCGTCGAACCGGCCTCGTCGAGCGGATCGCGCCGCAGGCGGTGGCGCAGGGCGGGCGGCGCGATCGCCGCTATGGCAGCGGCGTCCACGCGCTCGCAGCCGTCGAGCGCAGCCGCCGCGCGGGCGGCCCTGAGCAGCGCGAGCTCGCCGCGCAGTCCGTCGACGCCGAGCGCGAGGCAGAGCCGGCTGGCGAACTCGATCGTCTCGTCCGGTGTCTCGATCCCATCGAGCTGGCGTCGCGCGCGGGAGATGCGCGCGCGCAGCCGGGCATCGGCGCGCTCCCACTGGGCTGCGAAGGCTTCGGGATCGCGGTCGAACCGGTCGCGGCGCTTCACCACCTCGATGCGCTGCGCGATGTCGGAGGGCGACTTGACCTCGACGGAAAGACCGAAGCGGTCGAGGAGCTGGGGCCGCAGTTCGCCCTCTTCGGGATTGCCGCTGCCGACGAGGACGAAGCGGGCCGGGTGGCGCACGGACAGGCCGTCGCGTTCGACCACGTTGACACCCGAAGCCGCGACGTCGAGCAGCAGGTCGACGAGGTGATCCTCCAGGAGGTTGACCTCGTCGATGTAGAGGAAGCCGCGATGGGCGGCGGCGAGCAGGCCCGGCTCGAACGCCTTCTCGCCATGCGCGAGCGCCCGCTCGAGATCCAGGGCGCCGGCGACGCGGTCCTCGGTCGCGCTGAGCGGCATGTCGACGACGGGGACCGGGACCTTGCGCGGGCGGCTGGCGGGCTTGCCGGCGCGGCAGGCCGGGCAGAGCCTGGCGGGCGCGGCCGGATCGCAGTTGAAGCGGCAGTCGCCGGCGACGGCCATCGGCGGCAGCAGGCGCGCGAGACCGCGGACGGCCGTCGACTTGCCCGTGCCGCGATCGCCGAAGACGAGGATCCCCCCGATCGTCGGATCGACGGCGGCGAGCATCAGGGCGTGCTTCATCCCGTCCTGGCCGACGATGGCGGAGAACGGGTAGGCGATGGACGTGAGTCCTGAACGATTTACGAAGGTATATGTCAACTTCGTTTACCTCTCCCTATTCAAAGCACGGCTTCGATCGGTTATCAATCGCAATCATCGCCTCGCGGCGCCCGGCCGTCCATTCGAATGGACAGGGCTCGCTTGACGATGGCACGCCCGGGCCTAGTTGTTCGGACGAAGGGAAACAGACCGGGAGGAACCCATGACCATGCCCATCCGCCTTGCCACCATTGCCGCCCTGCTGCTCGGCGTACCGACGATCGCCGCCGCTCAGGACGTCGCCAAGGGAGAGGCGATCTTCAAGCGCTGCGCCACCTGCCACGGGATCGGCGACGCGACCAAGCCGATCGCGCCGAACCTGAACGGGGTCGTCGGCCGCGTGGCCGGCACGCAGGAGGATTTCCTCAAGAAGTATTCCAAGGCCATGGTGGCGGCGGGCGAGGGCGGGCTCGTCTGGACGGAAGCCGACATCGACGCCTACATCACCGATCCCAAGAAGAAGGTGCCCGGCAACAAGATGGCCTTTCCCGGCCTGAAGAAGGCCGACGAACGTGCCGACGTGATCGCCTACATCAAGACGTTCTCGCCGGAGGCGGCTTCCCAGTAGCTGCGACAAGCCTATGGACAGTGACGACGCTTGGTGTCAATCTGGTTGGACACCCAGCGTCGGCGGCTCCCCCGCGGAACCGCATCCGGCGCCGGAAGCGAGGCGGTGCGCACAGGCGCGCGGCCCGGGAGGACGCATGGACAGGCCCGCCACCCCCTTGCTCGACCAGATCGCGGAACCGGCCGACCTGCGCCGGATGGACGACGCCCTCCTGGCCCGGTTCGCGGACGAAGTGAGAGCGGAGACCATCTCGGCCGTGTCGGTGACGGGCGGCCATCTCGGTGCCGGGCTCGGGGTGGTCGAACTGACGGTCGCCATCCACGCCGTGTTCGAGACGCCGCGCGACCGGCTGATCTTCGACGTCGGGCACCAGTGCTACCCGCACAAGATCCTGACGGGCCGGCGCGACCGGATCCGGACGCTGCGCCAGGGCGGAGGCCTGTCGGGCTTCACCAAGCGGTCGGAGAGCGAGCACGACCCCTTCGGCGCGGCCCATTCCTCGACCTCGCTTTCGGCGGGACTGGGTTTCGCGGCCGCGCGCGAACTCGGTGCGGATGTCGGCGACGTGATCTGCGTGATCGGCGACGGCGCGCTGTCCGCCGGCATGGCCTACGAGGCGATGAACAATGCCGGTGCGCTCGGCAAGCGGCTGATCGTGATCCTCAACGACAATGCCATGTCGATCTCGCCGCCGGTCGGCGCGATGTCCAGGCATCTGGGACGGCTGCAGTCCGCCCCGCGATCCGACCAATCCGGCGGTACGCTCCACGACGGGGCGCAGCGGTCGTCATCGCCCGTCCATGAGAGCGCGGAGCTGGCGCGGGACAGGGCGGAGTGCCTCGTGGCCGGTGCGCCCCCGTCGGGCGCCTCCCTGTTCGAAACGCTCGGCTTTTCCTATGTCGGCCCGATCGACGGGCACGACATGCCGACCCTGCTTGCGGTGCTGCGCATGGTGCGGGCGCGCCACGACGGACCCGTCCTCGTTCATGCGGTGACGAGCAAGGGCAAGGGCTACCAACCGGCCGAGCGTGCCGCCGACCGGTACCACGGCGTCGTCCGGTTCGACGTCGCGACCGGCGTCCAGGCGAAGGCGCCGCCCGGCCCGCCGTCCTACACGAAGGTGTTCGCCGACAGTCTGATCGCCGAGGCCGAGCATGATCCCCATGTGGTCGCGGTGACCGCGGCCATGGCGACCGGCACCGGTCTCGACTCGTTCCAGAAGCGGTTTCCCGACCGTTTCTTCGACGTCGGCATTGCCGAGCAGCACGGCGTGACCTTCGCGGCGGGACTGGCCGCCGCGGGGATGCGCCCCTTCGCGGCGATCTACTCGACCTTCCTCCAGCGCGCCTACGACCAGGTGGTGCACGACGTGGCGCTGCAGCGGCTGCCGGTTCGCTTCGCGATCGACCGCGCCGGGCTGGTCGGCGAGGACGGGCCGACCCATGCCGGTTCCTACGACCTCGCCTATCTCTGCAACCTGCCCGACTTCGTGGTGATGGCTCCGTCGGACGAAGCCGAACTCGTCCACATGGTGGCCACCGCCCATGCCATCGACGACCGCCCGTCGGCCTTCCGTTATCCACGCGGCGCCGGCACGGGGGTGCCGCTGCCCGCCCGCGGGGTTCCGCTCGAGATCGGCCGCGGCCGCCTGGTGCGCGAAGGATCTTCGGTCGCGCTGCTGTCGCTCGGCGGGCGGCTGGACGAGTGTCTGGTGGCCGCCGACGAACTGGCCAGGCGCGGCATCACGGCGACGGTCGCCGACGCGCGCTTCGCCAAGCCGCTCGACCGCGGGCTGATCCTCGCGCTGGCGCGCGACCACGAGGCGCTGATCACGGTGGAGGAAGGAGCGGCTGGCGGGTTCGGCGCGCATGTTCTGCATCTTCTCGCCGCGGCCGGCGTGCTCGACAGAGGCCTGCGCATCCGGACCCTCACCTTGCCCGACCGCTTCGTCGACCACGACAAGCCGCGGGCGATGTATGACGCTGCGGGTCTGAACGCGCCGCAGATCGTGCTCTCGACGCTGGATTGCCTGGGGATGATGGAGCGGCGGCTCTATCCGGTGCCTGCGATGCCGGCCGCCTGACGGCTCAGGCGGCCTGCGGGTTCCTGCGCCAGACCGAGCGGTTCAGGGCGGCGGCGATCGAGACCCAGACCAGATAGGGCACGAAGAGAAGCGCGGCCCAGAGCGAGACCGGCCAGGCGCTGACGATGAAGCCCGCGATCAGCAGCCAGAGGAGCACCACGTCGACGAAGGCGAGGTCCATGCGGCGCCGGCCGAAGAACAGCCACGACCATGCCGCGTTGACGGCGAGCTGCAGTCCCCACAGGGCGACCGGAAGCGACCAGCCGGCCGCGCGCCAGACCAGCCAGCCGGCGACGGCGATCATCAGGAACAGGATGGTCCAGACGACGCCGAAGGACCAGTTCGGCGGAGTCCAGGACGGCTTGTCGAGCGTCTCGTACCAGGCGCCGGGCTGGAACAGTGCGCCGCTCGCCGCCGCAGCGACGCAGAGAACGGCGAACACCGCGAGGGACCAGTCCAGCATGATGGAGGCTCCGGCTAGGGTTGATCCGCATCACATAAGGCCACCGCGTCGGGGCGCAAGCGGATTCGCTTCGTCAGGCCTGACCCTCGTAGCCCTCTTCGGCGGCTTCGCCGAACTCCGCCGCGCCAGCCACGAGGCGATAGACGCGTGCGATCTCGGCGAGGAGGCCGAGGCGGACCAGTTCCCGCGCGGCCTCCGACCGGTCCGCCACGCGGTTGGCGAAGCGCCAGCCTTCGAGTGCGGCGAACTGCTCCTCGTTCAGCACGACCTCGATGCGCCGGCCCGAAGGCCGTGCGCCGGGCGGTCCAGCCGCCCCATTGCCATTCTCGGAGGCGGACACGCCACCTTCTCCCTGTTTCGCCGATCCATTGCCCTGACACCGCCCGGACGGCTGTTCGGCGTTCCTCCACGGTGCCGAACGTAGGGGCAAAGCGCTTGCGCCTCCATTGCGGAAAAACGCCTACGGAGATTCTACCTATGGGCGGGTCGGGCGCCCCTCCCGGACGGCGCGCAGCCCGGCCGACGCGGCTAGCGCATCATGCGGATGAGGTCCGACAGGCCGCGTGCCTCGAGCTTCTCGCGGATCCGGGCGCGGTGGATCTCGACGGTGCGCTGGCTGATGCCGAGCTTGTCGGCGATGGCCTTGTTGGTTTCTCCCAGCACGAGGTGATCGAGCACCTCGCGCTCGCGCCCGGTCAGCCGGGCAAGCCGGTCGGCGACCTCCTCCGGCGCGATGGCGCTCGGCGCGCGGTTGGCCACGGCGTCGGCGGCGAGTTCGAGGGCAGCGAGGATCTGCTCTTCGGTGCCCGGCTTCTCGATGAAGTCGAGGGCGCCGGCCTTCATCGCCGCCACGGCCACCGGAACGTCGCCGTGCCCGGTCAGGATGACGATCGGGATCGCGTCGCCCTTCTCGCGCAGCCGTCGCTGCAGTTCCAGTCCGTCCATGCCGGGCATCCGCAGGTCGAGGAGCAGGCAATCGGCGGGCGTCCGGTCCGCCGCCGCAAGAAAGGCCTCCGCGGAGGCGTGGACGGCGACACGGGCGCCGTGCGCGACCAGCAGCGCCCGCATCGAATCGAGCACCGACGGGTCGTCGTCGACGACGTGGACGCGCAGGCGTTCAGCTCTCCAGGGCACGGATCCCTCCGCCGATCGGCAAGCAGAAGACGATCAGGGCGCCGCGCGACACCGGCCGCGAGACGATCCGTCCGCCGTGCGCCTCCACGATGGACCGGCACAAGGACAGGCCGAAGCCCATGCCGCTGCTGGTCGAGGCGTGGAAGGGCTCGAACAGCCGGTCGGCGATCTCCGGCGGAATGCCGTGTCCGGTGTCGCGCACGCTGATCTCGGCCTCGGCACCGGACTGCCGGACCGCAACCTCGAGCAACCGCTCCTCGCTGCCGCGCATCGCCGCCAGGCTGTTTCGGACCAGGTTGAGCACCAGCTGCCCGAGCTGGATCGGGTCGGCCACCACTGGCGGGAGCGAAGGTTCGAAGGCGAAGCGCAGCTTCGGCTCGGGATCGTCGGACGCGGCAAGCGCCAGTTCGACGCCCTGACGCACGACCTGGCGCAGGTCGACCGGTTCGGCGACGAGTTCGCCCTGGCCGATGAAGTTGCGCAGCCGCCGCACCAGTTCGGCCGCCCGCCGCGATTCCACCACGGCCCGGTCGATCAGGCCGTTGATGTTGTCGGGGACGGCGAGCCCGTGGTTGCGCAGCTCCTGCCGGCAGGCGTTGACGTAGTTGGTGACGGCGGCGAGCGGCTGGTTGAGTTCGTGCGCGAGGGCGGAGGCGAGCTCGCCCATCGAACTGCGTCGTGCTGCGTCCATCACCATCAGCCTGAGCCGTGCCTCCTCGGCTTCGGCCTGCTTCTGCGCGGCGACGGCCGCCCGCTCGCGGTCGAGGCTGTTGAGCGCGAACAACGCGCGGCGCAGGATCCGCAAGGCCTCGCGGTCGCTGTCGGAGAAGGGCTTGCTGCGGCCCCGGCGCTCCTCGCTCCACAGCGCGAACGAGCCGCGCGGCGAGAGCCGCGTGGTTCCGTCGGCGCCCGTCCGCTCGACCTTGTCGGGCTTGCCGGCCCAGGCGATCGTGTGTTCGAACTCCTCGCGCAGGAAGACCAGGGAATCCTCTCCGTCCTTCGACAGTTCGAGATAGGCGGCACCCGAGGCCATCGTCCATTGCGCGGGGTCGAGATCGAACGCGGCCGGCAGGGCCTCGCGCGTGGCGAGGCCCTCGACCAGATCGCTTCGCAGCCGGTCGAAGGGCGGCAGCGGCGACGGCGTCCGGCCGTAGCAGGCCACGCGGCCGCCGAGCGTCAGCACCATCCCCTGCGCGTCGGCGTGCTGCATCAGTTCGGCGGCTTTCTCCGTGATGATCGAGGCGAGGGGCCGTCCCTCGCGCGCGCTTCGCTCGATGTCGGACGCCGTTCGTTCTGCCCTGATGCTCTGGCGCAGCTGGGCGGCGTTCTCGAGGCTCTGCAGCAGTGCGGAGATGGTGCCGCCGAGCAGTTCGCAGAAACGGAACCGGCTCCAAGGCAGGTGCAAGGGGCCATAGTGATGGCAGGCCACGAGCCCCCAGAGGTCGTCGTTGGAGATCAGCGAGATCGACATCGATGCCCCGACCCCCATGTTGCCCAGATACTCGACGTGGACGGGCGCCACGCCGCGCAGCTTGGAATGGGTGAGATCGAGAGCCGCGGGGTGCGAGGCGTCCGCGACCGCGCCGCGGTGGGTCAGGATCGGCACCGGTTCGGCCATGACGTCCGGGATGGAGCGGATCACGTTCAGTGCGAAATGCCGCCGTGCCGGCTCCGGAATGTCGGAAGCCGGATAGTGCAGGCCGAGGAAGGAGTCGCCCCGGACGGTGCTTTCCGCAATGACCTCGCCGTGCAGGTCCTCGGCGAAGCGGTAGATCATGACGCGGTCGAAGCCCGTCACCTCGCGCACGATCTGCGCGCTCGCGCGGGCGAGCTCCGTCAGCGTATCGGGCCGGATGAGCTCGGTGATGACCCGCTGGCGCAGCTCGTCTTCTTCCCACACCCGGTCCGGCCCATGCTCAGGCGGCACGAACTCCAGGATGATGCTGCCGCCGTAGCGGTGGGGAAAGCATTCGAGGCGGACCGGGCCGTTCGGCCGGACGAGGTCGATGAACCACGGCTTGATCAGGTCCGGCCGCCGCGGCTCCAATGCCCGGGCAGGCAACTCGGCGGCGAGGTCCGGTCCGAGCAGTTCCGCGACCGGGCGGCCGAGAAGGGTTTCGGGTGCATGGCCGAGGAAGGCGCCCGAATTGGCGCTCACGTAGTCGATGCGCAGGGAGGCCGCGTCGGCCGCCACCAGCGCGCCGTTCGGCTGGATGGACCCAATGAAGTGTATCGGCTCGGTGTCGCACGACGTCAGGTCGATGCGCGGTCGCATGTCCATCTCCCGGCGCCGGCCTCGCGGCGTCCAGCGGACGAACGCTGCCGCGACGGAACGCGCCGTCGCGGGTGGCGGTCGCGTCCTCCGCTCCCCATACCGGGCAAACTAGGTAAGCCTGCGCGCCAAGGCAATGGAATGAGTTGACACCGGGGGCCACGGGGGCGAAGACGTGACCGCCTGCAGGCGCCGCCTGAAGCTGGCGCCCTCGGCAGCGAAAGCCCGCGAAGACAGCCATGTCGGGACACGACATCCTCCAGAACGCGATCCGGGCGTCCGATCCGGACATTCTCGCCCGGGTGGTCGGCATCGTGGCGGACGTGGCCGTGGTGGTGGGTCCGCGCGACGAGATCCTGGAAGCCGCGCTCGGACCTCGCGCCGCCGGGCTGGTCGATGTCGTCACCTGGAAGGGGCGCGGTCTCTCGGAGGTGGTGGCGGCAGAAAGCGCCGACGACCTGCGTCACCTGCTGGAGGCGGCGCGCGCCGGTACCCGGAAGACGTCGAGTACGATCCTGCACCAGACGTCCTCCGGGCCCGTTTCCGTCGACTATGCGGCCATGGCGTCCGGAACCGGCGGCGAGGTGGTGCTGATCGGCACTTCGGCGCCGCCGGTCCAGCGCCCGGAGCGGCCGTCGGAGACGCTGTTCCACCGGTTGTGGGCGATCGGCAGCGACGCTATGCTTCTTGTCGACGGCCGGTCGGGCGCGATCCGCGACGGCAATCGCGCCGCCGCCGCGCTGCTCGGGGTCCAGGCGGAGACCATCCGCACGGGGCGCCTTGCCGACCACCTGGACGGCACCTCCCGCGCGGAAGCGAGCGTCCGGCTGCGCGGGGTGCTGTCGTCGGGCCGGCCCGACCGCTTCCAGACGCCGCTTGCGGGCAGCCGCGAAACGCGCCTTTCCCTGGTGGCCGAACCGGCCGGGGGCGGCGAGGCCGGGCTGCTTCTCGTGCGGCTGTCGCGCGCCGGCGATCACGATGCGGGCGACGATCCGTCGTCGTCCTTCCCGCAGCTGATCCGCGAAAGTCCCGATCCGGTCGTCCTGATCGACCCGGCCGGGTCCATCCTCTGGGCCAACGATGCCTTCCTCGGTGCGGTCGGCGCTCCCGCCGAGGTGCTGGCGATCGGACGCGGCATCGAGGAGTTCCTGACCGTGGACGGCGGGCGTCGGTTCGCCGACCTGCTGTCGGCGGCGGAGCGCCAGGGCCGCCTCTCGGCCGGTGGTGTCGGGCTCGAGTCGCTCGAGCGCGGCGCGACCGCCTGCGATGCGATGATCTTCCACGTGCCGGATCCGGTGCTGCCGCGCTACGGCATCGTCCTGCGGCCTGTCCGTGCCGGGACCGGGTCCGCGACGGGTGAAGGCGACAGTCTGGACCTGACCGCGCTGACCGACCTCGTCGGCCGCACGCCGCTGCGCGATCTCGTCCAGAACACGACCGACCTGATCGAAAAGCTCTGCGTGGAAGCGGCCCTGCGGCTGACCGGGAACAACCGCTCGGCTGCCGCGCGCGCGCTGGGGCTCAGCCGGCAGGCCTTCTACCAGAAGCTCCGGCGCTTCGGACTGGCAGACCACGCCGAGGACTGACCGGCGCGCGCTTGTATCACCAGCGAGCGCTTCTGCTATGACACGACACCCACGTGATTCCCCGAGAAGGCCGATTTGTCCGCCGATCCCAGACATATCCTGAAGACCGTCTATGGCTATGACGCCTTCCGCGGCCCGCAGGCGCGGATCGTCGAATACGTGGTGGCGGGCAACAACGCCTTCGTGCTGATGCCGACGGGCGGCGGGAAATCGCTGTGCTACCAGATCCCGGCTCTGGCGCGTCCGGGAATGGGGCTGATCGTCTCGCCGCTACTCGCCCTGATGGCCGACCAGGTGGCGGCCCTGCGGCAGGCCGGCGTGCGGGCGGCGGCGCTCAACTCCGACCTGCCCGGCGACGAACGCTCCCAGCTGTGGCGCGACATCGGCCAGGGCGGGCTCGACCTCCTCTACGTCGCGCCGGAGACCCTGCTGCGGCCCGAGACGCTCGACCGGCTGCGCCGGGTGCCGCTGTCGCTGATCGCCGTCGACGAGGCGCATTGCCTGTCGCAGTGGGGGCACGACTTCCGGCCGTCCTACCGCCAGCTCGACGCGATCGTCGACCTGTTTCCGGGCACGCCGCGCATGGCGCTGACGGCGACCGCCGATGCGCCGACGCGGGCGGAGATCCTCGATCATCTCAAGATCGCCGAGGCGGACGCCTTCATCGCCGGCTTCGACCGGCCCAACATCCGCTACGCCATCAGCGAGAAGGACAATCCGCGCGCGCAGCTGAAGCGCTTTCTCGCCGGTCACGAGGGCGAGAGCGGCATCGTCTACTGCCTGTCGAAACGCAAGACGGAAGAGACGGCGGAATGGCTCCGCGGCCAGGGCTACGACGCCCTGCCGTACCACGGCGGCATGGACAAGGCCGCGCGGGAGGCGAACCAGCTGCGGTTCCAGCGCGGGGAGGCCGTCGTCATGGTGGCGACCATCGCCTTCGGCATGGGGATCGACAAGCCGGACGTCCGCTTCGTCGCCCATATCGACCTGCCGAGCAGCATCGAGGCCTATTACCAGGAGACCGGGCGCGCGGGGCGGGACGGGCTGCCGTCCGAGACGCTGATGCTCTACGGCTCCGAGGACATCGCGCTGCGCAGCCGGTTCATCGAGGAATCCGATGCGCCCGACCAGCGCAAGCGCACGGAGCGCCAGAAGCTCGACGCGCTGCTGGGGCTCGCCGAGACGGCCGGCTGCCGCCGCCAGGTGCTCCTGTCCTATTTCGGCGACAGCTGCGCGCCCTGCGGCAATTGCGACACCTGCGCCAAGCCGCCGGACCTGTTCGACGGGACGACGGCCGCGCTGAAGGCGCTGTCCTGCATCTACCGGACGGGGGAGCGCTACGGCCAGGCCTACATCGTCGACGTGCTTCTCGGGGTCGAGAATGCGCGCATCGCGGAGCAGGGCCATGACCGGGTCTCCACCTATGGCATCGGCAAGGAACATGACAGCCGCACCTGGCGCGGCATCCTGCGCCAGCTCATCGCGCTGCGCCTGATCGCGGTCGACCTGGCCGGCCATGGCGGGCTTTCGATCGCCGAGGCGGGCCGCCAGTTCCTGCGCGAGAAGCCGACGCTGATGCTGCGGCTGCCCTCGGCGCCCCGTGCCGAACGGACGAAGGTCGCATCCCGCAGGCAGGCGACGGAGGCGCTCCCGGAGGAAGACCGCAGCCTGTTCCAGGCGCTGCGCGAGAAGCGCATGGAGATCGCCCGGGCGCAGAACGTGCCACCCTACGTGATCTTCCACGACCGCACGCTGATGGAACTGGCGTCCGCCCGGCCGCGGACGCGCGGCGCCATGAGCGCCGTGCCGGGGGTGGGCGAAGCGAAGCTGGAGCGCTACGGTCCGGCCTTCCTGTCGGTCATCGCCGAGCACGCCGACTGATCGGCAGCGGCGGCCCGCGCGCTTCCCGGCGTCTCAGAACAGGAGGTCGGGCAGGAAGGTGACCAGCGGCGGGACGTAGGTGAGCAGCAGCAGGACGGCGATCGCCGTCGCGAGGAAGGGCAGGAAGGCCCTGGTGAAGTCCTCCACCGAGCAGCGCGTGATCGAGCAGACGGTGAACATCACGGTTCCGACCGGCGGCGTCAGCGAGCCGATGGTGGTGTTGAACACCAGCACGACGCCGAGATGGACCGGGTCGATGCCGAGGGTCTGCGCCACCTGCACCAGAAGGGGGCCGAGGATGACGATGATCGCCAGCCCCTCGAACACCGTGCCGAGGACGAGCAGCGCGAGGTTGACGACGAGGAGAACCACATACCGGTTGTCCGATACGGTCAGAAGGGCCGTCACGAGCTGCTGCGGCATCTGTTCGAGGCTGAGGATCAGCGAGAAGACCGACGCCGCTGCGACGATGAACAGCACGCCGGCGGTCGTGGCCGCGGATTCCTTCAGCAGCGACAGGGTGTCGCCCAGGGTCAGCCCCCGATAGACCAGCACGCCGACCAGGAAGGCATAGACGGCCGCGACCGCGCCGAGCTCGGTCGGCGTGAACCAGCCGCTGCGCAGACCGAGAAGCAGCATGACCGGCATGGCCAGCGCCCAGAGCGCGGCGCGGCCGTTGCGAAAAATCTCGCGCGGCGCGGCGCGGGTCTCGCGGGCGGGAGCGAGGTTCATCCGCCCCGCGGTCCAGCGCACGGTCAGCATCAGGGCGATCGCGATGAGGAAGGCGGGCACGATGCCGCCGACGAAGAGGCGGCCGATCGAGGTGTTGGTCAGCAGGCCGTAGACGATCAGCGCGATGCTCGGCGGCATGATCGGGGCGATCATGGCGGAGGCCGCGCTGACGACCGAGCCGTAGGCGTTGGAATAGCCGCGCGCCCGCATGACCGGCACGATGGTGCGCGCGTCGATCGCCGCGTCGGCATTGGCCGAGCCGGACATGGCGCCCATGAAGACGGAATTGAGGACCGCGATCTGCGCCAGCCCGCCGCGCCAGTGGCCGACCAGCGTCTCGCAGAATGCGTAGAGACGGTCTGCGATGCCGCCGCGCGCCATGGCGGCGCCGGCGACGACGAACAACGGGATGGCGAGCAGCGGAAAGGATTCGAGGCCGGACGACATGCGCTGCGCGACGAGGCTCGCCATCATCGGGTTGACCGCGAAATAGGCCATCGACGCGCCGAGCATGACGAAGCCGACGGGCAGGCCGAGAAGCAGCAGGACGACGAAGACGACGGCGACGACGGTCACGGGCGCCGGTCCCGCAGGCTGTCGGCCATCTGCACCAGGCGGCCGACGATGACGAGGCCCATTCCGGCGGCCAGGATCGCCGCCATGATCCATTTCGGCCAGCCGAGCGTGAGGAAGACCGTGAAGCGGGCGGTCGAGATCTGCGCCATGGCCGCGCGGACGACCTCCGCGGCGATGACGAGCACCAGGAGGTCGGCGAGAAGCCGGGCAAGGAAGGCGGCGCGCGGGGGCAGACGGTCGACGACGAGCGCGATGCCGAAGAGCTGGCCCTGCAGGGCGGCCCCCGACAGGCCGAGCCAGACGGTGGCGCCGAGCAGGATGACGGCAACCTCCTGCGCCCACAGGATCGACATGGCGAAGGCGTTGCGCGCCACGACGTCGGCCATGACGACGACAATCAGCGCCGCCAGCAGCAGGGCCGGCAGCGTCAGGCCGAGAAAACCAAGCAGCCTGCGCAGGAAAGTCATCGTCTCAACCGCCTCCGATGGCGCGCGGGGCGCCGGGCGAGGTGTGCGGCCCGCCCGGCATCGGCGTCATTTACCCGTCGCCGCCGCCCTGACCTGATCATAGAGGCCGGCCGGCCAGTTCGGGAAGCTCGTGTAGAAGCTGGCGGTTGCCTTGCGGTAGGCGTCGATGTCCGCCTCGTGGAAGGTCACGCCCGCCGCCTCGAATTCGGAGCGGATCTCGGCTTCGAGATTGGCCGAGATCTCCGTCAGCGCCTGGCCGCCCTTGCGGAACTCATCGAGCAGGATGGCGCGGTCGGCCTCGCTCATCTGCTGGAACGCCGCTTCGCTCATCACCCAGCCGGTGAAGAGGTTGAAGTGGCCGGTGAGCGTGATCTCCTTGGCGACCTCGGGCCATTTCGAGGCGCGCAGGCCGGTGAGCGGGCTCTCGGCGGCCGTCACCACGCCCTGCGACAGGGCCGAGTAGACCTCGGCCGCTTCGACCGTGGTGGCGACCACGCCGAGCGGCTGGAACGTCTTCAGCCAGGTCTCGACCGGCGGAACGCGCATGCGCACGCCCTTCAGATCGTCCGGCGAGGGGTAGCCGGCGCTGCCGATCATGTGGCGGGGGCCGTCGAACCAGTTGAGTGCGACGACGCGGATGCCGGCGGCCTCGGCGAGACGGTCATAATAGCCCTTCATCAGGTCGGAGAAGGCGAGGGTCTCCGCCTCGGCCGTGCCCGAGACGATGAACGGGCCTTCGACGATCGACAGTTCCGGAACGCCGAAGCGCGACAGGAACGAGGCCGAGGTGAAGGTCATGACCGGCAGACCCTGGCTCGCCTGCTCGATGGAATCGGTGGTGGTGCCGAGCTGGCCGGACGGGAAGCCCTCGAACTTGACGCGTCCCTCGGTGCGCTCGGTGACGCGCCCGGCCGTGGCCATGACGCCCTTCCAGGATTCGCTGGTCGGCGCGTTGACGCTGGCGATGCGGATCGTCAGGTCCTGGGCCGCGGTGATGCCGGTGAGCATGGTGGTCATGGCGGCCGCTGCGGCGAGCAGCCGGATCGACGAGGTCAGTCGGTTCATTGGTGGTCCTCCTTCCATGGGCTTTTCCCGCCCGGGTTCCGTTGTCCGTCTCAGGCACGTCCGGAGGGAGACCGAAGCATCTGTGAGAACGCTTTCCGTCTCCGTCCCCTCTCAATTCGCCTCCGCGTGCTCCGGCCCGGGACCGGGCGCGGGCCGCGTCGAGGCGTAGATTTCGTCGATGGTGAGCATCGTCGACAGGTCGAGGCTCATCGGCACGCCGTGGCCGAAGGCACCGGGCGACAGGCATGTCCGCGCCGCCGCCTCCGCCGCATCGTCAAGCATGGAGACCGGCGCCTCGCCGCGCAGCAGACCGACCAGCGTTCGCGCGATGAAGGTGTCGCCGGCACCCAGCGTGTCGACCGCTCGCACCGGCACGGCCGGCGCTTCGTGGATGCCCTCCCGTCCCGCCAGCAGCGCGCCTTCACCGCCGCGGGTGATGACGACGGAGGTGGCGCCGTGCCGCAAAGCCAGGGCCGCCAGCGCCAGCGCTTCCTCGCGGTCGAGATCGCCGCCCGAAAAGGCCGCGAGGTGGCAATGCGGCGCGATCGCCGCGATCCGGCCCTCGTCGCGGATGGTCGCGAAGTCGTAGGAGACGCGGGTGAGCGAGGCGAACCGGCCGAGCCAGGCGTCCACATGGCTGGAGCGGCCGGTATGCACGGCGTCCGCCGTCTTCATCCAGGCGAGATCGGCGGGGGAGGGAGCGATGATCGAGACGCCGAGATTGGCGCCGACGAAGACGCGCTCGCCGGCTTCGGTCGCGATCACGCAGTAGGCCGTCTGGCCCGGCAGGAAGCGCAGCAGCGACGTCTCGACGCCTTCGGCGGCGAGGGCATCGCGGATCGCGCGGCCGGCCGCGTCGTCCGACACGGCGCCTGCATAGGCGGTCTCGGCGCCGAAACGCCGGGCGAAGACGGCGTGGTTGACGCAGTTGCCGCCCGGAAACATCTGCTGCCGGTCGCGGTAGCAGTCGACAACGTTGTCGCCGAAGGCGACGATCCTGGGGGTGGCCTGTGACACCGGCATCTCATTCCCGTGACGGTATGAGAACGTTCGCAAGAATGGCGGCGGCTTGTCAATGGGTGCTTGACACTGCGAAACGAAAATTAATATGTCTTATGTCGTCATATCATAGAGGCGACCAGCAGATGCCCGTACCCGACCGCTTTCACCCGGGCGTTTCCGCCGCGCTCGCCGCAATCGACGTCCCCGCGCTCCGGCATGTCTTCTTCGTGGCCTGCGGCGGATCGCTGTCGATCATGCATCCGGCGAAGTTCATGCTCGACCAGCATGGAACCCTGCCGTCCGACGTCTACAACGCTGCCGAGTTCGTGGCGCGGGCGCCGAGGCGCCTCGGTCCGGACACGCTCGTCGTGCTGTGCTCGATGACCGGGACGACGAAGGAGACGACCGCGGCGGCACTTTTCGCGCGCGGGAAGGGGGCGGTCACCATCGGCCTGACCGTGGAGCCCGGCTCGCCGCTCGGCCAGGCCGTCGACCATCCGGTGGCGTTCGAGGCCCCCTACACCACCGGCGTGCCGATCGACGCCAGGGACAGCAACTACTCGGTCATCTACCAGATCGTCATGGGGCTGGTGGCCCGCTCGGGCGGCGAGGACCTGACGGAGGCGCTGATCGAGAGCCTGTGCAACCTTCAGGGCGTGATCGACCGCGCGCAGGAGCTTTTCTCGCCGCTGTGGGACCGCTATGCGGAGCACTTCGCACGGCAGGACGTGATCTACACGATGGCCTCCGGCGCCAGCTACGGCGCGGCCTATTCCTTCGCCATCTGCGTGCTGATGGAGATGCAGTGGATCAACAGCCAGGCCATCCACTCGAACGAGTTCTTCCACGGCCCCTTCGAGGTGCTCGACGAGACGCGCTGTTTCGTCCTGATGAAGGGCGCCGATTCCACCCGCGAGCTGGACGAACGCGCGGAGGCGTTCCTGCACCGCTTCGGCAGGGCCGAGAACATCCTCGTGCTCGACGCGCAGGCGCTCGACATGACGGGCATCGACCCGCGCTTCCGCGGCAACGTCGCGCCGCTCATCTTCTTCGACACGCTGTGGCGCTTCATCTACAAGGTGGCGGAGTTCCGCCAGCAGACAATGCTGGAGGGCCGCCGCTACATGAAGAAGCTCTCCGACTATTGAGGCGCCGATGACGCAAGACGGCCTGCTGCCGCTCTACGAACAGGTGAGGCGCAAGCTCCTGTCCGAGATCGAGGCCGGCCGTCTGGCGGAGGGGAGTTTCCTGCCCCCGGAATCGGATCTGTGCGAGACCCATGGGGTCAGCCGCATCACGCTGCGCCGGGCGGTCGGAGAACTGTGCGCCGAGGGGCTGCTCGTGCGACAGCAGGGCCGCGGCACGCTGGTCGCGCCGCGCAAGATGCAGCTGACGATCTCGCTTTCGGGCTTTGCCGACGTGGTGGAGAGCCGCGGACTGAAGGCCGGCCACCGCGTCGTCGAGCGGGAGGAGAAGGCCGACGCGCCGGCCATCGCCGAGCGGCTGCAGGCCACGCGGCTCGTCCGCTTCGTCCGGCTGCTGGAGGTGGACGATCGGCCGATGACGCTGGAGACGCTTCATCTCGACGCCGAACGCTTCGCCGACGCGTGCGGGACAGTCGCGGCCGGGGGGAGCTTCTTTTCCAGCCTGCGCAGCGCCTACGGCATCGAGCCGTCCGGCGCGGAACGCCTGATCGACGTCGGTTTCGCCCGGACCGACGAGGCGGCGATGCTCGGCGTGTCCGCCACGCAGCCGGTCTACCGGATCGAGAAACTGGTGCTGGACGGCAATGGCCGTCCGCTCGCGCTGTCGCAGTCCGTCACGCCCTGCCATCTGGTCACGCTCGCCGTGAAGACCTGAGCCATGCCGGCGGGTCGCAAGGAGGAAACGTCATGAAGGTGTTCGATGCCGCGGCGGTTCACGCCGCCTTGCCCTGGCCCTACCTGATCGATGCGCTGTCGCAGGCGCATCGCGGCCCCATGCCGGCTTCGGAGGTCGTGGTCCAGAACGATCCGGAGGGGAGCGGCAACCAGTTCATCACGCTTCCGGGGTGGCTGCCGGGCGGTCCCGTCGCGGTGAAGATGGTGGGCGTGTTCCCCGGCAACGAGAAGCTCTCGCCGCCGCAGCCCAACGTGCAGGGGCTGGTGGCCATGTTCGACGGCGGCACCGGCGCGCCTCTGCTGGTCGCCGACGGCGCGGCGATGACGGCACGCAAGACGGCCGGCGATTCGGCGCTGGCCGCCTCGCTGCTCGCCCGCGAGGATGCGGAGGTGCTGCTGGTGGTCGGCGCGGGTGCCCTCGCGCCCCATTTCGCTGCAGCCCACATGGCCGCGCGTCCCTCCCTGAAGCGCGTGCTGGTCTGGAACCGGACGGCGGCCAAGGCCGAAGCGGTCGCGTCCGGGCTGCGCGCCGACGGGCTCGACGCGCGGGCGGCGGCCGACATCGATGCGGCGGTGGCTGCCGCCGACGTGATCAGCTGCGTGACCATGTCGGACCGCACGCTGGTCAGGGGCGCGCTGCTGAAGCCCGGAACGCATCTCGATCTCGTCGGCGCCTACATGACGAGCCTGCGCGAGACCGACGACGAGGCGCTCCTGCGGGCACGCATCTTCGTCGACACGCGGCGCGGGATGGAGAATACCGGCGATCTGGGGCCGGCGCTGGCCTCCGGCCTCGTGTCGGCGGCAGACATCGCCGGCGATCATTTCGACCTCGCGCAGGGCAGGGCGCAGGGGCGTCGGTCGGCGGACGAGATCACCGTCTTCAAGAATGTCGGCGGCGCGCATCTCGACGTCTTCACCGCAATCGCGCTGAATGGCGCATCGTGAGGAGAACGGGGAATCACGACGGCGGCACGTCGCGGCGCAACGGCATGTCCTGACGGCCGGACGGAAAGGAGCGGCAGGCGGTGGCGAAGACCTCGAAGGCGACGATCGCGGACGTGGCCCGTCTGGCCGGCGTGTCGACGGCGACGGCCGGGCGCGTGCTCGGCCGCTACGGCTACACCCGCGAGGAGACGCGCGAGCAGGTTTTGCGGGCGGCGAGCAAGCTCGGCTACCGCACCAATGCGCTCGCCCGCAGCCTCATCACGGGCAAGACGCGGACCATCGGGGTGGTGGCCGGCGACATCCAGAACCCGTTCTACGCCTCGATCCTGCGCGGCATCGCCGACGTGGTGGAACGGCGCGATTTCGGGCTGCTGATCGTCAATTCGGACGAGAACCTCGACAAGGAGATCCGCGCCGTCAACCTGCTCCTGGAGAAGCAGGTGGACGGCCTGATCGTCTCGCCCTGCGATACGCGCAACGCGCGGCACCTGCGCGACCTCCACGCGGCGGGGCTGCCGCTCGTGCTGCTCGACCGCAGCGTCGCGGGGCTGGAGGTGGACCGCGTCGGCATCGACAACATCGCGGCCGCCGAGCGCGCGGTCTCCGTGCTACTGTCGGCCGGACATCGGCGGATCGGATTGGTCGGCGAGATGCTGGAGGAGCAGGAGGGCGGGTTCGACGCCTTCATCGACCGCGGCCTTGCCGGCGAAGTCCTCTCGACCGACACGCTCTACCCGAGCTGGCAGCGCCTGCTCGGCTATCTGCGGGCGCACCGGCAGGCGAACGTCGCGGTCGACGTCTCCCTGATCCGCCGTGTCGGCGCCTATTCGGCGGCCGTCGCCCGCGATGTCGCGCGGGCCCTGATCGACCGCCCCGACCGGCCGAGCGCGGTGTTCGCCACGGACGGCACCATGTCGGAAGGCGTGATCGGCGCGGTCTCGGGCGCCGGGCTGACGCTGCCCGGCGAGCTGTCGCTCGTCTGCTTCGACGACCTGGACTGGATGGGCTTCCTGCCGCCCGGCATCTCGACCATGGCGCAGCCGCGGCTGGCGATGGGCGAAACCGCCGCCAGCATGCTTCTTGCACGGATCGAGGGATCGCAGGACCCGATGCGGGCGGTGGTGATGCGGGCGGATTTCATCGAACGCGGATCGATCGCGGCCGGCCCGACGCGCTGAGAGGGCGCGCCGGCCGCCGGCTTGCGACCTATCCGATGTCGAACGACACGCCCTGTGCCAGAGGCAGGGCCTTCGAATAGTTCACCGTGTTGGTGGCGCGGCGCATGTAGGCCTTCCAGGCGTCCGAACCGCTCTCGCGGCCGCCGCCGGTCTCCTTCTCGCCGCCGAAGGCGCCGCCGATCTCCGCGCCCGACGTGCCGATGTTGACGTTGGCGATGCCGCAGTCGGAGCCGTCGGCCGACAGGAAACGCTCGGCCTCGCGGATGTCGAGGGTGAAGATGGAGGAGGAGAGGCCCGCCGCCACCGCATTGTGATCCGCGAGCGCCTGCTCGAAATCAGAATAGCGCATGACGTAGAGGATCGGCGCGAAGGTCTCTTCCAGCACCGGTCCGCACTGGCGGGGCATCTCGACCAGCGCCGGCCGCACATAGAAGGCGGTATCCCTGCCGGCCTCGGCCACCCGCTCGCCGCCGGTCACGACGCCGCCTTCGGCCTTCGCTGCCGCCAGCGCCTTCTGCATGCCGTCGAAGGCTTGCCCGTCGATCAACGGCCCGACCAGCGCCGTGGTCTCCAGCGGATTGCCGACGGAGACGGTCTCGTAGGCTCGTCTCAGCCGCGGCACGAGGGCGTCGTAGACGCTGTCGTGGACGAAGAGGCGGCGCAGCGTGGTGCAGCGCTGGCCGGCCGTGCCCATGGCGCCGAAGGCGACCGCCCGCAGTGCCATGTCGAGATCGGCCGACGGGCAGACGATGCCGGCATTGTTGCCGCCGAGTTCCAGGATCGAGCGCGCGAAGCGCCGGGCGAGCCGGGGGCCGACTTCGCGGCCCATGCGCGTCGAGCCGGTGGCCGAGACGAGCGCCACCTTGGGGTGGTCGACCAGCGCCTCGCCGACCGAGCGACCGCCGATCAGCACCTGCGACAGGTTCTCCGGCGCATCGCCGAACCGCGCCAGCGCGCGCTCGAGGATCGCCTGGGAGGCAAGCCCGGTGAGCGGCGTCTTCTCGGACGGCTTCCAGACGATGGTGTTGCCGGCGACCAGCGCCAGCGCGGCGTTCCACGACCAGACCGCGACGGGGAAGTTGAAGGCCGAGATGATGCCGACGACGCCGAGCGGGTGCCAGGTCTCCATCATCCGGTGGCCGGGGCGCTCGGTGGCGATGGTGAGGCCGTAGAGCTGGCGCGAGAGGCCCACCGCGAAGTCGCAGATGTCGATCATCTCCTGCACCTCGCCGAGCCCTTCCGAGGCGATCTTGCCGGCCTCGATCGAGACGAGCCTGCCGAGATCGGCCTTGGCCGCGCGGAGCTCCTCCCCGAGCAGGCGCACGAGTTCGCCGCGGCGCGGCGCCGGCACCAGGCGCCAAGCCCTGAAGGCGTCGTGGGCGGCCTCGATGGCGGCTTGCGCTGCCTCTGCCGACGCCGTGGCGACGCGGGCGATCTCTTCGCCGCTCACCGGGCTGAAGGAGGCCATGTCGCCGCCGGTCCAGGCGGCGCGCGGCACGCCGAGCCTGTCGAGAAGTTCCGCCGTTTCCCGTTTCACGTCGACGCCAGCGCCCATCGCTCTTCTCCGTTCATGGTGTTCCGGTCGTCCGGACGCAACGTTCCGGACCGGCATCTGGTAGCCATGTGAACGGCGGCCCGCAACATGCTATCGCATGCTTTCTCGGACTGACTTGATGCGGAAACGGAATGAACCTCAAGCGTGCCTCCATTCCCGACCTGGCGGTGCTGCAGGCCTTCGAGGCGGCGGCGCGCCACGGCAATTTCACCAAGGCGGCGGCCGAGCTGCATCTCACGCAGAGTGCGGTCAGCCGCCAGGTGCGCACGCTGGAAGCGCAGCTCGGCGTGCCGCTGTTCGAGCGGTCCCGCCAGCGGGTGCATCTCTCGGTGGCCGGACGGCAGATCCTGCCCGGCGTGCAACGCCTGCTCGTCCAATCCGAGGACCTGGTCGTGAAGGCGAGGTCGGCGGGGGACGGCAGCGCCCGGCTGTCGATCGCGTCGCTGCCGACCTTCTGCAATCGTTGGCTGATGCCGCGGCTGCCGCAGTTCCTCGCGGCCCGGCCCGGGATGACGGTGGAGATCACGACGCGGTCGGCACCGTTCGATCTGCAGGACGCGGACGTCGACCTGGCGATCCATTACGGCCAGCCGGTCTGGGCGAATGCCACCTGCACCTACCTGTGCAGCGAGGTGATCCTGCCCGTCGCCGCGCCCGCGCTCGTCCGGCGCGGCGAGGCGCGCGCGCCGTCCGATCTGCGTGCGCTGCCGCTGCTGCATCTGGCCACCCGTCCGACCTTGTGGGCTGAGTGGTTCCGGCTTTCGGGAACAAGCGACGACGGCGCCTACCGCGGCAGCCGCTTCGACCAGTTCTCGACCGTGATCGAGGCCGCGCTCGGCGGCCTCGGCGTCGCTCTCCTGCCGAGCTATCTCATCGAGACGGAACTGGCGTCGGGGGCGCTGCAGACCGTGTTCGACCAGCCGCTGACGACCGACAACAGCTACTACGTCGTTCTTCCCGAAGGAAAGCGACAAGGCTCGGCGGGGCTCGAACTCCAGGAGTGGCTCATCGGCCAGGTCCGCCGGCGGTGAGACCGGCCGCCGGACAAGGGCGCGTCGGGTTGCGTCCCGCGGACCGCCCGAAAAGGTCCCCCTCGGCTCGCCCGACCGGCGCGGACCCGTTGCGTGCCCGGCCGTGCCGGTCGCCGCAGACAATGCTCGCCGCGGCGCGGCGCGCCTGTGGCGAAGGCTGCGACCGCTTGACGCCCGGGTTGCGGGGCCGGAAAATGGCTGCATTCCTCCCGTCCGCACCTTCACCGCGAAAATTCACATCCGTGTATACATTTTTCGTTGATTTTCGGATCGGGTTTGTTAGCTTTCGTTTTCGTCGGGAGGCGAAGGTTGCCTTCCGGCAAACGAAGGGGAGGATCCTATGAATTTCTTTAGGCCCGCGCTCGGGCTCGCGATGACGTTCGCCGTGACGGTGTCTACGGCTCCTGCTTATGCGCAGGACGAGGTGGAACTGCTGCCCGACAACCTGCTCAACATCAAATCCGCCGAGATGACGGAGCCGGGCAAGTTCAAGAAGGACGGGCCCTACAGGATCGGCATCTCCTTCCCCGGTGTCGGCAACACCTGGATCGTGCAGATGCACCAGGAGGCCGAGTTCGAGGCTGCGAACAATCCGCAGGTCGAGGAATTCCTCTTTTCCGAGGCCAACTGGCAGCCTGCCAAGCAGGTGGCCGACATCGAGGACCTGATGACGCGCGACCTCGACGCGCTGGTCGTCACCCCGATCGCATTCCCGCTGGTGAAGAAGCAGATCGAAGCGGCGCTCGCCACGGGGATTCCGGTGATCACCTTCGGCAACAGCAAGGGCGCGCTCGACTCGACCGTCGAGATCATGGGCGCCGGCGATTACTTCGGCGAGGTCGGCGGCACCTTCCTCAAGGAGAAGCTCGGCGGCAAGGGGACGATCTGGGCGTTCCGGGGCGTGGCCGGCGTCGAGGAGGAGTCGCAGCGCTACGAAGGCTTCCGCCGCGCGATCGAGGGCACCGACATCGTCATCGGCGCCGAGGTCTATGGCGACTGGAACTACGCCAAGTCGAAGCAGCTCTGCGAGAACCTCGTTCTGTCCGGCCAGCCGGTCGACGGCATCTGGTTCTCCGGCGCCGAGATGACCCGCGCCTGCATCGACGTCTTCACCTCGGTGGGCAAGCCGCTCGTCCCGATGACGGGCGAAGGCAACAACGGCTTCCTGAAGACCTGGAAGGAATCGGGGGTCGAGGCGGTGTCCCCGGTGTTCACGCCCGGCCTCGGCGTTGCCGTGGTTCGCGCCGCGGTGGCGCTCCTGGAAGGCAAGTCGCTGCACAAGACCTACTTCTCCGCGCCGAAGCCGATGACCAACGCCGACATCGACTCCTACTACCGCCCGGATCTCAACGATGCGTTCTGGGTCCCGTCGACGCTGCCGGAGGAAGAGCTGCAGAAGCTGTTCAAGCGCTGATCGGCGACAGGGGATAGTTCATCGAGGGGGGACGATGACCCATTCAGCGGGACTGGAGGACCGCGCGTCCGGCATGAAGGCCGGACGCGAACTGGTGCGGTTCGAAGGCGTGACCAAGCGTTTCGGGGCCAACGTCGCCCTGAGCGACGTCTCGCTGACCGGGCTTTCGGGATCGGTCCATGCCGTGACCGGCGAGAACGGTGCCGGCAAGTCCACCCTCATGAACCTGCTCGCGGGCGTGCACCAGCCCTCGGCGGGGAGCATTTTCCTCGACGGGCAGCCCGTCGTGCTCGACGGCCCTCGCGCCGCCCATCGTGCCGGTGTCTCGACCGTCTACCAGGAACTGACCCTGCTGCCGAACCTGACGGCCGCGGAGAACCTGTATCTCGGACGCGAACCGAGGCGCCTCGGCCTCGTCGATCGCGCCGCGATGCGGCGCGAGGCGCGCCGCGTCTTCTCCCGGCTCGACATGGACCTCGATCCGGATACCTATTGCGGCGACCTGACGATCGCGCAGCAGCAGATGGTGGAGATCGCCAAGGGTGTGGCGGTCGAGGCGCGGGTGTTCATCTTCGACGAGCCGACGGCGGCGCTGAACGGGCCCGAGATCGAGAAGCTCGAACGGCTGATCCTGTCGCTCAAGCGCGACGGCAAGCTCGTCTTCTACATCAGTCACCGGCTCGACGAGATCTTCCGCTTCTGCGACACGATCAGCGTCATGAAGGACGGCAGCCACGTTGCGACGCGGCCGGCCAGCGAACTGACGCGCGACATGCTCGTGTCGCTGATGGTCGGCCGCTCGCTCGACCGCTTCTTCCCGCATCGCGGCGAGACCGGACCGGACGCTGTCACGGCGATCGACGTGCGGGATCTCGTTCCCGTCGAGGCGGCAGCGCCGGTGTCGTTTGCCCTGCGCCGGGGCGAGATCCTCGGCCTGACGGGCCTCGAAGGACAGGGGCAGCGCGAGATCATCCGCGCGGTGGCCGGTCAGATCGCGCCCGTCGCGGGGGAGGTCCTCCGACATGCGCGCGACGGAACCTCGGCCCGGCTCACGCCGTCCCCCGTCGCGGTGGCCCGCGCCGGCGTCGGCTTCGTGCCGGAAGACCGGAAGTCCGAAGGCCTGTTCCTGCCGCTCGCCATCGAGCGCAACATCGGCGTCGGCATGATGCGCCGGTCCTCCATCTGGAGCCGGGCGCGCATCGATCGCAACCGCCTGACCGGACTGCTCGACAGCATGAACGTGCGTGCGACGGGACCCCGGCAGGAGGTCCAGGCGCTGTCGGGCGGCAACCAGCAGAAGGTCCTGATCGGCCGCTGGCTGGCGGCAGGCGTCGACATCCTGCTCGTCGAGGAGCCCACCCGCGGCGTCGACGTCGGCGCCAAGTCCGAAATCTACATGCTGCTGCGGGCCTTTGCCGACGACGGCGGGGCCGTGCTGATGACGTCGAGCGAGTTGTCCGAACACATCGGCCTGTGCGACCGCATCCTGGTGGTTCGCGAGGGCCGACTCGTCGCAGAGATGCCGGGCGCCGCCGCCACCGAGGAGACGATCATGTCATCGGCACTGACCGGAGCCCCTTTCCAGTCCCATGCGGGAGCCGCAGCGTGATCGGTCGCGTCCGTTCGAGAACGTCGCGGAGCGGCATCGGGATCATCACGATCGCGCTGCCCCTGACGATGTTCGTCATCCTCTCCTTCACGGCATCGAGCTTCTTCACCGCGCAGAACCTCGGCAATGTCGGCAACCAGATCACGGCGCTGCTGATCGTCTCTCTCGGCCAGCTGATCGTGGCGGTCAGCGGCGGGGTCGACCTCTCGGTCGGCTCGATGCTCAGCCTGACCAGCGCCATCATCGTCACCTTCGATCCGGCCATCGTGATCCCGCTCGCCATCGCGGCGGGCTGCGTGCTCGGGGCGGTCAACGGACTCGGGGTGGCCGTTTTCGGCGTCCATCCGCTGGTGATGACGCTGGCGACGGCGACATTCGTGCAGGGGCTGACACTGCTCGTGAGCCCGGTCCCCGGGGGCGTCGTGGCACCCGCGATCGAGGCCCTGGCGCATGGCCGGCTGTTCGGACTCCAGCCCTCGCTCTACTGGTGCACGGCGGCGATCCTTCTGTGCTGGCTGCTCCTGTCGCGCTCCGCCTTCGGCCTGCGGCTCTACGCGCTCGGCGCCAATCCGCGCAACGCTTCGCTGAACGGCGTCAAGGTGGTGGGACCGATCATCGCCTGCTACGTGCTCTGCTCGCTCGCGGCGGTGGCCGCAGGCATCTTCCTGACCGCACGGGTTTCGACCGGCGACCCGACAATCGGCGCGGCGTTCGGGCTTGATTCCATCACCGCGATCGCGCTCGGCGGCGTCCAGCTGTCCGGCGGCGTCGGCAGCGTGCCCGGCGTCATCCTCGGTGTCGTGACGCTCGGTCTCGCCACCAACGGCATGAACCTGCTCGGCGTGTCGCCGTTCCTGCGCATGGCCGCCACCGGGCTCCTGCTGCTCGGTGCCGTCAGCCTGCAGCGCCGCAAGACGATCGGGGTGTGAGACGATGGCCATGTCCGACACCGCAGAGCGATCCCGCGGCCTTCGCCTGCTGAACATGGCGACGGCGCTGCCGATCGCCTATGCGGGAACCCTGATCCTGCTCCTCTGTGCCTACATGTTCCGGCCGGCGCTGCTGTCGCCGCTGCTCCTGCTCCTGATCATCCGGCAGGCCGCTCCGCTCGGGCTCGCCGTGATCGGGCAGTCGCTGTGCATGCGCATCCTGTCGATCGACCTCTCCTTCGGCGGCGTCGCGATGGGGGTGAGCTACATCCTCACCAGCGGCTACATCCCCGGCGGCGAAGGCGCGCTGATCGCCTGCGCACTGCTGTTCGGGGCTATGGTGGGCCTGGCCAACGCCTTCTTCATCGTGCGGCTGCGCGCCTCGTCGGTGATCGTGACGCTCGCGATGGGGCTGCTGCTCACCGGCATCGTCATCGCCTTCAGCCAGTTCCGCGCCCCGGGCGATGCGCCCGCCCTGCTGAAGTACATCGGCCAGTCGCGCGTCTCGGGCGTGCCGCTCGCGCCGCTGATCTGGCTCGCGCTCCTGATCCCGATCGCGTGGTTCCTCAAGCGCTCGGTGCTCGGCCACTACATCGACGCGATCGGCGCCAATCCGCGCGCGGCGCTCGCCACCGGCATTCCCTATGGCGGAATCGTCGTGCTTGTGCATGTCGCATCGAGCCTCTTCGCCGTCTTCAGCGCCTTCCTGCTGGTCGGCTTCGTCGGCATGGGAAGCCTCGACATCGGCCGGGACCTCGCGCTCAACTCGCTCGCGGCCGTCATCCTCGGCGGCGTCACCTTCGGCTCCGGCCGAGGCGGCGTGCTGGGGCCGGCCGTGGCCGCCTTCATGCTGACATTCCTGTTCAACCTGCTGACCAGCTTCGGCCTCGGCGAGCCGAGCAAGCTCATGCTGCAGGGTGCCATCATCGCCGTTGCGGCGATCGCCTATTCCGCACGAACCAAGACCTGAGGGAGAGACCATGACCACGATAATGCCCGGTGCCGAACCGTTCCGTTTCGAAGGCAAGACGGCGTCCGTGCTCGCGCTGCACGGCTTCACCGGCACGCCGCAGAGCATGCGCTATGTCGGCGAAGCCATCCACGAGCGCTTCGGCTTCACCGTCGTTTGCCCGCTTCTGGCCGGACATGGCACCACGCCGGACGAGATGGAGAAGACCGGCTATCTCGACTGGCTCAACTCGGCCGAAACCGCGCTGAAGGAGCTCGCGGCCGAAGGACGGCCGGTCTTCGTGATCGGCCTCTCGATGGGCGGATCGCTGACGCTGAATCTCGCCGCGCGCTTTCCCGAGATCGTCAAGGCGGCGATTCCGGTCAATGCGCCCGCCATCGCCCTCGGCCCGGACATGGCGGCGCTTCTGTGCAACCAGGATTCGTCGATGCGGGTGCCGGGCGTCGGCTCCGACATCAAGGCTCCGGGCGTCGTCGAGGTGGCCTATTCGGAGTTCCCGGCGAGCCGGCTGGCGCACGGGCACCTGCTGTTCGGCGTCACGAGCAATCTCCTGTCGCGCATCAAGTGCCCGGTCACCGTCATCCAGTCGCGCGAGGACCACGTGGTCCCGGCGCGCAACGCGCTGGACATCGTCAACGGCCTCACCTCGTCGAACCATGTCAGGCTGATCTGGCTGAACGAGTCCTACCACGTCGCCACGCTCGACAACGACAAGGACCTGATCGTGTCGCACGCGGGCGACATGATCAACCACGTGCTGGCCAACGGCTGACCCGTCGCGACCGTCGCAGGAGCTCCGGGGTGGGCTCCTGCGCCGGGACCGGCCTATCGCCGGTACTGCACGATCGTCTGGTCGATGGCGCCGAAGATCGAGCGGCCGTCGGCGTCGAGCATCTCGATGCGGACGCGGTCGCCGAACTTCATGAAGCCGGTCTTTGGCTCGCCCTGCTCGATCATCTCGATCGAGCGGCGCTCGGCGGTGCAGGCGGAGCCGACTTCCTTGTAGCTGGCGTTGGACACAGTTCCGGACCCGATGATGGTGCCGGCGGCGATCTTGCGCGCGCGGGCGACGTGCTCGATCAGCTGCGGGAAGGTGTAGGACATTTCCGAACCGCTCGGGCGGCCGAAGGGCTCGCCGTTCCAGTCGATCCGCAGCGGCAGGTCGACGATCCCGGTCCAGGCGGCGCCGAGCTCGTCGGGCGTCGCCGCCACCGGCGAGAAACCGGTGCTCGCCTTGGCGTTCATCCAGCCGAAGCCGGTGACGATCTCGCGCTTGACGAAGGCGCGCAGGCTGACGTCGTTGATCAGGAGCACGAGCCGGATGTGCTTTTCTGCCTCTGCGGCCGTCGTGCCCATCGGCACCTCGTCGACGACGATGCCGATCTCGGCCTCGAAGTCGATGCCGTCCTCCTCGCGCGGCAGCGGGACCTCGCCCTGCGGCCGATAGAAGTCGTCGGACATGCCCTGGTACATCAGCGGGAAGGGCGCGTTGACCTCGATGTCGGGGTCGCGGCCCTGGCTGAGCGCCATCAGCCTGAGATGGTTCTTGAAACAGGAGCCGTCGAGCCACTGGAAGGACCGGGGGAGGGGTGAAAGCGCCGTCTTCTGGTCGAACGGGAACGTGCCGCCGGCCCGGCCGGCGGCCAGGTCGAGCGCCAGCGCCTCGAGCCGGGGCGCGACCACGCTCCACCGTTCCATCGCGTCGAGAAGGTTGGGCGCGATCGCTGCTGCCGAAACCGCCGTGGCGAGATCGGTGGAGACGACGACCAGTTCGCCGTCCTTCGTGCCGTTGGGAATGGTTGCGAGCTTCATGGTTCCTCCTCCGTCCGCATGGGCGACCTCGCCGGCCGCCGTCCGTCCTGCGGGGGGCCGTGCCGGCGCGAGCCGGCGGGACGCCTCTAGCACGGTCGGATTGGTTGAACAACTGTCCAATGGAAATCGCGGCCCTGCTGGTCTGGAGGGAAGGAGCCTCCGCAGAAAAATAGGTTGAACGACCAAATAAATTGCGGCATGGATGCGGCTGCCGAGACGGAGGAGGAATGTCCATGGCCGCCGATGAACTCAAGCGTATCCTGCGTCTGCAGTCAGGCGTCGACGACCCCTATCTCGGGGCCGGACCGGCCGGACGGTTCGAAGCTGAAAGTCCGCTGTGGCCGGGTCCGGCCTGGTCGGCGATCGAGCCCTTCGCGATGACAGAGGCCGACGGCCGGCGGTTCGCGGAGTATCGCTTCGTTCCGGCGGACGGGCGCGTCGCCTTCCTGCCGGTCGGCATCCTGTTCGAGCCGGACGGGCAGGGCGGTTCGAAGGCGACGGTCTATTCCGACCACCACCTCGTCGAGAATCGCGGGCCGATCCTCGATCCCGATCCCGATCTGGTCCCCGGACGGTCGGCGGATGATGTCCTGCAGCCGTATTTCCGTGCCCTGAAGGAGAACCGGCTGGAGGACGTGCTCGACCTGTTCGAGGAGGACGGCTACTTCCGGCACTCGAATGCCGAGACCTTCACCGGACGCGAGGGGCTGCGCACCGACTTCACCAAGATGATGGGAACGGCGGGCATCCGCGTGACCTACTGCCGGGCGACGGACGACGGAACCACCTGCGCGCTGGAGGTCTACATGCCGAGCGGGAGGCCGGCGGTGGCCGTCTACGAGCGCGGGCGTCCGGGTCGGCTGAAGGCCGTCCGGATCTACATGTGAGGCGGCCGGCCATGGCGCGCCTCGTCTCCCTCATCGCCGTGCCGCACGACCCGACCCTGCCGATCGCCGCGCGGCTGGCGCCCGAGGGCAAGGCTCTTCCAGGCGCGCTGCCGGCGCTGGCCGACTTCGAACGGCTGCGGGCCGACCTCGACCGGGCCCGGCCGGACGTCGTCGTGATGA
>Ga0208243_1000232_pt1 | contig 38924 bp, 29 predicted proteins | sample Subbio2Aug_QV12A_FD_184826 | JGI IMG/M metagenome (GOLD analysis project Ga0208243, IMG submission 184826) | Serpentinite rock and fluid subsurface biosphere microbial communities from McLaughlin Reserve, California, USA - CR12Aug_QV12A (SPAdes) | ecosystem: Environmental > Terrestrial > Deep... | reverse complement strand
TTATAACAACTGTTTTGCCTAATGCTGGCTAATTTACTAACTTTAAACGTCTTACAACAATAAACTAAAGGTTTGCCTGACAGTGACGGGCTCCAAAACCCAGCACTAGGCAAAGCAGCAATACGTTGTGTGCAACCCTAAAAGACGACACGACCGATAATAAATGAAAAGAGAAATGAAAGACAAAATGCCAACGCTTCAGCAAAATCAAAAGAGCTGCATACCAACGCTCAAAGCCAACGCAATGCAGCACATTTGCTTTTGCCCTACCGCACTACCTAAGTAGCAATAATTTTTTATACTTGGAAATGGAAATTTTTAACAAGGAATATTTAAAAGACTTAATTGAGCATAGCAAACAATCGCTCAATCAGACTTTCTGTTTCCACAAAGACAATTTTTCCAAGTTTGACACGGTTAATTCGTTCCTTATTGACAAAGTTCTAAAGAGCGACAGAACAAACATTCTCATAACAAGCCCAACAAAAGACAAACTAAACGACTTTTTACTTCCGACAATTCTTATAACTTCATTACACTGCTTAACAAAGAACAGCAATAGTGAAACGGAGTTAAGTGTATCCGACATCTTGGTTTCAAAAGAAGCCGGCAGAGTTTCAACAGTAAAGGATGTAAATGAAACATCAATTCGTATTTTGCCATTAGGAACAACAAGACGCATTGACATTGAAAATCTATCAAACTATGTTCAAATTTCCCCAAGATATGCAGACCGATTAGAGGAAGTAAGATTCAGCAAGACAAGAATTAACAATTTTGAAGCAACTAAACGTAAAGAAATTACAGAGTATGGCTCTGTTCTTTCCTACTTTAATACAACAGATATTCAACTTCCACTAAAGAACAAAACCAAAGTCATATTCGTAGCTTCAAAAAACGAAATTCTCCCAAAAATCCCCAGTTGTATTCCATATCAGTATGTAAACAAAAGCGGTGAAGTATATCCCGATACACCTTTTGACCCTTTACTAATTGTGGTAAATGATTTCAACACAGCAAAAGAATTTTTTATAGAAAAAGGCATTCCAATTGACACAATCGTTTTTATTGGCGATACTAAATACCAACAATCCATTTCTGCAATATCTAAGGCTTATAGACAGCAAAAATTCAATCGCAGTATTTTTATCGGAACACAAGACATTGAAATAGGCGAAAACTTTGAAGTTTTGAAATGGAATTGGACTTTGCCTGAAATTAAATTCTTTAACCAACAGCAGTATCAAAACTTAACGCCTGAAATTATCAGCAATGCAGACCTAAGCGAAGCAACGTTGAAATTTACAAATTTCATTTCCGAAACTGAAAGGCGTTACGAAAACCTGATAAATCTGAAAAGGCTTTTAAAATTCATTCGTAAAGTATATCCAATTACTGCAATAGGAAACGTAAACCGAATTAGAGAACGAGCCAATGAAATTTATGCAGCGTTTGAGACCGAAGCCGAAGAAGTATTTCAGGACGAATATTACAACATAGACACAGACTACAAAGAAGATTTTGAGCAATTGAAATCAATAACCAAAAACATCATTGACCTGATTAAAAACGGAAATGCAAAAAATGATTGGTTCAAAAAAGCAACAGGTATTGATTATATCGTTGTTCCAAAATCTATAAAGAAGCATTGCGAAAAGGAAATTCAAAATTGCTTTTCAAGCAAACAAAAAGGAATTACTTTAAACAGTTTGGGAAACATTGCAGAACTATTGAACCAGCCCAAACAAGATGTAAACGGTGATTATGCAGGTTTAAAAGATACACCAATCATTACCGTATCAGAATTTCTCAAAAAAGAACCTGATGGGAAAACACACTTGCTCCTTTCGTTATACAGCAATGGAATTTACACAGATGTTCTTTTGCAGAAAATCCTTGCAGGAAACCAGAAAACGAAAATTCTTTGCTATGCAGAAGAAGCCAAAGTGTTACAAATGTATTTGCAAGGTTTTCAGCGAGAAGATGAAACAGAGCTTCGCTCTGTTCATCGGGAACAACTTTGTGGGATAAAATACCCTGAAACGCCAAACATCAACACCGAAAACATTGACGAATGGATTAAGCATTTGATTGGGCTTGATGAACAGAAATACACAAGAGCTGATGAACAGCGATACGAAATTGTGTTTGACGATGAAAGTAAAACCGTAGAAAGAGAATCCAAGAAAGTGTTTGTTGATGAATACGAGGAACTTTACAAAGAGATAAATCAATTAAAGAAAGGCGACAAGGTTAGAATTTACCGAAATCCTGATAAAGAAACACTACACGACATTATCAAAATGACCGATGAAAAAGACCTTTTTACAAGAGTGGATAATTTTTCTTCGCTATGGAAAAACGCATTGAGAAGTCATTTTTCAAACAAGGGTGCGGATTACCATTTTGAAATGTTTTTTGAAGAACTGAAAGAAAACGGTTTGTCGGTTGACAAACCAAGATTGGAATATTGGTTGAAAGAAGATTGCAAAACAAAATTCCCAATGAAAAAGCGGGATTTGCTTGCCATAATCAAAACAACAAACCATTCTGAACTGAACGGCAACATTCAGAATATTTTTGCTCTTAAAACAACTTATTCGGGCAGATTGGTAAAAGCAGGTGTTGAGTTTAGTGAAGAAATCAATACATATATTTTGACCAAAGAAAAAGGCAAAATGTTGGATTGGCTTTCTGATGAACATATTGAGCATATTGTGTCCAATGGAGCACCTTTGAGAACAATTAAAACTATTCAACTAATTGACGAAGAAATTATAGACTAATGAGCAGTAAATACAGAGATACATTTCAGGAACGCCTTTTAAAAGGTTTAATTGGTGGAGGTTCGGATAGTTTCGGGCTGCCTGGTGAAGAAGAAATTTTATCGGATTATCCGTTACAGCGTTATTTTTCGGCAGTCATATTTCCTGAAAAGAAATTTTCTGCAACCGAAAGTGAAGAAGATGAATTAGAAATTCAAACAGAAACGGAAGAAGCCAACAATTTTACACCCGAAGAAGTTGTTAAAGAAACCGAAAATGATGTAGCCATAGAGCCAAAAAAAGAAGACAGCAAGGAAGAAGAAAACAGAGCCAATCAAAACCATTTTCATCCAAACAATTTTGGTTTAACTTTCTGTATAGACCCGACAGTTGAAACTATTGAGGTAGAATTTAGCGGTGGCTTCTACTATACACCTGAAAAACAATCCGAAATAAAAATAAAAATATCAGAAGCAGGCTATCAATCTTTCCTTGAGGAAAAGTTAAACTTTCCATTCAAAGATATATTGGTTTACGAAAACGGTTACTTATCCCTTACAAGAGAATTGAAAGGCGATAAAGGTGGAAAAAATCAACGTAGTGGCGAATACTCGCAGTTTGACGATTTCAAAAAGACGGAAAGTTACAAAGACAGTTCAGCAAAATTTTACATTGAGTATTTCCAAAAACTTATCGGACGAATTTGGAAACGAAAACCGTTTTCGTATTCAGCAACCATTAAAATTGAAGATACACTACAACCAATTGAAATTCCGCTTTCCGATAAAACTCACAAGGAAACCAAATTAGGTTACAATGTTAAAACCTACTTTGCAAAAGGAAACAAGTATGTAAAAATTCAGTTGGTAAACACTTCAAAAGAACAATCATCAAAACGTTTTACACCTAAAACACCTGAACTGAACTCAAAATGTTTATTTCAAGCAGAAATAAAAGTGAAGTCAGACAAAATACTGCCTTACAAATCAAATCAGGAACTAAATCCGTTTGACCCCGAAGCAGAAGAACTGAATTTTCTTTATCGTGAAGTAAAAAATTACGGCATAGGACATAATTGTTCCGTTACTTGGAATAGTGAAGGAAACATACTGCAAACAACGTTTCTGCCTGAATTTAATGTAAAAGACACAAAAAACGATTTTAATGAAACCGACTTTGAAAATCCTGATGATTTTAAATTACTAAATCAATCGCTTGACATAAAAAATCTGTCAATATTCAGCGATGTTGAAAAAGCGGAAACTATTAAACGTTTGCAAAACTTCGTAGAACTTTACGGAAATTGGATTGATAAACAAAAAGCAAAAAACAAAACAGAAACTGAAAAAGAGCAAGAAATCGGGCAACGAATTATTGACCGCCTTAATTACAACTACAATCGCTTAAAAGCAAACATTGATTGCCTAAATGATGATAATGTATTTCGTGCCTTTCAGTTGGCAAATACGGCAATGCTCATTCAAATCATTATCTCAAGTGATACAGATTTTACCAAAAAAGAAAAAGATAAATCTCTAATCAATGAAAGTATCCATTACAATGATTTGAATTTCTTTGAAAATTACGATTACAAGCGATTTGACGAAAAGGGAGTTGAAGAAAAAATTCCGAAATACAGACCGTTTCAATTAGCTTTTCTTTTGTTGAGTATTAAAGGAATTACCGAACCTCAATCAGACGATAGAAAAAATATTGTAGATTTAATTTGGTTTCCGACAGGTGGAGGGAAAACAGAAGCATATTTAGCCGTTACAGCATTTACCATTGTTTGGAGGCGAATGATGAATGATGAAAAAACATCACAAGGAGTTTCTGTAATTATGCGTTACACTTTGCGTTTGCTTACTGCACAACAATTCGAAAGAGCTTCAAAACTCATTGCTTCATTAGAATTTTTGAGAAAGAATTTCACAGATGAGTTAAAAAAGGAAACTATCAGCATCGGTTTATGGGTAGGAAATCAGTTAACGCCCGGCAAAATTTCAGAGGCAAAAGAAATTGTTGATGAAATAGAACGAGAGTGTAGTAGACAGAGCGGTAAACCAGAAACAAAAAACACCTTTCAAATTTCATCTTGTCCTTGGTGTGGAACAAAATTGATTTCAGAAGGCGATTATGGTTTTGAGATAGAAACTAGAAGCTTTAAAATCAAATGCCTTAATAAGAAATGCACTTTTCACAATCATATACCAGTTCAGGTTGTTGATGAAATGCTTTTTTCGCAACCTCCTACTCTTTTGTTTGCAACCGTAGATAAATTTGCTCAATTAGCTTGGAAAGGCGAAGCACATAAATTTTTCAATAGCTTGGATGATGAAAAACTTCCACCCGATTTAATCATTCAGGACGAGTTACACTTGTTAAGTGGTCCATTAGGTTCAATTGTCGGACTTTTTGAAAGTGCTGTTGAAAAACTTTGCACAAAGGAAAATCAAAATCTTACACCAAAAATTATCGCTTCAACAGCGACAACAAGAAATACAAAGCAACAAATACAACAGCTTTACGGAGGAAGAAGTGTAAATATATTCCCGCCATCGGGTTTAAGTTACAGTGATAGTTTTTTTGCCAAGGAATCAAAAGAAAAAAGCCGAAGAAAATACATTGGCTTTATGCCCGTTGGCAAAACAGCTATTGATACTCAACTTCAAGTGATTGCTCATTTATTGGAAGCCAGAATTGAAAACAAAGAGCCAATCAATGATAATTATTGGACGATTGTTTCTTATTATAATTCGCTGAAAGATGTTGGTAAAATCAGAAACAAAGTTGGAGATGAAATAATTGTAAATACGGCCACATTGCAATCAAGGTTATTCGGAAGAAGTAACTCTTGGACTTACAACCATTTCGGATTAGAGGACAGAACAGAAGAATTAACAGCAAGAGTTGAAAGCAGTAAAATTAAAACTGTTTTAAAGCAGTTGGAAAACAGCGTTGAATTGGTTGATAGAATTTCAGAGAAGGGTGAAGCATACAAAGCCATTAAATTTGATGTAATTGATTTGGTGCTTGCAACCAATATGTTTTCCGTAGGAATTGATATTGGCAGACTGAATTTAATGTTGATTAACGGAATGCCGAAAAACATTGCGGAATACATTCAGGCTTCAAGTCGTGTAGGAAGAAAAGTTGAAGGTTTGGTTGTTACATTACTTAATCCAAATCAAGCCAGAGATAAATCATATTTTGAACATTACATTCCGTTTCATCAAGCATTTTACAAAAGCATTGAACCCTTGAGCGTAACACCATTTACCGAAAATACCATTAACAAAATGCTCACTACTTTAATGGTAACGTATGTGCGACATAAAGTTTCAGGATTAAACCAAAATAGTGATGCACAATATTTTCAAAAAGAACATATAGACGAACTGAAACAATTTTTAAAAGACCGTTTTCAAAACAGCACAATCGAGTATGAATTTTTTGAAAGTAGAATTGACTTTTTGGCTACTGATTGGGAAGAAAGAGTTCAAAATATCGGTTTGAAAAAATATGATGAATTATTGAAACGACCAACACAAGTTGGAGTTTCCGATGTGGATGATTGGATTGTAATGCAGTCAATGCGTGAAGTTGATGATGATACATTCATTCAAATTAAAGAATCATTTGCGTTTAACCCAAGATAATATCATTATGCCTAAATATATTCAATCACAAACACGAAAAATGCTTACTGCCTACGGTGGTGTAGGTTCAATTTTAGAAACTTCAAAAGGTGCTTTAATTGTTGAGGAGTTTGATAAATGGAAATTTTTTGCAGACGGTTCAAGAATTTTTGACCAAGACGAATTTATCATTGAAGACAACCGTTTGTTGAAACGCTTGCAGGTTCATTTTAAGCAACTTCAAAAATTTGTTCGTGTTCCGACTAACATTGCTAATCCGTATATTCAAAATGACTCTGTTCCTTTGGAAACAAAGAGAATTGCAAGTGCAAAATATTTTCCCGAATGGATGTATTGTCCGAATTGTGAAAGGTTTAGAAACATCAAAGATTGGTGGCGTGGTTGGCATCAAACTTTGCAAAAATTGAATGAACCTAATGCAGGAGAGAAATTCATTAAACCCAAATGCTATCATTGTTTTGAAGAAGCAAAAGCCAAAAACAAGAAAAAAAAATATTATGAATTGGAACAAGTTCGTTTCATAATGACTGCACCAAATGGCGCAATTCGAGATTTGCCTTGGGAAAATTGGAATCGGGCAGAAAAGAATGTGAAAGAAGAAGACGCAGACGGTGGAAATATCCGCATTGATTGGGCAGAAAAATGTTGTGATAATCAAGACTTACGATACTTGCGTTCTGAAACTTTTGCTGACTTAGCAGGTATTCGTGTAAAATGTATGAACAAAGGTTGCAAAGCAAACGGACGAGAAGTAACGCTTGCAGGTTTGTTTGGTTTAAGAATTGGGAAAGATAAAGAAAAGCAATTTAAACCAGTTATTAGAACAAGTAACAGTGTTTACTATCCTCTATGTATTAACAGTATTTATTTGCCAAAGAAAAATCAAGAGATAAAACAAGACGACAAAGCGACAATCAGAAATTTGTTAGCAAGTGGTGTTAGCAAAGAAATTATCTACACAACGTTTCAAAATCGCTATGACAAACAAACGATTGATGATTTTTGTGATGAAAGAGATGAGGCAACATTTGAAGCAGAAATACAATACCGCTTGAAAGAATATAAATTCATCTTAGAACACCCAAATTACAAAGAAGAACAAAACAGCAATCTTACGTATGAAAATCAACTTATAGATATACTTTCAGAATATGGAATTTCAACACTAATAAAGGTCAAACGCTTAAAACTTACCACTGTTCAAACTGCATTTACTAGACAAGAACCGTTTGACAAAGATTTATTTATTCGTGAGGGCGATAATCAAACGCCTGTTAAAATAAAATATACTTCATCGCAAGCAGTAAACACAAATTATCTTTTGGCAACTGAAAGTTTTGGGGAAGGAATTTTCATAGACCTTGACAAAACAAAAGTCGATGAATGGTTTTATAAGCATTACCACAATACACCAGCATTTAGAGAACGTATTGATATTTTACAGGAAAGAATTTCACTATCTGAAATCATTCAAAATAACAAATTCTTAGACAACAGACATTTGACAAAGTTCGTTTTGGTGCATACGCTTTCACATTTGCTTGTAAAAGAATTAGAATTTCTTTGCGGATATGCTGCGACTTCATTGAATGAAAGATTGTTTGTTGATAGTGATAATATGCAAGGACTATTGCTTTACACAGTTGCAGGTTCAGAAGGCAGTTATGGTGGTATCATTACACAATCAGACCCGACTTCTTTTAAAAAGATTTTAGAATCGGCTTTGTTCCGTAGTAACGATTGTGCATCAGACCCTGTATGTTACCACTCAGACGGACAAGGAATTGGAGGAATGAATTTAGCCGCCTGTTATTCTTGTTCTTTATTGCCAGAAACATCTTGCGAAGAGTTTAATAGTTTTTTAGACAGAGCACTACTAATTGATAAAGACTTTGGTTTCTTTACCTAGAACGACACAGAAAGCCCACGCAATTGGTGGCACATTTGCAAAACCGCACAAGCCCACACTAAAGCCAAGTTTTGCAAAAGAGCCACCAAGCCAACGTCAACAAAAACTGACACTAAATGACTGAAAAACAGACGAATAAAACAGAAGGGCAGCACACAACAGCGGTTTTGCGTAATGGCGGGTGCAGTACTTCGTATGACAGTTTTGTGGTAGGTTCGAGTGCAGTTCTTCGATTGAACTTTTGTGCTAAAAATCCGCCACTACGCAAAGCCGCAAAACGTTAGCGGTAATGGCACAGCGACACTCAAACGACAGGCGGACACTCGACCAAACGACACAGACCTTCACAAGAAAAATAAAAAAAACCAACGCACAGGAAAGGAATTTTTTTGACCCAACGCATTTGGCACATTTGGTTTTGCCCGACACACAAGCCAACGCTTCGCAAAACCAAAAGAGCCAAGTCCCACCAAGCCCACCCACCACCCAACAATTCGGATTTGACAGATTTTTTTTTGAAAAAGAAAAAAAATCTTGCACAATTCAAAAACTGTTTCTATTTTTGCCGACCTAAATACGTTTTTAGTCAGTAAGTATGAAAGAAAAAAAAGACGAAATAATTGTTCAAGACATAATAAACGGTGCTAAAAAGCTAATGCAGCAGTATGGTTTAAAAAAAACCACAATGGAAGATATTGCCAAAGCTGCGGGCAAAAGCAAAAGCACCTTATATTATTATTTCAAAGACAAAGAAGAAATATTTGACAGGGTTATCAACCTTGAAATAGACGAGTTTTTCCAAACAGTAAAAATTACCGTTAATAAACAGGTAGATGCAATCAGTATGCTGAAAGCATACATTGTAACAAAAGTCAAAACATTAAGGGATAAGACCAACCTGTACAGCTTTGCAATTGAAAATGATTTGCAGGGTCGGGTTAATAAAGAGTTTACCAATCTGCGAAACAGGTACGACAATGAAGAAAAGAAACTGATAGGTTCTATTTTGACAAAAGGTGTTGAAAGTAAATTATTCACAAATGAAATTACGCCTGAAATTGATACATTAAGCGAACTTTTAGTAAGCTGCATTAGAGGTGTAGAAATGGACATCATTGCACATAACAAGAATAAGGCTTTGGCAGACAAAGCAGATTTGTTGGTTAGTATTTTAATTAAAGGTATCGGCAAATAGTAATAAAAATATGCTTTTCGGAGCATATTTTTTGAACCAAAAACAGACCAAAATACGTAATTAGTCTAATAGTAAATTTAAAAAATAAAATAATGAACAGGATAAATCATTTAGCAGTTGCGGGAATACTTGTATTGGCAAGTTGTACGCACAAAGAAAATAAACCAACCGCAGAAAATAGCGGTGCATTCAATGTACAGGCAGAACAGCCGATAAATTACAATGGGCTTATACAGTCGGGGTATTCGGGTGTGGTAGAAGCACAAAAAACAACGGCTTTGAGTTTTGCTACGATGGGTACAATCACAGAAATATTTGTTGATGAGGGGCAGGCAGTAACCAAAGGGCAATTGTTAGCAAAAGTAGATGCTTCCAATGCCCAAAATGCCTATCAGATTGCAGCAGCTAAATTACAACAGGCAGAAGATGCTTACCATAGGCTGAAACCAATGAAAGAAAACGGCACACTTCCCGAAATAAAATGGGTGGAAGCAGAAACAGGAGTATCACAGGCAAAATCTGCCGTAGCCATTGCTAAAAAAAATATCAGCGATTGCAACCTGTACGCACCTGTAAGCGGTGTAATTGGCAAAAGAAATGTGCAAGCGGGTATGAATGTAGTGCCTACAACAACCGTTTTGGAATTGCTGAACATACAATCGGTGTATGTTAAAATACCTGTTTCGGAAAATGAAATAAGCCTGTTTAAGAAAGGCGAAACCGCACAAATCACTATCAACGCCATTGATAAAACAGTTACAGGAACGATAAAGGAAATTGGCGTTACGGCTGATATTTTATCGCATACCTACCCTGTAAAAATTGAAGTACAAAATACCACAGGCGACATAAAGCCCGGTATGATTTGTTCCGTTCAAACCGTTGCACAAGATAAGCGTTCCGGTTTGTTGGTTTCCAATAAAGCCCTGCAAAAAGACGTAAACGGCAGTCAGTTCATCTATGTTGAGGAAAACGGTAAGGCAGTAAAAATTGCTGTACAAACCATTGCCCTGATTGACAACAAAATGTTGATACAAGGCGAAGTACCACAAAATGCAAACATCATCACTTCGGGGCAACAAAAACTAAGTAACGGCACACCTGTAAAAATCATCAACTAATTATGACAACCAAAAATTTCAATATCATAGAATTGGCTATGAAGCATAAGCAAATAGCCATTATCATTACATCTATTTTTGTGTTATTTGGCGTGTTTGCTTTATGGGTAATGCCAAGAAATGAATTTCCTGAATTTACCATTCGTCAAGGCTTAATCATCGGTGTTTACCCCGGTGCAACATCTGCACAGGTCGAAGAACAATTAACCACCAAAGTAGAAAGTTTTTTGTATGGATTTGAAGAAGTAAACAGGGAAAAAACCTATTCCATTTCCAAAGAGGGTATGTTGATTGTATTTGTAGAAGTCAATAACAATGTAAAAGACCCTGATGCCTTTTGGGATAAAATAAAATTCGGGCTTAATAATGTGAAAGCAGAATTACCGCCACAGGTTTTAGCCCTGATAGCCAATAATGACTTTGGTAATACATCAGCCATTTTGCTTACGGTACAATCGGATAGTAAGACTTACAAGGAACTTGACCGTGAACTGAAAGTTATTGAAACGGAATTGCGAAAAATAAAAGCCGTTTCCAAAGTAAAACATTTTGGTTTGACACAAGAGCAAATTACCATTTACCCCGACAACGATAAATTAGCTTATTATGCTGTAAAACCAATGAGTGTTTTGATTGCAGCACAGTTAGAGGGTGCTGTATATTATGGCGGGGAGTTAGATAATGCGGAGCAAATTACACCGATACATATTCCTGCCTCTTACAATACCGAAGAAGATATAAAAAATCAAATCGTTTATACCGACCCCACAGGTAACGTTATCCGTGTAAAAGACGTAGCCCGTGTAGTAAGAGAATATCCCAAGCCTGATGCTTATATCAAAAACAACGGTACAAACAGTTTGCTCATTTCTTTGGAAATGCAACCCGGCAACAACATTGTTGCCTTTGGTAAAACAGTGGACGAAACGTTGCAATCGCTAAAAAGTAAAATTTCGCCTGATGTGCAAGTGGCAAAAATTGCCGATATGCCGCAAGCTGTCGGGCATTCCATTACACACTTCCTGAAAGAATTTTGCATTGCCATTATAGCGGTTATCATTGTTACAATGCTGTTGCTGCCTTTCCGTGTAGCAGCCGTTGCGGGAGCAACTATTCCGATTTCTATTTTCATAACCATTGGTATTTTATATGCGTTGGGTGTGGAACTGCATACCGTATCATTGGCAGGGTTGATTGTCGTGTTGGGTATGGTGGTGGACAATGCCATTGTGGTTTTGGACGGACACATTGAAAAATTAGACCACGGTGAAACACCGTGGAATGCAGCCTGGAAAAGTGCCAAAGAATTGTTTGTTCCTGTTTTTTCTGCAACATTGGCTATTATAGCAACTTATGTTCCATTGGTATTTTTCCTTGACGGAATGGTGGGCGACTTTGTCGGTTCGTTACCTATAACCATTGGTGTAGCTTTAATTGCTTCGTTGCTGATTGCCTGTTTGCTTGTTCCGTATATGAGTTATGTGTTCATCAAAAAAGGAATTAAAAAAGAACAGGACAAACCAAAGAAAAAATCGTTATTGGATTGGGTGCAGAGAATGTATGACAGCACATTGGAATGGGCGTTTCGTATTCCTAAAACAACCATTCTGTTAGGCGTTGTTTCGGTTGCATTAGGTGGATTAATCCTTGCCTTAGTTCCACGTCAGTTATTCCCAAAGGTGGACAGAAACCAATTTGCAGTAGAAATTTATTTGCCAGAGGGCAGTACGTTGGAGCAAACTGCTTTTGTTTCCGATAGTTTGGAACAAATGCTGATGAAAGACAAGCGGGTATTAAATGTAGCAGCATTTATAGGCACAAGTTCGCCACGTTTCCACACTACTTACGCCCCTAATTTTCCGTCAAAAAATTATGCCCAATTAGTCGTGAACACCCAAACGGCTGATGATGCACCTGCTATTTTGGAAGAATACGAAACCAAGTACCGAAATCTTTTTCCGAACGCTTATGTGCGGATGAAACAATTAGACCTGTTGAGTACCACAGCACCCATTGAAGTGCGTATCAGTGGCGATAATTTAGATACCATTAAAACATTGGCACAGCAGGTAAAAACCGTAATGGAAAAAAATGAAAACATTATTTGGGCAAGAACAGATTACTTAAATCCACGACAAGGAATAAGCATACAGATAAACGATGAAACCGCAAACCGATTGGGATTAACCAAAGGTGTAGTAGCTACATCATTGGCAGCAGGTTTATCGGGTTTGCCAATCGGTACAATTTGGGAGGGCGACTATCCGATAAGTATTAAGCTGATGAACGAGCCTCAACAAAAAAACAGCTTTGACGACATCGGCAATCAAAATGTAACATCGCCATTAACAGGGGCTACCGTTCCTGTACGACAGATAGCAACGAAAATAACCAATGATTGGAGCGAGGGGCAAATTATCCGGAGAAACGGAACAAGGACTATTACCGTTCGTGCCGATGTAAAACGTGGTGTATTGCCTTACAAAGTGCTGTCCGATTTAAAAACAGAAATCAAAAAACTGCACAAAGATGAACAAGTTACTTTATCGTATGGCGGGGAAGAAGAAAGCGAAGTAGAAAACTATATCCCATTGGCTAAGGCTTTGTTTGCAGGTGTTTTGCTTATCTTCTTTATCCTGTTGTTTCAATTCAAAAATCCAAAATTGGTTTTCCTGGTGATGATGACAATGCCGTTAAGTTTTTTGGGTGCAGCATTGGGATTAGTTATTACAGGCTATCCGTTTGGTTTAACTTCTTTCTTAGGCATTATGAGCCTTATGGGGATTGTTGTCCGCAATGGTATTATCCTCATTGATTATGCGGAAGAATTGAGAAGTAAAAACGGAATGTCGCTTTCCAATGCAGCCATAGCAGCAGGAAAACGCAGAATGCGACCAATATTTCTCACCTCATTTGCGGCTGCCGTTGGTGTTGTGCCAATGATAGTAAGCGGCTCTACCCTTTGGGGACCGCTTGGTGCGGTCGTGTGTTTCGGGTTATTGGTATCAATGATACTCACCCTATATATGCTACCTGTAATGTATCAGCAATTATTTAAAAAAAATCACGCTTAAAAATCAAAAGATGAAAAAAATAACAATAATCATTGTTGCTTTGATTACATCGGCGGCAGCATACAGCCAAACCGCATTAACGTTGGAACAAAGCAAATCACTTGCTTTAAAAAACAACAAAGCATTGCAAAACAGTGCTTTGGAAATAGAAGCAGCACATCAGGTAAAGAAAACCGCATTTACAAACTATTTCCCGAAAGTGAGTGCTAATGTTTTGGGGTTTCAGGCTATCAATCCATTAATTGAATATAAAATGGAGGGTGGAAACTTACCTGTATATGACGGCAATCCCGCTAATCTTGGCACAGCTACGCAATTCGCTTATTTCCCCGGAATGGAATTGAGTATGCTTCAACGTTCAGCAATAGGCATTTTAAATATCGCACAGCCCATTTATGCAGGTGGAAAAATAAGCACAGGAAACAAATTGGCAGCCCTTAATGTAGATGTGAAAGAAAAGCAGCAACAACTGACTGAAAACGAAATATTACTTAAAACCGAACAGCAGTATTGGCAGTTAATTTCCTTGCAGGAAAAACAAAACACGTTGGAAAAATACGAACTGTTGTTAAACGATGTTCGCAAACAGGTAGATGATGCTTTCAAATCAGGGTTGATTATTAAAAACGATGTACTGAAAGTGCAAATCAAACAAAGCGAATTAGAAGCCAATAAAAACAAATTGCTGAACGGAAAGAAATTAGCGACAATGCAATTCTGCCAAACCATAGGGATACCTTATGACAGCACATTGGTATTGCAGGAAGTAATTGATATAAGCCAAAGCCCTTACCAATATTACACCGACAACCAAAACGCATTAACCCAAAGAACGGAGTACCAGCTTTTGGAAAAATCGGTAGAAGCCACACAACTACAAACTAAAATGAAAACAGGCGACTATATGCCCACCGTTGCCGTTGGATTGGCAGGTTATCATATCAATATGTTGGAAAAAGGAGTGAATAATTATACCAATGGATTGGCTTATGTGTCGGTTTCCATTCCAATATCCGATTGGTGGGGCGGAAGCTATGCCATTAAAGAACAGAAAATAAAACAACGAATTGCAGAAAACACATTTGAGGACACCAAAGGTTTATTAAACCTGCAAATGGAAAAGGCTTGGACTGATGTAAACGAAGCGTGGAAGCAAATAGCCATTATGAAAGAAACAGCCATACAAGCCGAAGAAAATTTAAAAGTAAGTAAAACAGGTTATGAAAGCGGTATAGTAACATTATCCGATTTGTTGGAAGCACAGGCATTAGTTACCGAAACAGCCGATAAGCTGACAGATGCACAAACACAATACAAGTTGGCGGTTACTACTTATTTGCAAGTAACGGGGAGAAAATAACATAACTTCCAAACACAGGGCAAGCACATTTGCAAACCGCACAAGGCTCAACACAATCCAAAGTTTGCAAAAGAGCTTGCCCTTTTCCCGACAGACAAAAAAATTCCTTTCCCCCTCTTTTTATTTTTCAGCAGACACACGACCAAACACGACAAACAGCGGACAACAAAAAGCCACATACCGCTAACAAGGGTTTGGCGTAATGGCGGGTGAAGTGCTTCGTTTGAACATTTATGGTATATTTGAACTTTGGTTCTTCGTATCAACCGTAGTGCTATAATGCCGCCACTACGCCAAGCCCCAAAACGTTATGCATAATGCTATGAAAGACACAATATAATAAGATGGAAAACGAAGAAACAAAAGGGGACATTAGTAAAAATGTTGACAACCCAAAAGTTGATGCAGCATCCTCGGAGAAGATTGAAGAAACCTCTACTCTTAGTTCCTATGAAGTATTTGAAAAATGCATCAAAAGAGCTGAGAACTTAATCTCATTTCACTCTTCGACTGAAAAAATTGAAGAAATTTCCGACCAACATTACTGTGACTGTTACAGGGCAGCAGTTGTATTGTCAATATCTGCTTTAGACGCATTTGTTAGAAAGGTTGTAATTTCTGAAATCGTAAAAATGATTTCAGATAAAAAACCACTAAACACAAAATTAAGTGATTACTTAAAAGGACTTTTAAATCAGGACAAACTCCTAGAAGCCGCACGAAATTATGACTTAATAGAACGAGTAGAAGAAGCAATAAAATCGGACTTTGAAACTAAATCTTTTCAAGGAGAATGGAAAATAACTTCTTATATGGAAATGGTTGGCTATAAAGACATCTTTTCTGAAGTATCTGTGAAAGTTGATATAAATGAAAAGAATTTAAAAAGAAAACTGAGCGTGTTCACATCAAGAAGACACATAATTGCCCATAGCGGAGATATTGACCTAAATCAAAATCCTCACAAGGAAAATATTATAGACAAAAAATACGCTAATGAATGTGTTGAAACTGTCCGACTTTTTGCAAAAACAATTAACGACATAATCGAGAAAAAATGAGAAAAGCATATATAATATCGTACGATTTAAGCAACCCTGGACAGAATTACGAAGAACTTCTGAAAAGGATTAAGTCATCATATGCTTGGGCTCGTTTAGGTGGTTCAGCATATGTAGTTATTACCGAAAGTACAGCTGTTCAAATAAGAGACAATTTAACTCCCTGTTTAGACAGAAATGACAAACTATTTGTTGGGACTTTAAATGCACCAGCTGCTTGGATAGGACTTGGAGACGAAGTTTCACAATGGCTAAGAAACAACCTTAAATGAAAAAGCACTATGCATAACAGCACCTACCCAAAAGTGGCAGTTCAGTGGTTAAATCAAGCTTTGTGCTTCTATCAAAGTTTGTGCTTGGTTGACAGTGAAGTGCTTCGAAATCGCCACCTTCGGGTAGCTGCAAAACGTTACCAGCAAGCGTAAAACAACACGACACATCAAACAAAGACGAACTTAAATGAGAAAAAAGTAAACCATTTTGACAGGTGAACACAGACATACAAACGATACAACAAACGGACAACGAGTAAGCCGACACTCATTCCCGACCCTTCTGTATTTTTTATTTTCCCCACCGCACATTTTTTTAATTCAATTTTATGCCGACCCGCAAACGGCACATTGGCTTTTTCCGCAATCACACAAGCCAACCCTTCAGGCAAAAGCAAAAGAGCCGTTTCTGCCAACACACCGAAAAAGCATATGAATAATACAATGAATATTTATAGAATTTTGACAAGCTAATATTTTTAAAACAGGAATGAGAAACAAAATCTTCATAAGCCATGCCGCACCTGATGACAACGATTTTACAAAATGGTTGGCACTAAAGCTTATTGCCTTAGGTTATGAAGTTTGGTGTGATGTTTTGTTCTTGGACAAAGGAGCCGATTTTTGGAAAGTAATTGATAGGGAAATTCGAGAAGGGGCGATTAAGTTTTTACTCGCTACTTCTGAAATAGCGATAAAACGAGACGGAGTATTAAAAGAAATTGCCGTTGCGGAAAAAGTGAAAAAGCAACTAAAGGATGATAATTTCATCATTCCGCTAATTATTGATGGAAACCTTTCTTTTGATGATTTGCCGCCTGAAATCATTCGCTTGAATGCGATTGATTTTAAAAAATCATGGGCTACAGGTTTACAAGATTTATTGAAAGCACTTGATGACCAGAAAGTAAAAAAGAACAGTCCTGATCCTGACAAGAGTAATACGTTGTATCAACAGATTTTTCTGCACAATAAAGGAATAATTGAACGAGAAGAAATTTATGATTCTAACTGGTTCAACATTTTATCATTTCCCAAAGAATTGCGTTTTCATGATTTTGAAAAGCTGATGCCAAAAGGTTTTGATGTGCGTCAACTAACCTTTCCTGCGGTTCGCTACAAAAACTATATCTGCACGTTTGCATGGGAATATGATTTCATGCACCAACTTCCGAAAACAGAAACTTACAACAGTAGCCATACAATTAGAATACCCACCAAAGAAATACTATCCGGCCAATACGATTCGCCATTCATTGGGAACTTTGAATGTCAGCGGTTGATTGTTCAACTATTGAACAAGGCATTTGAGCTGAGAATGAAAGACAAGGGAGTTCAGGAATATCCAATGTCTAACAAAGTGGGCTATTGGTTTGAAAAGGGTAAACTGGAAAAAGATAAATTCAATAAAGTTCAATTGGTGGGTAAACAAAAAGATAAGAACTGGCACTTTGGAATTTCGGCAGCAGGCAAGCTTTATCCCTTTCCTGTGCTGATGGTTTCTTCACATATCTATTTTACACAAGACGGAATTACACCTATTGAAAGCAAAAGTATTCAACATTCAGCAAGAAGAAGGCAAGGTAAAAACTGGTGGAATGACGATTGGCGAAATAAACTACTTGCCTTTGTAAAATATCTTTCAGATGATGAAACCAGTTTTTATCTGGAAGCAGGAAGTGAAGAAAAGATTCATGTTTCAAATGAACCTGTTCAATTTGTCGGGCAATTCAGCTATAACATTCCCGAGAAAAATACGCTGGAAGATGAAGCAGAAATCTCAGATATAAATGACCTGAATGAATTAGACGAAGAAATGATTGAATAAGCCGATTCAGAATGAAAGAACTGATATACATACCTGAGCCCAATATACTCTTTGCCAATGGACAGAAATGTGCAGATGCAAGAGACGGCCTTGCCTTATTTGGTCCGCTTAATAAAATTTACGGTATTAAAAGCGGTGTAGTAGCAACTCAAGACGGACTACGCATTTTCAAGAACTATATTAAGCACATTCAGAAGCCAATCTATAACACCAATAATATTACCCGACCCATGTTTCCTGGCTTTGAAGCCGTGTTTGGTTGCAAATGGGAAGCAGACCATGTTGTCTTCAAAGAAGTAACAAATGAAGAAATCGGGAAATTGCTATACACTGACAGCACGCACAAAAGGACGTATGATTTGGTGACATTATTCATTAACAAAATAATTGCAGCCAACAAAAACGAAGATGAAAAAGTAGACGTTTGGTTTGTGGTAGTTCCTGATGAAATCTATCAATACTGCAGACCTAATTCGGTATTACCCAAAGATTTGGTTCAAAATAAATCATTACTTACAAAATCGTCTGCCAAGAAAATTTCATTTCAGCTTAATGTATTCGAGAATATAGAGCAAGAAATAAAAGAAAAGGTTATTGAATCTCAGACATACAACTATGACGCACAGTTTCATGACCAATTAAAAGCGAGATTGTTGGAACACACCATCCCTACACAGATACTAAGAGAAAGCACCTTAGCATGGCGAGATTTCAAGAATAAGTTTGGTGCACCAAAAAGAGACTTTTCAAAAATCGAAGGGCACTTGGCGTGGACAGTTTCAACTGCTGCATTTTACAAAGCTGGTGGTAAACCTTGGAAACTATCAGATATTAGAAGTGGGGTTTGCTATCTTGGACTTGTTTACAAGCAAATTGAAAAAAGTAAGAACCCAAAAAATGCTTGCTGTGCCGCCCAAATGTTTTTGGACAATGGAGATGGAACAGTTTTCAAGGGTGAAGTTGGACCTTGGTATAATCCTGAAAAGGGAGAATTCCATTTAAAACCTAAAGAGGCAAAAGCATTGTTGTCTCAGGCTCTAAAATCATACGAAGAACAAAACGGAGTTTATCCAAAGGAAATTTTCATTCATGCCAAAACAAAGTTTAACGGGCAGGAATGGAAAGCATTTCAAGAAGTTACTCCTGTAGGAACTAATTTAGTTGGCGTTACAATAACTAAGACAAAGCCCTTAAAGCTGTATAAATCAGAGGGGAATTACCCCATAATTAGAGGTAACGCTTTTGTTGTAAACGAAAAGAGTGCTTTTCTTTGGACAGTTGGTTATGTTCCGAAAACTGAATCAACTTTATCAATGGAAGTTCCCAACCCAATTTTCATTGAAATCAATAAAGGTGAAGCGGATATTGAACAGGTTCTAAAAGATATTTTGGCTTTGACTAAATTGAATTACAATGCATGCATTTATGCGGACGGAGTTCCTGTAACACTTCGTTTTGCAGACAAGATAGGAGAAATATTAACCGCCAGCACAGACTTAAAAGCACCTCCTTTGGCTTTTAAGTATTATATATAAGAACTCAAATTGATTTCAAAAAAAAGCAAAGAGAATGAAAGAATTAACTTTAGATACAATACAAAAAGCATACGGTAGATTTAAGGCCTATGTATATTATGACAACTTCAATTTAGCATTGCGTTCTCAATTGGCTGAATATGAAAATGATGAAAATCTTGAAAAAAAACTACTGGTTTTAGCCAATGAACTTAATGCTTATTTAAGTACTGGAAAGCTTAGTAGAAGATTATCTAATCTGATAAACGACAATGAATTTATAGTACTCCCTAAGCACTTTTCCAACTCAGGTAATTCACAGAAAAAGAACAGCATCCTAATAAGCAATCAACACGTTGAAGAATATAAAATTGAATCTACTACAAAACTTTTTCATGGTCATATTGAGTTGCATCTTATAGCGACTCTTTGGATAATTGAAGAAGGTGTAAAACTACACAAGAAAATAGGTTCTGATAGTTATGGTTATCATTTACCTATGCATCCAGATGAAAATAAATTAGGTGCTGAAAAATTATTATTTACAAAGTATTTCGAAAAATATCAAGAATGGCGTGATAAGGGAAAAAAGGCAGCAAAGAATCAAATAGAATCAGGAAATGACGTATTGTTAATTTCTTTAGACATAAAGAACTTTTTTCACTCCACGCACATTGATTTTGAACTATTAAAAAAAGACTTAAAAACAAAAGGTGAGTTTTCCTTAACTGACTTGATTGAAAAGATATGTATCGTTCACACTAAGAAATTGTCTCTCAATGATAGAGGAAATTCTAAACCATTACTTCCAATAGGATTAGTTTCTTCAGGGGTAATTGCAAATTGGCTATTAAGTGACTTTGATAAAGAAATAAAAGACCGTACAGCACCTGTTTATTATGGAAGATATGTAGATGATATTTTTATTGTGGTAAGTAATGTGAAACCACCACATGAAGAATTATCAAGTGACAATAATGAGGAAGGAATAACGAGAAAGACTGTAGAATGGTTAGAACAAAGGTTCTTTCCTAAAAAAACACCTCTATATGCAAATGATGATTATCAAACTCTCAGGTTTGCAGATATAAAAAGATATTTAGGTTTAGAGATACAAGCAACTAAACTTAAGCTATTTTACTTCTCTCCTGATTGGCCTCATGCCATGCTGAATAAATTTCAAAAAACTCTTGAAGAAAATAGTAGTGCCTTTTGGTTTTTGCCAGATGAAGAAGCAATGACTGAAAGCTTAGATGATGAAGCCTACGACATGGAATATGAAGATACAATAAATAAATTCCGAAGTGTTTCAGATGTTAAAGCCAGTAAATATGGGGCTTCTGTTTTTTTAGCAAAAAGAATCAAACTGGCAATTCTTCATAGTGGATCGCCAGATGATAAAATAACCAATGAGGTCTTCAGATTCTTTAAAGGTGTTACAATTCTTGCGTTATACAATATGTGGGAAAAAGTATTTTCCTATTTGGTTGTTACCAATGATGTAAAAGCAATTAAAAAACTTCACAAGGATATTATAAAAGCTTTATCCCAATTAAAGTCAGAAGATTATCAAAACAAAATAATTCAAACTCTTACAAACCATTTAGACGTTTGCCTACAAATGTCTTTTGCCTTAAATCCAGCTCTATTTGATTGGTTTATTAAAAATGATGAAAGTTTCAATTTAAAATCGGAAAAGGTAAAAAATGGGATTCGGGATTTACGATACTCCTTACTAACTAGGCATCACTACTTGCCCTTGCCATCACTAATTATTTCAGAATACTATTCAAACACAGAAGAAAGCCTTCTTTCAGAAGGTCTTATCGAAAGGTTATTAGAAAGTAATTCCAAGTTTGATAAAAATGAAAAATTGTTATCTGAAAATTGGCGAATTCCACGCTGGTTCTATTTACAAGAGGTATGCATACATTACTTTCTATATGAGTTGAAAACATGGAAATTGGACTCTAAAACCATGTTATTTAGAAAGAGTGAGGAAGTAGGGAATAAACTAAACTACTCTGATGCTTACATTGATAATTGCTTGAGTCTTTTTGAAAAATTAAATAATAGAAAACTTACAAAATCAATTACAGCTAAGCATTTCAAAACTTATAGAGATGGCAAACCCATTCCTAAAATTGACTCAGATATATTGACAATAAAATCAAAGCCGTCAGAGCACGGTCTGAAGCTTGGTCTATCAAATATGAGATTAGATGAAAGAGACTTAAAGGCTGCAATAACAAAACGTTCAAACATTAATAAAGAAAAAAGAAGAAAACACATTAAACATTTAAACCTTGCCGAACAAGAAAAGGTAGACTTACTGATTTTACCTGAAACTGCAGTACCACTTGAGTGGTTATTTGCATATGCAGACGAATCAAGAAGAAAATCAAGGGCTTTTATTTTTGGTTTGGAACATTTCACGTTAAGAAATTATTGCTTTAACTTTTCAATTGCCCTTTTACCTTTTGAAGTCGGAAAAATGAAGGAGGTTTTAATTCTTCCACGTCTAAAGAATCATTATTCGCCCAAAGAAGAGATTGAAATAAAAAAAATTGGAAAGGGAGTGCCTGTATCCCCTATGAGTTTTTATCACTTAATCAAATGGAAAGGAATTCAATTTACAATTTACAACTGCTACGAACTCGCTGATGTAGTACACCGTAGTATTTTCAGATCCGAATTAGATATTCTTTTTGCAATAGAATACAACAAAGACACCAACTACTTTAGCAACATAGCAGAAGCAACCTGTAGAGATTTACATTGTTTTTTTGTTCAAGCAAATACATCGGAATATGGAGATTCAAGAGTTGTTGAACCACGCGAAACACAACTTATGAATCCAGTAAGAGTAAAAGGTGGTGAAAACAATGTTATTCTTAGGTACAAACTGGACATTGCAGGTTTAAGAGCATTTCAAATTCAAAGGTTACCTTATCAATTAAACAATAAAGCATTTAAAACAACACCACCTGATTTCGACCATGAGAAAGCAGAGGAAAGAGGAAATTAACCAACCCACAGGTGTAAGCACATTTGCAAGCCGCATAAGCCCAAGCACAGAACAAAGCTTGCAAAAGAGCTTCCACCTTTCCCACGCAGACAAAATTGAATTAAAAAAAATCTCCTCCCCTTCTGAAAATAAAAAATACGCATCCGCACAGACCAACATGACACAGACAGTGACAGTTAAACTCAATAACGACAATGGTTTACATACACGGTGGACAAGAACGCCAGCTGGTAACAGCGTGTTGCCTCAATTGGCGGTGACGTGCAAAATTGAAGCTGAGTGCTACTATCAAAGTTTTGTGCAGGTTGACAGTGTAGTACTCCGAAATCGCCAACTGCGGCAACACGCAAAACGTTATAGCCAATGGTAAAAAACACAGACAACATTCATAATTTGCAACTTTGATGAATAATAAACCAAAAATAAAGACAAGTTTCACTACAAGAATCAAGACAAGATTTATTAAATTGGCAAAGGAAAATTCAAGTGTAAATGAAATAGCTACAGGGGCGGCATTGGGAGCTTTTACAGGTGTTTTCCCATCATTTGGTTTTGGATTTTTAACGGTACTTCTATTACATAGGTTTTTTAAATTCAATATTTTTGCAGCAGCAACAGGTAGTTTAATTTCTAATCCTCTAACAAGTCCACTGTTTATGCTGTTAAGTTTTGAAACTGGAGAGTTGCTACTTAACACAGATGTTCGTTTTGACATGCATAATTGGTCTGCAAATTTAAAAGAAGCTGGCTATTCGATTTTTATAGGTGCAATAGCAGTAAGTAGTTTCTGTAGCTTTGCAACATATTTTATTACAAAATATATTGTAATTTATATTAGAAATAGGCAGAGCAATAGTTCTGAGAATTATTGACCAATAGGAAAAGACTAGAAAGAGTAAAACACACATTTAAAAAAAATAAAAATGAAACTACTAGTAACGACCGATTTTTCGGTAAATTCAAAAGGAGCAATTAGGTTTGCTCAAATGCTAGCAAAGCAATCAAATGAAATAGAAGCAACATTCTACCACACTGTACATTTTTTAAAGCCAACTAAATGGAGTGATATTTTCTATAAAACATTTAAACAAGAAGAAATAGAAAGACTTACTGCTGAGCTTAAAAAGTTTGTTTATTCAACAATTGGAGAAGATAAAAATAAGTTTGCCAATATTAAGTTTGTTATTGACTCTGCTATCTCAACCGAGAAAGACATTATAAGATATGCCGAAAAAAACAAAATGGATTTTATTTGTATCGCAACACAAGGTGCTGGTGTATTGAGAAAGATAATGGGTACTCATACATCCTACATTGTAAATAATTCTAAAACTCCCGTTTTGGTTATTCCTAGTCATTATCGTGCTAAAGTATTAAAAAAAGTAACTTACTTATCAGATTTTGAAAACCTAAAGAAAGAAATAGATAAGGTTTCCAAATTTTCGGGTACTGTAAAATGCGGTTTAGATGTATTGCATTACTCATCTATTATTTTTGACAAAAATAAATTTGAACGCAATAAAAGTTTATTTAGTACAGAGGAATATAAAAACATTAAACTAAACATTGTAAAAAATAATCTGGAATTATCTCTTGTAGACAGAATCTCTCAGTTTATTTCTAAATCGAAACCTGAACTTTTAATCATGTTTACAAAAAGAGAAAAGAGTTTTTTTGAGACAATTTTTCTGCCGAGTAAATCTGCTGAACTTACCTATACCACTAAAATACCAGTATTGATATATTCCAAATGAAATCGGCTAAAGGTAACTTTGTTGTAAATATTTTTCGAAAAGCAAAGATTAGCTTTTTAAAAATATACTATGCAAGAGGGAGTGCTCATGAAATTGCATTAGGAGCAGCAATTGGAGCGTTTTGGGGTGTATTCCCAACCTTTGGGTTAAGTACAGTTTTATCTCTACTATTATACAAAATCTTTCGTTTTAACATAGTAGCCGCAATATCAGGTGCATTTATTTCTAATCCTTTAACAAGTCCTTTTTTATTGATGATAAGCTATAAAGTTGGAAGCTATTTTATTAAAACTGATATTCAATTTGATTATGACAATTGGTATAAAAATTTACCCCAAATGGGATATGTTTTAATTATTGGTTCTACCATAGTTAGTTCAGTAATGGGATTATTTGTTTATTATATCACTAAATATACTGTTGAGCGCAGGCGTAACCTAAAAGCTAACAACCCAATTCAAAAGACAAAATGAATCATCACATATTATCTGTTCATGAAACCCAACAATTGCTTAACACAAGCAAAAATGGTTTGCATCAATCTGATGCCGAAGAACGGTTGCTTGAAAATGGAAGGAATGAATTAGTTGAAAAAAAGAAAAACCCTTTTTGGATTCTTATGTTAAATCAATTTAAAGATTTAATGATAGTGATTCTTCTCGTTGCAGCCGGAATATCAATCGCAATCGGAGATGTCAAGGATGCAGTACTGATAATAAGCATCGTATTAATGAATGCACTCATTGGTTTTATTCAAGAATACAAAGCTGAAAAGGCAATGGCTGCATTAAAAAAGATGTCTGCTTTAAACTCTTTGGTTCGAAGGAATGGTAAGCTTATTGAAATAGCAACATCGGAATTAGTAATTGGTGATATTGTTGTTTTAGAGACTGGCGACATTGTTCCTGCAGACATTCGACTTACTGAAACACATTCGCTTAAATTAGAAGAATCTTCTCTTACTGGCGAATCTTATGCCATAGATAAACAAACCCATCAACTCCATTTGGAAAACCTACCCATTGGCGACAGAAGTAATATGGCATTCAAAAGCACCATCGTTTCTTATGGACGAGGCGAAGGCATTGTAGTCGCAACGGGAATGAATACCGAAATAGGACGTATTGCTGCACTCTTACAGGAAAAAGAAAATCTAACTCCTCTTCAAATTAAGCTAGCAAATTTCACTAAAAGATTATCTTTAATTATATTGATTATTTGTGCTATAGTGTATGTTTTGGGTTTACTAAGAGGCGAGGATTCTATAAAGATGCTGTTCATAACAATTTCTGTAGCGGTTGCAGCAATACCCGAAGCATTACCAGCTATTATCACAATCTCATTGGCCATCGGTGCTAAACGATTGGTAAAAAAGAATGCACTCATTCGCAGACTTCCTTCGGTTGAAACTTTAGGTTCAATTACCTATATCTGTTCAGATAAAACAGGTACAATTACCCAAAATAAAATGACGGTTACTGACATCTGGCAACCAAATGAAATAGTATCCTATCAAAACTTCAAAGAAGAAGAGTTGTTATTGTTTGCAATGGAACTAAACCATGATGTTTCTGTAGATGAATTGAATAAATTTAATGGAGATCCAACAGAAATTGCTTTAGTAACATACACCCGAAAACAAAAGCACTACAACGAATCATGGCGAGAAAATAAACGAGTTAATGAATTACCCTTTGACTCTGAAAGAAAACGAATGACAACCGTTTACGAATACAATGGTAAATATATAGCTATTACAAAAGGTGCTGTAGAATCGGTATTAAAATGTTGTTCAACACAAGACGATACCGAAATTTTAAAAGTCGTTAATACATTTGCACAACAAGGTAAACGAGTTTTGTCTTACGCTTATTCAATATTGGATAAATTACCTGAAAAAAGTACCATCCAAAACACAGAACAGAATCTTAACTTCATTGGCATAGTTGCTATGATAGACCCTCCGAGAGAGGAAGCCAAACAAGCAATTGCCGATTGCCATTCAGCAGGCATTACACCAGTAATGATAACAGGTGATCATCCTATAACAGCTCACGCAATTGCATTAGAAACGGGTATTATTTACAAAAAAACAGATAAAGTAATTACGGGTGCAGTATTAGAGAGCTATTCTGATGAAGAGTTTGAAAAGGAAGTTGAATACATAAAAGTTTATGCCCGAGTATCGCCTGAGCAAAAATTAGAAATTGTAAAAATGTTACAAAAGAAAAATAATTTTGTAGCGATGACGGGAGACGGTGTAAATGATGCTCCTGCTTTGCGAAGAGCTGATATTGGTGTTGCTATGGGTATTACAGGAACTGATGTAAGCAAAGAAGCTGCCCAAATGATTTTACTGGATGATAATTTTGCTACCATCATTAAGGCAGTAAAAGAAGGTAGGAGAATTTATGATAACATCAGAAAATTTATAAAATATACACTTACGAGTAAGGGTGGTTTAATTTCTATTATCCTTTTAGCACCACTTGTCGGAATGCCTATTCCACTTATACCAATACAAATTTTATGGATTAACTTGGTAACAGATGGACTACCAGGATTAGCCTATGCAGCTGAACCTGCTGAAGAAAACATTTTACAACGACCACCTCGAAGGACAGATGAAACCATATTCACAAAGAGTTTAGGTTTCCATATTTTTTGGGTAGGTTTATTAATGGCAACCATTTGTTTATCTATACAAGCATGGGCGATTCATATTGGGAACGATAAGTGGCCAACTATGGTCTTTACAGTATTATGTATAAGCCAAATGGGGCAAGCCATGGCTATTAGAAGCGACATAAAATCACTATTTCAACAGGGAGTTTTTACCAATAAACAACTGGTTGGTGCTGTTCTACTAACCTTTGCTTTGCAAATGGCAGTAATTTATGTTCCTTTCTTACAGGACATTTTCATTACAAAATCTTTGACCGTTATTGAACTATTAATCTGTATAGGACTATCAAGTATTGTTTTCTGGATAGTAGAAGTAGAAAAATGGATTAAACGGAGAAGTCTAAACATCTCAAGGTCTAAGAAATAATCATGACACTAAAACTCAATACTGACAATGGTTTGCAAGGATGGTGGACAAGAACCACTGGCTATAACACGGGTTTGGCAAAAGTGGCGGTTCAGTGCTCCGCAGACACATTTGTGGTTAATCAAAGTTTGGTTCTCCGCATCAACATTTGTGGTGATAATCGCCACCTTCGCCAAGCCCGAAAACGTTAGGTGCAAGCGTAAGGTAAATCAGTCTAACCAATACATTTTATACATTGGACTGTTTTGACAATAAAAAATACGGACAAGCTGAACACCGTTTTAAGAAGTAGGCAAATTTAAAAATATCAAAATATGAACAAACAATTTTTATTGACAATTGTAACCGCAGGAGTATTGGCTACTTCTTGCAACCAGGTTACTGAAAAAGCCAAAGAAGAAACACAAAACGTTTTAAACCAAACGAGCAAGGAAGTTCAAAAAGTAATTGACGACCTCGGACTTGTTTACGTAGAAGAGGGAGCCCAAAACATCATCACTTACGAAGAAGTAAACGCTGCACAGCAAGCGTGGTGCGATGCTTTGGTTAAAATTGGCAAACTTAAAGAAGAAGGTGGTGACTACAAGGCATTTGCCGAACAAGTGCTTTCAGATGCCTACAATTACGACCAAGGAAAGGTATTTTTTAAACCTACCTTAGCGTTTGGCGATCAAACTTTTAGGAACGACAAAAAAGGGGCTTTGGCTTATTTTATTGGTGGCGACCCAGCCTATCCAAATGACAAAGGTTTTGCATTGACACCTTGGGTAAAAGCAAGGTACGACAATGCAGGCGAGAACAACGAAGGCATTCAAATATATGGTTCGGTAGCCATAACTATGGGAAATGTTTGGGTAACCGGCAAAGATGGAAAAGAAGTGATGGTGGATAAAACTTGGGTTTTCAGAAAAGGGAAAGACGGAAAACTAAGAATTATTGTACACAAGTCGGCATTGCCATTCACTCCAACTAAATAGTAACCTAACTTCACAAATGGCTACAGTGTGAAATACGGTAGTCATTTGTGATTTTTTTTCTATGTATGATAAAGCAATTTATAATCTCGACACTGTTGCTATTCATATTTGCAACTACCAACGTTTTCTGTCAAAACAACAGACTTAATACCAGTGAAACTATTGGTTGGTACAACTATTTCGGCACATTTAAGCTCAACGAAAAGTTCGGACTGCACACAGAATATCAATTTCGGAGAGATAATATAATAACAGATTGGCAACAAAGTCTTTTAAGGGTTGGTGTGAATTACAACTTAAATCCAAGAGTACTATTTAGGGCAGGCTATGCTTGGATAGAGACTTTCAATTATGGAGAAATACCCATAAATGGTTTCGGGAAAGATTTTACAGAACATCGAATTTTTCAAATGGTGCAGCTCTCTCATAAAGAAGGAATTGTTGACTTATCGCATCGTTTTATGCTAGAGCAACGATTTGTTGGTAGATATAGCAATGCGAGCTTGGAACGTGAAGATGAGTTTCCCCTTTTACACAGGATACGCTACATGTTTAGAATGCAAATACCATTGAAGGGAAAAGAGATTATAGACAAAACGCCATATGTTGCCTTGTATGACGAAATTTTTATTGGCTTTGGAAAAAATGTAAATGCTAATGTTTTTGACCAAAATAGATTTGGCTTGCTTTTCGGCTATCGGTTCAACAAAAATGTAAGAGTGGAAGGCGGTTACTTAAACCAAATCTTGCAATTTGGAAGACAAATAAACGGACAAAACGTATTTCAGAATAACCACGGCATTATCATAAATGCAAACTTTAACTTTGATTTATCTATAAAGAAAAAACAGACCCAATAAATGGAACTACTTCCAATCGAAACTATAAAAATTGACCAAGTAAAACTTGATAAAATAAATGGCACAATGAAAGCCATTTACAGACTTATATTGTATAGTCGACAACACGATGATGACGACCTTTTAGACATATATTTAGCAGGCATACACAATCTTCAAGAGCTTCTAAGCATTAAAAACGCTCAAATGGAAGCACAAAATGAAATAGAAGCAAAAGAATATTTAAGCCATTTAAAAAGGTCACTTGATTTTGTAATTGAAGAAATAATTTTGCAAAATGATTTTAAAACTGAAGTTCAACTGTTTCAGCTTCTTCGCCTGATTTCACCCGAAACTAATTCAGTTCACCCAAATCGTTACCGACAAACACTTGTGCAAATAGGAATTCACATTTGCCCTGAACCAACAGAAGTACCACCATTAGTTTCAGAACTTTTCTTTAAGATACAACAAATAAAAGACCCAATCATCAGGGCAATATATTTTCATCACGAACTAATCCGCATACATCCGTTTGTAGATGGAAATGGAAGGGTTACACGAATTGCAAAAAATTGGATGCTAATGTTTCACCTTTACCCTCCAATTTTTATAAACGATGCCGCCAAGAAAAAAGAATACATTTCTACACTGAGCAATAGTTTTAGTAGTCTTCGTCAAAAGCCGAATGAATGGAATATACATACAGAATATTTTTTCAGTCAAGAACTTGACCGCTTAATTACAAACACGGAAATACTTTATGAGAGCATAAAATCTATCGGGCTTGACAGAGAAACACGTAGACAACCTTATAACACTGAAAATTAGGTGTAGACAGACAAAAACGCCAGCACCTAACACGGGTTTGGCAAAAGTGGCGGTTCAGTGCTCCGCAGACACATTTGTGGTTAATCAAAGTTTGGTTCTCCGCCTCAACATTTGTGGTGAAAATCGCCACCTTCGCCAAGCCCGAAAACGTTAGCTACAATGGCGGACGACCGAAACAGACAGAAAATTTACAATGACAGAAAGAACTCTAATCAAAAATATTAGCATCGTCAACGAAGGACAAATAATCCTCAGCGACATACTTATTGACAATGGCGTAATTCTAAAAATTGGACGGCTTGCAGACATTACTAATTCAAATATTATTGACGGAACAGGCAAATATTTATTCCCTGGTATCATTGACGGGCAAGTTCATTTCCGTGAACCAGGACTAACACATAAAGGTGACCTTCATTCGGAAAGCAGAGCAGCCGTTGCGGGAGGCGTGACTTCCTTCATTGATATGCCAAATACCTTTCCGAATGTAATGACCATTGACATACTTAATGAAAAATATCAAATAGCATCTGAAAAATCGTTAGCCAACTATGGTTTCTTTTTAGGTGTTAATGGTGACAATCTCGATTACGTAATTAACCTCGACACATCAAAACTATTAGCCGTTTCTGATGACGGACTTTACTTTACCCAAAAAGGAAATCTACTTGCCGACAATCCCGAAACAATGGAGAAACTGTTTGCGAACTGCAAATCAATCATTGCTATACATTCTGAAAAGGAACAAATAGTTGAAGAGAATGAAAACATATATCGAGAAAAATATGGCGATAATGTGCCTATTGAACTTCATCCAATAATTAGAAGTGAAAAAGCGTGTTACGAAGCAACTAAAAGAGCAATAGACTTAGCAAACAAGCACAAGGCACGACTTCACATTCTGCATTTGACCACAGAAGCTGAAACACATCTTTTCCGTAATGACATTCCGCTTGAAGAAAAAAATATAACAACTGAAGTATCGGTGCATCACTTATGGTTCTCCGACACAGACTATAAGCATTTAGGAACTTTAATCAAATGGAATCCAGCCATCAAAACAGAAAAAGATAAAAAGGGACTATTGAAAGCGTTGTTGGATGATAGAATAGACTTAGTAACCACAGACCACGCTCCTCACACTTTAGACGAAAAACAGAAATCGTATTTTCAAGCAATGTCAGGTGCCCCAATCGTTCAACATTCGTTAAACATTATGCTTGAGCTCTACAAACAAGGACAAATTTCGTTAGAGAAAATCGCTGAAAAAATGTGCCATAATCCAGCGACACTTTATAAAATAGAGAATAGGGGCTTCATTCGTGAAGGCTATTTCGCAGACCTAAGTATCGTTGACCTCAATTCTATTTGGACAGTTAGCAAAGAAAATATTTTATCAAAATGTGGATGGTCGCCATTAGACGGAACCACATTTCAAACTAAAGTAATCCATACATTTGTAAATGGAAACTTAGTTTACGACCACGGACAATTTAATTTGAATGCAAAAGGACAACCACTAACCATCAAACAAAATAATTAAGTCAGTTTTCTTATGTTTCAAGAACGGAAATTAATTATTGCAACAAAACACGAAAAGGAAAGCGTGATTGCTCCTATTCTTGAAAAAGAATTAGGTGTAAGTTGTTTTGTTGATGAAACTTTTGATACTGACGCATTAGGAACATTTACGGGCGAAATTGAAAGAGAACTTGACCCCATTTCAACCGCCAGAGAAAAATGTTTACGGGCAATGAAATTAAACAGTTGCGATTTAGGCGTTGCCAGTGAGGGTTCATTTGGTCCACACCCTTCTATGTTTTTCGTAAATGCCGATGATGAATTTTTGATTTTCATAGACAATAAGAATAGAATTGAAGTTATAGTTAGAGAATTAAGCACTTCTACTAATTTCAACGGGAAGCAAATTCAAAGTCAAAGAGAGCTATTAGAATTTGTTAATCAAACGGAGTTTCCTAAACACGGATTAATTCTTCGTAAATCAAAAGATGAAAATACAGACATTTATAAAGGAATAACAGATGTTGAGATTTTAAAAAAAACATATGAACATCTCCATTCAAAATACAATTCTGTTTATTGCGAAACTGATATGAGAGCTATGTATAATCCAACACGAATGAGTGTAATTGAACAAGCAACACAAAAACTGGTGCAAAAAATTAAATCAACTTGCCCACAATGTCAAACACCGGGTTTTGGGATAACAGACGCTAAAAAGGGACTTGAATGCAGCTTATGCGGTTCACCGACAAACTCAACACTAAGCTATATTTATGTATGCCAACATTGTAAATTCACAAAAGAAGAAATTTATCCCAATAAAAAAACAACCGAAGACCCAACTTACTGCGACTATTGTAATCCTTAAAAATACTAAAATATGGAAATGAAAACAGTTGGAAAACAAAGCCACAGCAGCTAACAGCGGTTTGGCGTAATGGCGGGTTCAGTGGTAAATTGAAGTTCAGTAATTCTAATCAAGTTTTGTGGCGGGTTGCCAGTTTTGTGCTCCGAAATCCGCCACTACGCCAAGCCGCAAACCGTTAGCCGCTATTTTACCGTTTAAATTTCTAAGAAAAGCTGTACTTTTAATCCTCAAGAGATACAAGATGTCTAAAGAAGAAATTAAATACGAAATCAGCAAGGTTCTGGATCATTTTTCAGCCAAAGCTTTGGCTGAACTTTTGGCATTTTTAAAAGAATTAGATTCAAAGCATCAATCCGGGCCCTCAACCGATTCTTTGCTAAGCAGAATTCTTACTGAAGACAAAGAGTTATTAGCGAAACTGGCCCAATGATTTCTTTCCACGAAGTTGAAAATATTCATCGACTCCTTATTTCTGAATTTGGTGGCTCACACGGCATCAGAGATAAAGAATTATTAGACTCCGCTTTAGCCAGACCTTTTCAAACATTCGACGGAAAGGAACTTTACTCTACTCCTATAGACAAAGCCGCCTCATTAATCGAAAGTATTCTTATAAATCATCCGTTCGTTGATGGTAACAAAAGAACAGGTTACGTTTTAATGCGACTGTTGTTATTAGGCAATGACATAGACATAAATGCTACTCAAGAAGATAAATACGCTTTTGTTATCAGCATTGCCTCTGGTCAATCAGAATTTGATGACATTATCAGCTGGCTAGCTTCGCATACAATTAAAATTAGCGGCTAACAAGAGGCTTTGCAAAAGTGGGGCGACAGAATTTGGCCCATCAGCAGTAAGAATTCTGACCCGTCTTCAGTAATTTAGCTTAAGCTAATCGGGTCTTTAGTGGCCAAGACGGCAGCAGGAATTCTATTTCCCAACCTTCGCAAAGCCCTTTACGTTAGCAGTAATATCATAAAACCGGTTACAAAAAAGAAACACGACCGAAAAACATAAATTCGTAGCATATAGACATCAATAATGGAGAATCGTTTTACGGAACTAATTTGGCTTATAAAATAATCACGGACTAAGTCAACGAAAGAATTACGATTTCACTACATTTGATAGTATCAAATGATACTATCAAATGAAGCCCCCTTACAACATAACAGGCGAAATTCTTAGGTTGGTTAGTGAGATCTCGCATAAGATTGGAGAGGTAAACGCAAGCTTTCTAACTAAACAATCACCCGAGTTACGTAAGACAAATCGTATCAGAACAATTCAAGCCTCTCTAGCAGTAGAGGGAAACACTTTATCTGTTGGTCAGATTACGGCGATCATTGAAAACAAAAAAGTTCTGGGTCCGTCAAAAGATATTCAAGAAGTTACCAATGCCATTGAAGTGTACAATCAACTCAACAAGCTGAACCCCTTCAGCGAAAAATCTTTTTTGTTAGCACATAAAATATTAATGAGCGGTTTAATTAAAAATTCGGGCAAGTATCGAACTTCTGGCGTTGGGATTGTAAAAGGCTCTCATCTTGCTCATTTAGCACCACCCGCTAGTAATGTTTCTTTCTTAATGAAAGATTTATTCGCGTACCTAAAAAAAAGTGATGAACTCATGCTTATTAAAAGCTGTGTGTTTCATTATGAAATGGAATTTATTCATCCATTCTCTGATGGTAACGGCAGAATGGGAAGACTTTGGCAAACGCTTCTATTAATGAATGAATATCCTTTGTTTGAATTTCTACCGTTTGAAACGCTGATCAGTAAAAATCAAAAAAAATATTATCATGCGCTTTCTACCATTGACAAACAAGGTAATTTAACTTTTTTCATAGTGTTCATGCTTACTATTCTGAGCAAATCGCTTGATGAATTACTTGCAGAGAGATCTGGTCCACTCTCTAATGCAGACCGAATTCAAATTTTTCTATTGGCTGGATTTAAGAAGTTTACGCGGAAGGATTATATGAGTTATTTTAAAATGATTTCGTCAGCAACAGCCAGCCGTGATTTAGCAATGGCCGTAAAAGATCGCCTGATTAAAAAAATAGGCGATAAGAACAAAACTGTTTATCAAATAAAAGATGCGCTTACTCACAACTGATGCTGCTGTGCATACAACACCATCATCGCCGTATTTTTCAGATCTAGTTTTCTAAGGATATTTCTTCTATGTGTATCTACGGTATAGGTACTCAGAAATAATTTTTCCGCAATCTCATGACTGGTAAACCCTTGTGTGATCAAGTGTATGATTTCTTTTTCCCGTTTGCTGAGCACATCTTCATGTTTGGCGGTAGTGGGCTTTTCCGGTGCCCACATAAAGATTTCTTGTCCCGCTACCGACTCCTGTATGGCTTCCAGTAATTCGTCTGAAGAAAGGTTTTTGATCAAATAGCCTTTTACACCCGCTGTCTTACACTGATAAATAATATCATTGTCATGCTCCATACTCAATATCAGAATAATGGCTTTCGGAAATTCTTGTAAGATGGTGGCCGCTACTTCTGAGCCTTTTCCATCCGGCAAATGATAGTCGAGCAACAACACTTCCGGTTGCTTCGCTTTGAATAAAGCAATGGTTTCTGCCGCACTATGAGCAGAACCTGCCCAAATAATCCAATCAACTTCTTTCGTGACACTTTGTATGCCTTCCGCAAAAATTTTGTGATCATCTGCAATAGCAACACTTACTTTTCTCATGTTATCTTTTTTCATTTTCCATAGATACATCAATAATAACCGTAGAACCGAGGTGACTGGAATCCAGGTTTATCTTTCCATTCATATACTGTACACGCTGTCGAATACTTTTCCAGCCTATCCCTTCTTCTTTTCCTGTATCAAACCCCTTGCCGTTATCTTCTACCAGCAAAGTTAGTTTGTTCATTTTTTCATCTTCCCAAATCTCTATCGTCACTTCTGAAGCTTCTGCATGTTTTTTGATATTGTGTAGCAGCTCCAAAACAATTCTATACAATGCCGCCTCTGTTCGTAAAGGGTACCTATTCTTCAATTGACTTGTATACCGAATCTTATAGCCTTCCCCACTATTCCATCTGGCAACTGTTTTTTCCAGTATTCTATCCAATCCTTGTTCCTGCAGTTGCACAGGCATTAGATCATGCGCGATATTACGCAGATCTGTTACGGCCATGTCCAGCTGTTCTCCAATCCAATGTTGCGTTTCCGGGTCTGATTTTAAACGATGATCTGCACCAATTCTGATGCTTCCTAACAAGCCCCCCAATCCATCATGCAATTCCCGCGCCAACCTATTTCTTTCTTCTTCCTGTGTTTGTATCATCTTATCCGCCACTTCTCTTTTTTCTTTTTCCAACGCCTGCATCGCCTGGTCTTTTTCTTTTTTATACAGGTTATAGCGTTGAGAAAGACCAAAGGATAAAATAGTGCTCTCCCCTAAAAATCCCACCGGCGAACCATACATATTTGCAAAGAACATCCAGTTGCCACCAAGATTGTACTGCGACAACAGCAACAGTAAAATATACACTCCAAAAAATCCCAATGCCGCCAAAAAGAAAAGAGCCAGTGTTTTTTGTTTGGCATAACTTTTCCAGATAAAAAGAATAATAAGCACCAGTGCGCCTATCCAAATAATATTCATGCTTGTAAGAAACACATACCGCATGATTGTTGAAGTATTCGCATAATTTGTGACCAATAAACCGAAGCTGGAAATCACCATTAACAACTGAACAATTCTAATTGCCCTTCTATACAAAGGTTGTGTGTTGGGTATCGTAAAAAATCTTGCAGTTAATTCCAATAAAAAGATAAAGGAGATGTTTGAGAAAAAGGGCCGTGCTTTGGCTGTAAAATCTGTCCATTCAGGCCAGAAATACCGAAAACCTATTCCCCATTGTGAAACAATCCATAAGACAGAAAAAGAAACATAGAGGATATAAAAAAAATGAATCGGGTCTTTGAGTGAGATCCACAGAAATAAGTTCAGCATCAATAGCAATACGATCCAACCTAAGAACATTCCATGAAAGAAATTTCTATTGGCGAGATAGGGCGCCAATGCTCTTTCTCCGATCAACCTTAATGGTATGTTGAGTGATTCTCCCTTTTTGTCTACACGCATCAAAATACGTTGCTGTTTTGGTTCTACAGGAAACCAGTAATCAGGATCATCGAAAATCCTTTTTGCATAAGGATAATAGTCGCCCGATACATAGGTTTGCTTCCATTTCCCGTTTTCTTCTTCATAAATACGCAGATCATTGATGTGTGGATTGGCAATTTGCAACCAGCTCTTTTCTGTAGGTGAAATAGTTGTTAATACCCACCAACGGTATTGTGTAAATCCTGCGTTGAAAAAACCATCGGTAACTTTTTCTGGATATTTCTGTATTTGATCAAATGCTATTTCCGGCGAATAATTAGCAGAATCCGGCGTGACTGAAAATTCAGGCGTCAATAACTGATCACTAAACTGCGTAAGTCTATAAGCACCGAGCATGGTGAAGAGAAAGAGCATGATGGCTCCGCTTATAAGAAGGAGTTTATTGCTATTGGATCTTAAAAACATATTAGGGCAAAAATCCGAACCATAACAATACGAAAAAAGCCCGGAATCCGGGCTTTTTGTTTGACTGTTTTATTGGTAAGCTGGCGGATGCATCTCATCCCATCCCGTTGCTTGTTGATAGGCTTTTGCTGCAGCCAGTATACTCGCTTCGTCAAATAATTTTCCGATGAGGGTAATACTGGTAGGCGTATTGAATCTTTTATCAAACCCCGTTGGAAAACAGACCACCGGATGTCCGGTGAGATTGGTGATGGCCGATTGGTTTCCACTTCCTCTTGTTGGACAAATAATCACATCAAACTGATTGGTGACTTCATTTACTTTTTGCATCAGTAGCAAACGATGTCTGTTGGCGTTGATGTATTCAACCGCGGGAATCAATCTTGATACACGGAAAGTATTCGGCCAATCGAATGAAAATTGACGGGTCATTAAATCGTCTATATCTTTTCTGGTAAAATCATCAAATGCTGCTGCACACTCTGCGCTAATCACCACATCCATTATATTGAATGGATACACTGCACTATCCGGGAAATCCACCGGAATCAATTCTACGCCCATGTTGCGATAGGCTTCCAGCACTTTCAATTCTGTTCTGCTCGTATCTGTAATTCTATCAAAATAATTCTTAGCATACCCGATACGCATTTTTTTGATGTCGGTATTCGGTTTGTAATTAAAAGGCATATTCACCGCACTTTTGTCTTTTCCATCTGTGCCCTTGATATAATAATATACAATCGCAGCATCTTCTGCACTTCTGCAAATCGGACCTACTTTATCTAAACTCCAGCTTAATGTCATAGCACCAGACCTGCTGATGGCACCAAATGTGGGTCTGAGTCCGGTGGCACCACAAGTAGATGAGGGTGAAATGATAGAACCCCAGGTCTCTGTTCCGATGGCAAAAGGCACTAAGCCCGCAACCGTTGCTGATGCTGAACCCGCCGATGATCCTGAAGAGCCGAAACGGGTATTCCAAGGATTCTTGGTTCTACCGCCATACCAATAATCGCCCATTGCCAAAGCGCCGAGTGTAAACTTGCCTACCAAAACCGCTCCTGCTTCTTTTAGTTGTGTGTATACATATGCATCTTCATCGATGACTTGTTCTTTATAGGGTTCTGCGCCCCAGGTAGTTTTTGTTCCTTTTACCGCAAAGAGGTCTTTGAGTCCGTAAGGCATTCCATGCAAGGGTCCGCGGTATTTTCCAGCAGCTATTTCCGCATCCGCCTTGGCCGCCTGTTCTAGTGCGATGGATTCGGTAATAGATATCACACACTGCAAGCTGTCACCATATTTTTTGATGCGATCAATAAAGAATTTTGTAAGCTCCACAGAAGTAATTTTTTTATTCTTGATCAGTGACGCCAATTGCGAAATGCTGTACCAAGCCAATTCGTTTTTATTCGCAGGTAAAGAAACATTCCTGGGAATACCCCAATCTATTTTTTCTTGTTTGGTATTGAATTGCATTCCCGGAAGAATGGCGCTGTGTGCAAATGCTGGCTGAGTGCTGTTATTCAGACTCTGTTGGTGCATGCGCTGAAACACCGTTACGTTTTCTTTCACGCCTGCATACATGGTATCGATTTCTTTCTGTGTAAAATTCAGATCAAACAATCGTGCAGCGGCAGGAATATCTTTTTTAGATAGCGTGTCTTGCGCCCGAACTTCAGCGCCAACAAAAAGCGCCAAACAAATCCAAAAA
>Ga0208243_1000230_pt1 | contig 38974 bp, 30 predicted proteins | sample Subbio2Aug_QV12A_FD_184826 | JGI IMG/M metagenome (GOLD analysis project Ga0208243, IMG submission 184826) | Serpentinite rock and fluid subsurface biosphere microbial communities from McLaughlin Reserve, California, USA - CR12Aug_QV12A (SPAdes) | ecosystem: Environmental > Terrestrial > Deep... | reverse complement strand
CGAGCGAGATCGAGCCGTAGCTCATCGCGCCGGTCGAGAACCGCTTGACGATCTCGGCCGCCGACTCGACTTCCTCGAGCGGCACCGGGGTGCGGCCATCCTCTTCCGCGCCCTTCAGCCGGAACAGCGAGCGGATGGTGACATACTTGTCCTCGACCTCGTTCACGTGCTTGGCGAACTCGCGGTACTTGTCCTGCGAGTTGCCGCGCGCGGCGTGCTGTAGGCTCGCGACCGTCTCCGAGCGCCAGACATGCGCCTCGCCGCGGACCCGGTAGACGTACTCGCCGCCGATATCGAGCGCATTGCGCAGGATCGGGTCGTCGCTGAAGGCGGCGTGATGCCGTTCGACCGTTTCGCCGGCGACCTCCTCGAGGCCCACGCCCTCGATGGTCGTCGCCGTCCCCGTGAAGAACTTCTCCACGAAGTCCGACTTCAGGCCGACCGCGTCGAAGATCTGCGCGCCGCAATAGGACTGGTAGGTCGAGATGCCCATCTTGGACATCACCTTGAGGATGCCCTTCCCGATCGACTTGATGTAGCGGTAGACCAGCTCCTGCGCATCGACCTCCGGCGGGAACTCGCCGCGCCTGTGCATGTCGGTCAAGGTGTCGAAGGCGAGATAGGGGTTGATCGCCTCCGCGCCGTAGCCGGCGAGACAGCAGAAATGATGCACCTCGCGCGGCTCGCCCGATTCGACCACGAGGCCGACCGACGTCCGCAGGCCCTTGCGGATCAGGTGATGATGCACCGCCGCGGTTGCCAGCAGCATCGGGATGGCGATGCGATCCGGTCCGATCTGCCTGTCCGACAGGATGATGATGTTGTAGCCGCCGGCGACAGCCGCCTCGGCCCGCTCGCACAGCCGCTCGAGCGCGCGCGGCATGCCCTCGGCCCCCTCGGCGGAGGCATAGGTCACGTCGATCGTCTTGGTGTCGAAGCGGTCCTCGGTGTGGCCGATCGAGCGGATCTTCTCCAGATCGCCGTTCGTCAGGATCGGCTGGCGCACCTCGAGCCGCTTGCGGCGCGAGGAACCCACCAGATCGAAGATGTTCGGCCGCGGCCCGATGAACGACACCAGGCTCATGACCAGTTCCTCGCGGATCGGGTCGATCGGCGGGTTGGTCACCTGGGCGAAGTTCTGCTTGAAGTAGGTGTAGAGCAGCTTCGACTTGTCTGACATCGCCGAGATCGGCGTATCGGTTCCCATGGAGCCGATCGCCTCCTGGCCGGTCGTGGCCATCGGCGCCATCAGGATGCGGGTGTCTTCCTGCGTGTAGCCGAAGGCCTGCTGACGATCGAGCAGCGTCACGTCCTTGCGCAGCGCGCGCGGCTCGACGGGCTTCAACTCCTCCAGGATCAGCTGGGTGTTCTCCAGCCACTGCTTGAACGGGTGCTTGCCGGAGACCTGCGCCTTCACCTCCTCGTCGGAGACGATGCGCCCCTGCTCCAGGTCGATCAGCAGCATGCGGCCCGGCTGCAGCCGCCACTTCCTGACGATCCGCTCCTCCGGCACCGACAGCACGCCGGCCTCCGAGGCCATGATGACGCGGTCGTCGTCGGTCACGACGTAGCGCGCCGGCCGCAAGCCGTTGCGGTCGAGCGTGGCGCCGATCTGGCGCCCGTCCGTGAAGGCCACGGCGGCCGGGCCGTCCCACGGCTCCATCAGCGCGGCATGATACTCGTAGAAGGCCTTGCGGTCGGCATCCATCGACTTGTTGCCGGCCCAGGCTTCGGGGATCAGCATCATCATGGCATGCGCCAGCGAGTAGCCGCCCTGGTAGAGGAACTCCAGCGCGTTGTCGAAGCAGGCGGTGTCCGACTGCCCTTCGTAGGAGATCGGCCACAGCTTGGAGATGTCGTTGCCGAACAGTTCGGAATCGACCGAGGCCTGCCGCGCCGCCATCCAGTTGACGTTGCCGCGCAGGGTGTTGATCTCGCCGTTGTGCGCGACCATCCGGTACGGGTGGGCGAGCTTCCACGACGGGAAGGTGTTGGTCGAGAAGCGCTGGTGCACGAGGATCAGCGCGCTGTCGAAGCGCGGATCGGTGAGATCCTTGTAATAGGCGCCGACCTGATAGGCCAGGAACATGCCCTTGTAGACGATCGTGCGGGACGACAGCGACACGGTGTAGAATCCGTTGTCGGCGCCCGCCGTCTCGGCATAGATGCGGCCCGAGATCACCTTGCGCAGGATGTAGAGCCGCCGCTCGTACTCGTCGTCGCTCTCGATCGACGGATCCCGGCCGATGAACACCTGCCGGTGAACGGGTTCGGACGCGGCGATGTGCGGCGCCTTGGACAGCGAGGCGTTGTCGACCGGCACGTCGCGGAACCCGATCAGCGGCAGGCCTTCGGACTTCGCCAGTTCGGCGATCACGTCCTCGACATGCGCCCGCACGGCCGCGTCGCTCGGCATGAACAGGTGCCCGACGGCGTAGTGGCCGGCCGGCGGCAGATCGATGCCCTGCGCGGCCATCTCCTCGCGGAAGAACCGGTCGGGAATCTGCACGAGCACGCCCGCGCCGTCGCCCATCAGCGGATCGGCGCCCACGGCGCCGCGATGGGTCAGGTTCTCGAGCATGGCGAGGCCGTCGAGCACGATCTGGTGCGAGCGGACGTTCTTCATGTTGGCGATGAAGCCGACGCCGCAGGCATCGTGCTCGTTGCGCGGGTCGTAGAGGCCCTGGGCGGCCGGCCCGGTCGCGGCGCGTTTGACGGAACGCGCGGCAAGCTGGGCGGCCGAGCGAAGCTCCGTCGTCGCAGATGGCGTGATGTCCGTCATCGTCATTCCTCCTTGGTGCTCCCCGCGAGGGGGAGGAAACGTCCTCGACGGGGCCTTATAACAGCCCGGCCGGATCCTTGCACACGCCGCAAGCCGCGACCGTCGGACACGCCCGAGGGCCATCCTCGCGACCGGACCGGGACGCATGCCCGTCGACGGTCCGTACTTCTCCCGTGCGCAAGAACCCGGACCGGTGTAGCTGCACCAGTCCCGGTTCGAACCTACATGACAAGATAAGACAGCAATGCTGTCCTAATTGCACCATGACAGAAATAGGGCACGTGCACAAGACCGAACAGGAAAAAAATGTGCCCGCCGGCGCAAGGAAAGAGTCCGTTTCGCAGTGCTGACGTAATTTTATTGCGCATTCCGCTCGGGACCGCGGCATGCAGCCAGTGCCGGAGGCGGGGAGGACGAGCCGCGACGACGCCGAGGCCATCCTTTGCGCCCGACCGGCCCTTGAAGACCTGCCCCGGCCGGGGCAATGTCCGCGACCTCCTGCCAGACGGACACAGCCTATGATCTTCGCTTCAGACAACTGGGCCGGCGCCCACCCCGCCATCGCCGCCGGCCTCACCGCCCATGCTTCAGGCCATGCGCGGGCCTACGGCAATGGCGATCTCGACCGCGCGGTGCGGGAGACGTTCGGCACGATCTTCGAGCGCGACGTGGCCGTGTTCTTCGTCTCGACCGGAACCGCCGCCAACGCGCTGTCGCTCGTCGCGGTCAACAAGCCCGGCGGCGTCGCCTTCTGCCACCGCGAGGCGCATATGACAGAGGACGAGGCCGGCGCGCCGGAGTACTTCACCGGCGGAGGTAGGCTCTGCCGCGTCGACGGGCCGCTCGGGCGCATCGCGCCGGACGAACTCGACCGCGCGGTGCAGCGCTATCCCGCCGAGTTCCTTCACTCGGGACGCCCCATGGCCATTTCCATCACCCAGGCGACCGAGGTTGGGACGGTTTACGCGCTCGAGGATATCGATGCGATCGGGGCGGTGGCACGCCGGCATGGCCTGCCGCTGCACATGGACGGCGCGCGCTTCGCCAATGCCCTCGTTTCGCTGGGCACAACGCCGGCCGAGATGACCTGGAAGCGCGGCATCGACATGGTCTCCTTCGGCGGCACCAAGAACGGCTGCTGGTGCGCCGAGGCCGTCGTGTTCTTCGATCCCGCGATGGCCGCCGAGTTCGCCTTCATCCACAAGCGGGCCGCACAGCTCTTTTCCAAGGCGCGCTTCGTATCGGCGCAGTTCGAGGCCTATTTCCGCGACGGGCTCTGGCTGCAAACCGCGCGTCACTCGAATGCGATGGCGGCAGCCCTGGCGGACGGCTTCAGGGCGTCGGCCGCGGCGCGGCTCGCCTGGGAGCCGCAGGCGAACGAGGTCTTCGCCATCATGGGCCAGGAGATGGCCGCGCGGCTGCAGGGCCTCGGCGCGGTGTTCTATCCCTGGCATGCGCCCGCGGGGTACGCGGCCGCGATGGCGGCGGACGAATCGGTCTATCGCTTCGTCACCAGCTTCGCCACCACCATCGAGGAGGTCGACGCGTTTCGGGCTCTTCTGTAGCCGCGGGCGCGCACGAAACCGACAACCGGTCCTGACGGCCGGTAACGGCGGCGTGCAGGCGGCGTGACGAATGGGTCGCGCCGTCTTTACTTCCAAGTGACCAGTCTCTTCGCGATGCTGTTCTTGCCGGACCTGACGTCTGGCCGCACAGATCATCCAGAGGAGAGTTTCGATGTCCACCAAGATTGCGATCAGCGCCGCGTACCTCGCGGGCGTCGTCGCCACCGCGCTCACCACGGGCACCATCGCCACCGGTGCCGCCCAGGCGCAGGAGAAGGAGAAGTGCTACGGCATCTCCATGGCCGGCAAGAACGACTGCGCCGCCGGTCCCGGCACCACCTGTGCCGGCACCTCGAAGGTCGACTACCAGGGCAACGCCTGGACCTACGTCGCCAAGGGCACCTGCACCACCGTCAGCCTTCCCGACAACCGCATGGGCTCGCTCGAGCCGCTGCAGCGCGACCTGCCGTCGTAAGCAGCCGAACCCCGGGAAGCGGAGACCGACGATGACCGCTGCGACCACCGTCCGCCGGCCGGGCCGGCTTCGCTTCCCGGACCGCCCCGTCGCCGGCCGCGCCGGCGCCTCCTTCAAGCCCGAGCACCTTTCCGGGATCGCCGCCGACACGTCGTTCCATGGCTTCTTCGAGATTCATGCGGAGAATTACATGGGAGCCGGCGGTCCGCCGCATGCCGCGCTCAGCGCAATCAGGCAACGTTTCCCCGTTTCGCTGCACGGCGTCACAATGTCGATCGGCGGCCCGGAGCCGCTGGACCGCGCCCATCTCGAGCGGTTCGCCGCATTGGTCGACCGCTACGAGCCTGCGCTGGTGTCGGAGCATCTCGCATGGTCCACGCATGACGACGTGTTCTTCAGCGACCTGCTCCCCCTCCCCTACACCCGCCAGACGCTGGACCACGTCTGCGCCCATGTCAGCCAGATGCAGGACGCGATCGGACGGCAGATCCTGATGGAGAACCCGGCAACCTACGTGTTCTTCCCGCAGTCGACCTATGCCGAGACGGACTTCATCCGCGAGATGGCGCAGCGCACGGGGTGCGGGCTGCTGCTCGACGTCAACAACGTCTTCGTCTCGGCGACCAACCATGGCTTCGGCGCGATGGAGTACCTGATGGATTTCCCGCTCGACCGCGTCGGCGAAATCCACCTTGCCGGCCATGACCGGCAGGCCGACGACGAGGGCCGGCCGCTGCTGATCGATACCCACGACCGCCCCGTGGCCGATCCGGTCTGGGCGCTCTACGACACCGTCATCCGCCAGTGCGGACCGGTTCCGACGCTGGTCGAATGGGACAACGACGTTCCCGACTGGTCGAGGCTGAGCGACGAGGCCGCCGCCGCCCAGCGTATCCTGGACCGGCACGCCGACCGCTATCTCATGGGCAAGCGCCATGCCGCGATTTCCTGAACCTGCGGCGGATGCCCATGCCCGGTTCTCGGCGGGCTTTGCTGCCGCGCTGCTTGACCCGGAGCGCCCGACGCCGCCGACCGTGTCGACGACTGATGGCGGACGCGCGGAACGCCGCTATGCCGTCTACCGCAACAACGTCACGACCAGCCTCGCCGAAGCGCTCGCAGGCATCTTTCCGGCGGTGCGGCGGCTCGTCGGGGTCGACTTCTTCTCCGGCATGGCGATCGCCTTCGCACGCGCCCGCCCGCCGCGCTCACGCCTTCTGTTCGAATACGGGACCGACTTCCCGGACTTCGTCGAGGCCTTCGAGCCGGCACGCGGGCTGCCCTACCTCGCCGACGTGGCACGGATCGAACGGGCCTGGCTCGACGCCTATCACGCAGCCGACGCGACGCCGCTTCGGCCGCAGGACCTGGCGGAGATCCCGCCGGAAGACCTGGCGGGGACGGTCTTTCGACCGCACCCGGCCCTGCGGATCCTCCGGTCCCGCTACGCGGCCTTCTCGATCTGCATGGCCAACCGCGACGAGCGCGCGCCGGTCCTGCCGATCCGGGGCGAGGTGGGCGAGGACACGCTCGTCAACCGCCCGGAGTTTGCGGTGTCGATGCGCCGCCTGCCGCCGGGTGCGGCGGCCTTTCTGCGCGCGTTGTGCGACAGCCGCAGCTTCGAGGCGGCGATCGGCGCGGGTTTTGCCGAGACCGACGCCTTCGCGCCGGCGGAAGCGATTTCCTTGATGCTGGAATCCGGCGCCTTCATCGGAATGGGCGCCTCGCCGGACGCCGCGAGTGCGTGACCGGCCCAATCCCCGGGGGACGACCGAATGACTGCCTTCACCACGCGACTGAAGCGACTGCACGACGCCGTGTTTTCCACGATCGAGCGCGCGCTCGACGGCTGGTTCCTCGGGCTCGCAGCACGTTTCGTCTTTGCCGCCGTCCTGTGGATGTACTTCCTGAACTCCGCCCGAACGAAAGTCGGGGAGGGCATTCTCGGATTCTTCTCGATCAGGGACGCGGCCTATTACCAGATCGCGCTGCCCGCAGTCGACGCGGCCGGCGGCGACGTATCGCAGGTGGCCTTCCTGCCCTGGGGGCTGATGGTCCTGATGGGAACCTATGGCGAGTTCGTCCTGCCGCTGCTCGTGGTGCTCGGACTGTTCGCCCGCATTGCCGCGATCGGCATGATCGTCTTCATCGCCGTTCAGACCCTCGTCGACGTGGCGGTCCACCAGGTCGGGCCGGAGACGGTCGGCGCGCTGTTCGACCGCTTTCCGGATTCCGTCATCCTCGACCAGCGGCTGCTCTGGATGTTTCCGCTCGTCTACGTGGCCGTGAAGGGCGCGGGCGCCGTGTCGCTCGACCGGCTGGCCGCCGGTGCGTGGCTCCGGAACCGCGGCGGTGCCGCGGGCGGCGTCGCGACAGCGTAGGCCGGGTCCCGGCGGCCTGCAGAAAGGGCGGCTCCTTGCGGAACCGCCCGACGCGGCCTTTCGGCCGTTCGACGTCGAAGGCAGGGCCGGTCAGTTGACGGCCTGGGCCTCGATCTGCTTCGCGGACTTGCCGCCGCCGTTGACGATCGCAACCTTGCGGGGCTTCATCTCCTCGGGAATGTTGCGCTTCAGCGAGATGTGCAGGAGGCCGTTCTTCAGCTCCGCGCCGACGACGTCGACGTGATCGGCAAGCTGGAAGCGGCGCTCGAAGGCACGCGAAGCGATGCCGCGGTAGAGGAATTCGGACGTCCCGCCCTTCTCGGCCTCGGCCTTCTCGCCCTTCACCGTCAGAACGTTGCGATGGGCCTCGATCGAGATCTCGTCGTCGCCGAAACCGGCGACCGCCATGGTGATGCGGTAGGCGTCCTCACCGGTGCGCTCGATGTTGTAGGGCGGATAGGTCTGGGCGCTCTCGGGCTGCGCGAGCGAGTCGAGCATCGTGAACAGCCGGTCGAAACCGACGGTCGAGCGATAGAGCGGGGAAAAATCGACGTGACGCATGGGTCTGTTCTCCATTGAGCAACATGGTTTGCGCTTTGATCGCCTGTGGGAAATCCGTCATCGGCATCACCCGGGGCAACCAGCGATCCCGGTTCCGGCGATCGCAGGGATGATTTGGGAATCCGCCGCCGGTCTTTCAAGCCCCCTGGCGCGGCGGGCGCGGACCGGCGGGGACCGTTCGCGGCCAGGGTCCGTCGGGGATCCGTCGGCAGGCCGAGGTCATGCGACCGCTGCCTCCGCCGATGAACTGCCGATGAACGGACCCTTCCGTCTGCGTTCATCATGGCTCCGCTAGTTTCGATCCAACAAAGCGACAAGGGCGGCCGGACGAGACGGCGCCCCCCTCGTTCGGTCCGGGTGCAACGTCCCTTCCTCCCGGACCGGCAAGAGGCCGGAAGCGAACCTTCGCTTCCGGCCTTCAACTACTGCGCGCCATTCATCGTTCGGGAAGAACTGCGTGCAATCCTTCGCCTTCTTTTCCTTTGCTTTTCCACGATCCGCTTTCTATCAGACCGGACATGAGCGCCACGGACGACATCGCGCCGACGAGACGGCCCTTCGACGACATCCTCTTCGCCACGGCGCAGAACGACGTGCCGGCCCGCGCGCGCGCCGGCCACCTGGTGTCGCGGATCGGCCGCAAGAGGCTGCGCTATGCCCTGTTTCCCGCGGGCGGCCGCCCCCGGCGGGGAACCGTCGTGATCCTCCAGGGCCGCAACGAGTGCATCGAGAAGTATTACGAGACGATCGGCGATCTGTCGCGTCGCGGGCTCGGCACCGCCATCATGGACTGGCGCGGCCAGGGCGGTTCCGAGCGCCTGATCCGCGACCGGGAGAAGGGCCATGTCGGAAGCTACGGCGACTATGTCGCCGATCTCGACCAGTTCTTCGAGGAGATCGTGCTGCCCGACTGCGTCGGGCCGTTCTACGTCCTCGCCCATTCGATGGGCGGGCTGATCGCCCTCCTGGCGGCGCCGCGCCTGGTCAACCGGGTGCGGCGCATGGTGCTGTCGACGCCGCTGCTCGTCTTCCAGGGGTTGCCGCTCTCGATGCCGGCCCTCTTCGGCATGTCGACGCTCCTCTGCGCCGTCGGTCTGGGCTCGACCTATCTCGGAGGCGGTCCCCGGGCGCGCAGCACGAGCCTCTTCGCCGGCAACAAGCTGACGTCGGACTACGCCCGCTTCACCCGCAACGGCGGCATCTATCTGCGCCATCCCGAACTCGCGCTGGGCGGCCCGACGGCGGCCTGGATCAGGGCGTCCTGCGCGGCAGCCGCCGCGGTGGCCGAGCCCGAACACAGGGCGAGAATCCAGGTCCCGACCCTGATCCTCGCGGCGGGTTGCGACGAGGTGGTGTCGACGCCGGCCATCGAAGCCTTCGCCGTGGGCATCAAGGCGGGCTCCGTCCTGACCATCGACGGAGCGAGGCACGAGCTGCTGCAGGAGGCCGACCCCTATCGCGAGCAGTTCATGGCCGCCTTCGACGCCTTCGTTCCCGGCACCGGCGACCTCTGACGGCGGCTCACCCGCGGATGGCGGCGAGCGCCTGCGCGTGAATCTCCGGCGACGCCGCGGCGATGATGTCGCCGCCGCTCTCGGCCGGACCGCCCTCCCAGGTGGTGACGACCCCGCCCGCCCCCTCGATGACGGGGATGAGGCCGACGATGTCGTAGGACTGCAGCCCGGCGTCGACGGCAAGGTCGGCGTGGCCCGCCGCCACCATGGCAAAGCCGTAGCAGTCGGTGCCGTAGCGGGCGAGCCGGACGGCCTTCTCCAGCCGGTCGTAGCGGACCCGCAAGTCCCCCGAAAAGAGCGCCGGCGTGGTGGTGAACAGCGTCGCGTCCGCAAGCCTCTGCAGACGCCGGGTGAAGAGCCGCCGCGGCCCGCCCGGACCTTCGTAGAAGGCGCCTTCCTCCGTGCCGTAGTAGAGTTCGCCGGTGAAGGGCTGCGACATCATTCCGCAAACGGCCTTTCCCCGCACCGTGAGGCCCACGAGCGTGCCCCAGACGGGAACGCCGGAGATGAAGGCGCGCGTGCCGTCGATCGGATCGATCACCCAGATGCGGTCGGACTCCTGCTTCTCGCCGCCATGTTCCTCGCCGAGGATGCCGTCGTCGGGATACTCGGCGCGGATCAGCTCGCGGATGACGCGCTCGGCCTCCCGGTCGGCTTCCGTCACCGGATCGAAGCCGGCGGCGTGCTTGTTGGCGACGGCGCCCGCCGCCCGGAAGCGCGGCAGCGTCTCGCGGGCCGCAGCCGAGGCGATGCGCCGCATGAAATCAGCCATGTCCATCCGATCACCACCCGTCGCGTCGCCGATCCGTCCCGCGGCTCAGATAGCCGGACGGCGGCGCGCGGTCCAGCACGGAACGCAAGGGAAGGCGCTTGACATTTGTGCAGCGCACAATATTCTTGCACTCGAACGGTTCGTTCCGTTCATGCCCTCCTTGGGCGTTTCCTCCCTAGACTTCGACCGCGTCGTGAGAACGATGCGGTCTTTTTTTGCCCCGCTGCGGACGGTCCGCAGCCGTACATCCCATCGACGGGCGCGTCACTCGGCCGCCAGCGGCGTGCGCTCCTCGCCGAAGGGCGCCGCCATGACGAGCCGGGCGATGAAGCGGCCGATGTCCTCGGCGAGCGGCAGGAAGCCGTTCGACTTCTGGTAGGTCCGCTCGTTCATGTAGAGGCCGCGGTTGACCTCGATCTGCAGCGCATGCAGGCCGCGCGCCGGGCGGCCGTAATGCTCGGTGATGAAACCGCCGGCATAGGGCTTGTTGTGGGCGACCGTGTAGCCGAGCGAGATCAGGATGCCGATGGCCGTCTCGGTCATGGCGGCCGAGGCCGAGGCGCCGAACCGGTCGCCGACGATGAAGTCGGGGCGCACGCCCGAATCGCCGACGCGGATGCTCGCCGGCATCGAATGGCAGTCGATCAGCGCCGCCACGCCGAAGCGGGCCTGCGTGGCGAGGACGAGGCCGCGCAGCCGGTCGTGATAGGGCCTGTAGATGCCTTCGATGCGGCCGGTCGCCTCCTCGAGCGGGATCCGCCCGGCATAGATCTCCTGCCCCTCGCCGACGATCCGCGGCACGGTGCCGAGCCCCCCCGCGACGCGCGCCGAGCGGATGTTGGCGTGCGGCGGCGGCGCCTGCAGGAACATCCGCGGGTCGAGCTCGAAGGGCTCGCGGTTCACGTCGAGATAGGCGCGCGGGAAGTTCGCCGCCATCATCGGCGCGCCGAAGGTCAGCGCGTGCGAGAACAGCTCGTCGACGAAGCAGTCCTCCGAGCGGCGGATGGCCTCGGCGTCGAGCCGGGCCATCGCCAGGAAGCGCGGCGGATAGTGGCGCCCGCTGTGCGGCGAGTTGAACACGAAGGGGGCCGTCTGCCGGGCGGGCTGGCGCACCTCGAAGGGGGCGACCTCGGCGAAATCGAGTTCGGCGCTCATGGGCGGGGCGCCGGCCGCGTCGGGGCGATCGTCATCGGGCGAAACTGCCACCGCGCCCGCCCCCTGTCCAGTGCGCGCCATCGCCGCAAAGCCCGGCCGCGGGCGGGTCCGGAGCCGGAATTCACTTGATGTTTACCCCCTCTCCCTCATATATCCGGCTTGATCCGGGCTGCGCCGCGCCCGGCGGACAGCGATGATTCGGAACGGGAGACATGGCGAGAATCCTTCTTGCTGAAGACGACGACGACATGCGCCGCTTCCTCGTCAAGGCGCTGGAACGGGCGGGATACGACGTCAGCGATTTCGACAACGGCGCCAGCGCCTACGAGCGCCTGCGCGAGGAGCCCTTCTCGCTGCTGCTGACCGACATCGTGATGCCGGAGATGGACGGGATCGAACTCGCCCGCCGCGCCACCGAGATCGACCCGGACCTCAAGGTGATGTTCATCACCGGCTTCGCGGCCGTTGCCCTCAATCCCGATTCGAAGGCTCCGAAGGACGCCAAGGTCCTGTCCAAGCCCTTCCACCTGCGCGATCTCGTGCACGAGGTGGAGAAGATGCTGCAGGCCGCCTGAGGCCTCCGGCGACGCATGGCAGGCTGCCCCGCGGCCTGCCGCTGCGGAAACGAAAAAGACGCCGCTTTTGCCATTGACGCCCCCGAGGTTTGTGTGGTGTATGCGCGTCGCTGATGGGCGTGTAGCTCAGCGGGAGAGCACTACGTTGACATCGTAGGGGTCACAGGTTCAATCCCTGTCACGCCCACCATCAGTTTCCTCGGCGCCTGGTCGTCGAAAGCTTTCCCTCCTCAAGAAGTTCGCCCGCTTGCCGATCCCGTGCTGCCCGTTCCGCGGCGCCGGTGACCCGCTCGCCTTCTGCGCCAGCCGCCGTGCATGCGCACCCCGAGACACGTCGTCCTGCAGCCTTGTCCCGACACGTGTCGCGCGTCGCGTCTCGCGGCGATCCGTCTCGTCTGCGCCGAAGAATCCGCTTGCGGCTGCTTGTCCATACAATTAGGTTGCCTACGAGGAATTTGTCATGATCAATCCCGCCGCGAACCGTCTATCGGACGGATGGCGGGAGCGTGCAGAGGAGGACGACAGTGGCCGCAGCGCAATCGACGACGACCATGCCGGGGGCCGGCGGAGGCAGGCTGCGGCTGGGCGTGGACGTGGGCGGAACCTTCACGGATCTGCTGCTTCTCGACGAGAAGAACGGCAGGACCTACATGGCCAAGGTGCCGTCGACGCCGCAGGACAGTTCGGTGGGCGTGCTGAACGGTATCGAGAAGATCTGCCGCATCGCCGGCATCGACCCGCACGACATCACCGAGGTGATGCACGGGACCACGGTCGCCACCAACACGGTGCTGACCTCGTCGGGCGCGCTGGTGGGCCTCGTGACCACCAAGGGCTACCGCGACATCCTGCAGATCGCCCGCTCCTACGTGCCGGGCGGCCTGGGCGGCTGGGTGATCTGGAACAAGCGTCCGCCGCTCGCCCCGCTCGAGCACACCATCGAGGCGAACGAGCGGCTCGATGCCCGCGGCAACGTGCTGGTGCCCCTCGACGAGGCCGCCATCCGGCGCGACCTCGAGGTGCTGCTCGCCTCCGGCATCCAGGCGCTGACGATCGCGCTGTTCAACAGCTATGTGAACGACGTGCACGAGCGCCGCATCGCCGAGATCGCGCGCGAGATCGCGCCGCACATCCCGGTCTCGACCTCGGCGGCCGTGATGCCGGAGATGTACGAATACGAGCGCGCCGAGACGACGGTGGTGAACTCCTACGTCCGCCCGGTGGTGTCGAAATACGTCTCCAACCTGCAGAACGAGATCCAGCGCCGCATGGGCGCCGACGTCAACCTGCGCATCCTGCGATCCGACGGCGGCCTGTCCTCCGCGCAGGGCGCCATGGACCAGCCGGTCAACCTGCTGATGTCGGGCCCCGCCGGCGGCGTCGCCGGCGCGCTCTGGATCGCCAGGCAGGGCAAGCTCAGGAACCTGCTCACCTTCGACATGGGCGGCACGTCGACCGACGTGGCGCTGATCCAGGACTCGGTCGCCCGCACCCGGCGCGAGACCCGCGTCGGCGACGTGACCGTCCGCGCGCCCTCGATCGACGTCCGGACCGTGGGCGCCGGCGGCGGCTCCATCGCCTACATTCCCGCGCTCACCAAGGCGCTGCGCGTCGGCCCGCAGTCGGCGGGTGCCGTTCCCGGCCCCGCCGCCTACCAGAAGGGCGGCGAGCTGCCGACCGTCACCGACGCCAACGTGGTGCTCGGCTATCTCCCCTCCGACGCCAAGCTCGGCGGCGACATGGAGATCAGCCGCGAACTCGCCGTCAAGGCCGTCGCCACCATCGCCGACGTGCTCGGCAAGTCGATCGAGGACGCGGCCGAAGGCATCGTGCGCATCGTCAACGAGAACATGGTCGGCGCGCTGCGCCTGGTGTCGGTCGAGCAGGGCTACGACCCGCGCGACTTCGCCCTGATCGGCTTCGGCGGCGCAGGCCCGCTCCACGCCAACGCGCTCGCCCGCATCATCAAGTCCTGGCCGGCCGTCATCCCGCCCGGCCCGGGCGTGCTGTGCGCCTATGGCGACGCCACCACCCGCCTGCGCAACGAGGCCAGCCAGACCTATGTGACGCTGGTGCGCGACGTGACCGACGCCGAGATCACGGGACGCCTCGAGGACCTCGCGGCCTCGGCCGGAAAGGAACTGACCGCCGAGGGCGTGTCGGGAGACGAGCAGCACGTCGTCTACCAGATCGACATCCGCTACAAGGGCCAGGGCATGAAGCTCACCGTCGACGTCTCGCCGGAGGAGCTTTCGGCCGAGGGGCTGGCGGGCGTGACCCGGCGCTTCGACGCCGAGCACGAGCAGCTCTTCACCTTCGCGCTCGACGCCGAGCACGAGCTGGTCGGCCTGCGGGCCGTGGTGCAGGGCGCGGAGAAGAGCTTCGTCAACCCCGAGACCAGCCGGGACGGACCGGACTCGTCGTCCGCCCGCGTCCAGGCGACGCGCATCTATGCCGACGGCGCCTGGCGCGACGGCCACATCTACGAGCGCGGCAAGCTCAGGCCCGGCAACCGGATCGCCGGACCGGCCATCGTCGTCGAGATGGATTCGACCACCGTCATCCTGCCCGACCATGTCGGGGTGATCGACGACGTCGGCAACATCCTGATCTGGCCGGCCGACCACAAGAACGCGCAGTAACGAGGGAGGAAGTCACAATGCCAGCACGTATCGTCCAGGCCAACACGGCTCCCTTCAACCGCGTCGCGGTCGACCCGATCACGCTCGACATCGTCGAGAACGCCCTGCGCAACGCCCGCAACGAGATGGACGCGGTACTCTTCCGCACCGCCATGTCGCCGGGCATCCGCGAGCAGCACGACGCCTTCCCGATGATCGCCAACCACGAAGGCAAGATGGTGGTGGGCCAGTTCGGCTCCTTCCTCTACGGCTTCATCGCCGGCTACCAGGGCACGATCGAGGACGGCGACATCTTCATCACCAACGACCCCTACAGCTGCGGCGGGGCCGTCAGCCACCTGAACGACTGGCTGATGATGATGCCGATCTTCCACGACGGCCGGCTGGTCAGCTGGGCGGCGATGTTCGGCCACATGACCGACGTGGGCGGCAAGGTGCCCGGCTCGCTGCCGACCGACGCCAAGATGATCTACGAGGAGGGGATGATCATCCCGCCGACCAAGATCTACCGGAAGGCGCAGCTGCAGTCCGAGATCCTCAACATCATGCTGCACAACACGCGCATGCCGGAGTGGAACAAGTCGGACTTCTTCGCCATCATCGCGGCGCTGAGGCTCGCCGAGCGGCGCGTGCGCGAGAACATCGACCGCTTCGGCGTCGACGAGTACATCTCGGCCATGTGGGACATGCTCGACCGCAACCGCGCGGCCATGAGCGCCATCATCCAGATGATCATCCCCGAGGCCAAGGACGGCAAGAAAGCCTATTTCGAGGACTGGATCGACGACGACGGCATGGGCAACGGCCCCTACAAGATCGCCTGCTCGCTGCACCGCGAGGGCGAGATCGCCTATTTCGACTTCTCGGCCAGCGACCCGCAGAGCTTCTCCTCGATCAACTTTCTCCTCAACGAGGAGATGTTCAAGATGTTCTTCGGCGCCTTCACGATCAACCTGTTCGATCCGCAGATCCTGTTCAACGACGGCTTCTACGACCTGGTCAACGTGCACATCCCCGAGGGCTGCATCCTCAAGCCGAAGAAGCCGGCGGCGCTGTCGTGCCGCACCCACATGCTCGGCCGCATCTTCGACCTGATGGGCGGCCTGCTCGGCCAGGGCGCGCCCGACGCGCTCAACGCGGCCGGCTTCTCCGACAGCCCGCACTTCATGTATTCGGGCTTCGACGAGAACGGCGAGTGGTACCAGCTCTTCCAGATCGGCTTCGGCGGCGTCCCCGGCCGCCCGGCCGGCGACGGGCCGGACGGCCACTCGATGTGGCCGGCCTTCACCAACGTGCCCAACGAGTTCCTCGAGGCCTATTTCCCGCTGCGCATCCGCGAATATTCGACGATCCCCGACAGCGGCGGCGCCGGTCTGCACCGCGGCGGCAACGGCATCGTCATCGCCTACGAGATGACCGAGCGCGGCGAGATCTCCATCCACGACGACCGCTGGCTGACCTATCCCTGGGGCGTCAACGGCGGCCAGCCGGGCCTGCGCTCGACCAAGCGCCTGGTGCGGACCGACGGCACGGAGGAGAACATCCCGTCCAAGTGCGACCGCATCGAGGTCAATCCGGGCGACATCCTCTACTTCAACACCTGGGGCGGCGGCGGCTGGGGCGACCCGACCGATCGCGACGCCGAACTGGTGCTGCTCGACGTGAAGCGCGGCCAGGTGACGGTGGAAGGCGCCCGCCGCTACGGCGTCGTGATCGCGGACGGCAAGGTGGACACGGCGGCGACGCAGGCGCTGCGCGCCGAGATGAAGGCGCGGCCGAAGCCGGCGGGCCTGTTCGATCGCGGCTTCACCTCGATCGAGGAGCTGAAGGCACGCTGCAAGGCCGAGACCGGCTTCGACGCGCCGCGCGCGCCGGTGTTCCGCAACCGCCCCCGCCTGATGGCGGCGGAATAGCAAGGGACCAAAGGCCCGGCGCGGAGGCTCACCTCCGCGCCGGCATCCGTTCCTTTCAAGAAACATCGGAGACAGTCTGGAGCGCGTCGACCCGGGCGACGAACCGATTGCCGGCGTCTGCCGCAAGACTTCCCGGGCGCCGGGCGGCATAGAACCTCGTCCAATCCCGGATGCTGCTCAGCGCCGCCCCAGCATCCCGCTCAGTTCGGAAATGTCGGAGACGGCCTCGAGCCCGTCCACGAGGGCGACGAGCCGATCGCCGGCATCCGCCGCGAGCCCCCCCGAACGCCAGGCGGCGCGGAACTTGGCCAGATGCTGCTCGCGGCTCAGCGCCGCCTTCGGATGGCCGAGCACGTGGTCGAGGGTCAGCTCGTGGACCGATCCGTCGGCGAGCGTCAGTCGGAAACGCTGCGGCGTCATGGCGTTCGGGTCGGGATTGTCGTCCTCGACGACGGTGACGCGTGCGGCGATGGCGTGGGTGGCCGGATCGTCGAGCGTCTCGCGCCCGAGGAAGCCGGCGACGTCGACCGCGCCGCGCCTGAGGAAGGTCGCCGCGACGAAGGGGATGCAGAGCTTGGCGTAGTTCGGCTCGGGACTGGGAACGTCCGGCCGCCCGACCAGCCGCGCCACCAGCTGCGGCACGAAGCACTCGAAGGCGCGCATGTCATCGGCGGCAAAGCCCAGTTTCTCCTGCAGCAGCATGAGCGCATGCACGGCGCCATGGGTCAGCCGGCCGCTCGGAAAGGGCTTGTGCGCCATCTCCTCGACCTGGAACTCGCGGCCGATGCGGTCGATCTCGCCGTCGATCTCGAACCGATCCGCCTCGAACAGACGGAAATAGCCGTGCCGGCCGGTGAGAATGTCGCGAGGACCCGTGAAGCCGGCAGCCGCCAGATCGGCGCTGACGATGCCCGCACGCGAAGCGAAGCCGACCTGCAGGCCGAGACAGGGCGATCCCTCGACATGCGCCTGCATCGTGCCGGATGTCTGCGAATACTGGATGCCCAGCGTGTTCGCGGTCAGTTCGGCATCGTAGCCCGCGAGGTTGGCGACCGCGGCGGCGGCGCCGAAGCCACCGGCCGTGGACGGCCGGAAGAAGCGCACCGGCCCGCGCGCCGCAAAGCCGAGGAAGGTCGCGACGTCGACGCCGGCAACGCAGGCGGCGATCATCGCGCGGCCGCTCACGGGCCGGCCTTGGCTTGCCCGGCGGTCGCCATAGGCGATGACGGCCGCGAGGATCGCCGCCATCGGGTGCAGCACGGCGCGCTCGTGCAGGCAGTCGAACTCGAGCGAATGGATGCGATAGGCGTTGACGAAGGCGGCCGACGGCGCCGGCAGGCGGGCCTGGGACCCCCAGACGCGCGCGTCGTCTCCCCTCCCCCAGCCTTCGACCAGCGCGTTCATCGCCGCGAGGTTGGTGCCGTTGGCCCCGGCCGCACCGACACCCAGCGTATCGAGGATGAAGACCTTCATGCGCTCGACCGCGGAGGCGGGCAGCATGTCGTGGCGCAGGCCGCGGACGTGGTCGACGAGACGCGGAAACGGATCGGTCATGACGGGATCAGTAGCCGGCGAGGCGCGGCAGGAAGAGGAAGAGGTCGGGGAAGAAGATCACCGCGAGCGTCACGCCGAACTGGATGGCGATGTAGGGCCAGACCTCCCGGACGATCTCGCCGACCTTCAGCCCGGTCATCCCCGCCATCAGGAACAGCAGCGCCCCGACCGGCGGCGTCAGCATGCCCACGATCAGCGTGAGGATGAAGACCAGCGCGAACTGCAGCGGCTCGATGCCGTAGACCATGGCCATCGGCGCGAAGATCGGGACGAGCATGACATAGGCGGCGGTCGATTCCATGAACATGCCGACGACCACAAGCATCAGGAAAACGAGCAGCAGGAACATCGTCGGATCCTCCGTCATCCCCTGCAGGAGCAGCCGCAGCGTCTGCGGCACGTGATCGATCGACAGGATGAAGGTGACGGTCGAGGCGAAGGCGATGATGACGGTGACGACGCCCGTCGTCAGGCCGGCCTGCAGCAACGCCTCGGGGAAGTCGGCGAGCTTGAGTTCCCGCGTGTAGAACAGGCCGAGCAGCGCCGACAGCACCACCGCGATGGCACCCCCCTCCGTCGCGGTGAAGGCGCCGCCCATGATGCCGCCGATGACGATGACCGGCAGCATGATGACGGGCAGCGACCGCAATCCCGTCCGCGCCACGACAGACAGCCGGATCGGCTCCCCGGTCATCGGAAAGCCCCGCCGCCGCGCGGCGAGATAGACGTAGGCGCTCATCAGCAGCGCGATCAGGACCGCGGGCAGCACACCGCCGATGAACAACGCCGGCAGCGACAGGCTGGGTCCCGCGATGGTGGCATAGACGATCATCGCCGTCGACGGCGGCAGGATCGGCCCGAGATTCCCGGTGGCCGCGATCAGCGCAGCGCCGAAGGGCCGGCCATAGGCCTGGCCGAGCGGCTTCATGAGGGCAGATCCCAGCGCCGCGGCGTCTGCCACGGCAGCGCCCGAGACCGAGGCGAGGCCCATGCCGGACGCGACGGTGACGTGGCCGAGTCCGCCGGGCAGGCGTCCGACGAGCGTGTTGGCGAAGGCGACCGCGATCCGGACGATGCCACCCCGCACCATCAGCTCGCCCGCCAGCATGAAGAAGGGAATGGCCAGCAGAGGAAAGGAATCGATGGAGAACATCATCTTCGAGGCGACGAGTTCGATCGGCAGCCGGCTGAGCCACAGGCCGACCATCCCCGCCACGCCGAAGGAGAAGGCGAGCGGTATGCCGAGCAGGCAGGCCGCGAAGAAGATGATGGCGACGATCAGGCTCATGGCATCGCCTGCGTGGTTTCGTCGTCGAAGGCGCGCTCGACCGTGAGGCCGCGGGCGAACTGGATCAGGAGATGGACGATCGACCAGGCCGAACCGATGGCCAGCGGATAGTAGAACCACGCCGCGGACAGGGGCAGCGTGTTCAGCATCTCGGACGACCGTCCCCGGATGCTCACCCATGAGCCCGCGAACACGACGACCATCAGCCCGATCACGAGGGCTGCGGCGATCCGCACCAGCACCGGGCGAAGCGCGGTGGGTGCGCCGTCGCGAAGACTGGTGATCGCCACGTGCATGCCGCGCGACACGCCGAGCGGCATCACCAGGAAGGTCATCCAGATGAAGCTCAGCCGGCTGAGCTCATTGGAAAACAGGATCGACCGGCCGAAGCCGTAGCGGCCGACGACGTCGCAGGCGACCACCAGGACGATGACCGCCATCAGGAGGGAGACCGCCGCCATGAGGAGGCGGTCGACCGATTGGACCACCTTGTCCAAGGGACTACTTCGCGGCGTCGACGGCGGCGAGGAACTCCTCGACCAGCGGCGCGCCGAGCTGCGCCTTGACCTGGTCCAGCACCGGCGCGGTGGCGGTGCGGAACGCCTCGCGCTGCTCGGGCGTGAGCCTCGTCAGCTCGACGCCATGCGACAGGACGGTCTCGAGATTGGACGCCTCGTCGGAGGCGGCCAGCTTGCGCTGCTCGAGGGTCGCGAGCCGGCCCGCCTCGACGATGGCCTTGCGGTCCTCCTCGCTCATGGTGTCGAGCGCGGATTTGCTGACGGCGAAGACGATCACGTCGAAGAAATGGCCGGTGTCGGTGACGTATTTCTGCTTCGCGTCGTAGAGCCGGAAGCTGTTGATGACCGCGTAGGGATTCTCCTGCGCATCGACGACGCCCTGGCTCAGCGCCGCGAACATCTCGCTCGCGTCGATCGAGGTGGGGCTCGCCCCGAGCAGGTTGAACGTCGCGATATGGATGGGGTTGTTCTGCAGCCGGATCTTCAGGCCCTTCAGATCCTCGGGCTTGCCAATCGGACGGACCGAATTGGTGATGTTGCGGAAGCCGAGCTCCATGAAGCCCAGCACAGTCAGGCCCTTGGCCTCGAACAGCGGCTTGAGCTTTTCGCCGAAGGGTCCGTCGAAAACCTTGAACGCCGTCTCGCGGTCCGCGAAGATGAACGGCATGTTGGTCACGCCGATCTCCGGCACCTGCGAATTGTAGAAGGCCGACGAGACGAAGACGCCGAAATTGATGCCGCTCTGCGCCTGGTTCACCATTTCGGGCGCCCGGCCGAGTTCGCTGTTGGGAAAGACGGACACGGTGTGGCGCCCGCCGGTCAGTTCCTCGACCTTCGGCGCGAAGACGTCGCGCATCGCCCGCGTCGCGGAATGACCGTCACCGAAACCCGAGCCGAGGCGGAGTTCGCCGGCACTCGCAGCGCCCGTCGCCGATGTGATGATGAAAGCGCATGCAAATGCATGCAGCATATGCTTCAGACGACGCATAGCCGAAATCTCCCGTTCTTCGCGCCGGCCGTTCCCAAGCCTGGTGCGAATTGTTGAATACGTATGCAGTATTTGGTCCGGACAAAGTCCTGTCAAGGCGGAATCGTGCGCCGGTCCGCAGCCCGCTCAGGGGGGATCGACAGCGCACCGCGTCCGGAACAGTCCGGAGAACCGGCCGGCCACGGATACTGCGGGCGAAGGGGGAGCGCCTCCGCCGCAGCGCCTGAAGCGTCGGGCCGCGAGGCGGCTCGGGACGTTCAGATCCCCGCGAGACGCGCCGCCGAGGCGCCGGCCAGGCGGCCGAGCGTTATCGCCGTACCGAGCCCCGCCGCCGGAAGGTAGCCGTCGACGCCGTTGCCGGAGATGCTGCAGGCAGCGCCGCCGCCGGCGAAGAGGTTCGGCAGCAGCGTTCCGTCCGGACGCAGCACCTGCGCACCCTCGTCGACCATCAGCCCGCCCTGGGTGTGGAACAGGGCGCCGGTGGTGCGGATGGCGTGCAGGCGCCCCGACAGCGGCGCCTTGGCCGTGAAGTCGCGTCCGAAGGGGCAGGCCGCCCGGCCGGCCGCCATCCCCTCGACGTCCGCCAGCGTCTGCAGAAAGGCATTTGCGGGAATGCCCATCAGGCCGGCGAGATCCGCCGGCGCGTCCGCGGTCCTCACCGCGCCGAGCGACACCAGGTCGCGAAACTCGGGAAGCTCTTCGACGAGGGCGCGCCGCGCATCGTCGAAGACGATCCAGCCCAGGCCCTGCGGCTGGCGCAGAACGTTGAGCGCCTGCCCGGAAATGTCGGCCACCTCGTTGGAGAAGCGTCGTCCCTCGACGTTGACCGTGATGCCGCCATGCATCACCGTCTCGTAGTTGACGATGATACCGTAGGGCTCGGCAAGCGCACCGTAACCCTGGAAGGAGTCCATGCAGCCGACCGCGGCCCCGAGTTCCAGCCCCCACTGGATACCCTCGCCCTCGTTCCCTTCGTGGCCGAAATAGCGATAGTAGGGGGCGGAGCCGAACGAGGTGATGAACGTCTCCACCATCTTGCGGTTGGCCCCGAAGCCGCAGGTGGTGAGCACCAGCGCCCGGCAGCCGATGGTCTCCGCGCTGCCGTCCGCGCGGCGCGCGCGAACCCCGGTGACGCGGCCGTCGGCATCGGCATAGACCTGGTCGACATGGGCGCCGGTCACGAGGTCCACCCCGGCATTCGCGGCGGCGCGCGTCAGGGCGCCGTGCAGTTCCTCGCCGGTTCGCGACGGCATGCCGTGCATGCGGTTGACCGAGTGTCCGAAGAAGCCGGCCCAGGCGATGTTCATCCGGAACGGGATGTCGTGGGATTCGACCAGCCAGTCTATGGCCGCGCCGGAATGGTCGGCCACGGTGCGCGCGATCCGCGGATCAGCCTTCCCCTTCGTTCGCGCCATGATGTCGGCATAGAAGCGGTCGCCGTCGTCCTCGATGCCGCGCTCCTTCTGCATCCGCGTACCCGCGGCGCAGGCATAGCCCTGCGACATGCTGGTGCTCCCGCGCGGGCTCTCGTCGCGCTCGAGCAGCAGCACCTCCGCACCGCCGTCGCGCGCGGCCAGCGCCGCCGTGAGCCCCGCAGCGCCCGCTCCGACGATCACCACCGGCACTTCGATGTCGAAGCCGTGCTTCGGCGTTTGCGCGAGCGTCATGCGGAGGGTCCTTCGGCTGGGAGACGGAAGAAGACGACCCGCCGCCGGCACGGCCGACGGACGGCGAGGTAAGCGAGGGCTCGTTCTGAATACGAATGCATAGTTCTCGGGCAATCGGGGATCTGTCAAGCTTTTCGTCGAAACGCACCGCACAGGGACTCAAAAACAATGGCCTGCAAACCATCTCCCCAAAGCGGGACGCGCGCGATTTTCGTTGTTGACACATCAATCCTCCGTCGTTTGAATGCGAATGCAAAGGTCAGCGCCGGGCGCTGGCGCGACAGGGACAGACAACATCGATGCGCGCAGCGACGCCCGGCTTGAGGCCGTGCGAACGGGCGCGGCATGCCAGGAACGGATGCGGGATTCGCGATCCGGGGGCCGATGCGCGTCCAGCCACACGATCGAGAGGCAGTGCTTTGACGGTTCCCGAAAATCCCCTGCCCTGGCTCGTCGACCGGGTCGTCGGCACGACCTACGACGCCCTGCCCGCCAACGCCGTGGAGAAGGCCAAGACCTTCCTCATCGACACGTTCGGCGTGGGCGTGGCGGGCTGCAGGGGCTTCGGCCTCGACCGGATCATCAAGGTGGCGGAGAGCTGGGGCGCCGGCGACGAGGCGACGATCTGGGCCGGCGGCCGGCGCGTGCCGGCTCCCGCGGCCGCCTTCGTCAACGCCTACCAGATCCATACGCTCGAGTTCGACTGCGTCAACGAGGACGCCGTGCTTCACCCCTTCGCGACGATCCTGTCGGCAGTGATGGCCTATTGCGAGCGCCGGTCGAAGGCCGGCCATCCGGTCAACGGACGGGACTTCCTCGCCGCCGTGGCGATGAGCGTCGACGTGTCGATCTTCCTCGGGAAGGCATCCACGGGCCCGATCCGGTTCTTCCGCCCCGCTGCTGCGGGCGGCTTCGGCGCGGTCGCGGCCCTCGGCAAGCTCGAGGGCCTGGACGCAGGCACCATCATCCGCGCGATCGGCAACCAGTACGGCCAGACGAGCGGCACCCTGCAGCCCCATGTCGAAGGCTCGCCGCTGCTCGGCATGCAGGTGGGCTTCAACGCGCGCGCCGCGATCGCTTCCCTGGACTTCGCACGCGAGGGCATCCTCGGCCCGAGCGACGTCCTGACGGGGCGCTACGGCTATTTCCGCCTGTTCGAAGACGACCGGTTCGACGTCGCGCACGGCATCCGCGAACTCGAGGCGCATTTCCAGATCGAGCGCATGTCGCACAAGCCCTTCCCGTCCGGACGCCTCACCCACGGCGCCATCGACGGCCTGCACCGTCTCAGGAAGGCGCATGGCTTCACCGCCGACGATGTGGAGAGCATCACCTGCGAGGTGCCGCAGATCGTCGCCCGCCTCGTCGGCCGGCCCGACATTCCCGACCCGGCGCCCAACTACGCGAAGCTCTGCCTCGGCTTCGTCGCCGCCACCTTCCTCGTCCACGGCAAGGTCGACGTCGAGCACTTCATCGGCGACGCCATGCTGCGCGACCCGCGCACCCACGCGCTGGCATCGCGCGTGACGGTGATCCAGGACGACAATCCGAGCCACAGCGCGATGACGCCGCAGACGGTGACGGTGACGCTGAAGTCCGGCGCCACCCATAGCGTGGTGGTGGAGGCGGCCTACGGCCATCCGGACAATCCGCTCAGCCGCGCCGAGAACCTCGACAAGTTCTGGCGCTGCTGGCGGCGCGCGGAGGGCATGGAGGATGCGGCCGGCGAGGAACTGATCGCCACGATCGACGGCATCGAGAAGGTCGCCGACGTGGCGGCGATCACCCGCCTCCTCATGGCGCCGCGGGCAAGCGGGCGGAGCATCTAGCCGATGGAAATGCTCGAATCCCTCGTGCAGCGCGTGGCCTCCGTCTTCGCGCGCCTCGGCGGGGCGATGATCGTCCTGATCGCCGTCGGCGTGTCGGTCGACGTCGTCACGCGCAATCTCCTCGGCCGGACCTTGCTCAACTCTTACGAGTTCAGCACTTATCTCTTCGCGCTCGCGATCAGCTTCGGCATGTCCTACACCGCGCTCTGCGGCGCCCACATCCGCGTCGACGTGCTGGCCGCGAAGTTTCCCGCGCCGATCCGGCGCGGGCTCGATTTCCTCTCCTTCCTGTCGCTGGCAGCGCTCGGCGTGCTTTTGACCTACCTCTCCTTCCGGCTCGCCTCCGCGAGCCTGTCGCGCGGCGTCACGTCGAGTTCGGCGCTCGCCTTCCCGCTGGGGGTTCCTCAGGCGGCCTGGGCGGTGGGCTTCGCGGTCTTCGCGCTGACCTGCCTGCTCCTGACCATGCGCCATGCCGGATACCTGCTGCAGGGACGCGGTGCCGAGGCGGACGGCCTGGGACGATTCGGGCAGGAGGAGGAAGTCACCGAGGCGGTCGCCGAAGCGCGGCACAGGGAGCGCTGACATGATTCCGACCCTGGTGCTGGTGCTGTTCGGACTGATCGCGATCGGGCTTCCCGTCGCCGCCGTCCTCGTCATCGTGACGCTCGTCCTCGACCATTTCTTCTCGTTCTTCCCCGTGCTGCCCGCCAGCGGCGAGATGCTCTGGGGCGGCTCGACCAGCTTCTCGCTGGTGGCGGTGCCCCTCTTCATCCTCACCGGAGAACTCCTTCTCAATTCGGGCATCGCCGCCGGCATGTTCGTGGCGATCGACCGATGGGTGCGGATCGTTCCCGGCGGTCTGCTGCACACGATCATCGGCTCGAGCGCGCTGTTTTCGGCCACCTCCGGATCCTCGGTCGCCACCGCCGCCACGATCGGCACCGTGGCGATCCCCCAGATGAAGACCGGCGGCTATGCGCCGCCGCTCTTCCTGGGCTCGATCGCCGCCGGCGGGACACTCGGGATCCTGATCCCGCCTTCGATCAACATGATCATCTACGGCGTGCTGGCCGACGTCTCGATCGGGCGGCTCTACCTCGCCGGCCTGATTCCCGGCCTGCTGCTCGCGCTCCTGTTCTCGCTGCTGATCCTGGCCGTCTGCCTGTGGAATCCGGCCGCGGGCGGCAGGAAGGAGGCGATGCCGACCTGGCGGGAACGCTTAGAGACCCTGCCCGGCCTGGTGCCGCCGCTCCTCCTCTTCGTCCTGATGGTCGGTTCGATCTATCTCGGCATCGCGACGCCGACGGAAGCCGCGGCGCTCGGCTTCATGGGCGCGCTGGTGATGACGGGCCTGCGCGGCAGGCTCACGGTCGCCCTCATGATGGGTGCCTTCGAGCGCACGATGCGCACCACCTGCATGGTCATGCTGATCGTGCTCGCCGCGCAGCTCCTGAACTTCGTGATGGTGTCCGTCGGTCTCGCGGACCAGATCCGCGGCGCGGTCGGCGCCATCGACGCACCGCCGGTCGTCATCCTGATGGCGATCGTCGTCATCTACCTGGTGCTCGGCTGCTTCATGGAGACGCTGTCGCTGATGATCGCCACGACGCCGATCGTGGTGCCGATCATCGTCGCCATCGGCTACGACCCGCTCTGGTTCGGCGTCATCTTCATGATCCTGATCGAGATGGCGCTGATCACGCCGCCGATCGGCATGAACCTTTTCGTCGTCCAGTCGGTCCGCGGCGAAGGCAGCTTCCGCGACGTGACGCTGGGCGCCGTGCCCTTCGTGATCGCGATGCTCGTGATGATCGCCATCCTCACCGTCTTTCCGTCTCTCGCCACCTGGCTCCCGACCTTCATGCGCGGGTGAAGCGCCGGACATTCGACAACAGCTTCAAGAAAAGGGGAACCTGACAATGAAATCGACCGCATCCATCGCCCTGCTGTTCGCGGGTCTCGCCGCACCCGCCTTCGCGCAGACCCTGCCGGAGACCGAGATCAACGTCGTCGGCAATCTCGGAACCACCACGCAGAGCAAGCTGCTCGAGACGCCCTTCTGGACGACGAAGGTCACCGAACTGTCCGGCGGCGCCGTCAAGGCGCGGTTCCGCCCGATGAACGAGCTCGGCCTGAAGGGTGCGGAGATGTTCGGCCTCCTGGCCGACGGCGTGATGAACATCACGACCGGCCAGCTCGGCCATCATTCCGGTCACGATCCCATCAACGACGGCAACGACCTCGCCGGCATGTCGTCCAACTACGACCAGTTCGAGGCCGCCTCCAAGGCCTTCTTCCCGATCCTCGCCGACTACTACCGCACGAAGCTCGGCCTTCACCTCCTCTCGCTGCAGTCCTACCAGAGCCAGGTCATCTACTGCCGCGTGCCGGTCGAGAAGCTGGCCGACATGGCCGGCAAGCGCGTGCGCACCTCCGGCGCCTCCCAGTCCGACTTCATCGCCTATCTCGGCGGCTCACCGGTGAACATGCCGTTCGGCGAGGTCCAGCAGGCACTCGAACAGGGCGTCATCGACTGCGCCATCACCAGCACGGTCGGCGGCTACACCTCGCGCTGGTACGAGGGTTCGAAATACGTCTTCGACCTGCCCGTCAACTTCGGCGCGGGAGCCACCGTAGCCAACGCCGCGTGGTGGGACGGCCTCGATCCGACCGTCCAGGCCTTCCTGACCAGGGAGATCGGCGCGCTTTCGGCCGAGATGTGGGCGCAGAACCGGCGCGAGGACCGCGAGGGCATCGCCTGCAACGGCGCCGGCCCCTGCTCGATCGGCGAGCCTGCCGGACAGACGATCGTGACGCCGACCGAGGCCGACCTGGCGCTCCAGAAGGAAGCCTTCGAGAAGGGCGTGCTGCCGGGCTGGCTGACGCGCTGCGGCGACGTCTGCAAGGCCGCCTACGACAAGCTCGCCGCGCGCTGAGGCACGGCAGCATGGCGGGAGGCATCGCGGGGGCGGCAGCGCCGACCCCGCCATGATGGCCGTCCACTCCGCGCGGGCCGCCCGCCGTGACGGTACGCGGCTGCCCGTGCCTCCACCCGCGCCGCGGCCGCCTAGCCGGTATCGAGCCCCTGCGGCTCCGCCCCGGAGGACGCTCCCGGCGCGGTAGACGGCGCCGGACCGGCGACCTCGAACAGCCATTTCACCAGGGCGCGGACCGCGGGCGTGTCGACGAGCACGCCGCTGCCGACGAGGAAGTACGGCGACGGCGACGGCGTCGCCATGCCGGTCGGGTTGACCAGCTTTCCCTCCGCGATCAGCGGCTCCACGAGGCGGCTCCTGCCCAGCGCCACGCCGCCCCCGGCCGCGGCGAAGGCGAGGCACAAGGCCGACGAGGCGAAGCTGACGCCGGACTCGGTGGGCAGGTCGAGATAGCCGACGGTTTCGAACCAGCCCTGCCAGCCCGGCATGAGCCCCTGGCTGCCGAAGGTATGATCGTGGATCAGCACCACGCGGCGGAACCAGCCCGGCCCGTCGAACGGGCCGACCCGGGCCAGCAGCTCCGGCGAGCAGACCGGCACGATCTGCTCGGTCATCAGTTCCACGACCTTCAGGCCGACATAGCTGCGCCAGCCATAGGCGATGGCGATGTCGCTGAACCGCGTCGCCTCGTTGCGCGGGAGCGGTCGCGCCGCCACGTGCAGGACGATCTGCGGGTGGCGCCTGAAGAAGTCCGGCAGCCGCGGAATGAGCCAGTTCTGCGCGAGCGAGTTCTCGACGCTGATCGTGATCTCGGACGGACTGTCCGCCCGCATGATGCGGCGCGTGGCATCGCCCAGCAGGTCGAACGAGCGGCGCACGTCGATGAAGTACCGCTCGCCCTCGACCGTGAGTTCCACGCCGCGCGCCTTGCGCCGGAACAGCTCGACCCCGAGCTCCTCCTCGAGCGACTTGATCTGCTGGCTGACTGCGCCGGGCGTGATGGCGAGTTCGAGCGCCGCCTTGGCGAAGCTGCGATGGCGGCCGCACGCCTCGAACACGTGCAGCGGGCGTATGCCGGGTATCCGCGTGGCGCTCTCCCTGAGGCTTAGTCCAGCTAAACCGTAGGCTAACTATTTCTGGCTTGCAAGCGGCCCGAAGCGCGCGGAAGCTGTCACGTGAACGCCTATGCAGAGATCGGAACGACCGCTTGGCACCTCTCACGGCATCGAAGGGGAACAGGATGCATCACGGAATCACCCGAACCGGACGAAACGGAACTCTCGCCGCGCTTCGCGGCTCCATCGCCGCCGTCGCCATGGCCGCGGCCGCGTTCTGCACGACCACGGCCGCTATCGCACAAAACCTTGTGATTGCTGGCGTTTCTGCACCGACCAGCCTCGACCCGGACGTCTGGACGCCGGGCACGATCGAGACCATGGTCAACGTCTACGAAGGCCTCGTCCAGTACGGCTACACCGAAGGACCCGACGGAACGAGGACCATCAATCCGACCGACATCAAGCCGCTGCTCGCCGAGAGCTGGACCTCGAACGAGGCTCAGACCGAATACGTATTCAAACTGCGGCCGGACGTCGTCAGCCCCTACGGCAACAGGCTGCGCGCGCAGGACGTCGTCTGGTCGTGGAACCTGGCCGCCGAGCGCAAGCAGACCGGCGGATTCCTGCGCAGGACGGCCGCCGTCACCAATGTCGAGGCCATCGACGACAGCCACGTCAAGTTCACGCTGTCGGCGCCGCGCCGCATGTTCCTGCAGATCCTGGCGCTCTACACGCCGCACATCATCGACACGACCGAAGCGCTGAAGCATGCTACCGCCGAGGATCCCAATGCGCTTGCCTGGCTGAAGCAGAACACGGCGGGCTTCGGCGCCTACCACCTGACGCAGCTGCGCCCCGGCGAGGCGGCGATGTTCGAGGTGAACCCGAACTATCCCTTCGAGAAGCCCTACTACAAGCGCGTCATGTACCGCGAAGTGCCGGCCCCGGCGAACCGCGTCGCCCTGCTGCAGGGCGGCGACGTGGCGATCGCCGAGGAGGTGCCGCTCGACCAGATCGTCAGCCTGATCGACGACAAGCGCACGAAGGTGACCTCCGTGCCCGGAACGGCGTCGGCGTCGCTGCGCATCAACGTGACCAAGCCGCCCTTCGACAACAAGCTGGTGCGCCAGGCGGTCGCCTGGGCGCTCGACTACGATGCGCTCAACCAGAACGTCTTCCGCGGCAAGGGCGTGCGCGCCCGCTCGATCCTCGCGCCCGCCAACACCGGCTATGTCGAGGCCTACCAGTACGACCACGATCCGGAGAAGGCCAAGGCCCTGCTCGCCGAAGCCGGCTTCAAGGACGGCGTCGACATCACGCTGGAATATGCCGCCGCCTGGTGGTGGGAAGAGGCGCTGGCGATCCAGATCGCCGACCAGCTGCAGAAGAGCAGCTTCCGCGTCGACCTGAAGAAGCTGCCGAACGCGGAGATGGCCGCGCGGCGCAACGCGACCGAGCGCTCTTCGCCCTTCTTCCTGCATTCGGCCAATGCCTTCGCGCTCGACCCGACCTATTCCTTCTCGCTTCAGGTCTATTCGAGCGGCGTCGGCAACAACACCGGCTACGAGAAGCCGGAGTTCGACAAACTGGTCGATGAGGCGCTCGTCGAGAAGGACGACGCCAAGTGGCTCGATCTGGTCGCGCAGGCGCAGCAGATGGTGGCCGAGGACGCCCCCGTCATCCCGACCTACTATCCCGGCACGTGGTTCGTCTCCGCGCCCTGCATCAAGGGCAACCTGTGGCAGCCGCACAACCGCGTCATGTGGCGCTACCTGAGCTGCGCCGAGTAAGCCGGCCGGTTTCGACGTGAGAGCCAATTCGGTCATCCTCGCAGTCGCGCGGGCCATCGTCGCGCGACTGCTGGTCGCCATACCGATGCTGCTGGGGGTGGTGCTCGTCACCTTCCTGCTCATCCGGATCGGCACCCGCGACGCCTCCCTGATGCTGGCGGGTCCCTTCGCGGACGCTGCGATGCTGGAACGAATCCGCAGCAACCTCGGGCTCGACCGGCCGCTCTACGAGCAGTTCTTCATCTATGTCGGCCACCTTGTGCAGGGCGACTTCGGCCTGTCCTGGATCTCGGGTCGTCCGGTGATCGACGAGATAAGGCCGCGCCTGGTCGCGACGATGGAACTGTTGCTTCCGGCCTTCGCGATCGGCGGATTCGCAGGCGCTTCGCTGGGGATCGCCTCGGCTTTCCGCTACGGCTCCCGCTTCGACCACACCTCGCGCTTCCTCTCGCTCCTCGGCTTCTCCGTGCCGACATACTGGATCGGACTGATGGCGATCTTCCTGTTCTATTCCGTGTTCGGCATCGCAGCCGCCCCGATGGGGCGCATCGGCATGGCCTCCTTCCCGCCGATGCCGGTGACCGGCAGCGTGCTGATCGACGGCGCGCTGGCGGGCGACTGGGACGTGGTCATCGACGCGCTGCACCATCTCGCGCTGCCCGTGGCGATCCTGGCCGTCATCATCGCCGCTCCAATCCTCAAGCATTCGCGCGTCATCGCACTCGACGTGATCAACAGCGACTACGTGTCCTACGCCCGGTCCTGCGGCCTGCCGCCACGCATCGTCCGCCAGATCGTCGTCCGCAACAGCCTGGCGCCGATCCTGACGCTCGCCGGCTCGGAACTCACCGGCACGCTGGCGGCGGTCTCGCTGCTCGAACTCATCTTCGCCTGGGGCGGTTTCGGGCAATGGGGCCTCAACGCCATCCTCTCGGGCGACTTCGCCGCGGTGCAGGGCTATGTGGCGGTCATCGCCCTGTTCTCGATCGGCGTCTTCCTGGTGATCGACCTTCTCGTGCTCTGGCTCGAGCCGCGGACGAGGAGCTGAGCGATGGCCGTCGCGATTTCCGACATCAGGGCGGGCGACCGGCTGGCGCGGCTGTGGCGGCGCTCGTCGAGCTTCGTCGTCGGCAGCACGCTGGTGGCGCTGCTCGTCCTCACCGCCCTCCTCTGCGGCGTCGTCAGCCCCTACGGCGCGACCGAGGTCCTGCCGAATGCCATCCTGCAGCCGCCCTCCGCCGCCCACTGGTTCGGCACCGACGGCAACGGCATGGACGTCTTCACCCGCGTCCTCTACGGCGCCCGCTACGCCATCGCCATCGCCCTGCCCTCTGCCTTCGTCATGGTTGCGGTCGGCGTGCCGCTCGGGCTGATCGCCGGCTATTACGGCGGCGTGGTCGACGAGGTGCTGACGCGCATGCTCGACGTGCTGCGCGCCTTCCCCTCGATCATCCTCGCCCTCGCCGTCGTCTCCGCCACCGGGCAGTCGCTGGTCAACGTGGTGGTCGTCATCGGCCTGATCGACGCGCCGATCTTCGCCCGCGTGGTCCGTTCGGAGGTGATCTCGATCCGGCGCAGCGACTTCGTCGCCTCGGCGGTCGTCACCGGCAACCCGACCTGGCGCATCCTCTTCGTGCACCTGCTGCCGAACACCATCAAGGGCGCGGCGGCCCTGCTGCCGCTGCGCATGGCCTGGGCGCTGCGCGTCTCGGCGACGCTCGCCTTCGTGGGCGTCGGCATCCAGGCGCCGGAGCCGGAATGGGGCGCGCTGATCCGCCAGGGCGCGGAATACATCATCAGCGGCCAGCACTGGGTGGCGATGTTCCCCGGCATCGCCCTGGTCATCGCCGTCTTCGGCTTCAACCTGATGGGCGACGGCCTCCAGGAACTCACCGACCCGCGCCTGGACGTCAGGAAATGACCGAGATCCTCAGAGTCCGGGGCCTGCGCACCCACTTCGTCTCGCGCAACGCGGTCAACGAGATCCGCACCGCGCGCGCGCTGAACGGCGTCGACCTCACCCTTCCCGCCGGCCGCATTCTCGGCATCGTCGGCGAGACCGGCGCCGGCAAGTCGCTGACCGTGCAGACGATCCTCGGCACGCTGAAGCCGCCCGCCGAACGCGTCGCCGGCGAGATCGAGCTGATGGGCCAGCGACTCGACACGATGCCGGAGGCGGAGCTCAACCGCCATCGCGGCGCCACCATCGGCCTCGTCGTGCAGTCGCCGGTGACGAGCCTCGATCCGCGCGTGCGGGTCGGCGACCAGCTGGTGCGCCTGCAGCGCGCGCATCGCGACATATCGAGGGCAGACGCCCGCGACCGTGCCGTGGACATGCTGAAGCGCGTCGGCGTGCCGAGCCCGCAGGACCGCATGAAGGCCTGGCCGCACGAACTGTCCGGCGGCATGGCGCAGCGCGTGGTCATCGCCATGGCGCTGATCAACGATCCTGTCCTGCTCATCGCCGACGAGCCGACGACCGGCCTCGACGTCACCGTGCAGGCGCAGATCCTCGACCTGATCCGCGACCTCGTCAAAGGCACCGACCGCGGCGCCATCATCGTCACGCACGATCTCGGCGTCGTCGCGCAGTATTGCGAGCATGTCGCGGTCATGTATTCGGGCGTGGTCGTCGAGCAGGGGCCGGTGGGCGAGGTCTTCGTATCGCCGCGCCACCCCTACACCGCAGCCCTCCTTGCGGCGGCCGACCTCGACGCCGCGGCGACCGGCCGGCGCGCGCTGCCGCCGTCGACTCCGCCCAATCTGTACGACCTGCCCTCCGGCTGTCTGTTCGCGCCGCGCTGCCCCAGGGTCCAGCCGGTCTGCGCGACGGAGCCCCCGGCACGGCCGAGCCCGAGCGGGGCAGTCGAGACACGGTGCCACTTCGCATGACCACGACCGCGCCCCTTCTCAGCGTCAGCGACGCCGTCAAGCACTTCCGCGGCGGCGGCCGCACGGTCCACGCGCTCAACGGCGTCAGCCTCACCATCGCGCCGGGCGAATCCGTCGGGCTGGTCGGCGAGAGCGGATCGGGCAAGACGACGCTCGGTCGCCTGATCCTGCGCCTCGAACAGGCGACCTCGGGCTCCGTCGTGTTCGACGGTCACGACGTCACCGCCTGGCGGGAGGGCCGCATGCGCCGGCTGCGGCCGGCGGTGCAGATGGTGTTCCAGAGCCCCTACGCCTCGCTCAACCCGCGCATGAAGATCGGCGCGCTGATCGAGGAGCCGCTGAAGCTGCACACCGCCCTGTCGAAGGACGACAGGAAGAAGGAAGTGCGCGCTCTCGCCCGCCGCGTGGCGCTGTCGGAGGTGCTGCTCGAGCGCCACGTGAACCAGGCCTCGGGCGGCCAGCTGCAGCGCGCCTCGATCGCCCGCGCCATCGCCACGAAGCCGAAGCTTCTCGTCCTCGACGAGCCGACCAGTTCGCTCGACCTGTCGGTGCGGGCCGAGATCCTGTCGCTGCTGTCCTCGCTGAAGGCGGAGCACGGCATGGCCATGCTGTTCATCAGCCACGACCTCGATACCGTGCATGCGATCTGCGACCGCGTCTGCGTCATGTATCTCGGCCGGATCGTCGAGACGGGCAGCCGCGAGGCGATCTTCGGCGCGCCGCTGCATCCCTACACGCGCACGCTGCTTTCGGCACAGCTGTCGGCCGACCCGCGCGTCGCCCGGGAGCGCCTGCCGATCCTCGGCGAACCGCCGAGCCCGGTCAGGCTGCCGCCCGGCTGCGGATTCGCCGCGCGCTGTCCGATCGCGGAAACCGCCTGCACGGCAAAGCCCATCGCCCTCACCGCCAAGGCCGGCGGCGACCATGCGGTCGCCTGCATCAGGACCTGACCTTCGGCGGTCTTTCAGAAAGGAATACGCCATGACCGGCCATATCGACATCGTCGTGAACGTGCTGACGCCACGCGAGATCGCAGAGGACCGCAACCCGACCGACGACCGCTTCCACGATCAGGTCCGCCACTCGTCCGAACTGCGCCGCGGCGTGGAGATCGAGGATTACATCCGGAAGATGGACCGCGCCGGCATCGAACGGTCGCTGCTGGTGGCCGTGCGCTGCGGCGACCTGCGCATCCGCGGCTCGATGGAGATCACCTACGAGCGCGTGCACGAGATCTGCCAGGCCCATCCCGACCGCTTCTCGGGCCTCGCCGGCATCGATCCCATGCGCGGCATCGCCGGGCTGCGCGAGCTCGACCGGGCCGTCAAGGACTACGGCTTCGTCGGCGCGCATCTCTATCCGCACTGGTTCGGCCTCGCGCCGGACGCCGCGCAGTACTATCCCTACTACGCGCGCTGCGCCGAACTCGACATCCCCATCATGATGCAGGTCGGCCACAACCTCATCTACCAGAAGGACCGCCGCCTGCCGTCGGTCGGCCGCCCGATCTGCCTCGACCAGGTCGCGATCGACTTCCCCGAACTCGTCCTCATCGGCATCCATCTCGGCGTGCCCTGGACGGACGAGATGATCTCGATGGCCTGGAAGCACCCGAACGTCTACATCGGCGGCGACGCCTACGCCCCGCGCTACTGGCCGCCGCAGATGGTGCACTACGCCAACACCTATGGCAGCCACAAATTCCTGTTCGGCACCGACTGGCCGGTGATCGACCCCGAGGAGGCCGTCCGGCAGGTGGCCGATCTCGGCTTCCGCCCCGAATCGCACCGGAAGATCATGCGCGACAACGCGCTGCGGCTGTTCAAGCTGCCGGGCTGGCGCGAAGACGCCGCCATCGCGGCGGAGTAGGCCATGTCCACCAGCACCTACCGTCCGAAGACGATCAGTTCCGGCCTGCGCATCTCGGCGGTCCGGACGCCGCGCAAGGTCGCGCTGCGCGGCGATTTCGATCCGATGACCTATGCCACGGTCGTCGACCGCATCAACCGCGTCGCCAACCTCGCCCGCGACGGGCTCGGCCTGCGGCCGGGCGACCACGTCGCCATGATGTGCGGCAACCGTCCGCAGTTCCTGGAGATCACGCTCGGCATCGCCGACGCCGGCTGCGCCACGGCGATGATCAGCCCGTTCTCGACCCGCTTCGAGGCCGCCTACATCGCCAATGACAGCCGGGCGAAGGTGATCTTCGTCGACCCCGACTATGAGGCTGTGATCCGCGAGGCGGAACTCGAGCATACGCCGGAGATCATCGTGCTCGACGCGCGCTACGAGGCGCTGCTGTCGAGGGCGTCGAGCGCCGAGCCCACGGTCCCGGTCGATGCGGGCGACATCTTCTGCATCCCCTACACCTCGGGAACGACCGGCAAGCCGAAGGGCGTGCTCCTCTCCCACCGCTCCCGCGTCGACCACATGACGCTGGTGCTGGGCGCCTTCCAGGGCGGCTACAACACGACCTGCCGGACGCTCGCCTTCACGCCCTTCTTCAACGGCGCCGGCTTCATCGCAGCACTCGTGCCGATCTGGTTCGGCGGCGACTGCCGCATCATGCGCAAATACGACCCGGAAGAGCTCCTGCACTGGCTGGAGGCCGACCGGATCAACAACATGTTCACGGTGCCGACCCATTTCCACGGCCTGTTCAAGCTCGACGAGAGCGTGCTGCGCCGGGCCGACACCTCGTCGCTCAAGGTCATCAACTCCAACGCCGCCGCCCTGCCGCACGCAACCAAGGAGCGGATCATCGACTATTTCGGCGAGGGCATCCTGTTCGACAGCTACGGCGCGACCGAGACCGGAGGCGCGACGACGATCCGCCCCGAGGAGCACATGCGCAAGATCTCCTCGGTCGGCCAGGCCAATCCCGGCGCGGAGATCCGCATCGTCGATGCCGACTGGCAGCCGGTGGAGCAAGGCAAGCCGGGCCGCGTGGCGATCCGCAACAGCTGGCTCTTCTCGGGCTACTGGAACCGGCCCGAGGCGACGGAAGCCGCCGTCCGCGACGGCTGGGTCAGCGTCGGCGACCTCGGCTTCCTCGACGAGGACAACTTCCTCTACATCGTCGACCGCGAGACCAACACCATCATCTCCGGCGGCCAGAACATCTTCCCCCGCGAGATCGAGGACGTGCTCTACGGCCATCCCGCCGTGGCCGAGGTGGCGATCGTGGGCAAGCCCGACGACTACTGGGGCGAAGCCGTGATCGGCTTCGTGGTTCCGCGCCCTGGCGTGCCCCGGCCGAACCTCGAGGAGCTGCGCGCCTTCTGCGAAAAGCGGCTCGCCCGCTACAAGCTGCCGAAGGAAATCCGCTTCGTCTCCGAACTGCCGAAGAACGGCACCGGCAAGATCATGCACCGTACCCTGCGCGACCAGCTCGTCGCCGAAGCGAAGGGACGGGCGCCGGGATGAGACGCGGCTACCTGCGGATCGGCGACCGCCACGTCCACTACCGCCGGACCGGACAGGGGCCGGCGGTCATCCTGCTGCATGCCTCGCCGGTCTCCGGCGCGATGTTCCTCGACCAGCTCGAGGTTTTCGGCCGGCACTTCGACGCCATCGCCATCGACACGCCCGGATACGGGCTGTCGACGCCGCTCGACCATCCGAAGCCCGAGATCGCCGACTATGCCGACGCGGCCGTCGAGACCATGGACGCGCTCGGCCTCGACCGGGCGATCCTCTATGGCCGGCACACCGGCGCGTCGATCGCCGTCGAGGCCGCACGGCGGCACCCGCAGCGCGTGGCGCTCGCATTGTGCGACGGCTATCCTGTATTCACCCCCGGCGAGAGCGAACGCTACCTCACCCAGTATCTCGTGCCGGTCGAACCGCGATGGGACGGCAGCCACCTCGCCTTCTGGTGGCTGCGCTACCGCGACCAGCACGTGTTCTGGCCGTGGGACCTCCAGCAGACGGCCTGTCGCGCCGACACCGACCTCCCCGACGTCGACTTCCTGCATCGCGGCTTCACCCAGATCATGATGGCAGGCGACGGCTACCGAACCGCCTATGCGGCCGCCTTCCGCCACGATTCGATTCCGGCGCTGCGGGAGACGCGCGCGCCGGTGATGCTGACGGCACGGCCGGGCGACAGCCTCTACGCCGCCTTCGCGACGGTTCCGGAGCTCCACCCGAAACGCGAACTGCCGCGCGACACGATCGAGGCCGCCCATGCCGAAGTGGCGATCATGCAGACCGTGTCGGCCTCCGTCGCGCCCGCTGCGCCGCCCCCCGCCTGGGCCGACGCCCGGCCCGGCGGCCGCTACATGCTGCCCTGCGGCGACGGCACGCTCCACGCCCGCGTCTTCGGCACGCCGGACGGGCGGCCGCCGCTGGTCGCCGTCGCACCGCTGCCGGGCGGCTTCGGCGGCATCGAGGACCATCTCGCGGAGATCGCGCGATCCTGGCCGGTGCTGGGCATCGAGGCGCCGGGCCAGTCCGACAGCGAGACCGGCGACCCGGGGTCGGTGGAGACCGCGGCCGCCTGGATCGGGCAGGCGCTCGATGGTTTCGGCTGCCCGGTCCACGCCGTGCTCGGCATCGAGGGCTCCACGGCCATCGCCCTGGAAATCGCGGCGATCACCGGTGCGACCGCCTTCCTGGTCGATCCGCCCGCCATTCCGCCGGAACTGCGCAGCGAGTTCCTCGACCGCTACACGGCCGACCTGACGCCCCATGTCGACGGGCGACACGTCCCCGTCGCCTGGAGCCTCGTCCGCGACGAACGTCTCTGGACGCCCTTCTACCGTCGCGTCCGCTCCGCCGCGCTTCCGGCGGTCGACGGCATCGACGCCGCCCTGCTGCACCGGAAGGCGGTCGACCTCTTCAAGCAGCCGGCCATGCTCGCCCCGGCGCTCGCCCAGCTCTGGAGCTACCCGCTCGCCGAACGGCTGGCCGAGCGGCGCGCCGAGACGACCGTCTTCGCCATGCCGCAGGACCGCTTCGCCCTGCTCTGCGTCGACGGGATGGCGCGGCGCGCGGCCGCCGACTTCGCGGACGTCGGCGCAGCGATCTCCGAGATGTTGCCGGGCCGCCTCGCATGAGCCTCACGGAAGGCGCCATCGCGGAAATCGCCGCCCGCATCGCGCCCGGCACCGTCGGCGTCGAGGCGGAGCTGCGCGCGGCCCTGTCGATGGACGTCTTCGAATGGGAGGACGAGCGACCGGCGGACGTCGTGCTGTCCCCCGTCGATGTCGACGGCGTGCGCGCCGCCGTCGCCTGGGCCGCGGGCCGCGGCATGGCCGTCGCGCCGCGCGGCGGCGGCATGTCCTACACCGGCGGATTCCAGCCACAGCGCGGAAGCGTCGCGCTCCTCGACCTGCGCGGGTTGCGCAAAATCCGCCACCTGTCGCCGGAGGACCGGCTCGTCGTCGTCGAGGCCGGCGCCACGTGGGCTGACCTCGATGAGGCTCTGCGCCCGCACGGCCTGCGGCCGGCGCTCGCCGGACCGATCTCGGGCGCGGTCTCCACGATCGGCGGCGCGGTCTCGCAGAACATGCCGTCCGGCATGCATCACGTGCTCGGCCTCGAACTCGTGATGGCCGACGACAGCCTCGTCACCACCGGCGCGCTGGCGCGCCCTGGCTCTCCCGGCGCGCTGCGCGCCAGCGGCCCCGATCTCACCGGCCTCTTCATCGGCGATTGCGGGGCGCTCGCCGTGAAGACGGCCGTCGCCCTGCGCCTCGCGCCGCGCGCGGCGGCGGCCGAATGCGCCTCCTTCGGCTTCGCCGATCCCGTTTCGCTCGCCGAGGCCATGGCCGCGGTCCAGGCGCGCGACACCGGAGTGGCCTTGATGGGGCTCGCCAACCGCAGCGTGCGCGATCAGGCGGCATCGGCCAGTCTCGGCGAGGCCTTGGCGCTGCTGCGCGGCACGGTGACAGGGGCATCATCCCTGGTACAGGGCGTGGGGCGCGCCGCGCGGCTGGCGCTGCGGGGCGTCGGCCGGAGCAGCCTGCCCTGGGGGCTTCACCTTACCGCGGAAGCTGGCAGTGCGCCGACCGCCCGTGCCCGTCTCGCCGAGGCGGCGGCGGCAGTGCCGCGACATGCCGTGCCGATGCCGCCCACCATTCCGCTCGCCATGCTGTCGCGCCCCTACTCGGTGC
>Ga0208243_1000229_pt1 | contig 39076 bp, 39 predicted proteins | sample Subbio2Aug_QV12A_FD_184826 | JGI IMG/M metagenome (GOLD analysis project Ga0208243, IMG submission 184826) | Serpentinite rock and fluid subsurface biosphere microbial communities from McLaughlin Reserve, California, USA - CR12Aug_QV12A (SPAdes) | ecosystem: Environmental > Terrestrial > Deep... | reverse complement strand
AAGCGTGCGAAGGAATTAATAGTACAACAAAAATGTCGCATAAAAGATATTGCCCGCCAAGTGGGCTATACTGATGAATTTTATTTTAGTAACAAATTTAAAAGTGTTGTTGGTGTTTCACCAACTGTATATGCAGCAACCCGAAGAAGGTTGATTATTGAAGGACTTCCCATTAATCCTAAAAGAGTTTTAGCAACAGGGGCAGGGGTGATTGATACACTTTTGGCCTTTGACATCAAGCCCATTGTTTTTAATGATCATGAGGTTCCTGAATATTTAAAAGTAAAAAGGGCCACAAGAAAAGGAAATGACTCAGAACAGCTTCAGCCTGATTTAATTGTTGGAGCATGGTTAGATGAAAATCAATACAAATCTATGGTAGAAATTGCTCCTACCCTAAATTTAAAGGGAGACTGGCGGGAGTTTGTGTTCCAGCTGGGTGAAATTTTTGGAGAGCATAAGGCAAAAGAGTTAATGGATTTATATGTAAGCAAAGCTAAGCTCGTAAAAAACCAAATTATCTCTTTTACAAAGGATAAAACAGCCATGCTATTACGATCTAGAAGTGATACAGGGTTAATTTCACTTGGTAGTGGCAGCAGGTGGGGGAGCGGAATTTTTTATCACGATTTAGGGATGAAACACCCTGAAAGATTTGCATCCAATTTTCATATTCCTCTTTCATTTTCTGAACTTGCACAAATCAACCCAGATATCATCATTCTTGAGATAGTTGAATGGGCTGATGGTGAAAGCTATTACCATGAAGTTATAAAAAGGAATGAATACTGGGAGAAATTGTCCGCCGTTCAAAACAACAAGGTTTTTTTCTTCACAAACCAATTAATCACCGATGGCGGTATTATCGGTAAAAATTTACTACTAGACCAGGTGTTGGAGCGGCTAACAGGATAATCTGCAAAAAGGGAGGGAAATGGCCTCCCTTTTGTGTTTTTACTTGATTACTCAAAAAAATACAGGTTTATTTTCAAAAAAATCTATGTACAATAGTGACTGCTGCAAGTATGATTAATAAATGAGATTAAATATCATTATCAAAGTCTGAAGGAGGAAAAATAATGAAACTAAACAAAAATTTGTTTGTTATGCTTGTTTGCTTAATGACCCTTGTCCTAATGGTAGCTGGCTGTAGTAATACAAACCCATCTCAAGGGGAAAAAGATAAACAAGCAGAACAAGAAAGTAAAACGTCAAGGGTCTTTACCCATAAATTTGGGGAAACGGTCCTTCCTGAAAAATTGGAAAAAATTGCTGTTATGGATCTTAGGATCGCAGATCCGATGCTTGCTCTCGGTGTTACTCCTGTTGGGATTGTAGGAACTGACAAGAATTACCCTGATTACATATTTGAAGATATGAAGGATGTTCCACTCCTAGGCGAATGGCCTGGGGATCCAGAGGCTTATATTAAAGCGGAACCTGATTTAATCATTGGTGCGTGGCTGGATGCTAAAAGCTATGAAGCACTTTCTAAGATTGCTCCCACCATCAATTTTGAAGGAGATTGGAGAGCCTTTGTTCCATTAGTAGGGGAAGTTTTGGGAAAGGAAGCAGAAGCCCAAAAGCTGATGGATGAATATTATGCAAAGGCTGAAAAAGCAAGAGCAGAGCTACAGCAATTAGTTGGTGATGAAACCTTTGTACTTTTACGTGCCCGTGGTGATATGGGCTTTGTGTCATCAGGTGCAGGAAAGGAGTGGGCACCGGGAGTGTTTTTCCACGATTTGGGGCTAGCCCACATTGAAGAATTGAAAAATGATAATCATAAACAAATCTCTCTTGAAATATTACCAGAAATCAATCCGGATCATATTATTATTGAGATGCTGGCTTGGGCGGATGGAGAGACCTTTTACAACGATCAGGTTAAAAACAGTGGGGTCTGGAATGGGATGGATGCTGTGAAAAATGATAAAGTATATATTTTTGATACCGAGTTACTAAACTTCGGAGGAGTGAAGGGTATGCAAGTATTAATTGATGAATTCTTAAAAGAATTAACCAAAAAGAATTAACAAGACAAAAGAGAAGTCTATAATATAATTAATATTTCTCATATAATGGTATACTAAGGTTGTAATTCGATTATTAAATATGCCGGCTGGGTTGATTTTATTTAGCCCTAGCCGGATTTTTGTGTCTTGTTGCAGAAGGAATATAAAATGATATTTAAATTATCGTTATAGAATTGACAAGAAGTATATATACATATATAATAATTGATAATAATACTCAATATCAAATGATTAGCTATTCAATATTGTAACAACTATATTTCTTCGGAGGATCTTAAATGACTATTCAATTTAAAACTAAGAATGAACAAAAAATTATTAATAGACCTGTGGTGGCAATTATGATTCTTATGGGAGGACTTATTGCACTAGCCTTAGCCTTAGCGATATCTGTGTCCTTAGGGGCTGCTAATATTGACCTACATACAGTCTGGTCTGCCGTCTTTCGATTTAATCCCGAACTAACCCATCATCAAATTATATACGAGCTTCGTATTCCAAGGGCCTTAGTAGGTGCTTTGGTGGGAGCAGGCTTTGCTGTAGCAGGCTCCATTATGCAGGGGATGACACGAAACCCTTTGGCGGGTCCGGATATTATGGGAATTAATGCAGGCTCTGGCTTTGCTATAGCTATTGCTTTTGCCTTTTTTCCTGGTATGCCCTATAAGTATCTGATGGTTTTTTCCTTTATAGGTGCTGCAGCCGGTGCTTTTATTACATATACCATAGGTTCAATGGCAAAAGGAGGATTAACCCCTGTGCGTTTAGCCTTAGCAGGTACAGCTGTAGGGACATTATTGGGTTCTATAGCATCAGGGATTTCAATTTATTTCAAAACCGCTCAGGACGTAGCCTATTGGTTTGCAGGAGGGGTTGCGGGATCAAAATGGTTCCATGTACAGGGACTATTGGTTTGGGTATTTATTGGTCTTGCGGTTGGTATGATTCTATCCCGATCTATTACTGTACTGAGCTTAGGGGAAGAGACAGCCATTGGATTAGGACAGAATATAGTTCTTGTTAAAACTATTGGTACAATTGTTGTTGTTATATTAGCAGGTGCAGGGGTTTCTGCTGCAGGGCCGGTGGCTTTTGTAGGTTTAATGATTCCCCATATTACAAGATTTTTGGTTGGAATGGACTATCGCTGGATTATTCCTTGCTCTGCAGTTTTAGGAAGTTTGTTTTTGGTAAGTGCGGATATTCTTGCAAGGATGGTTAATCCCCCAGCTGAAACACCTATAGGTGTAATAACAGCTTTAGTAGGTGTTCCTTTTTTCCTCTATCTTGCAAGACGTAATGGGAGGGATATCTAGTGGATGATATAAAGGCTTTTTCGTATAAGCAAATGCTTCGGAACAAAAAAAGTAAATTTATAAAGCTTGCAGGAATAATGTTTATTATTTTAATAGCTGCTTTTATTCTAAGTATGAATTTAGGCGTAATTCGTCTATCCCCTTGGGAGGTAACAAAAACCTTATTCGGCTTTGGAACCGCTAAACAGCAATTAATTCTTTTTGATTTTAGATTGCCTAGAATCGTGATAGCTATACTTATTGGTGCGGGTCTTTCGGTTTCTGGCGCTATAATGCAAGGAATTACACGTAACCCCTTGGCAGACCCCGGGATATTGGGAATTAATGCAGGGGCTGGATTTGGAGTAGTTGCTTTTATACTATTTTTTACCGGAACAGCAAATCAATCTATCTTTATATTGCCCCTTGTGGCATTAGTGGGAGGTTTTACAGCTGCAATTCTTATTTATATCCTCTCTATAAAAAATGGTGCAGTTTCACCTGTTCGAATGATTCTTGTAGGAATTGGCATTGGTATGCTATTTAATGCATTTAATCTACTCTTTCAAATGAAAATGCAATATCACCAATTTATCAGTGCAGCAATTTGGTTGGCCGGAAGTATTTATGGCAGCAATTGGAAGTTTGTCGCTGCGCTGCTACCATGGATTTTAATATTGATGCCCTATGCCTATTATAAATCAAATATTTTAAATGTTATGAACTTAGGGGAACAAAATGCAACGGGGCTAGGAGTCAGGATAGAAAGAGAGCGTTTCCTATTATCTCTTGCCGCAGTAGCTTTGGCATCTGCCTGTGTTTCTATTGGAGGCGGCATTTCATTTGTAGGATTAGTAGCTCCTCATTTAGCAAGGCGATTGGTAGGGCCTAGACACGAATACCTAATCCCAGTATCTGCTGTGTTAGGATCTATACTACTCCTAGTATCAGATATGTTTGCTCGACAGCTACTGGCACCTAATGAGATCCCTACAGGGATTGTAGTAGCAGTAATAGGAGCACCATATTTCTTATACCTATTGGCAAAATCAGATAGTTAAAAATAATGAGAGGAGCTTAGATATGAGTGTAATAAAGACAAAAAACCTAGATATTGGTTATGTTGAAAAGACAATTGTGAAGGCACTGAACATAGAGATTCCCAAGGGTAAGATTACAGCTCTTGTAGGAGGAAATGGTTCAGGAAAATCAACTATCCTAAAAACCATAGCCAGAATCTTAAAGCCTCAGAATGGTGCAGTATACCTTAATGGTGAGTCTATACATAAGCAGTCTACAAAAGCAGTGGCTAAGCAGCTTGCAATTCTTCCCCAAAATCCCACTGCCCCAGAAGGATTAACTGTTGCAGAACTGGTTTCCTATGGGAGGTTTCCACATCAGAAGAGGTTTGGAACCTTAGCAGAAGAAGACTATCAAATGATTGAGTGGGCGCTAAATGCCACAGGTATGACAATATTTGCCGAAAGGCCCCTAAGCTCTCTATCAGGTGGGCAGCGTCAGAAGGCTTGGATTGCCATGGCACTTGCACAAGGTACTGACACTATATTATTAGACGAACCTACCACCTTCTTAGATATGGCCCATCAATTTGAGGTTTTAAATCTACTTAAAAAGCTTAACAGTGAGGAAAAACAAACAATTGTTATGGTGGTGCATGATTTGAATCATGCTACACGCTTTGCCCAATATATGATAGCAATAAAGGATGGAAAGGTTATCAAAGAAGGCAAAACAATAGATGTAACAAAACCGGATATATTAAAAGAGGTCTTTGGTATCTGTGCGGATATTGTTTATGACCCTAAAACAGGCATACCGCTTGTTATGCCCTACGATATTGTATGCGACTCTTCGAGGAATCATCTCTATCCAGTAAAGGAAACTGCTGCTATATAAAGGATAGGCGGAGTTATTTTTAAATTGAAGTGGGAGATAGCTAGATAAACCTAAAGGACAATTGCAGCCAATCATTGATAATGATAATTATTATCGTACAAATCTATATTTTAACCAACAAGGAGGATTTAAAAATGAAGAAATCAAGTGTAATTAAATACATATCTGTTTTAGTAATAATAGCGGCATTGCTGGCGGGATGCAAACCAACATCAGTTGAAACCTCAAAAGCTAATGAAGCCACAACTAATCAAAATGAAGACTCAGGATACCCACGTACAGTTAAGCACTTAAAAGGAGAAATTACTCTTACAGAAGCACCAAAAAGAGTTGTAGCATTAGATGCTGCATTTCAAGACCACCTAATTGCCTTAGGCGTAACTCCGATTGGTGTTACTGTTCAACCCCAGTTTGGAAATGATTTTATTCCTTATTTAGCAGATGAGCTTAAAGCTGCCGGTGCAGAGGCTGTGGGTGATGCAAGTAATGTAAATCTAGAAAAAATTCTTTCCCTACAACCAGATATAATTATTGCAACTTCTTGGATTGCATCACAGATTTATGATGATCTTGCAAAAATCGCACCTACCTTTGTAGCAGACTACGAAAATTGGGATGAAGTAAAAACAAATCCACAATTGTGGTCTGAAAGCCTATTTAAAATTGCTGAGGTTTTTAATAAAGAAGACTTAGCTCAAGAAAAATTCAATAATTTACAAGCGAAAATTGCAAAGGCAAGAGAGAAAATAAGCTCTATGGAGGGCAATAAAGTTGCTTTCTTAAGAATGAGCAAAGGTTGGATCGGTCTTTACGGAGAAAAAAATCATCCTATCAACTTTTTGTTGCATGAGGGCTTAGGCTTTACACCTTCTAATTTAACTCAAGAGGAGCGTATTGACTTATCATTAGAACTAATTCCAGAATTAGATGCAGATTATATTATTTTACAGCTGGATGCTGAAGGTGGAGATGAGCAATTTAGAGAGGTGACCCAAAGCCCCCTTTGGAAAAATGTGCCTGCCGTAGAAAAAAATAATATTTTTTCTCCAGAGTATTGGTTATACAAAAGCTGGGGGACGATTGGCAGAGAGGAAATTGTTGATGAAGTATTAGAATTCATTAAATAAGAAATTTTTTAATTATGAGAGGAAGATTGGCAGTGAAAACCAGAAAAATAATTACCTTAATCATTACTATCCTTATGTTTGCCAGCCTACTTACCGGCTGCGGAGCAAACCAGCCAGCAGATACTAACTCTAAGGAAGCAGAGGAAAATACTGCTACTCGTATCGTACAGCATTTTATGGGTGAGACAGAAATACCTGAAGAGCCTAAAAGAGTAGTAACAATACAATATACTGGTCAAGCTTTGGCGCTAGGAGTTATACCTGTAGGAGTTCCTGAATGGCATTTAAATAATCATTATTTAAAAGAGCATTTAAATGGTGTGGAAAGTCTTGGTAGTGAGGAAGTTAGCCTTGAAAAGATTCTTGCATTAAAGCCAGATTTAATTATTGGTTCTGATGGTGAAAAAGATATTTATGAGGATTTATCAAAGATTGCGCCAACAGTTTTAATTCCCTGGATGGAATATGATGTAGACGGTCATTTAGAGGTTGTTGCTGATATACTTGGTAAAAAAGATGAAGCAAAAGTATGGCAGAAAGATTTTAATGAACTTGCTGAGGAGCAAAAACAAGCAATAAAGCAATATGTTGGAGAAAATGAAACCGTAGTGATTTTCAGAATATTTCCTGATAGTTTTAGTGTATATGGTGACAGAAACATGGGACATATTTTCTATCGTGCTCTTCAGCTAAATCCACCTGAATTAATAAAAGAAGAGATAAAGCTACAACAAACCGGACGCTTTAACCAAAAAAAGATTTCTTTAGAGGTTCTTCCAGAGTATAGCGGAGATCATATGATTGTACTGGTTAATGATTTAAAAGATGAAGATGGAAGGATAGCTTCCGTTACAAATACATCACTCTGGAAGGGGCTACCAGCTGTTAAAAATAATAAAGTTTACTTTATAGAGAGGAACCAGTGGCTGGCTTATGATTCAATCTCTTTAAAAGGGCAGCTGAAGGATTCAGTAGAAATATTTAAAAATAATAAGTAGTTTTTCTCTATATGTGTATAAAAGACAATAATACCTAACTAAAACAAGTAGCCTGTCAGGGTAAAGTGATTATACGAGGAGGAATTGGTTGTGAATATTACTGAAGCAATTAAAGAAAGACGTACAGTACGAAAGTTTAAGAATGATCAAATTCCAATAGAAACCCTTAAGGAAATATTATCTCTATCCACATGGGCACCCAATCATGGATTTAGGGAGCCTTGGAGGTTTATTTTATACTATGAAGACGGAAGAAAGAAGTTTATAGATGCACAAGTAGGAGCATATGAAAAAAGTCCTTATGCTAGTTTGTTGAAGGATGAGAACGAAAGGGAAATGTTAAAGAGAAAGAATGTTGAATACCTTATGGGAATCCCTGCCCATTTGGTTGTCCTCATGCCAGAGGATCCAAGGCAAAAGCAATGGGAAGAGGATTTTGCTGCAGTCGGGGCATTGATACAAAATATCCAATTGGCGGCATGGGAAAAAGGTATTGGAGTTGTTTGGAAGACTAACCCCTATATTTATGAACCCAGTTTTTATGAGGCAATCGGTGCTAAACCAGGGGAAAAGGTTGTAGCTGTTTTGCATCTTGGTATACCAGAGACAATTCCTAAACCCCACCCAAGAACTAATTTAGAGGAAAAATTAATTGTTGTTGATAAGTAAGTTAATGCTGATTTTTTAAATAAAATAAAACAAAATAAAGCGTTATATTGAAAAAGGCCAATAATAATAAAAGGATAAAAATCGTTAAAAAGAAAGGAAGATTAACGTTGAAAATAAAAAAAGCAATTATCTTAGTCATTTCTATACTAATGTTAACCAGTCTATTAGCGGGCTGCGGTACAAATCAGCAAGTAGATACTATAGCTAACGAAGCAGTGGAAAAACCAGCTACACGTATTGTACAACATAAAATGGGTGAAACTGAAATACCAGCAGAGCCAAAAAGAATCTTTGTAACCCTGCAACGTATTGCAGACCCTATGTTTGCACTCGGGGTTAAGCCTCATGCAATCACTGCCTATGGAGATGTTAGTTATCTAGGGGATAAACTTGAAGGTGTGAAGGTTTTTGACTTTTACCCCATTAACATGGAAACAGTTTTGTCAGAAGAGCCGGACTTAATTGTTGCTGATCCTTGGATTGATCAAGAAACCTATGAAAAATTTTCAAAAATTGCACCTACTGTCGTTATCGACGGAGAAGGTTGGCGCGATTACTTCCCAAATGTAGCAAAAGTACTTGACAAAGAAGCTGAATACGAAGAATGGATGAAGGAATATGACAAAAAAGCAGCATCTATAAAGAATGAGTTAGCAAAAAAGATAGGTGAAGAAACAGTAATGGTTTTACGTGTTCAACAAGACTTAATTATGCCATGGAATGCTCAGGGTACTGCTAGTAAGGTTTTATTTGAGGATCTAGGATTAAAAGCCCATCAAAAAGTTTCTGATGAATGGTTGCAAATATCTCTTGAGGCTTTACCAGAATTCGATGCTGATCATATTTTTCTGGAAGTCAGAAGCACGACAGAAGGATCACAGAAGTACTTTGATGATCATTTAAAGGACAGTTCAATATGGAACAATATGAAGGCCGTTAAAAATGGCAATGTATATCCTATTACTACAGATTTGTGGGTTGAGGGTGATGGTCCCATTGGTCGTGACAAAATGATTGACGAAGTAGCAAAATATCTATTAGAAAAATAAAGGGGAATAGACAATGAAAATTAAAAAAATTATTACTCTAGTTCTAACAATCCTTATGTTAACCAGCCTACTTGCTGGCTGCGGGGCAAATCAGCCAGCAGATACTAGCGCTAAGGAAGCAGAGGAAAAGCCTGCTACTCGTATTGTAAAGCATTTAATGGGTGAGACTGAAATACCGGCAGAGCCGAAGCGTGTGATAGATTTGGTAGGATTGTTGGATAACATGATAGCCCTGGACCTGGAGGTTATTGCTGCCCCCTCTGCTAAAAGCTGGGCAGGCTTTGATTTTGCCCCATATGAATTGGAAAGGCATAAGGGTGAGATAGTCCCAATTGAAGATGGGTGGAGTCCTTCTTTAGAGCTGCTGATGTCCTTGGAGCCTGATCTTATTATAGGCTATGAGGGGATGGAGGATAAGTATGAGGAACTGTCAAAGATAGCACCTACGGTTTTTCTTAGCCATGAATGGGGAAATCTAAGAGAAGGACTTAGGGAGCTAGGTGTAATATTTGATAGAGAAGAAAAGGCTGAAGAAGTAATTAAGGAATATGATGAAATTGTAGATGAAGCAAAAACAAAGCTGCAGGCTGTGGTTGGAGATGACGAAGAAGCGATGTTCCTTAGAATCTCTGACAAGTTTTATCGAGTATATAACAATTATGGGCAGGTTGGAAGATTGCTTTATGACGACCTAGGCTTCAAGCTGATGAAAGACTATCCAATTGAAGAATGGAAGCAGGATTTATCTATGGAAGGCCTATTTGTCTATAACCCTGATCGAATTTTCTTAATGACCAATAGTGGTGCAGAGCCTGAAAAGCTTTTAAATGAATTGGAAAAGAGTAATATTTGGAAGGATTTAAAAGCAGTAAAAAACGATCGCCTATATAATGCAAATGACTTTATATATTATGCTCAAGGTCCTATAGGCAGTAGGATTCTTATTGAACAGATTTTACAAAATATAGTTAAGTAGATTTAAAGAAAGGGGCATTCCTGTAGAAAACTCAGAGGTTCAATTGAGTTGAGAGGGGGTGCTCCTAAAAGCATTTAAAAAGTAAAATCAAAAGGGTTTAATCATTATAATATACATTTTAGGAGGACGTTTAAATGACCTACGATCTTTTTTTAGAGCTGGAGAAGGAATTTCACATTTACACAAAGGATGCAGATAACCTTCTTTATGAAATAAGACTACCTGATCTATTGACAGATGAAGGATGTCAACAATTTATTGATTATTACGGAAAATGTATAAAATCACTAGACAATAAGGTGCAGGCAGCGTATTTTGCAGGCTACATTGGAGGCTTTTGTGGAGGGGTTCAGTATTTACTGAGTCAACAAAAGACAATTGATTTTAGTTTATCAAATATTGTTCTTCAGCTATATAAAAATCACCAATATGATAGTGTTGAAATGTGCTTCAAGCTAATAGATACCACGGTTAAAAGTGTATCAGCCCAGGAAAATCAAAGTCAAAAACAAATATTTGAAGCCTTCTATGGACAAACTGTAATGCCCTTACTTAAGCTATGGCATTTGTCTACTGATATCATCATTGATCACCTGTTGGGTCAAATAAGTGCCCGCTTGTATTATTTCCATCAGCAGGCAATTGAAAAGGCAGAAACAATAGAGCAAAAAGATAGGGTACAATATTATTTTGATCTTCTAATAAAGGGAATAGACCACAAGGTTTTTAATAAAAGCTATAATCCCTTTGATATAACCTTTGAAATGATAGAATCGCCATGGAATCCAAAGGAGTTGCTAAGGATGAAAAAATCCTGCTGCTTGTATTATCTAACAGAGGGTGCTACATGTAAATGCTATACATGTCCGGAAATGACAGAAGAAGAACGATTAATTAGAAAAAAAGAAATATTGGGTGAGCCTAACTTATAAAAAGGCCATTAAATATATAAGTAATTTACTTTTGATAGTGGGGAGGTGCTTTGTGAAGCTTTATACCTGGACGTTGTCATTCCTTAGACCATATAGAAGACAATTGATTTTGTATATTTTGACTGGGTTAATTGTAACTGCAGGAGAAATGGTGATTCCTAAGGTTATTGGTATTTTAATTGATAATGTATTACCTGAAAAAGATATCCATCTATTCAGTATTTTAATTGGTTCCCTTGGTCTAGTCCTTGTTCTAGTAATATTATTTAAAGGTTGGGGAAATTTATTAGAGCGAATTATAGCAGAAAAGGCAGCTCGGGATTTACAGCTTACTATTTTTGCTAAATTAAGAAGCTTAGGTTTACCTTATTACGAGAAGCATTCTGCGGGTGAATCACTTTCGTTAATGAACACCGAGGTTGCAGCTATTCAGAAATTGTACCGAGAGTACTTTCCTGAGCTGATAAAGCACACACTGATAGTTATGATTATCCTCGGCTTTTTAGCAACTATTAATATAAAATTAATTATAATGATGCTGCCTATATTTACAATTTATTATTTCGTTGGCCCTATTCTTGAAAAGAAGACAATCAATGCTACTATTGAGAATGCCAAAGATCGAATAGTGTTGAATAAGCAATACTATGACAGTATCTCATCTCTAACTGAACTAAGGGCCCATAATCGTACAGGTTGGGATTTATTGCGGATGCACAATTTACTGGATACTTATAATGAAAGCTGGGGAAAGGTAGAGATCTATGCATGGCTGCGGGGAGTGCCCCGTAGAATCATTGTATATGGAGGGGCCATCATTATGTACTCCTATGGGATTCAACTAGTCAAGACTGGGGTAATGTCTGTTGGTGAATTTGTTACATTTGCTATGTATTATAGTATTTTAACCTTTGATGCAACATTTATAATGACACTACTTAATGAAATCAAGATTATTATGGCTCAGGCCCGAAGGTTGCATGAAATGGTAGGACTGCAGCCGGAGGTTGAGGAGATAGTATCAGTAGAACCGTTACCAACCATAAGAGGAGAATTGGTATTTAATAATGTATCCTTCGGATATTCAAGTGACAAGAAGGTTGTATCAAATTTTTCTATTACCATTGCTCCAGGTGAAAAAATAGCCTTCGTTGGAGAAAGTGGATGTGGTAAAACAACGGTACTGAAATTGATTGGGAGATTTTATGATCCAAGGGAAGGAGAAATTTTATTGGATGGGGTTCCATTGCAAAAGCTATCATTCCATCAAATACGGAGGTCTATTGGATTTGTTTTTCAGGAAACCTATTTATTTGGTACATCAATTAAAGAAAATATACGTTTTGGAAATCCAACAGCAACCGATGATGAGATCATTGCTGCTGCTAAGGCTGCTCATGCCCATCAATTCATTATGAAATTACCATATGCCTATGAAACAGAGGTTGGGGAACGGGGGTATAAATTATCTGGAGGACAACGTCAACGTATTGCCATTGCTCGGATGTTTATTAAAAATCCAGCAATAATTGTCCTGGATGAGGCTACAGCCGCCCTAGACAATATAAGTGAACAGCAATTTAAGAAAGCCTTAGATAATCTATTAAAAGGACGTACAACTGTTACGGTTGCCCATAGACTTTCCACGATTGAAGATTATGATCGAATTGTAGTGATGCATCAGGGGAAGATAGTGGAGGAAGGAAGATATCAAGAGCTGATAAAAAAAAGGGGAATTTTGCACCAGCTATCAGAAGGAGGCGAGAGGGTTGGCTAACCTACGATGGCTTTGGGAATATGCAAAACAAGTTAAATGGGGCATTGCTTTAACAACTGTTATAACTGTCTGCATGTATATTAGTAATATTGGTATAGTCAGTATACAACAAAGAATAGTGGATGATATATTTATAGCTGCTGCATATGATAAATTGTTTTTAACTATGGTGCTTTTTAGTGGAGCTGTAGGTATTCATATACTAACTCATGTCTTTGGAGCATATGCCTATGTTGGGCCTACAAAAAGACTTAATAGCAAAATAAGTGATGATCTTATGAGATTTATCCATAGGCTTCCAGTACATACCTTCCAAAAAGAACGTGTTGCCAAATATGTGCATTACTTTTCCAGCGACATTCAGTCCATATCTGTTTTTATTACTACTCATCTACCATACATTTTTGCAGACATAGCAGCTATTATATTTTTGACATATTTAATTGGCAGTGAAAGTATGTCTTTAGTATTGATTATCAGTATAGTGAGTGTACTATATGCAATTCTTGTATACTACCTTCAGCCCAAAATACAAAATTTGAGCAGAGTGGTACAGGATAAAAAAAGTCAGCACTTGGTTGTAGTAGAGGAGGGAATATCCTCTACACGAGAAGTATTAGCCTTTCATCAAATGTGCTGGGAAAAACAGCGTTATGATGAAAAATTTGAAGGCTATTTTTCTGCAGTAATGAGTCAAGGGGGGTTAATTAATAAGCAGCTTTTTATGAGTGAGCCCTTAAAGTGGGGAGCTCTAATGTTGGTTTTAGGATATGGTGGATATTTAGTTATTTTAGATCAATTAACACTAGGAATGTTTGTAGTTCTTTATGGATTTTCAAATCGTTTCATCGAATCAATTCATAGTTTATTTCAGCAGATGATGGAGATATCCAGAAACCTTGGATATGTAGAACGTATACGAAGGGTAATGGAAAAGGAGCAAATCAAGGATGGAGATATTTCCTTTAGAAAGGAGATAGGTGAAATTGTATTTGAAGGGGTTTCATTTAAATATGCAAAGAGACTTCCATATGTTCTTAAAGATGTTTTGCTGACAATACCTGCCGGTAAAAAAATAGCATTCGTTGGTACAAGTGGGGGAGGAAAATCTACTATTGCGCAACTATTAATACGTTTTTATGAGCCTACCACAGGTAAAATACTAATAGATGGTATTACGCTTTCTGACATAAGATTAAAGGATTGGCAACAAAAAATAGATATAGTATTTCAAGAGCCCTTTATATTTCCTGATAGCATACGAACAAATATTACTCTAGGACGTAATAACATATCTGAAGAACAGATAATGGAGGCATGCAGGAGAGCACACATACATGATGTTATCGCTTCTCTCCCAAATGGGTATGATACAATGGTTGCAGAAAGAGGAATCACCCTATCTGGTGGTCAAAGACAACGCCTGGCTTTGGCCAGAGCACTCCTTACTAATCCTGAAGTACTTATTTTAGATGAAGCTACCTCGGCCCTTGATTTAGAGACAGAGAGACAAGTACAAAGAAGCATAGATGAAGTCAGACAAGGTAAGACAACAATTATAATAGCCCACAGGTTATCTACAGTACAAAATGCAGATATAATATATGTGTTAGATAAAGGAACCGTTGTGGAATACGGTAGTCATGAAGAGCTGTTAAAGAATGAAGGTATATATAAGAAATTATTATATGCTCAAATTTCAGAGGATTCTAGAGGTGACCTTAAGAAATAATATCATAATCTTCAGTAGTTTTATCGGACCAGCCAGCATTGTCTGGCTTACTCAGAAATAATGTTATTTGGTTGAAAATTGGGAATAAGACTCAATGCAAAACCATTAAATCCTATAATTAGCTTACAAGTTTGTATGTGTTTCTTAGTCTTAAAGAAAATCATTGTACTAACCTAAAAAATGGAATTTTTTAAACTTAAGTAATTGATAGACTCTCCGCTATTTCGATGAAGGAAAAGCCTAGAAGTATAAGCATTAAAGTTTTTTTTAACTAAGCATTCTGCGAAATTAAGTGATTGAGGGATATACAATGAGTGTTGTTCATATATTTATAGCTATATAGGTAAATTTGACGATAACTAGACAAAAACAGTAAAAATTAGACATTGTATACTGATAATAAAATTGATATCCTAAGATATAGATGATACACAAAGGTGTACATCGGTTAAAGGGGAGTAACTACCTAATACAGGAGATAAGGTCAACAATCGACAGTTCAGCATTGCTGTCTGGCTTTATCCTTTGATACGTCAAAGATGTAAGACCTTTAGCTTTATTTTATCGCTACGATAAAATTCTGCTAAAGGTTTTTTTTATTGCTTTCCAATTAAACAAAAGATTATGGGGGGACATATCAAGCCTGATGATTAATACAAGACTTTTATAATATCAAGGTAACTAGTCATACAACATGATAAATTAGATTTTAATAAAAAGAGCTACTATATATAATTTATAAAGGGGGATTAATTTGAGACAATTTGTTGTAATTGGTTGTGGTCGCTTTGGGTCAAGTGTTGTAAAGACACTCTTCGAGGCAGGTTATAATGTATTGGCTATTGATAAAGATCCAGATACCGTTCAAGAAATAAGCAATTTTTCAACTCATGCAGTACAGGTGGATGCTACGGATGAGAACTCCCTAATATCATTAGGAATAAGAAACTTCGATGTAGTAGTTGTAGCCATAGGCTCAGATGTCCAATCTTCCATATTGATCACTTTGATGGTTAAAGAAATGGGTGTTAAATATGTTGTGGCAAAGGCATTAGACCCTCTTCAAGGTAAGGTGCTAATGAAAATAGGTACCGATAGAATTATTTATCCAGAGAGAGATATGGGAGTTAGAGTAGCTCAGAATCTTATGTCATCCAATATACTAGACAACATTGATCTTGTATCAGATTATAGTGTTATGGAGATAGTGGTGTTAAATGAATGGATAGGTAAAAGTCTTAAGGAGTTAGACTTGAAAAGGAAATATAAAATTAGTGTTTTGATAATTAAGAGTAGCAATTCAATTAACGCATCGCCAGAAAGTACAGATATATTATGGAAAGATGATATTTTAATAGTATTGGGAAATAAGGAAATGCTTAAAAAGCTGGATTTAGTTTAGATAGTAAAACAGGTATTTTAGTTAGGCAATCTAGATTTGCCTTACCTTAGTTAGTATTTCAAAAAAATATCAAAAAATCGTAACAAATGATTAGTTTTGTAATCTAAATGGGGTATATATTATATACGATTGAAGCTACTAATAATAATAGTAGTAAATTTATATCACATTCCAACGATTGTCGATATTATAAAATCTATTAATAAGGAGGTCTTTAGCTATGAAAAATGATATAATTTATTGTAAGAATTGTAAAAAAGAGCTTGGCTATGATGATATTAAGGATTCAAATGCTTTATTTAGGGGAGTGATCCAATCGGCATCGCAAGGCGTAAAAATAATAAAGAAGGACCAGGCTGATATCTGTCCAGAATGTGATTATCAGGAGGAAGCTTCAAAAAGTAAGTTAGAATAGTCCGACTATCTATTAAATCATTGTAAGGAGAGTATTTTAATGTTAAATGAATTTAGGAAATTTGCACTAAAGGGTAATGTCTTGGACTTAGCCGTTGGAGTTATTCAGGCATGTAGACCAAGACTTCTTAGATACAATTGATTTCGGAACTGAACAAAATTTTGGGACCTACAAGCAACGCCAAGCAATTGTAGAGCATCCCTTTGGTACAATTAAGAGGGGATGGGGAGCCCACTTCTTTTTAACCAAAGGAAAAACCTCGGTAAGTGCGGAGGTTTCTTTGTCATTCCTTGCATACAACATGAAGCGTGCTATGAATATATTGGGGGTCAGAGAAATGCTAGAAAGTCTAAAAAATATGAAACCAGCACTTGTATAAGAGGCTGGTTTCACACTAATTACCATTTGATTAATAGAAAATTTGGTTTAACAAGGTTTTTTTGAAGTCTTATGAGGGATTTATTTTTTAAAAATTATTATTTACCACACAGTCTGACGTCCCGTTGACACGTTGACACGTTATACAATATTCAAGGTTTGAGATGATTTTTAGTTGACGTAGGATGATTATCATTATATAATGATATCGATTATGATATTCATTATCAAATACATAGTTAAGTATCAAATATAAACATCAATCTCAGAGAAAGAAAGGAAGATAACATCGTGAAATTCAAAAAATTAAAGTCTTTTTTAGCTATTGCAATGCTGCTTACAATTTTAATAACAGGTTGCACAAAAGCGCCAGTAACATCAAATAATGAAGAAGCATCAAAGGAGACTGAGGCTTCTACAGTGTATCCTATGACAATTAAACATGCATTTGGAGAAACGGTGATTGAAAGCAAACCAGAGAGAATTGCTACTATTTCTTGGGGTAATCAAGATGTTCCTTTAGCTTTAGGAGTTGTTCCAGTTGGAGTTTCTCAAGCAAACTATGGAGTTCAGGACGATAGTGGCCTTTTGCCTTGGACAAAAGCAAAGTTTAAAGAACTAGGTGTTGAAAGTCCTACAATATTTAAAGATACTGACGGTTTAGATTACGAAGCTATTAGCAGTGCTCAACCAGATGTTATCCTAGCAGCTTATTCTGGTATAACTCAAGAGGAATATGACCTGCTAAGCCAGATTGCACCTGTGGTAGCATATCCAACTCTACCATGGCAGACCTACTGGCGTGATATGATTATTACAGATGCTACTGGTATGGGAATGAAGGCAGAAGGTGAAGTGCTAGTTAGTGATTTAGAGAAGCTGATATCACAAAAAACCAGTGAGTATTCACAGATCAAAGGAAAATCTGCAGCTTTCTTCTACTTTAATCCAGCTGATTTAGGAAAGTTCTACATATATATGCCTAGTGATCCTCGTGCAGCATATCTTACTGATTTAGGTATGACACTGCCAGAAAGTATTAAAAAATTAGCCCAAGAGACTAACAGCTTTGCTATAGAGATAAGTGCAGAAAATGTTGACTTGCTTGAAGACATTGACATTATCATCACCTATGGTAATGATAAATTACTAAGTGAATTGCAGGCAAACTCTCTAGTTGGAGTTGTACCAGCTGTTAAGAGAGGATCTGTAGTAGTTATTGAAGATGGTACACCTCTAGCTGCATCAGGAACACCTAGTCCACTTTCAATACCAGCTACTATTGATGAATATCTTAGTCTAATCGCCGAGGCGGCTAATAAAGTAAAATGAAGCCTTCAAAAATAATTCTTTTGCTATCTGTCAGCATACTTAGTCTAGTACTATGTGTGCTGGCTTCCTTAGCGTTTGGGGCACGTAATATTAGTTTTATAGAAGTAGTAGATACCCTAATTCATTCTAGAATGGCAACTATTAATGAGATTGTAGTCCATGAGAGGATTCCAAGAACTGTTTTTGCGATTTTAGCCGGAGCAGCTCTTGGGGTATCAGGTGCTCTTATGCAGGCTATTACACGTAATCCAATCGCTGATCCTAGTATTTTAGGTGTTAATACTGGTGCTTCATTATTTGTTGTAGGTGGAATTGCCTTTTTTAGCATTAGCTCAGCTGAAGAGTATATATTGTTTGCTTTAGTGGGTGCAGCTATTACAGCAGTATTTGTTTATGGTATAGGCTCAATGGGATATGGTGGTGCAACCCCTATAAAGCTTGCCTTAGCAGGTGCCGCCACAAGTGCAGCATTATCCTCCTTAGTCAGCGCCATAATGCTACCACGGGCAGATGTAATGAATGCTATTCGTTTTTGGCAGGTGGGAAGCGTCAGTGGAGCGACTTGGGAGGGAATAATTACAGTACTTCCGTTTATGAGCATTGGATTAGTATTAGGTATGCTATCTACCCCTGCATTGGATGCTCTAGCAATGGGAGATGATATAGCAACTGGTTTAGGAGTGCGCACAGGCCTCGTAAGACTAGTTGGCTTCCTAGCAGGGGTGTTGCTATGTGGTGCTACCACTGCTTTGGCAGGACCTATTGGCTTTGTGGGCCTTATGGTTCCCCATACGATGCGACTTATATTTGGTCCTAAGCTAAGATTAATTATACCAATGTCAGCAATTGGGGGGGCGGTGCTTTTAACCCTTTCTGATGTTTTAGGAAGACTGATCGGCAGTCCTGGCGAACTAGAGGTTGGTATTGTTACAGCTTTTATCGGGGCTCCAATACTTATTATGATAGCTATGAGAGCGAAGGTGCGAGCGATATGATTGAAAATACAAATGATACCATCAGAATCGGGTACCACAGCAGGAGGCTCCGCTGGACTATAGTTACCCTTCTTCTGGGAATTCTGGCTTTAACACTTTGTATCTCTTTAGTTGTACTTGGAAGCAGTAAATATCCTATTGGAGTAGTCCTTAGGGTTATATTAGGAGAAGAGATTCAGGGTGCTACCTTTGCAGTTAGGACCTTACGGTTGCCAAGAATGCTGGCGGGGTTATTGGTTGGTATCGCCTTTGGTATGGCGGGTAGTACCTTCCAAACATTATTGCGAAACCCATTAGCTAGTCCTGATATTATAGGAGTAACTAAGGGTTCCAGTGTAGGGGCTATGTTGTGTATTTTAGTTTGGAAAACCTCAGGAACTATTGTTTCAATAGTAGCTGTGATATCAGGACTTTTGGTGGCTACAGTGATTTATCTGTTTTCAAGAATAGGAAACTTTACTGGTGGAAAGTTAATTCTTATAGGAATAGGAATACAGGCCATGCTTAATGCAGTCATATCCTTCCTACTACTAAAGGCGTCACAATACGATGTACCCGCAGCCTTTAGGTGGCTTAGCGGTAGCTTGAATGGAATCCAAATGAATAGTATACCAATGCTTTTTGCTGTTGTAGTATGTTTTGGACTTATAATAATTTTATTAGGAAGACATCTTAAAATACTAGAATTGGGAGAACAGTCTGCCATTACATTAGGTGTTAGAACGGATTTAATACGACTTCTTTTGGTGCTTAGTTCAGTGTTTCTTATTGCCTATGCAACTGCAGTTACAGGACCTATTTCCTTCGTTGCCTTTCTGGCGGGGCCAATTGCCACAAAGCTTGTTGGTACTGGTGCACCAAATGAATTTCCCGCGGGTCTTATAGGTGCAATATTAGTGCTAGGAGCAGATCTTATTGGTCAGTTTGCCTTTAAAACTAGGTTTCCAGCTGGGGTTATTACGGGAATTCTAGGGTCACCATATTTAATTTTTCTACTTATTCGAATAAATAGAACAGGAGGGTCAGCATGAAGACATTACAATCATTGAAGGCCAATCATGTCTTTGCTGGATATGATAAAAAAATTATTATTAATGGTATTGATATTAGTATCCCAGACAATAAAATCAGTGTCATTATAGGTGCTAATGCTTGTGGAAAGTCAACTTTACTTAAGACACTGGCCCGACTAATTCAGCCAGCCTCAGGTGAAATTGTACTTGACGGAAAGAAAATTAGTGAAATCCCCCCTAAGCAATTAGCTCGGGTTTTGGGGCTGCTTCCACAATCTCCAGTTGTGCCTGAAGGCATAACAGTAGCTGACTTAGTTGGAAGGGGAAGATTTCCATACCAGTCCTTTTTAAAGGGTATGGGAAAAAAGGATTATGAAGCAGTTGAAGAGGCCTTAGAAATTATGGGTATCACTGATCTCGCAAACCGTTGTGTAGACGAGCTTTCTGGAGGGCAGCGCCAAAGGGTGTGGATTGCCATGGCCTTAGCTCAACAGACACATATCCTTCTTCTAGATGAGCCAACGACATTTCTTGATATAACCTATCAGGTTGAAATCCTTGATTTGTTGACGGATTTAAATAGAAAAAGGGGAACCACTATAGTAATGGTACTTCATGATATTAATCTATCTGCCCGCTATGCTGATCATATATTCGCCCTTCACAAGGGAACCCTTATTGCTGAAGGAGCTCCATCACAAATCATTAATGAAGCATTGATTAAGCAGGTGTTTGACTTAGATTGCTCAGTTATAAAGGATCCAGTTTCAGGGACTCCATTTATCGTTCCAAAGGGGAGACATCACGTGAATTCTAATTTAAAAAACCCTTCTATTTATGCAGTTTGATATTTGCTAGGAAGTGACAGTGGGACGTTTTGTTTGACACGCGATAGGACACGTGTAAAACAAAACGTCCCACTGTCACTTCCTCCCACTGTCACTTATCAGCATTAACAGGCTGTATCCCCACCGTCTAATTTTTTATAGCTATTCCTTTCTCCTATCATCCTATAAAGCTTTAAGATATTATAAACTTATAATTAGCTCGACTGTTTTGCCAGATCGAGCTTCAGATGAAGCCTCAACCTCACCTAAATTAGGGTTAACCCTTTATAGAAGAAGGAGTCTTATAAATTGACAAATAGCAATAATTGTAAAAAAACTTATATGAGTAAAATAATCCTCCAGGTTGAATACCTTATTTAATAGTGATAAAGTGGTATTATATACTAATTTGGAGGTTTTATGTTAATGATGAAGGATGCTGCTAAGTATGAAATAAGCATATTTGGTGAATTTGTGGATAAGGAAAGGCTTTGTGCTTATCATTAACCAATACCAATCCTTTACATTATTAACTTTTTTAAGCGTAATAGCCATGGCCTTGGCAATCTACATCACTCCCAACAAGCTTATCTATACAACTATAATTGCTATTTTTCTAAGCTTAAGCTTTTTTCTTTTTCATGCTAGTCGAATGGAGGGCATGGAAGCTTCTTTATTTTTGAAGATTATTGCATATAATCTTGTTATAATACTCTTTTGCAATATAGGCTCATATCTGACCAATTACTATAAAAGGAGACAGTTCGTAGATAGCAAAGAGCTACTAAGAATTTCGATAACAGATCCATTGACGGGTATCTATAATAGGGCTAAATTTAATGAGGAAATAAATAAATGGATTGAATTTTACAATAGATATGAGGGCACCCTCTGCTTAGCTATGTTTGATATAGACAATTTTAAAAGGGTTAATGACAGCTATGGTCATTTGGTAGGTGATAGAGTTTTGCAAGGCATAGCATCAACAATAAAAAAAGGAATCAGGAGCACAGATGTTTTTGCTAGATGGGGGGGAGAGGAATTCATAATACTTTTTCCTAACACAAAAATACACGATGCTGGGGAAATAACCGAGCTAATGAGAAGCTGTATTGAGAATAGTAGATACGATGAAGTAGAAAGAATTACTTGTAGCTTTGGCCTAGTAGAGCTAAGAAAGAATGAAAATCCGGATGATATCCTTATGCGAGCAGATAGTCTACTATATGAGGCTAAGATTTATGGCAAGAATACTGTTTTATGTGAGAGAGATATGATAAAGGAAAAGATAATACATAGTAAAATGAAATTAAGAAAGCTTAGTACTTAGCTACTAATAATATTTTTGATTAAATATGTAGGAGATAATAACATGAAAACCATAGCTCATATACGTACTGATTTTCCAAGTAAGTTTGGTATTCCTAGACAAAGTGGACTTGTTGATTCACTTAAGGGTATGATAGTCTTTCACCCAGAATATCGTAATCCAGACGCCCTAAGGGGATTAGAGGGGTTTTCTCATATATGGATAATTTGGGGTTTTTCTGGTGTAATGGATCATCGATGGTCGCCGACTGTTAGACCACCTAGATTAGGGGGTAATAAGCGAGTAGGTGTTTTTGCAACCCGTTCGCCCTTTAGGCCGAATCCAATTGGGCTTTCTTCTGTAAAGCTTGAGGGCATAGAGCAAATAGATGGCTTAGGTACAGTCCTATTAGTATCAGGTGTTGACATGTTGGACAACACGCCCATTTATGACATAAAGCCTTACCTTCCATTTGCAGATAGTCATCCAGAAGCACAGGTAGGCTTTGCAGAGCCTGTAAGGGATTATAAACTAACTGTGGATTTTCCAGACAAATGGTTATGTCTAATTCCTCAAGAGAGTCGGGGGGCAATACTGGAGGTATTAGCCTTAGACCCAAGGCCCTCCTATCAAGAGGACCCAGAACGTGTTTATGGTATGGAGTTTAAAGGCTTTGAAATTAAGTTTATGGTGGTTGATGATAAATTAATAGTCTGCAAGGTTGAGTACAAATAAGGTACTTTTAATATAGGTTAAAATATCTACGAAATTGAGGGGGATTTATAATGGAGCTAAATGAAATCATGAGGGAGCTGGAGCTACTTGGTAATGACAGAATGAAAAAGTACTATATGAGCCAAGGAGCTATAGAACCACTTTTTGGTGTACCAACGGGTGCTATGAAGCCTATTGTTAAGAAATTTAAGAAAAATCAGCAGATGGCTGATGATTTATATGATACAGGAAATTATGATGCCATGTATCTTGCTGGTATGATTGCTGATCCTAAAAGGATGACGCCTGAGGATTTTGATCGTTGGATTGATAAGGCATATTTTTATATGATTTCAGACTTTATTGTGGCTGTTACACTAGCAGAAACAGATTTTGCTCAAGAGGTAGCTGATAAATTTATTCAAAGCGGAAAGGACTTAGTTATGTCTGCAGGCTGGAGCTGCTATGAATGGCTGCTAGGCTCAAGAAAGGATACTGAGTTTGATCGCGAAAAAATAATGTCATTGCTTCAATATGTTGAAAAAAACATACATTCTCAGTCCGATAGAACGAAACACTCAATGAATAGATTTCTTATTGCTGTAGGAATATCCTACATACCCCTCCATCATGATGCTATGAGGACTGCAGAGTTAATTGGGGAAGTTAAGGTCTCTTTAGGTGGCAAAGCAGGAACATTACAGAAGGCTTTTGATAGTATAAAAAAAGAAACTGAAAAAGGCCGATTAGGCTTTAAACGCAAGAATGTTAGATGCTAAATTCTAAATTCTAAATTCTAACATTCCTCATGTTAGTAGCTCGCATGTTTGATAGTAGGATTATAAGGTATAAATGCTATAAATAAAATTTGATAAAAGAGTACAGCATTATAAAAGCCTAGATTTTATATTATGATGTATGTTCTAACTATTTCAAGGGACAAGCAATAGAATATTAGAGAAGAACAGGAGGAGTAGTATGCAAAAAATAATTCCTCATTTATGGTTAACAAAGAAGCAGTCGAAGCAGCAAACTGGTATGTCAGTTTGTTTGACCTTTTAATTAATGGTTATATGTGAAAACCAAGAAGAAATAGATTATTATTGGGACAAGCTTTCCTCTGTACCAGAAGCAGAGCAGTGTGGTTGGGTTAAGGACAATTTGGATTGTCTTGGCAAATTCACCTACAAATATGAGTGAGGTTCTTATGAAGGGAACTAAAGAAGAGGTAAAGCGAGTTACAGAAGTATTCCTAAAAATGAAGAAGTTTGACCTAGCAGCACTTGAAAGAGCTAGGTTGGGATTAAATTCCAAATAACATAAAAGTAGTATTGATTCATTAAAAGGCCCTCTCATCTGATGAGAGGACCTTTTGAATAATATATTTGATTATATTAAGATGCCTTAGCTGGACCTTCCTTCTTAGCATTTTCTAATTTAGTATGCTCCCACTTCTGATAGCTGCTAAGTAAATCTAGCGCTCTCTTAACTGTTTTATCCTCTACCTTTGAAGTATCCTTAAGGATATTTGACATTTGAATTAATTGAATTTCTACATATTTTTTGTTATTGAATTTACTAGCTAAAGAGGTTGCATCTTTTTTGTTTTTTGAAGCGGCTAATGACTCCTTAAACATAAATAATAAGAAGCTATTTTTCTTTTGCTTTGGAGCCTGCTTTGCTGCTTCAAATACCTCATTAAAAAACTTTTCTAATTGTTGCTTTCTGTAATAGAAATATGCGGCACCTAAACCCGCTAAAACTAGTATTGTTCCTACAATGATGATTGTGGTATTGTTCATCTATGACTTCACCCCTTTTTAAGATATACCACTTCATTGTACCACAAATAATTTTTATTTACACTATTTAAAGGGACATGTCTATAAGGAACTTTAGGGGACTAATTCCACATAATAACTATTTGGACGAAGGACTTAGAGGATAAACTGTATCAGCTGCAAGCTAAATCTATCCTTTTGATTTATTCACTTGTTTTATAATAAAAAATAGCCAGCTGAGTCCTATCCCTTAAATCAAGCTTCTCCAAAATAGTAGTTAAGCTATTTCTAACAGTGCCTTCACTTAGATATAATTTGTTGGCTATTTCCTTATTGTTTAGCCCTTCAGCTACAAGGCTAATGATGTCACGCTCCTTATCTGTAATGCCAAAGCTGGATAAATCACCCCTACTTTTATTGCTCATTAGGTGTGGAATTTTATTGATAACAGAATCTCCAAAAACATTTTGTCCAGTATATACTGTCCGAAGCGAGGGTACAATGCTTTCAAAGTCCTGCTTTATGATATAGCCCTTTGCCCCCAGCTTTAGGGCCTTAACTATGTATTCATCATCTGAAAAGGTGGTGAGAAACAGTATCCTAGCATCCTTGTGATTATTTAAGATGTCCTCTGCCGCCTCCAGACCTGTCATTGTATCCATCCTTATATCAATCAATAAAATGTCCGGCACTAAATCACTATAAAGCTTTATTGCTTCCCTTCCATTGTGACCTACCCCCACTACCGAGATATCCTTTTCTACCTCCAAAATAGTCTTTAGAGAAGCACAAACAAGCCTATCATCATCAACAACAACTACCCTCATTTTCTTCCATCCCTTCATATTACTTATTTTTAGGTATCGAAATAAAGACTCTAAAGCCCTTTTCTGTGCTAATATTAACATTGCCACCTATTGAGCTAACCCTGTCTGTTATGCTCTTAATTCCAATCCCATTTTCACTATTATAGCTGCAGCAGCTGCCATTGTCTTGAATAACCAATTGATAAATAGCAGGATGCTCATAAATTTTCACAGAAGCCTCTGTTGCATTTGAGTGCTTTATAATGTTAGACAAGGCCTCCTTTGTAACGGCCATAAAGCAGTACTTAATATTTCTATCCAGATTTGTATTTGTATCGTAGAAGAGTTTAATCGTGCAAAACCTAAAGCTGTCTATGAGCTTTTGTATTTCGGTTTGGAGGTTTATTGACTCCTCATGTAGATTATGAACATTGGTACGTATGCTGTCCATTGCCTCGGAAAGGGTGTTCTTCAGTAGCCGTAGGTCTTCCTTAACTTGTGTATCCTTATTTACTGCAAGGAGGGCTCCAATTTGTAAAATTGACCTAGAAAGTAAATGTCCTACATTATCATGGATGTCTCTAGCTATTCTATTACGCTCAGTCACAGTAGCAAGGTTTATTTCATAATCCTGCTTTTCCAATAGCTCCTTATTTTGCTTTTCTAGCTGCATGGATATTTCCTTAGCATTGTCACGAAGCCTATGAAAATCCCTTTCAAGGCTTTGAATTGCTTGGGTACGGTGCTTTAAAACATATGAAACCATAATAAAGGTTACTATCAGTAAATTTGTATTTTCAAGACGTAAAAGAAAATCTATTGCCAGAGGTATAAGAGAAATAAGCCAGAGTCCTTTTGTTTTATAAAAAATTAAATCATACGATATTAAAGGTATAAAGAATAAAAAGGTAGTTTCAAATAGGCACAATACTAAATAGAAGGCAAAAACTACTGCTGTAATTTTCTCTGCTTCAAAATAGCTTAAGATAGCGCTTAAGCTTATGGCAATCAGTATTGGAGCAATTATGTATATGTTATTTTTGGTAAACAAAAGGAGAGCCAAGGAAATAATAAAAATAACTAGCTTGTCGAGTAATTTTTTCATTAAAATATCAATCCTTACTTTAATAGGAATAGTTTATACATATAAATTCTAACACTTCACTTAGCAGTCCTCAAGTTTATTGTTACATTTGTCATATTCAACTTGGAGTTTATTCACTAACAAAGGCTAGCAAAATATATTATGATAAATATGTAAAATGAATTCAATTATAGGGGGTAGCCTTATGGTAATAAAGGTTAAAAATCTAGTAAAAAGATATGATGAATTAATTGCTCTTGACCATTTCAATTTAGAAGTAAAGGAAGGAGAAATATTTGGTCTTTTAGGGCCTAATGGCTCTGGCAAAACCACAGCAATAAACTGTATTTTATCTCTATTAAAATATGATAAGGGAACAATAGAGATTTATGATTGTTCAATGTCACCTGATGCTTACGACATTAAGAGTAAGATAGGTATAATAATGCAGAATGTAGCAGTTTTTGAGGAACTGAAGGTTTATGAGAATATTGACTATTTTTGTGGCATGTATATAAAGGATAAAAAGAAGCGTAAAGAGCTTGTTGAGGAAGCCATAGAGTTTGTTGGTCTCAAGGATTTTAGAAATTTTTATCCTAAAAAATTAAGTGGTGGACTACTTCGAAGATTAAATATTGCCTGCGGTATTGCCCATAAGCCAAAGCTAATTATTCTAGATGAGCCTACTGTAGCAGTAGACCCTCAGAGCCGAAACAATATTTTAGAGGGTATACAAAGGCTGAATAAGGAGGGAGCAACAATTGTATATACCTCTCACTACATGGAGGAGGTAGAGGAAATTTGTACTAGAATAGCCATCATGGACAAAGGTAAAATAATTGCCACGGGGACCAATGATGAGTTAAAGGGTATGATAAGCTCCGGAGAGAAGCTTACGGTTGAAGTATTCAAAATAGATATTAGTATTTTAGAGGGTGTCAGAGGACTGCCCAATGTTATTTCTGCTGAATTCAATGGTAATTTGCTTGTTGCAAAGTCCTTAAGAGGCAAAAATAATCTAGTTGCTTTATTGGATTATTTGAAGTCAAAGAATATACCTATTGGAAGGATATATTCAGAACCACCTACCTTAAATGATGTTTTCTTAGAGATAACCGGTAAAGAGCTTAGAGATTAGATAAAAAGGAGGGGTATTATGTTTTTCCATAACTATCTATATAGATTAAAATGTAGTGTAAGAGATAAACAAACCTTGTTCTGGACTCTGATATTTCCAATAGTATTGGCAACTCTGTTTTATATGGCCTTTTCTAATATATCTAAGGCAGAGAATTTTACTGAAATCAAAATAGCAATAGTTGAAGGTGAAGAGTATAAACAGAATGTTGCATTTATAAAGATGATGGAAGAAGTTTCCAGACCAGTGGAAGGCGAAGACTCAGAGGGAATGAAGCTATTTGATGTCAATTATTCATCTATGGAAGAGGCTGCTGTACTATTGAAGGATAACAAAATATCAGGCTATATATACTTTGATTCGGGTATAAAGCTTGTTGTTAAGAGAACGGGAATAAATGAAACAATCATAAAGAGTTTTTTAGATGATTTTCAGCAGACCTCGTCTACAATGGTAACACTAATTAATCATGATTATACTTTAGCAAACCAGCTATTGAATAGTGTAGCTAAAAGACAGAACTTCCTTAAAGAGGTCCCTATAGGTAAAGCAAATCCTGATAGTGTAGTAATTTACTTTTACTCATTGATTGGTATGGCTTGCTTATATGGAAGCTTTTGGGGAATGAAGGAGGTAACATCTATTCAGGCTAATCAATCACCACAGGGGGCCAGAATCAGCATGGTACCAGCACATAAAATGAAGCTCTTCATTTCCTCGTTGCTGGCAGCGACGACGGTGCAGATTGGTGTAATATTTGCTCTGCTGGGGTATCTGACCTTTGTACTTAAAATTAGCTTTGGTAATCAGCTAGGCTATATTATATTGACCTGTATGGTGGGGACAATAACAGGTGTTTCCTTTGGGACCTTTATATCAGCAATAATCAAAAAAGGTGAAGGTATAAAGGTGGGTATTTTAATTGTATTTTCAAACTTAATGGGCTTTTTATCAGGGATGATGTATGACAAAATAAAGTACATTATAAGCAGTAGGATTCCTATTTTAGCCTATTTGAACCCGCTAAATTTAATAACGGATAGCCTATATACCCTATACTATTATAATACCTACTCAAGATTTTTTACAAATATAGCATTGCTTTGTGCCTTTACGGTAGCTTTTAGTTTAATAACCTACTTGGTTTTAAGGAGGCAGAAATATGGTAGTTTATAAGGCCTTTTTTAAGATAATATTAAAAAATTTAGCACAACTGATGATCTATATTGTTGTTTTTGTATCCTTGGCTATTGGTCTTGCAAATACAAACTTCAGCAATCAAAATACCAGCTTTACAGAAACTAAGGTTAATATTGCCTTTATAAATTATGATGACAGCTCTAGGATTGTTGAAGGACTAAGGGAATACCTAAGTAGGAATACCAATATTGTTACTATTCAAGATGATTCTAAGAGCCTACAGGATGCATTGTTTTTTAGAGAGGTTGAATATATAGTAAGAGTACCAAAGGGCTTTTCTGAGGACCTCATCAAGGGAAATGAGGTACAGCTTGAGAAGTCATCGGTACCTGCATCAGCTACTGGAATACACTTAGACAACCTAATAAATAAGTATATAAATACTGTAAGAATATATACCACTAACATGAACCTTTCTGAAGAACAGCTTTTAAGTTATGTAAATAATGATTTAGAGCAAAAAACTGAAGTGAGGCTTAATAATTCTTTGGAAGAAATTATTAAAAACACAAGGCGAGCATATTATTTCAACTATATGTCCTATGCTATATTTTCTGTCCTTATACTTGGAGTTTGTACTGTTATGATTGTTTTCAATAATTCAGATTTAAGAAGGCGAAATCTTTGTTCACCGGTTAGGCTAAAGTATATGAATTTTCAAATGGTATTAGGAAATCTTAGCTTTGCAGTCCTTACCTGGTTTGTAACGACATTTACTAGCTTTATTCTATATGGAAGCTTTATGTTTACGCCAAAAGGGCTATTATTTTTGTTAAATTCCTTCATATTTACTCTAGCGGCTTTGAGCATAAGCTATCTTATCGGAAATGTAATAAAAAACAGAAATGCAATGTCTGCGGCAGCAAATGTATTTTCATTAGAAACCAGTTTCATAAGTGGTGTATTTGTACCACAGGTATTACTTGGAAAAACCGTCCTGAAGATTTCCAGCTTTACACCTAACTATTGGTATGTTAAATCCAACAATATTATATCTACCCTTGAAAGCTATAGTTTAGAAAGTCTTACTCCAGTGTTTATAAATATGCTTATAGTAATGGGCTTTGCAGTAGCTGTGCTTTCAGTAGCATTAGTTATGATTAAGCAAAACAGGATGAGCAGCTAGACTAATTAATGAACTAAGGGAACAGATTCAAAATATAATCGTCTAATATTAAAAGTAAAGAGGTGATTATATGTTAAAAAAGCCTTTGCTGTATATTTTAGGGGTAATAATGGTACTGTTCCTATTAGGGGGATGCTCTAAAGGAACGATAGATGAAGTCTCATTTAAAGGAAGTGTCTTAGAGGTTGGAGATGACTACTTAATGGTTGAGCCTGCAGAGGGTTCAAAGGAATTAGACTCAGCTGATAAAATAGTATTAAGGATTAAGAAGAATACAAAGTTAAGCTATAAAGCTAAGTCAATATCGATAGAAGACATTGTCGAGGGCAGCAGAGTCGAGATTTATTATAATGGAGAAATAGCAGAAAGCTATCCAGCTCAGATAAATAATATCAGCCGAGTTCTATTACTTGAGGATTATCATATGATTTATTGGAATGATGAGGAATTTAATGGGGGACTTACTTTAAGTATATTAAAGACAACTGAGCTTAAGAAGGGAGAGGTATATACTATCCCCTTCTCATAAAAAAGCAGGTGACAAGGGGTCAGACCCCTTGTCACTAGACCTCTTGTCACTATCTTATCACATATGGGTTTTTATTTGGAGCCATAGCTGATCATTTAGTATCATATCGGTAAGCTTATATTGGTAGGTATGCTAAAAATCAATCTTCAAGAGGGTAAAAAGGCATACTATCAGGTTCAAGAGGACATAATTAAAAAGAGCTTTGCGAGGTATCTTGAGAGACTTAGTATAAAGCAATAAAGTAGGCTGGATAACTGCCCTCTCACATATGCGTTAAACCTCATTGGTGGCAAATGGAGACTTCCTATTATTTGGGCATTAAGCAAAAATGGCACAATGCGTTACAATGAACTGAAGAGAGGTATTGCAGTAATAACCAATATGATGCTGACGGAAACCTTAAAGGAGCTGGAGGCTAATGGAATAATTAATAGAGAGCAATTTATGGAGGTGCCACCAAGGGTGGAGTATTCTCTAACCATTAGTGGAGCGAAGCTAATTCCAGCCCTTAAGACTTTGGCCAGCTGGGGTAATAAGATGAAGAAGGAAATCGAATAATCAATATCACTTCTAAAAAAACTTGATATGTTTTCCGAAATGTAGGATTAAATGTTGGCCCCGATACTATTAGTATTGTGGGCCTTAATTTATTGTATACGATTCTTATATATTGCTATATAGAATTTACTTTTGTTCTTTAAGCACATATATTAAGAAAAACTGGATAAAATACCTTGGTAAATATATCAAAATGCTATAAAGGAGAGATTGTTCTGGAAAATTCAATGTTTTGCTATCAATGTGAACAGACCGTTGGCGGTAAGGGCTGTACAAAGAGCGGAGTTTGCGGTAAAACCCCTGAAATTGCAAATTTACAGGATTTATTGATTTATCAGCTAAAGGGCATAGCTTGTTATGCTAAACCACTATTAGAAAAAGGCGAGCATATAGATAAGGAAATAATAAAATTTGTTGAAAACTCCCTTTTTACAACCCTAACTAACGTAAACTTTGATGTTGACTTCCACCTAGAGCTTTTAAAGGAGTCTCAGAAAATCAAGGAGACCTTGCGAAAAAAAGCACCCCAGGGAGATTATAAGGATTGCGCAACCTACAACCTGAGCCATAGTAAGGAGGAAATGCTTAGGGATTCAGTTAGAGCTGGTATTATGTACCAGCAGGAGCTTGACGCTGATATTCGTTCCTTAAGATCTACTATTCTATATGGTCTAAAGGGTATAAGTGCTTATGGCCATCAAGCTAGATACATAGGGCATCATAGCGATCAGGTTGACCAGTTTTATTTATTAGGTCTAGAGGCAATTGTTAACGACGAAATGAACCTTGATGATCTTATAAGAATGACTATGCGGGCAGGAGAAATGAGTGTAGAGGTAATGAGCGTCTTGGATGAAGCAAATACAACAAGATATGAAAATCCTTCTCCACAAAAGGTAAATGTAAATATTAAGAAGGGACCATTTATTATAGTATCTGGTCACGATTTAAGGGATTTAGAGCTGCTGCTTCAACAAACAGAGGGCAAGGGTGTAAATGTATATACCCATGGTGAAATGCTACCAGCCCATGGCTATCCAGCTTTAAAGAAATATAAGCATTTAGTTGGAAACTACGGTTCAGCATGGCAAAATCAACAAAAGGAGTTTGACGGAATTCCCGGCTGTATTCTATTTACAACCAATTGCCTAATGAAGCCAAGGGATACCTACAAGGACAGATTATATGTAACTAATGTTGTAGGCTGGGATGGAATTAAGAAAATTGAATTAAAGGAAGATGGCACAAAGGATTTCACTGAGGTAATAAACAAGGCTTTAGAGCTAGGTGGCTTTGAAGAGAGTGAAAAGGAAAAGGATATACTAGTGGGCTTTGGACACCACGAAACTCTATCCCATGCTGAGACTATAATAAAAGCCGTGAAGGACGGTAAGATAAGGCATTTCTTCTTAATTGGTGGCTGCGATGGAGCAAAGCCGGGAAGAAACTATTATACTGAGTTTGCTGAAAAGGTACCAGAGGATTGTGTAATCCTAACCCTAGCTTGTGGTAAGTATAGATTTAATAAGCTGGAATTTGGAACCGTTGCAGGTCTTCCAAGATTGCTGGATGTAGGACAGTGTAATGATGCCTACTCTGCTGTTAGAATTGCTACAGCCCTTGCAGATGCCTTTGGTACAGATGTTAATTCCTTACCTTTAACCATTGTACTATCCTGGTATGAGCAAAAAGCAGTTGCAGACCTATTAGCCTTGCTATCCTTAGGTATAAAAGGCATGTACCTGGGGCCAAGCCTACCAGCCTTTATATCACCGAATGTGCTTCAATATCTAGTAGACACCTTTAATATTAAGCCTATAAGCACAGCTGATGAGGATTTAAAGAACTCCTTAAAGCAGGCTAATTAATAATAGAGGTTTTAATAAAAAAATTAACTTAATTTTAAAAAGGGCTTATTGAACTAATCAATAGGCCCTTTAATACTGGAGATATTACTTAATGCTTTCAGCTCTTATATCAATATTGCTTTCATCATATTTAGCGAATCTACCTTGATTTTTTGGATTTACCGGATCTCTTCTAGACCAAGGCCATCCACCAAACTGTGTAGCTTTATAATCCTTATAGGCCTGCTCAATTTCCTCCATAGTATTCATAACAAAGGGGCCATAATTGACTACAGGCTCATTGATAGGCTCACCCTCTAATAGCAATAAATAGCTATATTCACTGCCGTTAGTAACCTTGATTTCCTGATCTCCAACCAGCTTTAGGCTACTATTAGACTTAATAGTCACAGCATCTATTTGTATATCCTTACCCCTATAGAAATATAGATTTCTATATAGGGTTGAAGATATGCTAGGTATAGTGAAGCTTGCTCCAGGCTCCATTTCGATTGTCCATATTCCAACATGATTAGCCTCCTTATTAGCCCTGAATCTGGATTGGGATTAAGGCTTCGGGTTCCATTGTAATTACCAGTCCTTCATGATAACCCTCCCAAAATAAATTTAGCTCTAAATGAAATATACCTATATTATAAGTAAGCTAAACATTTGATAGTTATTCAATAAGGCATTATAAATCCTTGAAGTATTTTTTCGACCACTTTTGTATCATATCTATGGCAGGATATATATCTCTTCCCATCTCTGTAAGCTGAAATTCTACTCTTGGAGGCACCTCAGGGTAGATAGTTTTATATATAAGTCCGTCATTTTCCAGATCTGTCAATTTTTCATTTAAAACCTTTTGACTAATTCCACAGGTTATTCTTTGAAGCTCAAGAAATCTCTTAGGACCCTGATTAAGATGACAAAGGATAACCGCCTTCCATTTACTACGGATTAATTCCATTCCCAAATCCAAATGACATACAAACCTTTTATTGTTATACTCCAACACTTTATCACCAGCCTTCATAATTACTAATGAACTAATTATATCATTTTCAATTAATAAATAAAAATAACAACTGATATGCTTAAATCTTCAAATTCTAACTAAATGGTAAGTTATCTTTCGTAAAAGTGCATACTTGTTAATAGCTATAATAAAATATATACTTCATAAATAAGAAGAAGTTAACAAATTGAGAAGGGGTGTAGGATAATGAAGGTTATAGCATTTAATGGAAGTCCGAAAAAAGAGGGTAATACCTATCATGCGATTAAACTGGTGGTGGATGAGCTAGAAAAGGAAGGTATTGAAACAGATATAGTACATGTTGGTAACAAAGCCATTAGGGGTTGTATAGCCTGTGGTCAATGTGCAAGAAATAAAAATGAGAGGTGCGCAATTGATAATGATGAGGTAAATGAGTGGATTCAAATAATGAAGAAGGCCGACGGAATAATATTGGCTTCACCTGTGCATTATGCAGCAATTGGAGGGACTATGAAATCCTTCCTCGATAGAGCCTTTTATGTTGCAAGCATGAATAATGGGATGCTTAGACATAAGGTAGGCGCCTCACTAGCTGCAGTTAGACGTTCAGGAGGAGTACCTACCTACGAGCAATTGAATATTTATTTGAATTACTCTGAAATGATTATTCCAGGGTCAAACTATTGGAATGTAATACATGGTGCAAAACCAGGAGAGGTGCTTAAGGATGAAGAGGGAGCTCAAATTATGCAGGTGCTAGGTAAGAATATGGCTTGGCTGCTTAAGGTCATTGAAAATAGCAAAGGTACAATAGAGAAGCCTGAAAGAGTAGCCAAGGTAGCAACTAATTTTATACGTTAATTAAGCACCATAGTAGGGGGAGTTTTTTTCTTTTCTAGAAATTTTCAAGAAATTCATTGAATGGGTCTTCCCGTAATCGGTCAATGGGGGTAGAAAACAATTAACCGATACAGTCAATGGTGGAAAGTGGGGGCAGACCCTACTTTCCACAAAAGAGTTCACTCATGTTATGAATAAGGCAGTTGATATGTATCAACGTAGTCTTTTTGGCTATGAAACAACAGGCGGACTGGAGGCCTTGAAGGTGACCCTTAAGCGGGAATTTGAAAGGGATGGAGTATATACCTCAAGCGATAGGATTATAATAACCCATGGAGCACAGCAGGCAATAAATCTGGTTTTACAGGCATTGTTTAAAGATAAAGAAGGAAAAAAAGCTTCTGGTGGAAGCTCCAACCTATAGCTTGGCTCTAAAGCTAGCAGGTCATCTTGGTATTGAAGTACGAGGAATTGAACGTAAGCGGGAGGGCTTTGACTTTAAAGAGCTAGATAAAATTTTAAAGTCAGGTGAAATAATTGCCTTTTATGTCATACCTCAGCATCATAATCCTACCGGCTATAACCTATCTGAGGGAGACAAACAGAGGTTGGTGGAGCTATGCAATAAATATAAGGTTCATATCATAGAGGATGATTATCTCGCAGATTTAGGCTCGAAAAAAGTGTCTATGCCAATCCATTATTATAATACAACCAAAAGCACTATTTATATTAGAAGCTTTTCTAAAACCTTTATGACAGGGATAAGGTTGGGGGCAGCAGTGCTGCCTAATGCAATTATTGATTCGGTGCTTGGTCTTAAACATATAAGTGACTTAAATACATCTAAGCTTCCACAAGCTGCTCTAGATATTTTTATAAAGTCAGGCTTATATGAAAGGCATATAAAAAGGGTGAGAAAATCCTATGAGGAAAAGCTAAAAAGGTCTGCTGAAATATTTAAAGCCTTTGATTTAGAGGGCATTAATTACCATATACCCCAGCATGGGATCTTTATTTGGCTTCAGCTTCCCGCCGGAATAATGGCAGCTACACTTGAAAAGGAAATGGAGCAGGAGGGTCCCGGACTTTCTAAGAATAATACACCCCAATTAGGGATAAACTAATTGACTAAGGAGTTCATGAGGTGGGGAGTAACATGACTAGTAGATCAATTAGTAAAAGGACTATAATACTTGTAGGTGTAGTAATTGTAATAGCTATATTTATACTGTGGAGATATGAGGCATGGGAGCTTCTTTCAATAGACTATTTAAAAAGATTTACCGGGAGAGTTAGAGGTTTAGGGATTCTTGGAGTGTTGCTATATTTGCTGATTTATATGATATCTGTGGTGCTTTTTATGCCAAGCCTTCCCTTTACACTATTTGGTGGTATAACCTATGGAATAGCCTGGGGTACAATAATCGCTACCAGTGGCGATTTTTTAGGCTCTTCACTTGCTTTTATAATAGGCAGATACTTGGTAAAGGATAAATTAGAAAAAAGGCTAAAAAATAATAAGGCCTTTCATGAAATAAATGAAGGTGTTCAGCAGGAGGGTTGGAGAATAGTTGCAATAACAAGAATGGTTCCCCTTATACCCCATTGGCTGCAGAACTATGCCTATGGAATTACAAAGATATCCTTTAAAACCTATGCTATAGTATGCTTACTAAGTATACTACCAGGTACTGCGATATGGGTATTTACTATAAATACAGTAGGGAGAGGGCAAGGAGATGCAAAGCGTTCTATGTTTTACTTAGCCCTTGCAACTGTTGCTATTGTAGGGTTATCTTATATTCCCAAATATCTTTATAACAAAAAAAGGTTAGGAAATAGGAATAATCATTAGCAGGCAAAAATCTTGACAAAACCAACACATTTCATTAAGATTTAATGGATTGTGAATTTTTTATGTAAGCTATTATAAATACATATAAGAAAAGAAAGAGCTGATGGAATGAAAAACATAGATTTCAAGGATTACAAACTAAGTGAAGAGCTTTTAAAGTCGATTGGCATGCTAAAATAATTTTGAAAAGATAGATTACGTGGTGATGCCTGTATGGTCAATTAATTATCTGTCTTTTACTATTATGATAATTATATTAACCACATTAATTATAATTCCTTTATTTGCAACTAAAAATATTAAAGCCTATTTTGAATCTGAGGGCTCAACAATAAACCTATCTCGCTTTAATAACCTTGATATAAATAGATAAGCCGGTAAAAAAAACAGGGGACTGAAAATCCCCTGTTTTTTTCTCCTTAATTTGTTTCATATATGATAAGTAATTATTAAATAAATGACAAATTCAATTAAAGAGGTTGTATGTTAGATTAGATATGATATACTAATAAATGTTGTGTGACATACAAAATCAATTTAATAATTTAGTTATATATAATAATTCTGACAATTATAAGGAATAATTAGCTAATAGGGGGTAAATAAATTGCATAATAGAAGGAATTCACCTGAGGTAATAGACTTAAAATCATGCTTAATACATTACAATCTTCCGATTCAGGAGCTAACAAGCTTAGCAGTAGAAAGAGAAGGCGGAACTATAGCTAAGAGCGGTGCACTATGCATTAATACTGGTAAATACACAGGAAGATCTCCGAGGGATCGTTATATAGTAGATGAAGCATCTGTACATAATCATATTAATTGGGGCAAGACAAATCTGGCCATTAGCCCAGAAAAATTTGAGGGGCTTTATAATAAAGCCCTAGACTATATTAAAAATAAAGAGCTATATGTGTTTGATGGCTTTGTAGGTGCTGATAAAAGCTATAGAATGCCAATCAGGGTTATAAATGAATACGCATACCAAAACCAATTTGCTCAACAAATGTTTATAAAGCCAAAGGCAGTGGAGCTAGAGGGCTTTATGCCAGAATTTACAGTTCTTGCACTTCCAGAGCTAAAGGCTGTTCCAGAGGTTGATGGTACTAATTCAGAGGTCTTTATAATTATCAGCTTTGAAAAAAGAGTCGTGCTAATAGGTGGTACTAAATATTCTGGAGAAATTAAAAAGTCGATATTTACTGTTATGAATTATCTATTGCCTTTTAAAAATGTATTACCAATGCATTGCTCTGCAAATGAAGGGGCAGCTGGTGATGTTACTCTATTTTTCGGTTTGTCCGGAACAGGTAAAACAACACTTTCTGCGGATAAGGATAGACGTCTGATAGGCGATGATGAGCACGGCTGGAGCAAGGAAGGTATATTTAATTTTGAGGGGGGCTGCTATGCAAAATGTATAGGGCTAGAGGAAGCAAGGGAGCCTCAAATTTGGAAGGCCATTAAAGCTGGGGCAATACTTGAGAATGTAGTAATAGATAATGAAACAGGTATGCCAGATTATAATGATAATAGATATACTGAAAATACAAGGGCAGCCTTTCCAATAGAGCACATTTCAGAAGCAAAGGAAAATGGACATGGGGGAATACCAAACACAATAATTTTTCTTACAGCAGATGCAACAGGTGTATTGCCTCCAATTTCTAGGCTTACTAAGGAGCAGGCGATGTATCACTTTCTTTCAGGCTATACCAGCAAGCTAGCCGGCACTGAAAGAGGTATAATAGAGCCGGAAGCTACCTTTAGTACCTGCTTTGGTGATCCCTTTATGATACTAAAGCCTCAGGTATATGCAAGGCTTCTTGGAGAAAAGATTGAAGAATATAATGCAAATGTATTCCTGGTCAATACTGGTTGGACCGGGGGTGCCTATGGAACAGGTAAGAGAATAAAGCTTGAATATACTAGAGCAATGGTTAGAGCAGCTATCAAGGGTGAGTTAAATAAGGTTGCATATGTTACTCATCCAATATTTAAGCTACAAATACCAACAGAATGTCCAAATGTTCCTGCGAACCTATTAAATCCCGTAAATACTTGGGATAAGGTAGATGAGTATAATGGCAAGGCTAAGGAATTAGCAAGGGGCTTCAATAATAATTTTAAAAAATTCCAGGATATCTCAGAGGAATTGATGAAGGTTAACTATGAGATAGGAGAAGGACATACTGCATAATGATTAAATTAAGGCTACCTAAGTGTAGCCTTTAATCAATTTATATGAAAAACAATATTAGACATCCGAGAAGTGCCTTACTCAACAATTTGAATTATTTAGATTGACTAAATATCTGCATAGAGTTATAATTCTGATTATCAGGAGCATGGTATTATATGCCATAAATATTAAGGAGGCGTGGATATGGTAGAATTATTAATGAAAAGA
>Ga0208243_1000228_pt1 | contig 39186 bp, 36 predicted proteins | sample Subbio2Aug_QV12A_FD_184826 | JGI IMG/M metagenome (GOLD analysis project Ga0208243, IMG submission 184826) | Serpentinite rock and fluid subsurface biosphere microbial communities from McLaughlin Reserve, California, USA - CR12Aug_QV12A (SPAdes) | ecosystem: Environmental > Terrestrial > Deep... | reverse complement strand
CCGTCGCCCGCGCCATCCGCCGCCAGGCCGGCCGCGGGCTCACCTACATGCTGCCCAACGACGACGCGGCCGTCGTCGGCCGGCTGCTGGTGGAGCGCTTCGGCCTCGCCCGCTGGCAGGTCGCCACGACGGCCACCGACGCCAACCGCTTCGCGCTACGGTTCGCCCGCGCGGTCACCGGCCGGCCGAAGATCCTCGTCTTCAACGGCTGCTATCACGGATCGGTGGACGAGACGATGGTGCGGCTGAAGGACGGCCGTGCCATCAACCGCCCCGGTCTCGCCGGGGAGTTCCGCGACCTGACCCAGGCCACCCGGATCGTCGAGTTCAACGACGTCTCGGCCCTCGAGGCTGCGCTGGAGGCCCGCGACGTGGCCTGCGTCATCACCGAGCCGGTGCTCACCAATTCCTGCATGGTCCTGCCGGCGCCCGGCTTCCACGACGCGCTCCGCAGCGCGACCCGCCGGACGGGAACCCTGCTGCTCATCGACGAGACCCACACCATCTCGTCCGGCCTCGGCGGCTACACCCGCACCTTCGGCCTCGAACCCGACCTCTTCGTGCTGGGCAAGCCGATCGCGGGCGGCGTGCCCGCCGCCGTCTGGGGTATGACGGAGGAGGTGGCAGGCCGCTGGGACGCGTACCAGAAGACGAAGGAGCCCGGATACTCCGGCATGGGCACGACGCTGTCGGCCAATCCGCTGCAGTTCGCCGCCATGCGCGCGACGCTGGAGGATGTGATGACCGCGGCGAACTACGCCCGCATGGAGCGCCTCGCCGGGCGGCTGGAGGCCGGCTTGGCCGCTGCGATCGCGCGCAGCGACCTGCCCTGGCACGTCGCGCGCGTCGGCGCTCGCGTCGAGTTCATCTGCGCGCCGGGCCCGCTCGCAAACGGCACCGAAGCGGAGGCCGCCCACGCGCCCGCGCTGGAAGCCGCCATCCACCTCGCCCTCGTCAACCGCGGCTGCCTGATCGCGCCCTTCCACAACATGATGCTCGTCTCCCCCGCCACCACCGCGCGGCAGGTCGACCGCCTCGCGGCCGCGTTCGGCGAGGTGTGTGCGGAACTCGCGGGACACTGACATGCCGAGCCCTCGCCCATGATCTCCCCCTCCGGCTCCACCCTCGACGAAGCCCGCGCCTTCCTGGCCGCCCATCCGGACGTCGAGGCGATCGACATCGTGCTGGTCGACGTCAACGGGGTCGGCCGGGGCAAGATCATCCGAAGGCATGAACTCGAAGGATTCTACAAAAGCGGCCGGCACCTGCCGATCTCGATCCTCGGCCTCGACATCACCGGCGAGGACGTCCACGAGACCGGCCTGATCTGGGATTCGGGCGACGGCGACCTGCGCGCCTGGCCGATCCCCGGCACGCTGGTACCGCTGCACGGCACGAGCCCGCGCCGCGCCCAGGTGCTGATGTCGATGTACGGTCTCGATGGTGCGCCGATGACTTCGGACCCGCGTCATGCGCTGGCGCGGCAGGTCGAAGCCTTCGCCGCACGCGGACTTCATCCGGCCGGCGCCTTCGAACTGGAGTTTTTCCTGCTTGCCGGCGAGCGCGACGCCGACGGCCGCGTCCAGCCGGCCCGCGCGGTGGTCGACGGCCGCCGCTCGGGCAAGACGGAAGTCTATTCCGTCGACCACCTGCACGGCATGGAGCCGCTGTTCTCGGACATCTACGCCGCTGCGCGGGAGCAGGGCATCCCGGCCGAGACCGTGATTTCCGAATATGCGCCCGGCCAGTACGAGCTGACGCTGAACTATCGTCGCGACATCCTGCGCGCGGCCGACGACCTGATCATGCTGAAGCGCCTGGTGCGCGCGCAGGCGCGCCGGCATGGCGTCACCGCCTGCTTCATGGCCAAGCCCATCGAGGCCTATGCCGGGTCGGGCATGCATCTCCACGTGTCGCTGCAGGACGAAGCGGGCCGGAACGTGTTCTCGGAAGCCGAGGAAGGCCGCTGGGAACCCCGCCTGCTGCATGCACTGGGCGGTCTTGCCGCCACCATGGGCGAATCCATGCTGGTCTTCGCGCCTCACGCCAATTCCTGGCGCCGCTTCGTCGCGCAGTCCTATGCGCCGGTCGCGCCCACCTGGGGCGTCAACAACCGCTCCGTGGCGCTGCGGGTGCCTGCGGGAGACGTCCGCAACCGTCGCATCGAGCACCGCCCCTCGGGCGTGGATGCCAATCCCTACCTCGTGGCGGCGACCGTGCTCGCCGGCATCGCCAGGGGCCTCGACGAGGCGATCGACCCCGGCCCCGAGACCACCGGCAACGGCTACGCCGCCGTCGATGGCCTGGCCTCAGCCAGCGGCACCCGCGCCGCCATGCCGGCCGACTGGCGCTCGGCCATCGAGGCGGCGAAGGGATCCGCGTTCCTGAAGCAGGCGCTCGGCGAAGACCTCCACCGCACTTTCACCGCCATCAAGCAGGCGGAGTACCTGCGCGTCGCCCGCACCGTGAGCGAACTCGACTACCACCTCTACCTGCACGAGGTGTGAGCCGGCGCGACGCGGTCATCCGCTCAGAGGGCGACCGGGTCGGCGAGAAGGTCGCTTCGAACGAGGCGGTCGAGCGGCGGCAGAGGCGCCCCGAACAGGCCGCCGAAAGGCTCTCCCGCATGCCCTGCGCCGGCATAGGCGAGGCTCGTCTCCCCGGGACCGACGAAGCACAGCTCGTCCTCGCCGTCCTCCGTGCGGATGGCGACCGCCGTCACGCCGTCGCTCCCTCCCTTGCGAGGCAGCGAAAGGCTCGCGCTGACGGCGGCCACGAAGGCACGCGCAGCGACGGAGTCGGCGGGCTGCATGGTCTCCGTCCGCGGATCGAGCGCGAAGACGTCGCCGGCCACGGCGCGGTTGCCGTACCGGACCCTCAGGATCAGCCGACGGTCGGCCTGGCCGACGCCGAGGAGACCGAGCAGAAAGAAATCGCCGCCGGGCCGCGAGACCGCGCGCCGGAAGTGGTCGATCGAGAGATCCGCGGGAAACGGGCCGCGTCCAAAGAGACCAGGAGCGATTTCCTCGGCATCGTCGAGAAGCGGGAGCGGAATCGGAACGCCGTCGATGCCGAGCGTCTCCATCAGGCCGAGCATCCCCTCGAGCGCCGCCTGGCGCCCTGCGGGATCGTCCTCCTGCAGGGCCTCGTCGAGCGCAGCGTCGAACGCCGCGTCGAAATCCACCTCCTCTTCGCCGCCGCCCGTCACAGCGGATCTCCAGGAAGCACGGCGACTTTTCGGAGCTTCACCATGGCCTTCTCGTAGGAGAGGGCGAGCTGGCCGACATAGTTCTTGCTGTCCTTGGTCGGAACCAGCATGCCGAGGGTCTCCCGGCCTCTCTCCGTCCGCCCGTCCCAGTCGCGCTCGTCCGCGAGCGTCCTGACGGTCCCGTTCCGGATCGCGTGGAAGGCATCGTCGAGCCGCCTGAAGAACGCCTCGGCCGAGGACTGCCCGAGCATGGCGACGTACCGGTTCCGCACGGCCTCGTCGCCGCGGATCCGGGCGGCGAGGTCGAGCACGCCTTCGGCGACGTCCCTCGACACCACGGGCGGCATCGAAGGTATCGGGCCGCCCGTTCCGCCGCACATGTCCTCGTCCAGGCCCCAGACCTTGTACCCGCCCTCGACGGTCTCGATCTTGACGTTGCCCATGTGCCTGTCGATCTGACCGCGAAGGAAATCCTTCCACTGCAGATCCGTCATGCCGCGCATGACGCCCGGCAGGCGGATCATGTCCGGCCCGCCGAGCGGCCGTCTCCAGGGCACCAGTCTGGCGTCGTCGCCGCTGCCGGTGACCCGCAGCCCGGCCACGAAGAGGTTGCTCTCGTACTCGCTGTGATCCTTCGATTCGCCGATGATGCGCCGGGCGATCTCTGCTCCGGCCCGGGAGAGCTCGAGTTCCTCGCCGCCGTCGCGGACGCCCCTGCCCGGCACGAACTCCATCTCCACCGCCGGTCCGGAGTCTGTCGACACCAGCCGGCAGGCGGCGGTCTGGAGCCGCCCGGGATGGCCGAGCGACAGGTCGACGTCCAGCTGGAAGGCGAACTCGTTGCGCCCGATCAGGTTCAGCGCCACGTCTCCCGTCACCGACTTCGGAACCGCTATGCCTTCATTGACGATCTTGTAGACCTTGCCGGCCGTCGGATCGAGGAGGACCTTGTTGATCGCCCCGCCGCTCAGGTCCCGCATGTGGCCGGTGGGCATCGGGCTCTGCAGCAGTGCGGTGAAATGTTCCGGGCTGCGCGGCCCCGCGCGTGCAAGATCGCTGAGGAACTGGCTGGCCGGCGTCTCCGTCCGCAATTCGGGATGGTCGCGCAGATAGCGCACGGCCCGATGGAACGACTGGAGATCGGAAACCGTGCGGACGGTCTTCTCGAAACTCCTCGCCCGGCGTTTCGCCTCGCTGTTGGGACCCTCCTCGCGGGAGCGCTGCGCGAACTTCTCGCGCTGTGCTTCGAGCTTGCCGATGGCCTTGGCCAGGTTGCGGTCGAGCGACTTCAGCGACGCCTCGCGGGAGCGGCCGGGCCTGGTCAGGTCGATGCGATCGAGCGCTCCGGAGAGCCTGTCCAGGATCCGCACCGCCGCGCGCAGCTTCGTGTCGAAGAGATGCAGGCCCTTCCTGCGCGGACTGGCGCCGTAGATGCGCAGGATGTCCTGGCCCGTGACGAGCGCAGGCATCGTATAGACGCCGTCCGGCTTGGCGAGCCCTTTCGGCGAGGCCACGGTGCCCTCATGTCGCAGCGTGCTCTCGTCCACGGTCGGGGGCGGCACGACGCCATCGCCCGGCGATCCGGCCAGACGCTCGCCGCCCGTCCTGCCCGGCGCGGTCCGCGGCACCGGCAGACCCAAGAACCCGTGGCTCGACCCGGTCGCCACCGGGCCCATCCCGGGCGGGAGAGGCGGTCGTCCTTCCGGCCGCGCCAACCTCATCCTCGCGAGGGCCTTCGCGTCCACCCGGATCCTGGTCCCGCCCTCGACGAGCTTCTTCAGCTTCGACGGTTCCGTGACCGGCTTCGCAGACCGCAGGACGGTACCGTCGCCGGGTCGGCCCTCCGTGCCGCCGGCGATCGGAAGGCCGCCGCTCACGCCCTTGACGCCGATTTCACGCGCCACGTCCGTGTCCCCCTCAGCTCTTCAGCCAGACCAGGTCGCCGCCGGGCGGCAGTTCGCGATCCGGCGCCCGGACCTGCTGGAGCAGCCCGGACGCCGCCGACATCGCGGCTGCGAAACCGGCGAGGACGACCGGCAGACCGTCCGCGGCGCATTGTGCGGCCGGAACGATGCGCGAGAGCACGATCGAAGCCTCCTCGGCGTCGTAGCCCAGCGCCGCGCCACCGAGATCGGCGGGCCGTGCATTGGCCTCGAGTGCCCTGAGGAGCAGAGGATCGTCCGGCAGCGCGCGCACCAGCCCCGCGCGGAGAAGGAGCCCGTGGCCGTCCGGAGCGACGGCGACGTCGACCTGGCCGGTTCCTTCGATCTCGATGCCGAAGACGTCCGCGTCCGGATCGATCGGCAGACCCGTCTCCTGTCCGAAGGCCACCAGACAGTCACGCAGCGTGTTTCCCCGCATCCGATCGCCCCCCGTCCACGGCAGAACGATCGCACGAGGCATGGCGGGCGCATGTGCCGGATGCCACAACCGTCAGGCCGCGTCCGCACGGTGTCGGGCCGCGACCGCAGCCCATCATATCAAAGTGAATGGCCTTCGGCGCATCCGGAACATATCATGAACCCATGACAGCCCTCACCTTGCGCCAGAAGCTCGCCATCCTCTCCGACGCCGCCAAATACGACGCTTCCTGCGCCTCGTCGGGCGCGGCGAAACGCAATTCGCTGAAGAGCGGCGGCATCGGCTCGACCGAAGGCTCCGGCATCTGCCACTCCTACGCGCCGGACGGTCGCTGCATTTCGCTGCTGAAGATCCTGCTCACCAATTTCTGCATCTACGACTGCAGCTACTGCATCAACCGGTCGTCCTCCAACGTCCGCCGCGCCCGCTTCACGATCGACGAGGTGGTGCAGCTGACGCTCGACTTCTACAAGCGAAACTACATCGAGGGGCTGTTCCTCTCCTCGGGCGTGATCCGTTCGCCCGACGAGACCATGGGCGAGATGGTCGAGATCGCCCGGCGCCTGCGCGAGGAGCATCGCTTCTCCGGTTACATCCACCTGAAGACCATTCCCGAATGCGCGCCGGAACTCCTCGAGCAGGCCGGCCGCCATGCCGACCGCCTGTCGATCAACGTCGAGCTGCCGACGGACGAGGGCGTGAACCGGCTGGCGCCGGAGAAGAAGCCCGAGACCATCCGCGTCTCCATGGCGAAGCTGCGGTCGAAGATCGAGGAGACGTCCGAGCCGACGCTGCGCACGAAGAAGCGGCAGCGCTTCGCGCCCGGCGGCCAGTCGACGCAGATGATCATCGGTGCCGATTCCACGCCCGACGCGACGATCCTGAAGTCGAGCGCCCGGCTCTATTCGAGCTACCGCCTGCGCCGCGTCTACTACTCCGCCTTCAGCCCGATCCCGGATTCGTCGGCCGCGCTGCCGCTGAAGAACCCGCCGCTGATGCGCGAGCACCGGCTCTACCAGGCCGACTGGCTGATGCGGTTCTACGGCTTCGAACAGGACGAGATCGTCGCCGGCCGGCCGGACGGCATGCTCGATCTCGCCGTCGATCCGAAGCTCGCCTGGGCGCTGGGCAATCGCGCGCTGTTTCCGGTCGACGTCAACCGTGCCGATCGCGAGGCCCTGCTGCGCGTGCCGGGCCTCGGCACGCGCGCCGTCGGACGCATTCTCGACACCCGCCGTCACCGGAGGCTGCGGCTGGAGGACGTCGGCAGGCTCTGCCAGTCGATCGCCAAGGTGCGGCCCTTCATCGTCGCGGAAGGCTGGTCGCCCGGCGGGCTCACCGACAGCGCCGGCCTGCGCGCGCGCCTGACGCCCGCGCCCGTGCAGATGGAGCTGTTCTGACGATGGCCGCCGTCGCCCGCAGCCTGCCGCGCATCACGGTGAAGCTGTCCGGCCAGACCGACATCGACGGCTGGCGGACCGCGGCGCGGGCGCTGGCGATGCAGGGCATTCCTCCCGATCAGGTCGGCTGGACGATCCCGGGCATCGCCTCGTCGGATCTCTTCGAGGAGCGGATCCACCCCGCGCCGGAGACGCCGTCCGCTCCCGAGGGTGCCACCTTCACCGTCCCGCGCGCCTTCGTCGAGCTTGCCGAAACCGTCGTCTGCCACCGCGACCCGGAGCGCTTCGCCCTGCTCTACCGGGTGCTCTTCCGGCTGCGCGAGGAGCCGCACCTCATGAAGATCGCCTCCGACGGCGACGTCCGGCGGCTGGAGGCCATGGCGAAGTCGGTCCGCCGCGACATCCACAAGATGCGCGCCTTCGTGCGCTTCCGAGCCATCGGCGACGGCCCGGAGGCCCGGCACGTCGCCTGGTTCGAGCCCGATCATTTCATCGTCGAGGCTAACGCGCCGTTCTTCGTCCGCCGGTTCACGGGCATGCGCTGGACCATCCTGACGCCGCTCGCCTCGGCCGACTGGGACGGGACGCGCCTCGCCATCGGTCCCGGCGCGACCAAGGCCGACGCGCCGTCCGAGGACGACGCCGAGTCCCTCTGGCGCACCTACTTTTCCTCGATCTTCAATCCGGCGCGGCTGAAGGTGAAGGCCATGCAGGCGGAGATGCCCAAGAAATACTGGCGGAACCTGCCGGAGGCCTCCCTCATTCCCGACATGATCCGCGGCGCCGAGGAGAAGGCGAGGGAGATGGTCGAGAAGCAGCCGAGCGAACCCGCCCCGCACCACGCGAAGATCAAGGCCCGGCACTGGCCGGCGCCGCCCGACGGGGAGGCCGGACCCGGCGACGGCGCCGACGCCCGCACCTTGCCCGACCTGTCGCGTGCGGCGGAGGCCTGCCACCGCTGCGACCTCTGGCGCGACGCCACCCGGACGGTCTTCGGCGAAGGCCCGGACGGGGCACGCGTGGTCTTCGTCGGCGAGCAGCCGGGCGACCAGGAGGACATCGCCGGCAAGCCCTTCGTCGGCCCGGCCGGACGGCTCCTCGACGGGATCCTCGTCGAGGCCGGCGTCGACCGCGACGTGGTCTACGTCACCAACGCCGTCAAACACTTCAAGTTCGAGCCGCGCGGCAAGCGCCGCATCCATGCCAGGCCCAATGGCGGCGAGGTGAAGGCCTGCCGCTGGTGGCTCGACCACGAACTCGCGCTGATCCGCCCCGACCTGGCCGTCGCGCTCGGCGCCACCGCCGCCCAGTCCCTCCTCGGCAGGCCGGTCGCGATCACGAAGCTGCGCGGCCAGATCGTCACCCGCGACGACGGCCTGCGCGTCTTCCTCACCGTCCACCCCTCCTACCTCCTGCGCATCCCCGATCCCGCCGACCGTGAGGCCGAGCACGGGCGGTTCCTGGCGGACATGAAGGCGGTGAAGGCGCTGATGGGATCGACCGGATAGTGTTCTTGCAGCGCCTTGTCAGAACGCATGGACCGCATTGCTCAGCGCGGAACGCCGGACATGCGGCTTCAGGCCGTCGCGATTGACCACGTCGACAGGTCCCTCGAACAGACCCGCTATGTAGGCCTTCAGGTCGACATAGTCGTAGACCCCGAGACCGGTGTCCGCGTCGAGTTCGATGACGATGTCGCTGCCGGCGTGCCTGTCACCGCGCGCGGTCGACCCGAACAGCGCGGCATGGCGCACGCCCCGCTTCTGCAGGTCGGCCCGGTGCCGTCTGAGAATGTCCAGTGCCTGGTCGCGTTGCATGGCGCGATGATAGCGCGATCCGCCCCCGCGCGACAGCCTACCGCACCAGCATCGCCCTCAGATCGTTGACGTTGGTCCCGCTCGGCCCCGGCACGAACAGGTCGCCGAGGGCAGCGAAGGCGGCCCAGGCGTCGTTGGCGGCGAGCAGCGCGCGCGGGTCGAGCCCCTGCGCCCGCAGCCGCGCCGCACTCGTCCCGTCGCAGAACGCGCCCGCATTGTCCTGCGACCCGTCGATCCCGTCGGTGTCGGCCGCAAAGGCCGAGATCCCGTCGATGCCGTCGATGCCGAGTGCCAGCGCCAGCAGGAACTCGGAGTTGCGCCCGCCCTTCCCCGCCTTGCCTCGGCCCGCCCCGCGCAGCGTCACCGTCGTCTCGCCGCCCGACAGGATGACCACCGGCTTGACGAACGGCCGGCTCCTCGCGGCAACCTCGCGCGCGATGGCCGCATGGACGCCTGCCACCTCGCGCGCCTCGCCCTCGATCGCGTCCGACAGGATCACCGCCGAAAGCCCCTGCGCCCGCGCGGCCTCCGCCGCCGCCTCGAGCGATACGGCCGCCGAGGCGATGACGTGAACCGCGTTGCCGGCGAAGCGCGGATCGCCGGGAAGAGGCGCATCGGCATCCGCCGAGGCGAGATGCGCCATCACCGCCGCCGGCAAATGAATGCCCCAGGCTTCGACGAGCCGCAGCGCGTCGGCCCGCGTCGCGCCGTCCGGCACCGTCGGGCCGGACGACACCAGCGCGGCGACGTCGCCGGGGATGTCGGAGACGACGAGCGTCACCACCCGCGCCGGATGCGCCGCCGCGGCGAGCCGCCCGCCCTTGATCGCCGACACGTGCTTGCGGATCGCGTTCATCGCCGAGATCGGCGCGCCGGAGGCGAGCAACGCGCGGTTGACGGCGATCTCGTCGTCGAGCGTGAGCCGTCCCGCCGGCGCCGGCAGCAGCGCCGAGCCGCCTCCCGAGATCAGGGCGACGACCAGATCGTCCGCCGTCAGCCCCGACACCGCCTGCAGCAGCCGCTGCGCGCCGGCGAGCCCCGCCGCATCGGGCACCGGATGCGCGGCCTCGATCACCTCGATCCGCCGGCACGGCGCGCCATAGCCGTAGCGCGTCACGACGAGGCCCTCGAGCGGCCCGTCCCAGGCGTCCTCGAAGGCACGCGCCATCTGCGCGGCACCCTTGCCGGCCCCGATCACGATCGTCCGCCCCTTCGGGCGCGCGGGCAGGAAGCGGCCGATCACCCGCCCCGGATCGGCGGCCGCAACCGCCGCCTCGTAGAGACCGGTGAAGAGGCGTCTCGGCTCGATGTCGCTCATGCCGGCCCGCCACCCAGCCACGGCCGTGCCCAGCCGAGCCCTTCGACGGTATCGCCCGCCGGAGAATACTCGCAGCCGACGAAACCGTCATGGCCGCGGGCATCCAGTGCCCTGAGCACGAAGCGGTAGTCGACCTCGCCGGTGTCCGGCTCGTGCCGGCCCGGATTCCCGGCGATCTGGACGTGGCCGATGAGATGCCGGAAGCGGTCGAAGGTGGCGATCAGTTCGCCGCGCGTCCGGCTCTGATGGTAGACGTCGTACTGGATGCCGACGCCCGGCGAACCCACCGCCTCCACGATCGCCGCCGCCTGCTCGACCGACGAGAGGAAGTAGTTCGGCGTGTCGAACGGATTGAGCGGCTCGATCAGCAGGCGGATGCCGTGCGGCCAGAACAGGCCCGCCGCCGCGCGCAGGTTCTCGACGAAGACGGCCTCCCGCTCGGCCATCGTGGCCGGACCGGACAGGACGCCCGCCATGCAGTGGAGCCGTCGGCATCCGGTGGCGAGCGCGTGGCGGAGCGCCGGCTCCAGGCTTTCGCGGAACCGGTCGCGCGCCTCGGGAACGCTGGCAAGCCCGCGCTCGCCTCCGGCGAGGTCGCCGGGCGGCAGGTTGAACAGGGCGAGTTCCAGCCCGTTCCGCTTCAGTTCGGCACCGATGGCGGCGGGGTCGAAAGCATAGGGAAACTGGAACTCGACGGCCGCAAACCCCGCCCGCGCCGCATGCTCGAACCGCTCGAGGAACGGCACCTCGGTGAACATGGTCGAAAGGTTGGCGGCGAGTCTCGGCATGGAATGTCTCCTTCGGATCCGACGCGGGCAGGTGCCGCGCGACCGGCTGCGGCGTCACTCCGCGGGCAGCGCCAGCGCCGCGTGGTCGAGCCCGAGATGCGCGCACAGCGCTTCCACGACGACCGCGTGGTCCTGCCGCTGCGGCAGGCCGGAGATCGTCACGCAGCCGATGATGCCGGCCGCCGCCAGCCGGATCGGGAAGCTGCCGCCGGCCAGCACGAAGTCTTTCGGATCGAGCCCGTGGCGCGGCGGGAACAGCCCGTCCGGCGTGTTCTGCTCGAGCGCGGCGCGGTAGCTGCTCCGGCCCAGCCGCCGCACCGTGTTGACCTTGCGCCGCACCCAGTCGGCATTGGCCTCGGTCGAACCCGGAAGCGCCGCAAAGAACAGCGCCCGGTCCCAGGTGCGGACGTCGATCACGATCGGCAGCCCGTCCCGTACCGCATGCTCGCGCAGCCGGACGCCCAGGAGGAAGGCCTGCTCCTCGTCGAACCGCTCGAAGACGATCGCCGCCTCCTGGCCCCGGATGAGCGCCAGATCGTTCTCGATGCTCGTCATTGTCCCTTCCTCCGGCCCGGCCGCGTCGACATCCCTTGCATCCGCGGTCGACTAGCACGGAAAGCCGGCGGCTCAAACTGCGGGGCGATCGCACGCCCGCCGGGCCAGCCCGCCACGCGGAAGGACCGGCCGCATTGCGACGATCGCGCGCCGCTGGCGGACCAGCCACATTTGCGCTAGTTCCGAAGGCGGGTCGCACGCAGGACGGGATCTCACATGCGAAGGCTCGACGACTATGGCGCTCGCGACATCCTTCGCGGCAAGCCGGTGGGAGCGCTCTTCAAGGTCGGGCGCAACGCCGTCATGCGCGAGGCCTATTGCGCGCGACGGGCCGAGGGGCACGACGACTTTCTCGCGCGGCTCCAGGCCGTGCGCGGCGGCGTGCTGGCGGTCACCATAGCCTTCGAGGTGCCCTGGCTGATCGAGTACCTCGCCGACCGCTTCCGGCGCTTCTCGCAGGATGCGGTGCTGGCCGTCTGCGACAATTCGAGAACGGCCGCGCGCCGGGCGGAGATCGCGGCGATCTGCGCGGCCGCAGGCGTGCCCTACCTGGCCTTGCCGCCCAATCCGGCCCGACACATCGACCGGTCGCACGGCAATGCCCTCAACTGGGCGTTCCGTCATGTCGTCCGGCGCGTGCAACCCAAGGTCTTCGCCTTCCTCGACCACGACCTGTTCCCGCCCGGCCCGTTTGCACTGGCGCCGCGGGTTGCCCGCCAGCCGGTCTACGGCTTGCGGCTCGACGGGATCGCGAGCTGGTCGATCTGGGCGGGCTACGGCGTCTTCGACTTCGCGCATGTCGGCGAGCTGCCTCTCGACTTCTACCCCGATCCCGATCGTCAGCTCTTCACCGGCGGCAGGAACTGGGAACACGTCTATCGCCACCTCGATCCGTCTGCCCTCGCCTTCGCCGACCGGAGCAGCCGCGTCTTCGACGGGATCAATACGCCCGGCGGACAGCTGCTTCGCTGCGGCATCATCGACGGCTGGCTGCACCTTGCTGGCGCATCCCGGTTCCAGGAGAAGATCGCCGCAGCTGCCTTTTTCCGCGAGGTCCTCGACGAAGGCGGGTTCGCCGGCTGACCAGGGCGGACCGGGGGCAGGCGCCCGTCCGCCCGGGAGGCCGCGAGGCGCCGGGAGCGGCATTCGTCGGTCACTTCAGCCTTTCAGCCGGGCCGAGGTGTCTTCGCCGGCCTTCCCGGCGGCCAACGCCGCGAAGGCCTCGCGCCAGCCGGCATAGAGTTCGGGCATGTCGGCCAGGATGGCCGCATCGGCCGGCGAGATCCGCCGCGTCAGCCTCGCCAGGGTGACGCGCCTTACCGTCCAGCCGGGCCGCGGCCGCTCGACGAGCCCGATGGCGTCGCCGTCCCGGACATTCCCCGGCTCGAGCACCCGGTAGTACCAGCCGGTGCGCCCGGTCTTCTGGAACAGATAGGCCATGCGCTCCTCGGCCGTGTGGGCGGCGAGCTTCCAGCAGGGCTGCCGCCCCTGGCTCACCTGCACCGTCGCGCTGCCGAGCGACAGCACGTCGCCGATGCACAGCATGTCCTCCGTCAGTCCCGAGCTCGACACGTTCTCGCCGAAGCCGCCGGGGGAGAGGTCGTCGCGGCCGAGCTCGGCGCGCCAGGCCGCGTAGTGGTCGCCGGGATAGTGGTGGATCGCCTTCTCCGGCCCGCCATGCACCGCGAGGTCGGCCTGTGCGTCGCGCGGGAAGCCCGTCGGCCCGATCTCCAGTCGGTCGGTCGTACGCCGCTTCCCGATCGCCGATGGCGGCCGTCCGGGCCACCGCTCCTCCACCAGGCCGATGAAGAGAGCGTCGATGGTCGTCGAGAGGTTCATGCCGCGTCGTCCCCTTCCTGCGAGCGCTCACCAGAGCGGTGCGGGACGGCTTCGGCAAGCGACAGTGCCGGATGGGCGCTTGGCGCAGGCATGCGTGCCCGCGCGACGTCAGCCCTTCACGGCCCGCCCCGCCACGTACACCGCCGCCACCGCCCGGTCGTCGCCCAGCGTCTGCAGCAGGAACAGTTCCTGCGCCAGCGTGCCCACCCGTTCGCGCCTCAGTGCCATGGCCGGCGTGGCACCGGCGTCGAGGACGACGATGTCGGCGTCGGTGCCGGGCTCCAGCGTGCCCGCCCGGTCCGCGATCGACAGCGCCTCGGCATTGCCGCGCGTCAGCTGCCAGAAGCTCTGCAGCGGGTTCAGCTTCTCGCCCTGCAGCGCGATCACCTTGTAGGCCTCGTCCATGGTCCGCAGCATGGAGTAGTTCGTGCCGCCGCCGACGTCGGTCGCCGTCGCCACGCGCAGCCGCTTGTCCCGGCGCCGGTAGCGCTGGTAGTCGAACAGCCCGGAACCGAGGAACAGGTTCGACGTCGGGCAGAACACCGCCACGCCCCCCGCCTCGGCCATCGCGTCGGCCTCGCGTTCCGACAGATGGATGCAGTGGCCGAACAGGCTTTTTTGTCCCATCAGCCCGTAACGGGCATAGACGTCGGTGTAGTCCTTCGCCTGGGGGTAGAGCTCCTGCGTCCAGCGGATCTCGGCATGGTTCTCCGACAGGTGCGTCTGCACGTGACAGTCGGGGTGCTCGGCGGCGAGCGCGCCGGCCATCTCCATCTGCGCGGGGGTCGAGGTGATCGCGAAGCGCGGCGTGATGGCATAGAGCTGCCGGCCCTTGCCGTGCCAGGCGGCGATCAGCGCCCTGGTGTCGTCGTAGCCGGTCTGCGGCGTGTCGGTCAGCCCGTCGGGCGCGTTCCGGTCCATCATCACCTTGCCGGCGATGTTCAGCATGTTGCGGGCGTTGCTTTCCTCGAAGAAGGCCTCCGCCGACGCCCGGTGCACCGTGCAGTAGGCCGCCACCGTCGTCGTGCCGTGCCGCAGCACCTCGTCGAGGAACAGCCGCGCGATGCGCCGCCCGTGCTGGGCGTCGGAAAATCGCGTCTCTTCCGGAAAGGTGTAGTCGTTCAGCCAGTCCAGCAGTTCCGCCCCGTAGGAGGCGATCACCTGCATCTGCGGCATGTGGATGTGCGCGTCGATGAAGCCGGGCAGGACCAGATGCGGGCGGTGGTCTGCCACCGCGACGTCCGGCCCGGCCTGCGCGGCGACGCCGGCATGACCGCCGGTGGCGACGATCCTCCCGTCGCGCACCAGCACCGCGCCATCCTCCTCGTAGAGGTAGGACCCGCGATCCTCCGCGCCTTCGGGCTCGCGCAGGAAGGACAGGACGCGCCCGCGGATGAGGAGATCGCCCACCTCAGCGCGCCTCCTCGAACCAGGCCACGATCAGCGCCCGTTCCTCCGGCGTGACGCCGGTCAGGTTGCCGGGCGGCATGGCATGGCTGCGGCCGGCCTGGAGGTAGATCTCGCGCGCATGGTTGGCGATGGCGGCATCGCTGTCCAGCCGCACGTTCTTCGGCGCCTGATGGACGCCGTCCCAGAAGGGTTCGGCGGCGTGGCACATCGAGCAGCGGCCGAGCACCGTGTCGCGGACCGGTTCGAAATGTGCCGAAGCGACGAAGCGCTCTGCACCCGCCGACACGCGATCCTCGCCGGTGAGCACCTTCGGCACGGTCGACAGCCACATGACGACGATGAACAGGATCGCCGTCACCAGCCAGGTCCAGGTCGGATTGCCCTTGCGCGCATGCACGGTGTTGAAATAGTGCCGGATCGACACGCCCATCAGGAACACCAGCACCGCGATCACCCAGTTGAATTCGGTGGCGAAGGCCAGCGGATAGTGGTTCGACAGCATCAGGAAAACGACGGGCAGCGTCAGGTAGTTGTTGTGCAGCGAGCGCGTCTTTGCGATGCGGCCGTATTTCGGGTCCGGCTTGCGCCCGGCGATCAGGTCGGCGACCACGATCTTCTGGTTGGGGATGATCACCATGAAGACGTTGGCCGACATGATCGTCGCGGTGAAGGCGCCGAGATGCAGCAGCGCGGCGCGGCCGGTGAACAGCTGCGTGTAGCCCCAGGCCATGAAGACGAGCACGACGAACAGCACCAGCATCAGCCGCGTGTCGTTCATGCCGAGCGGCGAGCGGCAGAGCAGGTCGTAGACGATCCAGCCGAAGGCGAGCGAGGCGATCGAGATGAGAACTGCCACCGGCGCCGACACGTCGAGCACGTTCGGGTCGATCAGGTAAAGCTCGGCGCCGGCATAATAGACGACCGCGAGCAGGGCGAAGCCGGTCATCCAGGTGGTGTAGGCCTCCCACTTGAACCAGGTCAGGTGCTCCGGCATCTGCGCGGGGGCCACGAGATACTTCTGCACATGGTAGAAGCCGCCCCCATGCACCTGCCATTCCTCGCCATAGGCGCCGTCGGGCAGGCCGGGCCGCTTGTGCAGGCCGAGGTCGAGCGCGACGAAGTAGAAGGACGAGCCGATCCAGGCGATCGCCGTGATCACGTGCAGCCAGCGCACCCCGAAGGCGAGCCAGTCCCACCACAGAGCGAAATCGTTCATGCCATGTCCCCTCGGCCGGTCGATGAACTGTACGTGCTGCAGTGCAAACGGAAAGAAGGGCAGCCGTCCCGACACTTTCAAAAAAAACTAGAAAATAATAGTCTGCCCTCAAAGGAAACCGAGGGGCGACGCCCCGTTACCCTGGCGGATGCCGCTCATGGCCTACCTCGACAACGTCGCCGTCTTCGTCCGCGTGGTGGAACTGGGAAACCTGTCCGCCGCCGGGCGCGACATGCGCATCTCGCCCGCCGTCGCCTCCAACCGGATAAAGGAGCTGGAGAAGCATCTCGGCGTGCGCCTGTTCAACCGCACCACGCGCCAGCTGATGCCCACCGAGCAGGGCCGGGTCTTCTATGAAGGTGCAAGGAAGGTGCTGGAGGCGGTCTCGGATGCGGAAGCCGCCGTCAGCGCGCTGTCGGGCCAGCCGCGCGGCACGATCCGCGTGACCGCCCCGCTCGGCCTCGGCCGGCGCATGATCGCGTCCGGAATCCCCGAGTTCCGCAACCGCTATCCCGACATCGAGGTGAGGCTGCGCCTCTCGGATCACGAGGTCGATATCCTGAAGGAGGGCATCGACGTCGCCTTCCGCCTGGGACTGCTCGAGGATTCGAGCCTCAGGATGCGCGGTATCCTCGATTGCGAGCGCGTGCTGGTCGCCAGCCCGGCCTATCTCGAGAGGCGCGGCGAGCCCGCGACGCCCGAGGAGCTTCTCGCGCACGATTGCCTGATGCTTCGCTATCCCGGCGCCCGGGAGCATGTCTGGACGCTCCAGACCGGAACGGGACCGCGCAAGCTCGACGTGCGCGGCCCCTATGATTCCGATGATGGCGACGTGTTGACCGGCTGGGCGCTGGCCGGCCACGGCGTCATCCTGAAGCCGCGCTTCGAGGTCGAGCCCTTCATCCGCGACCGGCGCCTGCAGGTGATCCTGCCGGGCGCGCCGCCGGCTCCGGTGCAACTCGCCGCCGTCTTCCCGCACCGCCAGTACCAGGACACGAAGCTGCGCCTGCTGCTCGACTTCATGTCCGATCGCTGCCAGCGCATGATCCGCGACATTCTCTCCGGCCGCTGAGCACGAGCATGGGGCGCGTCCTCCTCTCCGCCGTGGCATGGGGTCTCGCCGGCATGGTGGCGGTTCCCGTCGTCCTCCATCTCTCGGTCCTGGGGCTGTCGCATGTCCTGGATCCGCGCTGCGCGCCCCCGGTCAGCGAGACAGGATGCGCAGCCGGCGCCTTCGGCATCGCGCTTGCATCGGCCATGCCGGCCTTTGCCCTGTTCTTCCTGTTCGGCGTGGTCGCGGGACGGCGGCGTCTGCGGCGCCGGACGGCGCGCGACTTCGAAGCCGTCCTGGACGACGCGAGCGGGAACGGTTCGGCTGAAGGCCGCGACTGACGCGGGAACATCTGCGCCGACCGGCCAACGGGCGGGTCATTCCGTCGATGCAATGCGGGGGAAACGCGGCAGGGACCCGCAACTTTGCGGGGCCTTGATCTCGAACAATGACAATCTATGCGCGAATCTCCACACTCCGTGTCAAAATCGGGAGGCGACGATGCCGACGAGACGGACGGTGCTGCGGGCTGGCGTCGCGGGCTTCGTTGCCGCCCTGGCCGGATGCGGAGAAGACGACGTCATGACGGATTACGAGAAGACGGTCGGCAGGCTGCGCCAGCCGCTGCCGGGCCACGCAGGGCTGGCCGATTGCGTGCGCTACGCGACGCTGGCGGCCAATGGTCACAACGCGCAGCCATGGCGGTTCGCCCTTGCGGCGCGCATGGTCCATATCCTCCCCGATTTCGCACGGCGGACGCCGGTCGTCGATCCGGACGATCATCATCTCTGGGTGAGCCTCGGCTGCGCGGCAGAGAACTTCCTGATCGCTGCGAGGGCCATCAGCCTGCATGGCGACCCGCATGCCGATCCGGAGGGCTCCGGGCAGGTCGTCCTGACGCTGGAACGCGGCCCTGCGGGGACCGACGACCTGTTCAAAGCCGTCACGAAGCGCCAGTGCACGCGCTCCGACTATGACGGCCGCCCGGTGGCGGCGGCGGACCTGAAGGCGATGGAGGAGGCGGCGCGGATCGACGGTGTACGTATCGTCTATCTGCTCGACAAGCCGCGCATCGAAGGCGCGCTGGGCCATGTCATCGCCGGCAACACCGCCCAGATGGAAGACCCCGCCTTCGTCGAGGAACTGAAGCGGTGGCTTCGCTTCAACCCTCGCCAGGCGATCGAGACCGGAGACGGCCTCTACTCTGCCGCGTCGGGCAACACGACCCTGCCGAACTGGATGGCCAACATCCTGTTTCCGCTGGTCTTCAGGACGGGCAGCGAGAACGACAGATATGCCCGCCAGATCCGGTCGTCTTCGGGCATCGCGGTCTTCGTCTCGGCCAAGGACGACCGCGATCACTGGGTGAGGGCCGGTCGCGCCTGCCAGCGCTTCGCGCTCAAGGCGACGGCGCTCGGCATTGCGCACGCCTTCGTCAACCAGCCGGTCGAGGTGCCGGAGTTGCGCCGCGGGTTCGCGCAGTGGCTGCGACTCGATGCAGCCGAGCGGCCGGATCTCGTCGTCCGGTTCGGCTACGCACCGCCGCTGCCGATGTCGCTGCGGCGGCCTGTCGGAGAGGTCGTGGTCTGATCAGGGCCGCGCCAGCGCCGACAAGATCTCGGCCGCCGCCAGAGCCGCGATCACCGGCGGACGCTTGTCGCGGACGACCGCGCCGCCGATCGGAGACACGAGCCGCGCGAACCCGGCTTCGCTGCCGTCGGCGGTCTTCAGGAACCAGCTCCGGAACGTCGCCTTCTTGGTCTGCGACCCGATCATGCCGACATAGGCGGCGTCGCCCCGCCGCAGCGCCTCGGCCACGATCAGAAAGTCGAGCGCGTGGTCGTGCGTCAGCACCACGAAGGCGGCACCCGGCGGCGCCGCGCGCACCTGTTCCTCCGGCATCGGGGTGAGTTTCGTCTCGATCTCCGGCGGGAAGCCGTCGATGGCATCCGCGCGCGTCTCCACCACCGAGGCCCGCACCGGCAGCAGCGCCAGGGCCTGCGCCAGCGCCCGGCCCACATGCCCGCCGCCGAAGACGAAGACGGCCGGCAGCCGCGCGTCCTCCGCCGCCGCCGCCTCGACCAGCGCCGTCCGATCGACATCGCTCACCCGGCTGATCGACAGTTCCACGCGCCCGCCGCAGCATTGTCCGATCTCCGGACCGAGCGGGACGGAGAGAGTGAACGGCGCGGCCCCCCTCCCCCTTGCGGGGGTCCGAAGGACGGGCGAGACGAGTGGCTCGCCCCGGTCGGCTGAGGGGTGGGGGTCGCCGCGACGCTCTCCCTCGTCGACGGTAGGTGCATCCCCAGCTGAGGCGGGGCCGGCAGGATCACCCCCACCCGGCCGTTCTGACCACCGTCCCCGCAAGGAGAAGGGTCCGCCGCGCAGCATCTTCCGCGCCTCGTCGATCGCCATGAATTCGAGCTGTCCGCCGCCGATCGTGCCGAAGATCGCGGCCGGCGAGACGAGCATCCACGCCCCTGCCTCCCGCGGCGTCGACCCTTTCGCCTCCGCGACACTCACCCTCGCGAGATGCAGATGGGTGTCGAGGAAGGCGCGGAGCGACGGCGCGGTCACGGGCATGGCGTCAAGCGGACCGTTCCGCAGCCTCGCGTTTCAGCCGCTCGACCGCCATCAGCACCCGCTCGGGCGTCGCCGGCGCGTCGAGACGCGGGCAGATCTGGTGGCCGGCGACACTCGCGACAGCATCGGAGATGGCGTGGAAGACGGCGATGCCGAGGCAGAAGGGCGGTTCGCCGACCGCCTTCGAGCGGTGGATGGTCGGTTCGCCGGCTTCCGGCCAGTCGGCCAGCGTCACGTTGAAGATCTTCGGCCGGTCCGACGCCAGCGGGATCTTGTAGGTCGACGGCGCATGCGTCCTGAGCCGGCCCTTGCCGTCCCAGACCAGTTCCTCCGTCGTCAGCCAGCCCATGCCCTGGATGAAGCCGCCTTCGATCTGGCCGATGTCGATCGCCTTGTTCAGCGAACGCCCGGTCTCGTGCAGGATGTCGACGCGCTCCACCATGGTCTCGCCGGTCAGCGTGTCGATCTCCACCTCCGCGCAGGCGGCACCATAGGCGAAATAGTAGAACGGCGTGCCCTGACCCTTGTCGCGGTCCCAGTGGATCTTGGGCGTCTTGTAGAAGCCGGTCGCCGAAAGCTGGACGCGGGCCATGTAGGCCTGCCGGGTCAGCGCGCCGAAGGCGATCTCCTGGTTGCCGACACGCACCCGGTTGGGCAGGAACTCGATCTGCTCGACCGGCACCTGGTACTTCTCCGCCGCGAAGTCGGTCAGCCGCTGCCGGATCGTGCGCGCCGCAGCCTGCGCGGCCATGCCGTTCAGGTCGGTGCCCGACGAGGCGGCCGTCGCCGAGGTGTTCGGCACCTTGGCCGTGGTCGTCGCCGTGATCTTCACCTGGTCGATGTCGATCTGGAACTCCTCCGCCACCACCTGCGCGATCTTGACGTAGAGCCCCTGCCCCATCTCCGTCCCGCCGTGGTTCAGATGCACCGACCCGTCCGCATACACATGCACCAGCGCGCCCGCCTGGTTGAAATGCGTGGCGGTGAAGGAGATGCCGAATTTCACCGGCGTCAGCGCCAGCCCGCGCTTCAGCACCGGCGAACGTGCGTTGAAGTCGGCGATCGCCTTCCGCCGCCCGGCATAGTCGGCGCCGGCCTCAAGCTCGGCGACGATGCGGTGGATGATGTTGTCCTCCACCGTCTGGTGGTAGGGCGTCACGTTGCGATCGGTCGTCCCGTAGAAGTTCCTCTTGCGGATCTCCAGCGGGTCCCGGCCGAGCGCGAAGGCCACCTCGTCGATGACACGCTCGCAGCCGACGATGCCCTGCGGCCCCCCGAAGCCGCGGAAGGCGGTGTTGGAGACCGTGTTCGTGTAGAGCGGCGCCGACTGCGCCGTCACCGCGGGGTAATAGTAGGCGTTGTCGCAGTGGAACAGCGCACGGTCCGTCACCGCACCGGAAAGGTCGGACGAGAAACCGGCCCGCGCGGCGAAGAAATAGTCGACCCCCAGGATGGCGCCCTCGTCGTCGAAGCCCACCTCGTAGTCGATGACGAAGTCGTGCCGCTTGCCGGTGGCGGTCATGTCGTCGTCGCGGTCGGGCCGGATCTTAACGGCCCGGCCGTGCCGCTTGGCCGCCACGGCGGCGATCGCCGCGAACTGGTTGCCCTGGGTCTCCTTGCCGCCGAAGCCGCCGCCCATGCGCCGGATCTCCACCGTCACCGCATGGCTCGGCACGCCGAGCACCTGCGCCACCATGTGCTGCACCTCGCTCGGGTGCTGGGTGGAGGAGTAGAGCGTCACGTCCATGTCCTCGCCGGGCACCGCCATGGCGATGTGCCCCTCGAGATAGAAATGGTCCTGCCCGCCGAGCCGCATCGTGCCCTTGAGCCGGCGCGGCGCGGCCTTGATCGCCGCGGATGCATCGCCGCGCTTCAGCGTCAGCGGCGGCGTGACGAGCTTTCCCTGGCGGCGGTCGAGGTCGAGGATGTCGGTGACGAAGGGCTCCTCGGCGTATTCGATCTTCGCCAGCCTGCAGGCACGCCTTGCCTGCTCGCGCGTCTCGGCCACCACCGCGAAGACCGGCTGGCCGAGGAACTGCACCCTGTCGGTCGCCAGCACCGGCTCGTCGTGCCGGTGCGTCGGCGAGATGTCGTTGGAGGCCGGCATGTCGTGGCCGGTCAGGACGTCGACCACGCCGGGCGCGGCCCGAACCGCCGTGAAATCCATCGACAGGATCGCCCCGTGCGGTACCGTCGACAGGCCGAGATAGGCATGCAGAAGGCCCGCCGGCTCCGGCATGTCGTCGATGTAGACGGCCTGTCCGGTGACGTGCTTGTGCGCCGAATCGTGCCGCTGGCTGGAGGCGACGCCGCCGACGATCGCCTTGGCCGTCAGGGAGAGGGATGCGTGCTTGTTCATGGTCAGGCAGCCCTTTCCCGGCTCACCGTCACCGGTACTTCCGACCCGCCATGCACGAGGAAGAACCGCTTGAGCAGGTTCCGTGCCGCGAGCATGCGGTATTCGGCCGAAGCGCGCATGTCGGAAATCGGCTGGAAATCGCTCGGATAGGCGTCCATCGCCCCTTCCACCGTTGCCAGCGTCCACGGCTGGCCGACGAGCGCGGCCTCGACCGCCCTCGCCCGCTTCGGCGTCGCGGCCATTCCGCCATAGGCGATGCGCGCGGCACGCACCAGACCGTCCTCGATCGAGACGGCGAAGGCGCCGAGCACCGCGGTGATGTCCTCGTCGCGCCGCTTGGTCACCTTCCAGGCGGCGAACCGCGTCTCGGCCGACGGCACGGGAACATGCACCGCCTCGACGAACTCGCCCGGCTGCCGGTCCTGCCTGCCATAAGCGACGAAGAAGTCCTCCAGCGCGATCGTGCGCCGCGCCGCGCCCCGGCGCAGGGTGAGCGACGCCCCGAGCGCGATCAGCGGCGGCGGCATGTCGCCGATCGGCGAGCCGTTGGCGATGTTGCCGCCGATCGTCCCCATGTTGCGCACCTGCGCGCCGCCGATCCGGTCGATCAGCGGCCCCATCGCGGGGATGGTCCGCGACAGCGCCTCGAAGGCATCCGTGTAGCTGACGCCCGCGCCGATCGTCAGCACGCCGTCCTGTTCCGAGATCGTTTTCAGTTCATCGAGATGACCGGTGAAGACCACCGGGGCGATGTCGCGCATGAACTTGGTCACCCACAGCCCGACGTCGGTCGACCCCGCCACAATGGTCGCGGACGGCTCCGCATCGAGCACGGCGGCCAGATCGTCGACGCTGGCGGGAAGCACGAAGCGGTCCCTGCCGGCGCCGACCTCCACCCGTCCGCCGGCGCGGATCGCGGCCAGACGCGCGGCCACCGACGCCCGCTCCTTCGCCAGGAAATCCTCTTCCAGCGTGCCGTAGGACGAGATCGCGCGGGCGGCCTTGACGATCGGCTCGTAGCCGGTGCAGCGGCACAGATTGCCCTGCAGCGCCTTCTCGACCGCCGCTTCGCTCGGATCGGGGTCCTGCATCCACATGGCGTAGAGCGACATCACGAAGCCCGGCGTGCAGAAGCCGCATTGCGAGCCGTGGAAATCCACCATCGCCTGCTGCACCGGGTGCAGCGCGCCGCCTTCGCCCTTCAGATGTTCGACCGTGACGACGTGGCAGCCATGCAGCGAGCCGAGGAAACGGATGCAGGCATTGACACCCTCGTAGACCAGCCCGTCCGGCGTCGGCCGGCCGACCAGCACGGTGCAGGCGCCGCAATCGCCTTCCGCGCAGCCTTCCTTTGTGCCGCGCAAGGCCTTCGAAAGCCGCAGCCAGTCGAGCAGCGTCTCGTCGGGCCGCACGTCGGAGAGCGCGATCTCGGCGCCGTTGAGCAGGAAGCGGATCTGGGTCTCAGCCTGGATCAAGAGGGTCAGCTCCCGCGATAGGTGGAATAGCCGAAGGGCGAAAGCAGCAGCGGCACGTGATAATGCGCCGCCTCCGCCATTCCGAAGCGGATCGGGATCTGGTCGAGGAACAGCGGATCGGGCAACGAAGCCCCCTGTGCGCGCAGGTAGTCGCCAGCGAAGAAAACCAGTTCGTAGGTGCCGGTCTTGAACGCAGCCCCCGCCAGCAGAGGCTCGTCGCAGCGGCCGTCGGAATTGGTCACCACGGTCTTCAGCTTCTTGTGGGAATTCCCGCTCACCCTGTAGAGCGCGATCGAGAGCCCTGCCGCCGGCCTGCCGGTGGCCGTGTCGAGAACATGTGTGGTGAGCCTGCCGCCGGTCATCCCGTCTCCATCCGTTCCCGTATCCTGCCAGAAGGATAGTGCAGCAATTCCAGACGTCGCATAAGCCGTGACGGCCGGGGAGGCCGCAAAAAGACTTTCAAATTTTTCGGCGGGAATGGACGTGATCGCCTCTGGTACTGTTGAAGAAAGAGGACCGGAGACGGCGGGGTGGAAGCAGAGCGGATGACGGCAGTTCGATATCCCCGCGACATGCGCGGCCACGGCGCACATCCGCCGGACCCGAAATGGCCGGACGGAGCGCACGTCTGCGTGCAGTTCGTGGTCAACTACGAGGAAGGCGGCGAGAACTGCGTCCTGCACGGCGACGCTGCATCAGAGGCCTTCCTGTCCGAGATCACCGGCGCCCAGCCCTGGCCGGGCAAGCGCCACTGGAACATGGAATCGATCTACGAATACGGTGCCCGCGCCGGCTTCTGGCGGCTGCACCGCCTGTTCACCGGTGCCGGCATACCCGTCACCGTCTACGGCGTCGCCTCCGCGCTGGCCCGTTCGCCCGACCAGGTCGCCGCCATGGCCGAGGCCGGCTGGGAGATCGCCACCCACGGCCTGCGCTGGATCGACTACCGCGACCACGACCCCGAGACCGAGCGTGCAGACCTGATCGAGGCCATCCGCCTGCACGCCGAGGTCGTCGGCGAGCGCCCGGCGGGCCTCTATCTCGGCCGCACCTCGGTCAACTCCGTCCGCCTCGCCTGCGCGGAGGGCGGCTTCGCCTACATATCCGACACCTATGACGACGACCTGCCCTACTGGCTCGACCATGACGGCCACGGCAACGCGATTTCGCCGCAGCTCGTCATCCCCTACACGCTCGACGCCAACGACATGCGCTTCGCCATCCAGGCCGGCTTCACCGAAGGCGACCAGTTCTTCACCTACCTCAGGGATGCCTTCGACACGCTCTACGCCGAAGGGCAGGCCGGCCGTGCCGGCATGATGAACATCGGCCTGCACTGCCGGCTCGTCGGCCGCCCCGGCCGTGCCGCCGCGCTGAAGCGCTTCGTCGACTACGTGCAGGCCCACGACAAGGTCTGGATCGCCCGGCGCATCGACATCGCCCGCCACTGGGCGGAGCACCATCCCTACCGGGCGCCCGCCCTGCGCCCCTCGCGCATGGACGAGGCGGCCTTCGTGGCGGCCTTCGGCGGCGTCTTCGAACATTCGCCCTGGATCGCCGAACGCGCCTGGAGGCTCGAACTCGGCCCTGCGCACGACAGTGCCGGCGGGCTGCACAACGCGCTCGCCCGCATGTTCCGCTCGGCCAGCGACGCGGAGAGGCTGGGCGTGCTGAAGGCGCATCCCGACCTTGCGGGCAAGCTCGCCCAGGCGAAGCGCCTGACCGCGGAGTCGACCGCCGAACAGGCTTCGGCGGGGCTCGACGCGCTGACCGATGCCGAGCGTGCCCGTTTCACCGAACTCAACGCCACCTATGTCGATCGCTTCGGCTTTCCCTTCATCATCGCCGTGAAGGGTCTGACGAAGGCCGACATCCTCGCCGCGTTCGAGCGCCGCATCGCCAACACGCGCGAGGAGGAGTTCGCCACCGCCTGCCGGCAGGTCGAACGCATCGCGCTTCTTCGCCTCAAGGACAGGCTGCCCGCATGACCGAAGCCGCCCGCTCCTACTACGCCCCGCATGGCGGCCTGCCGCCGCAGTCGCAGCTCCTGACCGGCCGTGCCGTCTTCACCACCGCCTATGCCGTCATCCCGAAGGGCGTGATGAGCGACATCGTCACCAGCTACCTGCCCTTCTGGGAAAAGACGCGGGTGTGGATCCTGTCGCGCCCGCTGTCCGGCTTCGCCGAGACCTTCTCGCAATACATCGTGGAACTCGCGCCCGGCGGCGGCAGCGACCGTCCCGAGCCAGACCCGCAGGCCGAAGGCGTGCTCTTCGTCGTCGAGGGCGAACTCACCGTGACGCTCGACGGCGTCGCGCGCCCTCTCGCTCCCGGCGGCTACGCCTACCTGCCGCCCTCCTCCCGCTGGACCGCGCGCAATGCCGGCGCCGCCCCGGTGCGGTTCCACTGGATCCGCAAGGCCTACGAGCCGGTGGAGGGCCTCGGCCGGCCCGACCCTGTCTTCGCCAGCGACCGGGACGTCGCGCCGATCGCCATGCCCGGCACCGAGGGACGCTGGGCGACGACCCGCTTCATCGACCCCGAAGACCTGCGCTACGACATGCACGTCAACATCGTCACCATCGCGCCCGGCGCCGTGATCCCCTTCATGGAGACGCACGTGATGGAGCACGGGCTCTACGTGCTCGAGGGCAAGGGCGTCTACCGCCTGAACCAGGACTGGGTCGAGGTCGAGGCCGGCGACTACATGTGGCTGCGCGCCTTCTGCCCGCAGGCCTGCTATGCCGGCGGCCCGTCCAACTTCCGCTACCTGCTCTACAAGGACGTCAACCGGCACGCCAGGCTGGGGGGAGCGCGATGACGGACCGCGGCGGCTGGAACACCCGCCTCTGGCCTGCCGGCCGGGGCGAGCCACCGGCCGGCAGGCCAGAGGGGGGTAGCGTCGCTTGGCCTTCGCATCGTCCCTCCGACTGTTTCGGCGGGGAGTGTGGGCATCCACAATGACCCACCGCACCATCCGCGCCGTCACCCTCACGCGCGAGGCCTTCGCGCCGTTCGGCGACGTGATCGAGACCGAGGGCGCGCATCATTACCCGATCAACGGCGGCCGCTGCGAGCGCTACAACGATCTTGCGAAGGTCGAGGCGACCGGGCCGAACGCCCGCGTGCTGGTCTCGATCTTCAAGGGCACGCCCTATGCCTTCCCGCTCGAACTCGCGCTGGTCGAACGCCATCCGCTCGGCAGCCAGTCCTTCATGCCGCTCTCGCCGGCGCCCTTCCTCGTGGTCGTCTGCCCGGACGCGCCGGACGGCGGTCCCGGCACGCCGCACGCCTTCGTGACCCGCCCCGGCCAGGGCGTGAACTATCCCGCCGGCCGCTGGCATGCCGTGCTGACGCCCATCGGCGCGCCGCAGGATTTCCTCGTCGTCGACCGCGGCGGCGACGGCAGCAATCTCGAGGAACACCGCTTCGAGAAGCCCTGGACCATCACCCTTCCGGAAGGAACGCCCGCATGACCGACGCTGCCCTGCTCGACCGCCTCCTCGACGTCATCGAGAAGGACGTCGTGCCGACGACGAGGGCGGGCGTGGAGAAGGGCAACAAGCTCTTCGGCGCCGCGATCCTGGCCAAGGCCGACGGCTCTCTGGTGCTCGCCGAGACCAACAACGAGCTGGAAAACCCGCTCTGGCACGGCGAGGTGCACGCGCTGAAACGCTTCTACGAACTGCCGAAGGACAAGCGCCCCGCCACCGGCGACTGCATCTTCCTCGCCACGCACGAGCCCTGCTCGCTCTGCCTCTCGGCCATCACCTGGACCGGCTTCGACAATTTCTACTACCTGTTCAGCCACGAGGATTCGCGCGACGCCTTCGCCATCCCGCACGACCTGAAGATCCTCAAGGAAGTCTTCACGCTGGAGCCCGGCGGCTACAATGCCGAGAACGCGTTCTGGAAAAGCCATTCAATCCGGAAGCTCGCGGCTGCGCTGCCGGACGCGGAGCGGACACGCGTTGAGGCCCGCATTCGGGCCATCGCGAAAACCTATGACGAGCTCTCCGCGATCTATCAGGACAGCAAGGAAGACAACGACATTCCGTTGAACTGAAGGCGGAAGGGCGGCCGCCTTCCCGCATCCCGCGCCGCAATCGCCAACGCCGCCGTCGCGTTGGCGCATTGCGCGGGACACCCCCTCCATGGCTGACTGCGGCCAGCGAAGAGGGCTCCCATGAAGATCGTCACCGAATTTCCCCGCAAGGTCGTCGAGCATCCCGATCTCGGCATTCTCATGCCCGACGGATGCCGCCTGTCGGTTCGTGCCTGGATCCCCGAGGATGCCGAGGCCGACCCCGTACCCGTGATCCTGGAGCACCTGCCCTACCGCAAGCGCGACGGCACCATCGCGCGCGACAACCTGACCCATCCCTGGTTCGCCGGCCACGGCTATGCCTGCCTGCGTGTCGACATGCGCGGCAACGGCGATTCCGAAGGCCTGATGGAGGACGAATATTCCGAGCAGGAACTGCAGGATGCCTGCGACGTCATCGCCTGGGCGGCCGCGCAGCCCTGGTGCAACGGCCGCGTCGGCATGATGGGCATCTCCTGGGGCGGCTTCAATGCCCTGCAGGTGGCCGCCATGCAGCCGGCCGCGCTGAAGGCGATCGTCACGCTCTGCTCCACCGACGACCGCTACGCCGACGACATCCACTACAAGGGGGGGCTGCTGCTCAACGAGAACCAGGGCTGGGGCGCCACCATGCTCGCCTATTCCTCGCGCTCGCCCGACCCGGCGATCGTGGGCGAGCACTGGCGCGCCATGTGGCTGGAGCGGCTGGAGCACGAGCCCTTCCTGCCCGCCCTCTGGCTCTCCCACCAGCACCGCGACGCCTACTGGAAGCGCGGCTCCGTCTGCGAGGATTTTTCCAGGATCAAGGCGGCCACCCTTGCCATCGGCGGCTGGGGCGACGCCTACAAGAACGCCGTCTCGCGCCTCGTCACCGGCATCACGAATGCGCCGGCCAGAGGCATCGTCGGCCCGTGGATCCACAAGTATCCGCATTTCGCCGTGCCGAAGCCGGCCATCGGCTTCCTGCAGGAGGCGCTGCGCTGGTGGGACCGCTGGCTGAAGGACGTCGACACCGGCGTCGAGCACGATCCGGCGATGCGGCTCTACCTGATGGATTCCGTCCCGCCGCGCGACTGGTACGAGGAACGACCGGGCCGCTGGATCGCCGAGCGGGAATGGCCGTCGCCGACGATCGGAACGCAGACGCTGGCGCTGCGCCCGGACGGCACGCTCGCTTCGGGTGATGCGGTGCCGCTCGCCGTCGCCGTCGCCACGCCGCAGGATTGCGGCATGGCGGGCGGCGAATACTGCGCCATCTGGCTCGGACCCGAACTGCCCGGCGACCAGCGCGTCGACGACGGCAAGTCCGTCTGCTTCGACGGCCCCGTCCTTTACGCCGATCTCGACATCGTCGGCGGGCCCGTGCTGCGCATGAAGCTCTCCGCCGACCGGCCGGTGGCCATGGTGGCCGTGCGTCTCTGCGACATCCAGCCGGACGGGGCCTCGACCCGCATCACCTACGGCGTCCTGAACCTCTGCCACCGCGCCTCGCGCGAGTTCCCGCAGGCCGTCGTGCCCGGCGAAGTCATGGACGTTTCGCTGCGCCTCGACGATGTCGCCTATTCGGTCAAGCCGGGGCACCGGCTGCGCGTCGCCGTCTCCTCGACCTACTGGCCGCTGGTCTGGCCCTCCCCCGAGCCCGTCACGCTGACCCTGCACGAGGCCGCCATCGATCTGCCGGTGCGCCCGTCGGGCGACGCCGGCGCCGAATGGCGCTTCGAGGAGCCGGAGGGCGCGACGCCCTGGGCCACCGAGACCATCCGCAAGGCGTCCAACCGGCGGGAAGTGACGCGCGACCCCGTAACCGGCCTCGTGACGCTGTCCATCGAGGACGATTTCGGCGACGTCCGCGATCTCGACCACGGATTGGAGAACGGCACCGTCGCCCGCGAGACCTGGACCGTCGATCCCGCCGATCCCCTGTCGGCGCGCGGCGAGACGCACTGGACCGAGACGCTCGGGCGCGGCGACTGGCGGCTGCGCACCGAGACCTTCACGGCCATGCGATCCGACGCCGAATTCTTCCACCTCGACGGTCGCGTCGAGGCCTTCGAAGGAGAGAGGGTTGTGTTCGAGCGAAAATTCAGCAACAAAATCAGGCGCGATCTGATCTGATCACGCCACCGCCCGTCCAAACGCGACACGTCGTTTACGTCACGGAATGTCGCTTTCGGTCTTGCCGCTGAGGTCCTCTTGGCGGCAATATCCTTGTCACACAGAGCCCAATAGAATGGGCCAGGGGCAACACAATTCTCAGCGAGGAGCAATCAATGTCGAACGAACTCGAATTCCTGAGCCGTCACGTGGCGATGGGCCGCCTGAGCCGCCGTGACTTCCTGGGTCGGGCTGCGGCGCTCGGTGTCACCGCGCCCTTCGCCAACATGCTCCTGTCGAGCGCGGCTCTTGCGCAGGCGCCCGTCCGCGGCGGCATCCTGAAGGCCGGCCTGCAGGGCGGCGAAGCGACCAACAGCCTCGATCCGGCGACCTTCCTCAGCCAGGTCCCGTTCAACTTCGCCAAGTGCTGGGGCGAGTATCTCGTCGCTCTGAAGCCGGGCGGCCTCGAGAACCGCCTCGCCGAGGAGTTCGGCGCCTCCGACGACGCCAAGGTCTGGACGTTCAAGATCCGCCAGGACGTCGAGTTCCACAACGGCAAGACCGTCACCGCCGAGGACGTGGTGGCGACGCTCGAGCGCCACTCCAACGAGGAGTCCAAGTCGGGCGCGCTCGGCATCATGCGCGGCATCGAATCCATGAAGGCCGACGGCCGCGACGTGGTCATCACCCTCAAGGAGCCGAATGCCGACCTGCCCTACCTGATGGCCGACTACCACCTCATCATCCAGCCGAACGGCGGCAAGGACGCGCCCGACGCCGGCATCTCGGCCGGATCCTACAAGGTGGCGGTGAACGAGCCCGGCGTCCGCTACGTCGGCGAGCGCTTCGCCAACTTCTGGCAGCCCGACAAGGAAGGCTTTGCCGACCAGGTCGAGATCATCGTCGTCAACGACCCGACGGCCCGCACCTCCGCGCTGCAGGGCGGCCAGGTCCACATGATCAATCGCGTCGAGCCCAAGATCGTCGACCTGATCAAGCGCGTGCCGGGCATCGAGATCAAGACCGTCTCCGGCCCCGGCCACTACGTCTTCATCATGCACTGCAACACCGGCCCCTTCGACAACGCCGACTTGCGGATGGCGCTCAAGCTCGCCATGGACCGCGAGGAGATGGTCGACAAGATCCTGCGCGGCTACGGCACGGTCGGCAACGACTTCCCGATCAACGCGTCCTACCCGCTGTTTGCCGACGACATCGAACAGCGCACCTACGACCCGGACAAGGCCGCCTTCCACTACAAGAAATCCGGCCATGACGGCCCGGTCCTGCTGCGCACGTCGGAAGTGGCCTTCCCCGGCGCCGTCGACGCCGCCCAGCTCTACCAGCAGACCTGCGCCAAGGCCGGCATCACCATCGAGGTCAAGCGCGAGCCCGGCGACGGCTACTGGTCGGAAGTCTGGAACAAGCAGCCTTTCTCCACCTCCTACTGGGGCGGCCGTCCGACCCAGGACCAGATGTACTCGACCGCCTACCTGTCGAGCGCCGACTGGAACGACACGCGCTTCTTCAACGAGAAGTTCGACAAGCTCCTCATCGAGGCACGCGCCGAACTCGACCAGGACAAGCGCAAGAACCTGTACCGCGAGATGGCCATCATCGTCCGCGACGAGGGCGGCCTCATCCTGCCGATGTTCAACCAGTACATCGACGCCATCAACGACAAGGTCGGCGGCTATGGCGGCGGCGTGAACCACGAACTGATGGACGGCTACGCGCTCGCCCGCTGCTGGGTGAAAGCGTAATTCGGGCCACGGAGCCGTGTCGCCCATCCTGACCCTGATCGCCCAGCGCATCGCGCTGGGCGTTCTCCTCCTCTTCGCCGTGTCGGTGCTCATCTTCGCCGGCACCCAGATCCTGCCCGGCGACGTCGCCCAGTCCATCCTCGGCCAGACCGCCACGCCGGAAGCGCTCGCCAACCTGCGCCGCGAGCTCGGCCTCAACGATCCCGCGATCATACGCTATTTCTCCTGGCTCGGCGGTGTCCTGACCGGCGACCTCGGCACGGCCCTGACGACGCGCCAGCCGATCGTCGAGACGCTGATGCCGCGGCTGTGGAACACGCTGTTCCTCGCCTTTTGGGCGGCCATCGTCTCGGTCCCGCTCGCCGTCATGCTCGGTCTGCTGGCCGTCCGCTACCGCAACGGCCCCATCGACAAGGCGATATCGGGCTTCGCGCTCGCCTCCACCTCGCTGCCCGAGTTCTTCATCGGCTATCTGCTGATCTTCTTCGTTGCCGTGAAGATGCAGTGGTTCCCCTCGATCTCGACGGTCTATGGCGGCATGCCGCTCGCCGACAAGCTCAATGCCATCGTGCTGCCGGCGACCGTTCTGGTCCTCGTCGTGCTCGCCCACATGATGCGCATGACGCGGGCGGCAATCCTCAACGTCATGCAGTCCGCCTACATCGAGACGGCGGAACTGAAGGGCCTGTCGAGCTTCGACATCATCCGCAAGCACGCCTTCCCGAACGCGATTGCTCCCATCGTCAACGTCATCATGCTCAACCTCGCCTTCCTCATCGTCGGCGTCGTCGTGGTCGAGGTGATCTTCGTCTATCCGGGTATGGGCCAGTATCTCGTCGACCACGTCTCCAAGCGCGACGTGCCGGTCGTGCAGGCGGTCGGCCTCATCTTCGCGGCCGTCTACATCGGCCTCAACATCATCGCCGACATCGCCGCCATCCTTGCCAATCCGCGCCTGAGGCATCCGAAGTGAGAGACGACGATGCCTGACTTCAAGACCATCACGCCCGGCGCCGCCATCGGCCTGTTCCTGACCGTCGTTCTCGTGTTCTCCGCCGTCTTCGCCCAGCTGATCGCGCCCTACGGGCTGAGCGAGATCGTCGGCGACGTCTGGGAACCGATCAGCGCCGAGCACTGGCTCGGCACCGACAATCTCGGCCGCGACCTGCTGTCGCGCATGCTCTTCGGGGCGCAGACCACCATGCTCATCGCCGGTCTCGCCACCGCCCTGTCCTTCTCGCTCGGCGCCATCCTCGGTTTCACCGCAGCCGTCGTCGGCGGCTGGTTCGACATGCTCCTGTCGCGCCTCGTCGACCTGCTGATGTCGATCCCGACCCTGATTTTCGGCCTCGTCGTGCTGTCGGTCCTGCCGTCGACGGTGCTCACCCTCATCCTGGTGATGGGGATCCTCGATTCCACGCGCGTCTACCGGCTCTCCCGCGCGGTCGCCGTCGACATCAACGTCATGGACTTCGTCGAGGCGGCCAAGCTGCGCGGCGAGGGCCGGGGCTGGATCATCTTCCGCGAGATCCTGCCCAATGCGCTGTCGCCGCTCGTCTCCGAACTCGGCCTGCGCTTCATCTTCGCCGTCCTGTTCCTGTCGGCGCTCTCCTTCCTCGGCCTCGGCGTCCAGCCGCCGGAGGCCGACTGGGGCGGCATGGTGCGCGAGAACAAGGAGGGCATCGTCTTCGGCATCCCGGCGGCGCTGATCCCCGCGGCGGCGATCGCCGTGCTCGCCATTTCGGTCAACCTCGTCGCCGACTGGATCCTCAACCGCACTACCAGCCTGAAGGGAGGCCGCGGCAATGGCTAAGGCGCCCGCACCGGCGAAGCCTGCAGGCAAGCTGCTCGAGATCCGTGACCTCAGGATCGAGGCGACGGTCTATCCTCCAGGCGAGGCGCCGCGCACCATCGTCATCGTCGACGGCGTCTCGCTCACTCTGGAACGCGGCAAGGTGCTCGGCCTGATCGGCGAGTCCGGCGCCGGCAAATCCACCATCGGCCTGTCGGCCATGGGCTACGGCCGTGGCGGCGTGCGCATCACCGGCGGCGAGGTGCTCCTCAACGGGCGCGACATCCTGAAGGGCGGGATCGGCGGGCTCCGCAAGCTGCGCGGCAGGGAGGTCTGCTACGTCGCGCAGTCGGCGGCGGCGGCCTTCAACCCGGCCCACAAGCTGATGGACCAGGTGGTGGAAGCCGCCATGCTGCATGGCGTGGCGAACCGGGCCGAGGCGGAGAAGCGCGCCGTCGCCCTGTTCAGGAAGCTCTCGCTTCCCAATCCCGAAATCATCGGCCGGCGCTATCCGCACCAGGTCTCCGGCGGTCAGCTGCAGCGCGTCATGACCGCGATGGCGCTCTGTTCCGAGCCCGACCTGATCGTCTTCGACGAGCCCACCACCGCGCTCGACGTGACCACCCAGATCGACGTGCTCGCCGCCATCAAGGACGCCATCCGCGACACCGGCGTCGCCGCACTCTACATCACCCACGACCTCGCCGTGGTTGCCCAGGTCTCCGACGAGATCATGGTGCTGCGCCACGGCAAGCTCGTCGAATGGGGCGGCACCCAGCAGATCATCCGCGAGCCGCGTCAGGAATACACCAACCAGCTCGTTTCCGTGCACCGCATCGAGCACCAGGAGAAAATGCCGGGCCAAAAACCGCTCCTGTCGGTCAGGAACGTCACCGCCGCCTATGGCGGCGGCATCGTGGACGTCCTGAAGAACGTCTCGGTCGACATCCATCCCGGCCAGACGCTCGCCGTCGTCGGCGAATCCGGCTCCGGCAAGTCGACGCTGGCGCGTGCCATCACCGGCCTGCTGCCGCCGCGCGAGGGCTCCATCACCTTCGACGGGCGCACCCTGCCGGCGAAGCTCGCCAGCCGGTCGAAGGACGATCTGCGCGAGCTGCAGATGATCTACCAGATGGCGGACGTCGCCATGAACCCGCGCCAGACGGTGGGGACCATTATCGGCCGGCCGCTCGAGTTCTACTTCGGCATGCGCGGCGCCGAGCGCGACCGCCGCGTCGCCGAGCTTCTCGACGAGATCGAGATGGGCAAGGGCTTCCTCGACCGCTATCCGGCCGAGCTCTCCGGCGGCCAGAAGCAGCGCGTCTGCATCGCGCGTGCGCTCGCCGCCAAGCCGAAACTCATCATCTGCGACGAGGTCACCTCGGCGCTCGACCCGCTGGTGGCCAACGGCATCCTGAAGCTGCTCCTCGACCTCCAGGCGGTCGAGAACGTCGCCTACCTCTTCATCACCCACGACATCGCCACGGTCCGCGCCATCGCCGACGCGATCGCCGTCATGTATCGCGGCGCGGTCGTCCGTTACGGGTCGAAGAGCCAGGTGCTGACCCCGCCCTACGACGACTACACCGACCTCCTGCTCTCCTCGGTTCCCGAGATGGAGGTGGGCTGGCTGGAGAAGGCGATCGCCGGAAGGCGGATGGAGAGCGCGGGGAACTGATGAACGCGTATTTGGCAGCGATGCCGAATTTTGGTAGATTGCCTAGCATGAACAAGCATACGACGCTGTCGCTGGACGATCATTCCGCCGAGTTCATCGAACGGCAGGTCGATGGAGGAAACTTCGCGTCGGCCAGCGACGTCGTGGCGGCTGGCTTGAGGCTGTTGAAGGCCGAGCAGGACTACGTCGCCTACGTCCGTACCGCTTTGATCGAAGGCGAGAACAGCGGACCGCCGGAGCCCTTCGATTTCGACGAATTCATCGCCCGGAAGAAGGCGGGGCGGTCTGCATGAACGGATACGCGCTGAGCAGGGCGGCTCAGGCGGACCTCGACGACATCTGGGATTACGCGGAACAGACCTGGTCGGAGGCACAGGCCGAGCGATACATCACGATGATCCGCGACACCTGTATGGCGCTCGCCAGCGGCCGGAGGACAGGAAAGCCAGCGGACCGGTTATCGCATGCAGACGGTCGGCTCGCATTTCATCTTCTACACAGCAACAGAGGACGGCCTCATCCAGGTGATCCGCATCCTGCATCAGCGGATGGATGTTGCGTCCCACCTCGGAAAGCTTTGACGAATGCCCCTCTCCTCCAAACTCCTCCTCATCATCCTCGACGGCGTGCCGTGGCGCAACTGGCGGCGACTGTTCGGCAATCTCGAAGGCTGGGTGCAGTCGGGCGAGGCGCGGGTGTGGAAGATGCGCTCCGTGCTGCCGTCGACCTCGGCCTGCTGTTATGCCTCCATCCACACCGGCGTGCCGCCGCAGGTGCACGGCATCCTGTCCAACGAGGTCCGCTTCCGCGTCTCGCAGCCGGACGTGTTCTCCGAGGTGACGAAGGCCGGCGGCAAGACCGGCGCGGTGACCCATTCCTACTGGTCCGAGTTCTTCCGCAGCCATCCCTTCGATCTCGTCGAGGACATGGAGTATGACGAGCCGGCCGGCCCGATCACCCATGGCCGCTTCCACACCATGACCGGCTACGGTCACGACAACCAGATGACGCCGTCCGACGTCGATCTCTTCGCCACGCTGACCATGCTGTGCCGACGCCACGGCATCGACTACGGCATCCTGCACACCTGCACGCTGGACTCGATGGGCCACCGCTTCGGCCATGACAACACGCCGATGGACCATGCCTGCGCCGTGGCCGACGGAATGCTCGCCGCCTTCCTGCCGAAGTGGCGCGCAGCGGGCTACGAGGTCATGGTGACGGCCGATCACGGCCAGACCGACCGCGGCCACCATGGCGGGCGTGAGGATCTGCAGCAGGATTTCGCGCTCTATTACTTCGGCGACGGTCAGGGTCCGGCGGAGGACACCCTGCTCGACCAGCTCCAGCTCGCGCCCACCATCCTCACACGCCTCGGCGTGCCGGTGCCGGAGACGATGAAGGCGAAGCCGTTCCTGTCGTGAGTCGCGGCTACTTGCCCATCACCAGCGCCCAGTAGCGCCGCCCTTCGGCGTCGGCGGCCGAGGCGAGGCCGTAGCGCGAGAAGCGGGGGTCGAGCATGTTGCGGCGGTGCGGCGGGCTGTCGACCCACATCTGGAACACCTTGGCCACCTCCATCCGGCCATGCGCGATGTTCTCCGCCGCCGGTCCCTCGACGCCGTTCTGGCGCATGCGCGTCGAGAAATCGCGCCCGCGCCCGGTGGTGTGCACCATGCGCCCGGTCTCGGCCATGTAGCGGGCCTGCTGCATGGCCGCCTTCTCCAGCGCCGGATCGGGCCGTGCCGCGGCGAGCCCGGCCGAGCTGCGCACATAGCCGTAGACCTCCTGCGCGCTCGCCGACGCGCCCACGCTCGACGTGTCGATGGACGGGGCGAGCGACATCACGCTGCACCCTGCCGGAAGCGCGAGACAGGCGATGAGGGCTGCGCTGCGAAGCATGGAGACCATGGGAGTCCTGTCGAAGGTGAGTCGCCGGAGGTGCGGGCGGTGGGCAGAATCCTGCCGTTGCCCCGCAAATGCGTCAATCCTCGGGCAGCGGGACGTCCTCTCCCTGTCCGGGAAGCGTCAGTACGGCCATTCCCCCTTCGCCAGCGCCGCCGTGGCCTCGACGATGCGCGCAAAGCTCGCCCGGGCCCGGCCGACCGTGTGCCGCGCCCGCAGATAGCCGTGCACCAGCCCGGCTTCCTCGAACGATACCGCTCTGCCGCCCGCAGCGAGGATGCGGTCGCGATAGGCTGCCCCGTCCGACGACAGGGGGTCGCATTCGGCCGTCACCACCACCGTCGGCGGCAGGCCCGAAAAATCAATGTCGAACAGCGGTGCGAAGCTGGCATCGCCGGCGATGTCGGCGCCGCCGGCGCGGATGTCGCGGTAGAAGTCGATGTCGCGGACCGACAGCATCGGCGCCTCGGTATGGGTCACGTAGGAGCCGGCCGACTGGTCGCCCCCGAGCCCCGGATAGATCAGCACCTGGCCGACCGCCGCCCGGGCGTCGCGCCGCGTGTGCTGCGCCACCGCCGCGGCGAGGTTTCCGCCGGCCGAATCGCCGGCGAGCACGATCGGCAGGTCCTGCGTGTCCGCGGCCCAGCGGAACGCCGTCATCGCGTCGTCGAAGGCCGCCGGATGCACGTGCTCGGGGCACAGCCGGTAGTCGACCGACACGACCGTGCAGCCGCTGCCCGCGGCCAGTTCGGCGCAGACGTCGTCATGGCTCTCCAGCCCGCCGACGACGAAGCCGCCGCCGTGAAAATAGAGCACCAGCGCGGAAGGCGCGGCCGCCGACGGCGTGTAGATGCGGATCGGGATGCGATGCGTGGCGGTGCCGATCGCCGTCGTCTCCACGCGGATGCCGTCCGGATATCCCGCGTGGAACGCGCGGCACATCCGGTCGTAGATCGCCCGCTGCCCGTCGATCGTCTGGTCGATCGTGTCCGGTGGATAGAAGGAATTCGTCCGCTCGATGAAGGCCCAGGTCTCGGCGTCGATGAGCGTTGCGTAGTCGGTCATGGCCTACTTCCCCTTCCACACCGGATCACGCTTCTCCGCGAAAGCGCGGAACCCCTCCATGTTGTCGTCCGACGCATAGAGTGCATCCACCGTGCGGAACTTGCGCTTGGTGATCCAGTTCATCGCCTCCTGGAAGCTCATCGCCTCGGCCTCGCGCGCCACCTCCTTGATGGCGGCGAAGACCAGGGGCGGACCGCCGGCGAGCAGCCGGGCGACCTCCCGGACGCGCGCCTCCAGCCGGTCGGCCGGCAGCACCTCGTTGACGAGGCCCCATCGATGCGCCTCCGCCACGTCCATCCAGCGGCCGGTGAGCAGCAGGTCCATGGCGACGTGGTAGGGCATGCGCTTCGGCAGCTTGATCGTCGCGGCGTCCGCCAGCGTGCCGGCGCGGATCTCCGGCAGCGCGAACGAGGAATGCTCGGAGGCGTAGATCAGGTCGCAGGAGAGCGCGAGTTCGAAGCCGCCGCCCACCGCCATGCCGTTGACGCAGGCGATCACCGGCTTGTTCATGTCGATCAGTTCCTGCAGGCCCGCGAAGCCGCCGACCCCGTAGTCGCCGTCGACCGCGTCGCCCGAGGCGGCTGCCTTCAGGTCCCAGCCGGCCGAGAAGAACTTGTCCCCGGCGGTCTTCACGATCGCGACCCTGAGCGCGGGATCGTCGCGGAACGCCTTGAAGGTCTCGCCCATCAGCCGCGACGTGGCGAGGTCGATGGCGTTGGCCTTCGGCCGGTCGAGCGTGACCTCCAGGATCGCGCCCTCTGTTCGTGTCTTGATGACGTCGGTCATGTCGTCCTCCTGAAGGGCTTCGCCGCAAAGGTCCGAGCGCCGCCGGTGAGTATCATTTCGTCACCCCCGCCACCATCAGCGCATCCGCCACCCAGGCGCCTTGCCCTTCCGGGCAGACGATCAGCGGGTTGATGTCCATCTCCACCACGTCGTTCCCCTGCGCGAAACCGGCGATCCTCCCGATCGCGTCGATGGCCGCTTCGAGATCGCCTTTCGTTCGCCCGCGAAAGCCGTCGAGCAGCGGGAAGAGCTTCAGCCCCCGCAGCGCCGCTTCGACCTCGCCCCGGGTCGGCGGCACGAGCAGCGTCGCGGTATCCTGCAGCAGTTCGACCATCACGCCACCCGAACCCACCGTCATCACCGGCCCGAACAGCGGATCGCGCGTCACGCCGACGATCAGTTCCGCCACGCCGCCCGTGACCATGCGCTCGACATAGAGCCCAGTGCCCAAGCCCGCCATCGCCTCCGCCGCCGCCCGAACGCCGGACGCGTCACGGAGATTGAGTCGCACGGCCCCTGCCTCCGACTTGTGAGCGATCCCGAGCGCCTTCACGGCGACCGGGAACCCGAGCCCATCCGCCGCAGCCACCGCCTCGTCGGGCGTCGAGGCGCGGCGGCCGGCGGGAACGGAAAGGCCGGCGG